>WNFU01007761.1_pt1 | contig 13016 bp, 7 predicted proteins | sample 5400121 | NCBI WGS metagenome assembly WNFU01 (sample SAMN13153360, study PRJNA577476) | soil metagenome | isolation source: 100 cm soil or saprolite under grassland replicate 1 | place: USA:California | collected 2016-06-15 | reverse complement strand
TGATTTGGGTTCTTTGCGCAGAGACCTCAGCGTCCGCCAAGCCTATTCGTTACTCATCTTCGCTGTGCGGATGGCAGTCTTGGCAGCAAGAACTAGGTCTGCGCGGTTGATCACAGCGGGTCTGCTGGGAATCATGATTGATGACGGCGCTATCGACTGGCGAGATATGATAGTCGCTTTGGCAATCATTGAAGACTGCGCTTCGCGCCTTCAGGTTGACTTTCAAACGGAGGTCGAAAAGTGGGTTTCTCTCGCAACAGATGTCAGGCGAAAAACCATTCGGGAGGGCTATTTGTCGCGGACTGCGGAAATGAGAAAAGTTGAACTCATGGGATACATGGCTGCAGAGGGTAGTGAAGGTCTGACCTACGTGCATAAAGATGAAGGGTCACCCATTAACAAACCACAATGAGACGGCACAGAGACGTTGGGCTATGGTGTTGTAGCTTTTCAAATTGTTCCGTGGACTTTTTGTCAGATTAGTCCGTGCTGAAGTGGAGGAGTTTTTCAGACTGGAATGTGGCTGGATTCTCGAACTGCGTCAGGGTCATGTTCCCGACCGAAGTTGTGCTTTCAAGTTTTTCCACTCTTCGAGAGCTTTGCGCAACGCTTGCGGGTTGGATGGGGGTGGGGCTGGAAGTGGTGCGGGCGCTGGTTTTGGAGCGGGCTTGGGCCGGAGTCGAACCTGACTGATGTGGAGGTCCTCCTCGAAGCGATCGGGCTGGAGCAGATTGGAAAGTTTCAAGGCTCCCACATTGCGACGGGTTTCCCGGATTTCGCGTTGGAGGTAACGAATGACTTTTTGGATTTGCTCCGGCCCGTGTCCGAGCCGGAGCAGTTCATACCACATTCGTTCCCGATCAAATCCCAAACTGAGGTTCTGGCCGCTCAACTCACAGTAGAGTTGATGAGCCTCACGGATTTGTTCCGGACCGACCGCAACGCTTTTCATGGCGCCGTGGCTGAGGTTTGAAGACCGGGCGCGTAGGGCACTTGTTCCAGGGCGATCTGGACGTGTGCCGGGCTGATGGATTGGGTGCCCTGGCTGGCGGCGTGGATCCAACTGGCCCGGGCCAGCAGACACATGCTGCGGGCCAGTCCACCGCTGGCCGAGGTCAACAGCTCAACGGCAGCCGGCTCGAACACCGGCCGCTCGATGCCCACCGCTTTGAGGCTCTGTTCCAGGTAGAGCGTCAGCTCCGAGGCCGACCAGGCTTTGAGTTGATGATGACAACTGATCCGGGAGTAAAGCGCGCGATGATGACGCAATCGCAGAGTTCCCAGCAGATAGTCATCGCCAATCAGGATCAAGGAGAACACGGGTTGATCGGGGAGGTTTAATCCCAGGAGCAACCGGACTTCCTCCAGAGCTGCCTGGCTGTAATTTTGCGCCTCATCCAGAACGATGACCCGGTGTTTGCGTTCCAACTCGGCCAGGGACTCTTCGATCAACTGCAAGTTGCGCTCGCGTCGATGCGCCGCAGTCTTGCCCAGTTTCAGAGTCAGCGCCCCCAGCACACTGCTGCCGCTGAGAGTGGCATGCGTGAGAACCAGTGGATGGAACAGACGGTTGTCCAGTTGCTGCAGCCAGCGGCCGACCAATACGGATTTTCCGACGCCGTTGGGTCCGGCCAGAAGCATCACTCCCTGCAAGATGGCTGTTTGCGATAACAGCTCCTGGGCCCGTTGGATTTGGGGGATTTGAATCCAGCCCGTTGGAGTGAGCTCGGAGAAGGGCACCGCGGTGGCGCCCCACTGCCGGGCATAAAGGTCCAGGGAGGGATTAGCGGCTTTCATAGGTTTCGCTTTGATCGAGTTTGCTGTTGAGATGCAGGTCGGCCCGACGAGCCAAACCGAAGGACTGGTCCCGGAAATAAATCTCGATGCGCTCCAGCGTGAACGGATCGTAGCGCAATTGGACCTTGAGACAGCGCAGACTCAAATCCACTTCGTAGAGTTGATTGCCCAAACGCACCGTGCCGTCCTTGCGCACGACCCGCTCGATCTTCATGAAGAAGAGCCGGTCCAAATCCTGGTGCGGATCCAGCAGCCGCAGATGATGAGCGCACCGGGCAAAGCGACTCTCCGGACTCATGCCGGTGGAGGAGTGTTGGCGCACATGATAGAGCTCCTGCAACCAACGGCTGAACTTTTGATTGAGCTGCTCCAAAGTCTGGAGGGCCTGTCCGGGCAGTTGCAACTGGCTTTCAAAATCCTCCTGAATGGTTCGAAAGAGTCGTTCAACCTTTCCCTTGCTCCAGGCGTGGTAGGGCTTGGCGTGGAGCAGGCGCACGTTGAGATTGGCGCACACGACCCGGGTATGATCGCCGGTGAAGACGTGGCCTTGATCGGTGTAGAGCTTGGCGGGAATGCCCCGGCGGCGGATGGCTTGCTTGAACGTTTGGTGAAAGGCCTGGGTATCGGCCCGCTCGTAGTAAGCGGCAAAAGGAACCAGCCGGCTATGATCGTCGATGATCAAACACAGTTGAGTGGGCAGGGACTTTTCTGGAGCCCGTTGCAAATACGGCCCGGGAGAAAAATCAACCATCCACAGATCGTTGGCAAAAGGAGCTTCGAAGGCTTTGGTGGGACCGGTAAAACCGCTGCTGGCCAGGGCCCGGCGGCTTTGGGTTCCCAGGTTATGTTTGTCGAGCAAACGGAAGACCGAGCTCAACGAGGGCAGCGTGGGATCTTTTTGTTTCCATTGCCGGTAGAGCACCTGCAAGGGAACAAAGGGCGCCGAGCGGGCCTGTTCCAGAACCCAGACTTCCTGCTGGGGAGTAAACGTGCGGAACTGACCCTTGTCCGATCGACTCTGAGGATGCAGATCGGCAAAGCCTCCTTTCTGGTAGAGATACCACCAGTCTTCCAGCGTCCGGGCCGAAAAGTGGCGCAGCGTGCCGTCGGCTCGCCGGATGGGTAGAGCACTTGCCAATTGGAGCGCCTGAGCCAGCGGAATATGTTGGCTCAAAGCGTCCTGAATCTTGGTGATTAACCCGAAACGCTCCAAGGCGAGGGCTTCGGCCGGATTGAGTGAAGGTTTTTCGTTCACCCCTGCTGTCTAATCCGCTCCGAAACGGTTCCCAAACAAAACGGTGTGTGGGATCGTTCCCGCCAGGGCCTTTTGGACAGCCAGCCCGGCATGAACCTGATTGTTTTCAGGAATCGGGGTCCGGCTTCAGACACGCATAATCTCCCAACAACGACGTATTGCGTGTCCGGGCCAACCACTGCAGAATCTCTTGCAGCGAACCCATCGCTCTTCGCATCTCCATCCAGAGATGCTCTGTGGAAGGCATGGACGCTGGCAGTAGTTGGCCGCAGAGCTGTCTGAGTGGGGCTAATCGCGCTGACAAACGGGACCAGGCCCGCTTCAGACAGCCTGCTTCCTTTTGTGAAGGCGGAGGATCGGGACCGGACCCGATCCCCGCCTTGTTGTCAAAGTAAGCCTGCACCCGATCGGTGGGAACAGGACGGTAGGGCAGAAAGCCTGCGGGCAACACCGACACGGTGCGGCCGCACATCAGGCAAAGGAACCTCAGCAGCCATTGCACCGAGGCACCATCGACACCCTTGAAACGTTTATAACGTCCGTGGCGATGAAGACGGCAATCGCACCCGGACGGACAAGAGGGACGATCACCTGTAAAACTGTTTTCCCGAATCTGAATGACACGGAGAATTGCTCCAAAACCTGAAAAGGCAATTTCAGATTAACCCGGGCAACCCACTTCCAACTCCACAGAGGAATTTGAAACGGGCCTCAGCCCGTTTCCGGAATTAATCTGAAGCTTTACAGCAAACAGCATTGAAAATGGCCCCGCTCATCGCATCCATGCGTCACCAGTGCGGATCTTTGTTAAAAGCCTAATTCCTATCGTAAAAAATGCCGTTTTTGCTCCGAATTGACGTCCGAACCGACCGCTGGCGTCGTACTGTGTTATTTCGCTACACTTCGTTGCCACATCCATTTATTCACTGCTTCTCGGAACTGGTCGCAGCGTCGATGTTGACTTCGAGAAGATTGGTCACGATAGTTGGCGGCTTGAATTCAATGCGTTCAAAAACACTTGAACCGTAGTTTGTTGTCATCCGCTTCAACTGCTCCAATGCGGCGTCAGTTTCTTGACCTCTCTTAAGGCGTTCGAACAATGTGAGCCTCGAGTCGAGATCGATGTTTTCGCTCAAGCCGCAGTTATCGAAACGCTTCAAAAGTCTGATTATCTTCAGCGCTTGGTCATAATTGCCATCCAGCGCGAGCAAGTCGGCTTTCCGCACGTTCAGACTATTGTACTGGGCAGCATACAAACAAATCCCGTCATGCTCGTGATCAAGCACTGGAATTGAGACCACGGTAAAGCCTCCCTCGGTAAATTTCTTTAAGCCTGCCTGACCCACGGAATGATTGACCGCAAGAATCCACGTCTCCTTTTTTACCTCATGCGCGATGAATCTTTCTCTGGCTAAATTGTACAGGGCGGCACCGTACGAGTTCTTTTCATTCAATATCTCTTCGGTTGTTCGCTTTTTGAGTTCAGCCTGCTGACAAAATGTGCGGATACCTGGCATTGTCAAGGCTGCCAAGAGGATGAGTAGTGTCTTCATAAATCAATATTGCCCTTCGGGACAGCGTGGGCATTTCCGATATGGTTTCCACACGTATAACGGCTTCGGTTGGCCGGTAACTCCGAACGATGGAATTGAGAAACCAGTGTCGCTGCAGATGTCGCCTAGTTCGCATTGCACCTGGACGGCCGTGCAAGGGCAAGTAAATGGAACTGTTTTTACGTTCCGCGTGCTGTTGAGCGGCCAACACCCAACTCCCGGCCCTGTTGTCGTATTGTTCCCGCTACCTGTGAAGCCAGGCGGCCCTACGATACTTCCCGGGCTGCCGGCGCCGCCTCCGGGCGGTAAGATAATTGGCGGTGCTGGCGCTGGTGCACCTTGCTCTGCATCACCAAAAGGATCAACGAACTGAGTCGGCGCGTTGCGGACGAAACCGTAGAGGTTGATTCCACTTTCCTCCATGATGGGATCCCTATTTAGCCACCTCCCGATGTCGGAGTCGTAAGCTCGATAAAGCGTTAGATACAGTCCTGAAACGGCGTGGTAGTAATGCCCTGTGAAGGCGAAGTTGGCCTCAAGGTCACCAGAGATTCGAGTCCTGCGCCCGTAAGGATCATAATCATGCCGCGCTCGGATAGCTTGGGAACTTTCCGTCATCTCGCGCACTGAACCGAGATGATCCCGTGTGAAGAAATAATTCGTCCCGGAGATTTGCTCGCCTTGTGCAAAGAATCGTTTGATAACAGTAGCTCCGATTGCATCTCGTTCCTCACAGAGCTCTTTGTCGCACCACAGAAACTTTTTCGTGCTCACTACTGAGCCATTCTGCTTTTCGACAATCTGCGTGCGCCGCCCTGAACCATCGTAAGTGAACTCGGTGACCAGTTCCGGGCTGTTGGTGGAGAGTTGAGTGATTTTGGTAAGCCGATCCACTGCGTCCCATTCATACGTGTTTGTCGAGGTCGCGCTATTGACGAAGGAGAGATTGCCGTTGAGATCGTACGTCAGCGTCTTGGCCCCGGAATTATTGGTGACCACGACTTGATAATTGTTCGTCCGGCTGTTCCCGTTGTAGTCCGTTGCCACCACGGCCACGATATTTGTTCCGGTGCTGACTTGGGCGTAGCCGACAAAGTTGGTTGTCCGGCTGTCCACTGCGGCCGCGTTGCCGCCGACGGTCACCGTACCGAGTTCGCTCAAGCTTCCCTTGAAGCGAAGCGAACCGCCGCCAGTAACACCAGTCAGTTGGTTCAGGTTGTTGTGAGTCGCAGTGGAGATTGCAAGCGGGACGCCCGCGCCACTTTGAATCTGTTCACTGCTTCGGTTGCCCGCCTTGTCATATGCATAAATGAATTGTTTGAGGATCGCGCCGGTAATGCTGTTGCTGCGCACGGTCACGCCCAGCAACTGGTCCACCGGATCATACTCCGTCACCCACACGTTGGGCGTGCCGTCGTCGGCTTGCTGCGTCCAAGTCGCAATCTGCCCGTCGGCATCGTAGATATAATCGAATTTGGAGACGGTTGCACCACTGGAATTTTGGTGCCAAATGGTTTGCAACCGCTGATCGTTTGTATTGCCGAAATAACTGAACGTCGTTGTTTGCCCGTTAGGGTAAACCATCGAACTCACGCGTGGTGTGGTGTTCACGTAATTGTTCGTAAATGTACCCAGCGCGTTGGTTACCACCGTCACCCGACCCAGCGGATCGTAGGTCATGTCAACCGCCACATTGTCTATCGTCCGGCTCTTAACCCGGCCCAGTTCATCGTAAGCGTAGGTAATCGTATCGTTGGCCCACGGGCCGTCGAGGCTGTGCAACTTCCCAGCGCCCAGTTGGCCGTTCGTCACGGCATAATAACTGTAGGTATTCGTTCCGTTGCCGTCGGTCATCGTCAGAATGCGATTGTAATTCGTGTCATACGTGAAGCTGACCGTGGGCGTGGCCACGACCGCGTTGGTGTACGTGACCTGTTTGAGGTTGTTGTCCACGTAATAGTCATAGACCGTGGACTGGTTCTTCGCGTCAGTCACCTTCCGCAACCGGCTGGTGCTGGTCTCGTACGTGTAATTGACCTGCGTGGTGTCTGGGTAAATCTTGGCCGTGACCCGGCCTCGCAGATCGCGCAGCCAGGTGGTGGTGTGATTCAGCGGGTCAATGATGCTCTCCAAAGTACCGCAGTTGCACCATTCAAAATGTGTGAGGCGTCCCAGCGCATCCTCGACGTCTGTCAACCGGCGCAAGGAATCGTAATACTTTTTCGTCCAGTGCCCGCGCCGGTCTTTGGTCAGCACGGGGTCCAACGCGTCATAAACGATCTGCTCATAAGTGCCGTCGGGATAAGTGACTTTCGTGGGCCGGTCCGCAGCGTCATAATCGGTGGTGACGGTGAACCCTTCGGAATCGGTCACCGTCCGCACCCGGCCGTAGCCATCGTAAGTGAAGCTGGTCGTCGCGCCGGGCAAGGCACCGGTGATGTTGGTCAGGTAACCGTTGGTGTCATAAAACATTGTTACGGTTTGATTCAACGCGTTGGTGGTGGCCGTCAACTGGCCATAGCTGTTGTATCCAAAGAAATTGGTCTGGCCAGCAGCGTCCACCGACGTCAACGGGAGGTGCTGAGAGTTGTAGGTGAACGAGCTGAGTAATTCAGTGGTGGAGCCGACGACCTGCCGCACCTCCAACAGATCAATCAGATTGGTGGAATATGTGTTGGTGGTCACGCGACCAAGCGGGTCCGTGACTTTGGTTACCTTGCCGACCGTATTGTATTCATAGCGGTAAATCTGGCTCGATCCGTCATCCAGCACTCGCGCCACGGCGGATCGATCGGCGCTGGAACCTGTCGAAGTCGGGAACGATTGGCCGGGGTAAGTGTACCACACCCGGCTCTCCAACTGGTCCTTCTCGCTTTCCAGAATGCCGGAGGCAAGGCCGCTATTGTTGCCGTCGTGCAACCAATGATATATTTTCGACTTGGTGGCCTTGGTGTAATCGTCCGCCGCATAAAACTGCATCGCCTTCTTGTCCCAGTAAAACGAATTGCGATAATTGAGCCAGTTGTTCGCAATGGCCACGCCGGAAGGATAAACCGATTCTCCGACGTATAGGCTGTTGTCTTCATACTCCATCCGCTCCTGTGCGCCCAACGGATCAGTGGCGACCAGCCAGCGGGTCTGGCCGTTTTCCCCCATCGTGAAGGCGGTCGTGCCGTAGGGCGTAGTGAGCGAGGTGATGAAATCGTTCGCGCCGTAAGTAAACGCGGAACTGATGCCAATGACGTCCGTAATGTTGGTGAGCTGACCTGAGCCATTGTAAGCAAAAGTGGCGTAACGCCCGAACGGATCGGTGACCTGGGTAATCTTGTAAAACAGCGGGTCGGCTGAATTCGTTGAGCCATAGGAAAGCGTGGTTACCTGATTGAGGGCATCGGTCACCGAAACGATCCGGAAGTTGTTGTCGTAGGTATAACTGATCGCGTTGCCGGACGGGTCCAGCACTTGAGTCAGGAAGATTTTGCGGGGAAACGCGCTTGCTCCATTCGGCAGGTTGAAAATCTGTTTGGAACCGTCGGGCAACTGCCGTTCGTAACTGTTGGTGGAAGTCCGCACCAGCAATGTCCGGCTATTCAGTTGCGGCGCGTATCTTTGCGTGCTGGTATCAAAATTCGAGTACGGTTCGGTCCCGCCGCCTTGAACGTAGTAAGAAGCGTTGGCTAGCTGATTCAAGGGATCATCGGTGATGTAGGCCAACCAATCGAAAGTCCATTGCTTGCCCAGATTGGAGTAGGTGAAGTTCGCCGGTTGGCCCGCCTCCCGTTGATTGTAAGTGAGCGTAAACCTCACGGCCGGACCGCGCGGCGGCGCGTAACCGACCGGGGTATCCACAATGTTCAGACTGACCAGTAGCGCATGCATCGAATATTGCGCCATGGGAATTGTTTCCTGGCAATTGGCGCACGACTTGGGATCGTAGCATCGGGTGCAATTGGGGTCGCTAGCGCCGGTACTCCCTTTTCCCCAAACCGTCTGGCCCTCGTCAGCGCCGACACTTTGCCAGCCCGCCGGCAATGGCCCGGCTGGAACCAGGAAATAACCTGTGGCCTCTGCATCGAGCGCCGCCTGGCTGACCCAGATTTCATCGCCAAAAGTGGGGTCATGTACTTGAAACAGATCGTCGTTTTCCTTTACGAGCGCGGCGAAGTGACCCGATTTCCAATGGACCACTGCCGGGACAAGCACCTTGCTGCCGGGCTCGCGCTTGGCCATCTGACAATCCATTTTCAATTCGCCTGCCAAAGCTTTGAGCTGCGCGAGCGATGTTCCTTGAAGTGTCGAGCGGGCATTCGGGCTGTCCGGCAGCCTTGAATTAGCACCTACAAGGGACATCCGAAGTCGATTCACGGCGTAAGGCCCGCATAGAAACGCTTCTTCGGGCCGATTGCGCATCCGCCAGAGTCCCTCTTTGGCACCGGTGACCTTCTGCGCCGCAAAGCCACCCAGGTCGCGGCCTTGGATTTCCCGGAAGAGACTCTCCAAGCGGTTGTATCGTCCGAGGCGTGAATTCAGTTCGGCCAATTCGCCAATCGCCCGGTCCGCCATAGCTTTGGCCCGCGGTTCAGTCACGGCAGCGAACAATTGCCATGCTTCTTCCCACGCCGCCAGGGCCTTTGAGAAGTAGCCGGTTTTTCGATAGACGATACCGAGATCGGTCAAGAGCGACGCGCGCCAAGCGGATTGTGGGTACTGGGCCAGAAACTGTTCGACCGCGGCCACGTCGTCGTTGCTTGCGCGGTTGAGGAACGCCAGGAGGCTCAGTGCCAGGGCCTTGTTTTCCTCCGGCGTGGTCGCTCCCGTCGGGACAAGCGGGTCGGCAAACACCTGCGCGCGGAAAACTTCCAGGTCCGTCGGCGGTTCGGAAAACACCGGCTGGACCGGCGGCGGGCGGACCTGCGGCGTGGTCCGATTAACGGTGACGTTTTGGGGCGTGAGCACGGGGGCCGGTTCCTGAGGTTGTGAGGCCGGAGCTTGTGATGATGTTGTCTGGGCAAACAAAAGCTCAACGGCGAGGAGGTCGTGGCTGTTGCAAGGCATCAGCAACTCGACGGCGATCAGTACGCCGGCGATCAGCCGGAGCGGCCAGGGTTGATAATGGCAGCGAGCTATCCGAGCAGGGCCAGTTGTGTATTGGAAGTCGGAAGCCAGATCGCCAGAGACTTGAGTAACGCGTCCAAACGGATCGTAGTCGTAACGGGCGCGGATTGAACCGCTGCTATCGGTCATCTCCCGCACGGAGCCGAGGTCATCGCCGATGAAAAAATAGTTCGCTGCCGAAGTCTGCTCGCCTTGTCCGAATAACCGTTGGGTGACTGTGTTGTCATTACTGTCCCGTTCTTCACATAACTCCGCCCCACACCAGAGGAACTTCCTCTTGCTGACGACTGAGCCGTTCTGCTTCTCCACGATTTGGGTCCTGAGTTCTAATCCGCAGTGGGTAAACTCCGAACGGGTGACAAGCGAGACGCCCTTCCTATTTTTAATGGCCACCAGCCGGCGCGCCGCACCCCATTCGTACGTGTTGGTCGAAGTGCTCGTCAGGCGCTTGAATCGCATTCTCGAAACCGGATTCATACATTGTTCTCACCCAGTTGACGCAAACCCCAGTAGATCGACTTCTTGCTCGGTCAAACGCCGAAGCTTCAATTGTTCAGCTAGCGCATTGTCAATAGTGTAAATAGCTTTTGGTGATGAACGGAACACAATCTCGCAGACGTCGGAGATTTTCAGATCCGTCGGGACAAGGTATACTGCCGGAAGCCACGTCCCGATGTACCAATGACCGTTCTTGTGTGTTACCCAAAATGTGTTGGTACTAGGCATTGCAGGGTTTTCGTCCGAAACAACTAGTTGATCCGGGCCTTGAACGTAACACCCTATTCCTTTCGCCTTTAGGCTTCGATCGAGTTCAAGATAGTTACTCATATGCACTTCTTTTCTCAATAAACTCCAGGGCTTGGCCAACTGGGAGCCCGCCCACCTGGAAATTTTCCCCCAGGAGGCCAGGCTGGGCCCCGCCCTTTTGGGTCCCCGCCTCCAGGGATGGGGCACTTTTGAAACGGCCAATTGCCCGTGGCCTTACATTCTTTATAACACTCGTCGCATGGAGCATTTCTTATCCACCCTTTACCAGGATCGCCAGTCGGGCGCCCATTTCCCCATTCACACCAAGCTTTGTAAAAGTCACATTGTGGTTTATCGCCACATATTGGATCCTTGGACGTCGGTGGGCCCGGCGACTTCGGACTTAGATCGGGTGCCGATACTGGAACGGGCGCTGGAAGCGGCGGAGTAGGCTTCGGCACTTGAACTGGAACTTGTACGGGCTTAGGCGCTGCCGATTCTGGTACAACTCGCGGAGTGCCGAGTTCATCGATTGTCCCAAATCTCCCCGCTCTTCCCGCCGCTCCTGCTGCGGGCGCAAATTCATCAACCAACCCTATGCGAGGAATAATTTCTACTTCTAGCATTATCTGCTGGCCATCGCGATCCACAAAGTTGATCGGATTGTTCTCGACATACACAAACAAATTCAGCCCCGCACGTTCGTCCAGCGGATCGCGGCTAATCCATCTACCCGCGTCTGAGTCATAAGCCCGATAGAGCGTGAGATAGAGTCCTGAGACAGAATGATAATAGTGTCCAGTGTATTGGAAGTCGGAAGTACGATCGCCAGAGAGTTGAATGAGGCGCCCGTAGGGATCGTAGTCGTAGCGGTTTCGAATTGCTTGGGACGAATCAGTCATCTCACGTACCGAGCCAAGTTGGTCACGGGTGAAGAAGTAACTCTCGCCAGAGATTTGCTCTCCCTGTCCAAAGAAGCGCTTCGTCACTGTCGCGCCAGTGGGATCCCGCTCCTCAGACAGTTCCCGTGCACACCAGAGGAGATTCTTCGTACTCACGACCGAGCCGTTCTGCTTCTCGACGATTTGGGTGCGCCGTCCAAGTCCATCATGGGTAAACTCCGACCGGTTCGTCCCGGCAGTGATTGCCGTCAACCGGTCCGCCGCATCCCATTCGTATGTGTTCGTGCTTGTGCTGGTGACCACGGAGGCGAGGTTTCCATTGAGATCATAGGTCAGCGTCTTCGGAACGGCGTTGTTCGTGACGACAATCTGGTAATAATTCGTCCGGCTGTTGCCGCTATAGTCGGTCGCAGCAACCGCTACCACATTCGTTCCGTTGCTTACATGGGCGTAACCGGCAAAATTGGTTGTCCGACTGTCCACCGTCGCTGGCATTCCTGCGACTGTAACGGTTGCGAACTCGTTCAAGCTCCCTTTGAAGCGGATCGAACCGCCGCCAGAAACGCCCGTCAACTGGTTGAGGTCGTTGTGCGTGGCGGTGGAAATGGCAGGCGGGACGCCCACGCTACTTTGAATTTGCTCGCTTGTGCGGTTGCCCGCCTGGTCGTAGCCATAAACATATTGTTTGAGGATCGTTCCGGTCACGCTGTTGCTGCGCACGGTCACGCCCAACAGTTGATCCACCGAGTCGTACTCCGTCACCCAGACCGTGGGTGTGCTCGCGTCGGCCTGCTGTGTCCAGGTCGCAATCTGTCCATCCGCGTCGTAGCTGTAATCGAATTTGGAAATCGTCGCGCTGGACGCGTTCTGGTGCCAGACCGTTTGTAACCGCTGATCGTTGGTGTTGCCGAAATAACTGAACGTCGTTGTCTGCCCGTTAGGATAAGCCATAGAACTCAAGCGTGGTGTGGTGTTGACGTAATTGTTCGTAAATGTGCCCAACGCGTTGGTCACTACTGTCACGCGGCCCAAGGCATCGTAGGTCACATCAACCGCGACGCCGTTGATCGCCCGCGTCTTTACCCGCCCCAGTTCATCGTAGGTGTAGGTGATCGTGTCGTTGCTCCACGGGCCGTCCACGCTCGCCAGCTTCCCGGCGCCCAATTGGCCGCTGGTCACGGCGTAGTAGCTGTAGGTCGTGGTTCCGTTGCCGTCGGTCATCGTCAGAATGCGATTGTAATTCGTTTCATACGTGAAGCTGACCGTGGGCGTGGCCACGACCGCGTTGGTGTACGTGACCTGCTTGAAATTGTTGTCCATGTAATAGTCATAGACCGTCGATTGGTTCTTCGCGTCCGTTACCTTGCGCAGGCGGCTGGTGCTGGTCTCGTACGTGTAATTGACCTGCGTGGTGTCTGGGTAAATCTTGGCCGTGACCCGGCCTCGCAGATCGCGCAGCCAGGTGGTAGTGCGATTCAGCGGGTCAATGATGCTCTCCAAAGTGCCGCAGTTACACCATTCAAAATGTGTGAGGCGTCCCAGCGCATCCTCGACGTCTGTCAACCGGCGCAAGGAGTCGTAATACTTTTTGGTCCAGTGCCCGCGCCGGTCTTTGGCCAGCACCGGGTCCAACGCGTTATAAACGAT
>WNFU01007375.1_pt1 | contig 13023 bp, 10 predicted proteins | sample 5400121 | NCBI WGS metagenome assembly WNFU01 (sample SAMN13153360, study PRJNA577476) | soil metagenome | isolation source: 100 cm soil or saprolite under grassland replicate 1 | place: USA:California | collected 2016-06-15 | reverse complement strand
TGACGACGATCTACGTCACGCACGACCAGGTGGAGGCGATGACGCTCGGCCACCGCGTCGCGATCATGCGCGACGGCTTCCTCCAGCAGTTCGACAAGCCGCAGAAGCTCTACGACGAGCCGCGAAACCTGTTCGTCGCCGAGTTCATCGGCTCACCGGCGATGAACCTCGTCGGCGCGGAGCTCACCCGGGCGGACGGCGGCTACGTCGCTCGCTTCGGCGACCGGCAGCTGCGCGTGCCGGACTCGCTGCTGCAGGCGCACCCCGGACTCGCGCGGTTCGAGGGCAAGCGCGTAGTCCTCGGCGTCCGGCCCGAGGACATCGAGGACGCGAGCCTCGCCGCCGACGGCGAGCGCGTCTCGGCGGTGGTCGACATCCGCGAGGACATGGGCGCGGAGGTCTTCGTCCATTTCCGCGTCGGCAGCGAGCGTGTGGGCGGGGAAGAAGTAACGGCCGCCGTCGGCCGGGACGCGGCCGAGGTCGCCGAGACGACCGGCAACGTCTGGGTTGCGCGGCTCGACCGGGACACGCGAGCGGCCGAGGGCAACCAGATCGAGCTCGCCGTCGACGCAGCACGCCTCCACTTCTTCGATCCCGAGACGGGCGAGGGGATCTACCGGAACGAGTAGAGGGCCGCGATCAGCCGGTCGTCGTCGGCTCGGTCGCGGACCGTGATCCGAATCGCTCCGGGAAGGCGCCTGACGGCGAGGCCGTGCCGGAGGAGGCGCTCGGCGACCTCCTCCGCGCCAGCGAACGGGACGTACAGGAAGTTGCCGTGGGACGGCAGTGGATCGAGGCCGATGCGGCGGAGCTCCTCGGCGAGCCGTTCGCGCTCCTCGATCGTCGGGCGGACGTCGGGCGGGTCCTCAAACGCCGCGAGCGCGAGTGCGACCGAGAGCGTCGAGATCGGCGCCGGTGCCTGGCGGCGGTTCAGCTCCTCCGCCACGTCGCGGCCAGCAAGCGCGTAGCCGACGCGAGCCCCCGCGAGGCCGAACGCCTTGGAGAAGGTGCGGACGACGATCACCCCGTCCTCGATCAGGTCGACGACGGTGACGCCGGAGTACTCGAAGTACGCCTCGTCGACGAGCAACGGGCGCGCGGCGGGCAGTTCCATCAAGTCGCCCGTGGGGTTGTTCGGTCGGCAGCAGATCGTCAACGCGGGCTCGTCGTCGCCGACCTCCGCGCCGGCGAGCCAGACCGCGATCTGGAAGAGCGGATACGTTGGCTCGTTCGCGATCGCCACCCGGTCGCCGCGGCCGGCGAAGGAGCGAACGGCGAGCAGGATGACGTCGTCCGCGCCCGCCCCGAGCACCACGTTCTCCGGCGAGACGTCCGCGTACTCGGCGATCGCCTCCGAGATCCGCGGGTAGCCCCCGTGGGGGTAGGTGTGGATCCGGGCCAGATCGCCCGCGAGCAGGTCGGCTCGCGCGTAGGAGGGAGGCTGCGGGCTCGTGTTGCCGTCGAAGCGGACGACCTTCTCGGGCGAGATCCCGGCGTAGCGCGCGATCCACTCGGTCGCAGGCGCGTCGTAGGACGCGTATTGGCCCCGGAGGAGCTTCATGATCCGTTCGTACCATGCCCGAACGCACGGCCACGGTCGTTGTCAGCCGGCAGTCGCTCTTCCTCCGCGAGTGGGGCGAGCCGGACAGGCCCGTCGTGCTCTTCCTCCACGGAGCCGGTGACGACGGAGGTCACGCCGTGCCTCTAGCGAAGGCGCTCGGGGACGTTCGGCGCGTCGTCGCCCCGGACGTCCCCGGGCACGGCCGCTCGCCGAACCTCGAGCCGGAGGCGTATGTCCCCTCGCGTTTCGTCGGGCTGCTCGCCGGCCTGCTCGACGAGCTTGCCGTCGAGGCCGCTGAGCTCGTCGGCTTCTCGTGGGGCGCGTCGATCTGCTGCCACTTCGCCGCTCGGCGCCCGGAGCGCGTCCGGTCGATCGTCCTTCTGGAGGGCGGCCACATCGATTTCCAGGACGTTCGCGACTTCGATCGCGAGGCGATTCCCGCGGGAGCAGACGTTGCGGCCGCGATGGGGCGAGGGCTCGTCCGCGAACCCGTGGCACCGATCTATCCCTCTCTTCGGGAAAGCTCGGTGCCCCTTCTGCTCGTGACCGCGCTCCGCGACGAGGCGTTGGGGCAGCTGCGCGTCGATCCGATCAGCCGACTCGAGCAAGAGGTTCCGCAGGCCACGGTCGCCCGCGTGCCCGCCTCCGGCCACGATCTTCTCGGCGGCGACGACGGGACCGTCGTGAACCTCGTTCGCGAGTGGCTGCTCACCCACTAGCGAGTCGTCGCGGCCCGTTGCACGCAGCAGGGCGGCGTAGTTCCGGCGGGTTCGGGCGAGCGTCGGATGGCCCGGCTCGACGCCCGCTTCCAGCAGCTCCAGCGCCCGCTCGTAGAGGCGCTCCGCTTCGTCGTAGCGTTCGTCGCGCCGGCAGATCACGGCCAGATTGTTGAGCGTATTCGCCAGCACCGGGTGCTCCGGCCCGATCAGCTTCTCCTTCATCGCAAGCGCACGGCGGTAGAGCGCCTCCGCCTCCGTGTAAGCCTTTCGGCGCTGAAGGATGGCGGCGAGGTTGTTGAGGTGGACTGACAGCTCGTAATGCTCGCCGCCGTAGACGGTCTCGTACGTGGAGATCGCGCTTCGCAAGAGACGCTCCGCTTCCTCGTCCTTCCGCAACTCGTAGAGGATCGAGGCCAGGGCGGCTTCGTCGGCGGCAGTGGACGGGTGATCCGGCCCGACCGCCTGCCGCCGGATTTCGACCGACCGCCGCGCGTGCGGCTCGGCCTGCGCGTGGTTTCCGCGCGCGTGCTCGAGCCCGCCGAGATTGTGGTAGATGCTCGCGACGTTGTAGTGGATCTCGCCGACGGCCCTGACGTTGATGTCGAGGGCGCGCCGGTAGAGCGGCTCCGCGTCGTCGAACCGCCCCGCGTACTTGAAGACGATCGCGAGATCGTTGAGCGCGTCCGCGGCCTCGAGCGAGTCAGGGCCGAAGGACTGCTCGGCCAGCTCGATCGTCTGCCTCAGAACCTGCTCGGCGTCGGCATACCGCCCGCGGGCCCGGTGGAGGGTGCCCAGCGTCGCGTGCGCGCGGGTCCGGACGCGATCGCGTTCCACTCCTGGAGGAGCATTCTCCGCCAATGGGAACGCACGGAGGCAGCTCTCCTCCGCAGCGTCGTACTTCGTGACGGCGAACTGCTCGCTCGCGAGCTCGACCAGCGCGTCGGCCGCTTCGAGCGACTCCTCAGGAGCGAGCTCGATCGCGTCGTGGGCCGCCCGCTCGGCCTCGTCGAACCTTCCCTGATCCCGGTAGACGGCGGAGAGCCGGGCGAGTGCCCTCGCACGCAGCGCTTCGTCGCCGCCGACCGCCAGGGCGCGCTCGAAGGTCGCCTCCGCGTCGGCGGCCTCCCCGCAGTCCTGCTGGAGGCGACCGAGCTCGACGAGCATCTCGAAGAGGTCGCGGGAGCTCGCATCGGGCTTGGAGTCGAGCTCATCCAGCGCGCGGAGCGCTTCCTCGCGCGCTCCGCCGTAATCCGCCCGCGCCCGGCGGTCGAGGACGCGCGCGATCGGGGTCGGCTCAGCCATGCGTGGTCGCAGCGGGAACGATCGCCGGCTCCGTGAGGTCGACGCGTCGGTCACCGATGAGATCGGCGGCGGCCGGGAGGCTTCTCCCGAGCCGTGAGGCGCCGAGAGCCGCGGCGAGGCAGGCGGCAACGAGGGCGAGGAAGAGGGCGTTCGCATGGCCCGCGCCGAGTGCGGCTCCCGCGATCACCGGTCCGAGGATGTAGCCGGTCGTCAAGGCAAACGTGTAGACGGCGTTGTACCGCCCCCGAAGCTGGTCGGGTGCGAGGTCGTTCACCAGCGGCTGCACCGACGGCGACATCAAGGTCTCGCCCAGCGCGAAGATCGCCACGGCCGCCGCGAACAGCGTCACAGCCGCCGCGCCACCGCCCAGGCTGCCCGCCGTCAGCGTCACCGCCCACGTGACCGCCCAGAGGGCGAAGACGAGCGAGAGAGCCGCGCTCCGGCGGTGCCCCTGCACGAGCCGAAGCACCGGGAGCTGGAGGAGGACGACCGCAAGGGTGTTCACCGCGAACGCGATCGCGAGTGCCTTCGCTCCGATGCCGCCGGGCCCCGTGGCGAAGGCGGGAAACGCCGCGTTCAGCTGCGCGTAGCCGAGACCGAAGAGCAGCAACGTCAGAAGGACCACGCGCAGGAAGACGCGATCTCGGAGGACGCTCCGGTAGCCGGCACGCCGGGACTTCGCGTCCCTTTCCGGCCGGATGCCAATTCCTCGCAGCGCGAGCAGCAACGGGACGACGGCGAGGAAGGACGCGGCATCGATTAGGTAGAGGACCTGGAACGTCCGCACCGAGTCGAACTCGACGATCGCGGCGGCGACGAGGCCGCCGATCCCGAAGCCGGAATTCATCGTCGCGTGCCGGACGGCGAAGACGCTCGAGCGCTGCTCTGACTCGACGGTGACCGCCAACAGCGAGTCGAACGCGGGAAAGAAGACGGCGATACCGAACCCGCTCGCCGCGGCGGCGGCGAACGCCTCCCACGGCGCCGAGACGAACGCGATCGAGGCCGCGCCGACAGCCGACAGCACGAGGCCTGTCAGCACCGCCCGCCGCGCACCGACCCGGTCGGTGAGGAAGCCGCCGACGGCGTTGCCGGGCAGGCTCGCCAACGCGATCGTCGCCACGGCTAGGCCCGCGATCTCGAGCTCGATCCCGCGGACGCGATGGAGGTAGACGACGAAGAAGGGCAGCGTCATGCCCGTCCCGATCGCGGAGAGCGCGTCCCCGCCCAGGATGATCCACGCCGGCCGCGGCAGGGTCGGCACGAGCCGCATCGCTCCCACGAGGGCAAGTCTGCGCCGCGCTCGATGACGCGGCAACCCGCGGAGGTCGCGGACCTACGGCCTGAGTACTACGCGCTCAGCTCTCGTCGTCGGCCGCCTCGTCGTCCACCGCGGTCTCGTTCACGTTGAGGCTGACCCCGTGCGCCTCGACCTCGGGTTCGTCCTCGACGGCGGTCTCGTTCGTGTTGAGGTTCTCCCCGTGGGGCTCGACGTCGGGATCGTCGTCGACCGCGGCCTCGTTCACGTTGAGGTTCTGCCCGTGGGCCTCGACCTCGGGCTCGTCCTCGACCGCGACCTCGTTTACGTTGTAGACGATGCCGTGAGGCTCGACGTCGGGCTCGTCGTCGACGACCGCTTCGCTCGTCTGGTAGGAGCTGCCGTGCGCCTCGACCTCGGGCTCGTCATCGACGACCGTCTCGTTCGTCTGCAACGACCCGGCGTGCGGCTCGACGTCGACCTCGTCGTCGACGACCGCTTCGTTGGTCTGCATCGTGGACCCGTGAAGCTCGACCTCGCTGGGCTCGTCCTCCACGACCGCCTCGTTCGACTGGCTGCTGAGACCGTGCGCCTCGACCTCGGCGCCGGTTGTCGGCTCGTCGCTCATCGTCTCCTCCTGGTGGGGGTCTACCGGCCATCGTAGAACGGTCGACGCGCGCCGTTGTTGCCGCCCGTGACAGAACGGATGTCACGTCCGTGACAGAGGCCCGATTCACTTTCAGTACTCGAGGCCCTCGCCGCGCGCGAGGACGCGCACCGTCTGCCGCAGGATGCCGAGGTCCAAGCGCAGGAGCGCCCAGCCGCCGAGCGTCCGGCACGCCTCGACGTATCGCTCGTCGAGGTCGGCGAAGAGCTGGTCGCCGCCCTTCGTCACCTGCGCCGGCCCGGTCAGGCCGGCCATGATCCGGAGGCGGTAGTCCTGCCCCTCGGCGACCTGGCGCTCGACCAGCGGCGGCGGCCAGGGGCGCGGGCCGACGAGGCTGATGTCCCCCCGCAGGACGTTCAGGAGCTGCGGCAGCTCGTCGAGGTACCACGGCTTCAGAATGCGGCGGCCGGCCCAGGTCAGGTTGGCGGGATCCGCCTCGCGCAGGCGGGCGTGCCCGTCGGCGGCCACGTCCGCATTCAGCGTCCGGAACTTGAGGAGATCGAAGGTGCGTCCGCGCGAGACGCGCGGCTCTCGGTAGAGGAACGGGCCGCGGTCGCGGGCGACCACGGCTAGGTCGAGCGCCATCGTCAGGAGCACGGCGAGCACGAGCGGCGAGAGCAGCACGAGCAGCGCCGCGGCAACCGTCTTGTCGAGGAGCCGCTTGGCGAGCGGATAGGGGATGTCAGGATGACGTCCGATGGCCGCGACGAGGAAGTACGACCTGTACGGCGACCGCTTCCGGGGGGAAACCTACGCCACGTTCGCGCAGATGCGAGCGGAGGACCCGGTCTTCTGCCAACCGGGGATCGACGGCGAGACCATGATCTGGTTCGTCACCCGGCACGAGGACGTCGTCGCCGTGCTGCTCGACGACGAACGCTTCGTCCGCGATCCATCGCTGGCCCTCACGGCGGAGGATCTCGAGGCGTTCTCGACCGGATTGCCGGAGTCGTTCGCGTTCATCGACCAGCACATGCTGAACAGAGACGGCGAGGATCACCGCCGCCTGCGCCGGCTCGTGACGAAGGCGTTCACGCCGCGGATGGTCGAGGAGCTGCGGCCGCGGATCCAGGAGATCGCCGACGAGCTGATCGACGCGGTCGAGGCGCGCGGCGAGATGGATCTCGTGGAGGAGTACGCGTTCCCGCTCCCGATCACCGTGATCGCCGAGCTCCTCGGCATCCCTGTCGCCGATCGCGATCACTTCCGGCAATGGTCGAACGCGATCGTGACGCCGGCGCTCGGCCCCGAGGCGCTCGCCGAGTTCGGCGAGCTGATGAGCGGGTTCGTCGCCTACCTGTACGAGCTGTTCGAGCGCCGCCGGGCCGACCCGGGCGAGGATCTCGTCAGCGCGCTCCTCCAGGTCAAGGACGGAGGCGACACGCTCAGCGAGCAGGAGCTCTTCAGCATGGTCGTGCTCCTGATCGTGGCCGGGCACGAGACGACCGTGAACCTGATCGGGAACGCCGTGCTCGCCTTGCTCGAGCATCCGGACCAGCTTGCGACGCTCCTGCGCGATTCGGCGCAGATGCCGCACGCGATCGAGGAATTCCTCCGCTACGACGGGCCGGTGGAGCGGACGCTGAACCGCTGGGCGGCGACGGATCTCGAGCTCGGCGGCCACACGATCCGCCGCGGAGACATCGTGATCGCAATCCTTGGCTCGGCCAACCGCGATCCGGAGCGGTTCCCGGATCCCGACCGGCTCGACATCGGGAGAGAGGACACGAAGCACGTCGCGTTCGGTCGCGGGAGCCACTACTGCCTCGGCGCTCCACTCGCACGTCTCGAGGGTGAGGTGGCATTGACGACGCTCCTGCGGCGCCTGCCCAACCTTCGCCTCGCCGTCACGCCCGAGGAGCTGACCTGGCGGCCGGTGCCGCTGTTCCGCAGCCTCGCTTTGCTCCCGGTCGCCTGGGCTAACTAGTGGATTCGTGGCTCGCGCTCGCTAAGGCGCGCGCGGTGCCGCTGGTGGCGTAGAGTCGCTGCATAAGCGCGCCCGAGAATTCGATTGCTGCGGCGGTTCGCGGCGAGAACCCAAAGGTCATGGCTCGGATGCGCACCGGGTTCGCTGTCATCGGAGACACGCAGCACCTACCGGGCTACTCGCTGCTTCTGACCGACGACCTTGAGGTCGATCACCCGACGGACCTACCGTGGTCGAGACGGCGAGACTTCTTCTTCGATCTGTCGCTAATCGGCGAGGCGGTGTTCGCCGTGACGAGGGAGCAAGGCGCGCACAGGATCAACTACGAGGTGCTCGGCAACTCGTGGCCCTATCTACACGGACATGTTCACGCGCGGTACGAGTGGGAGCCGCGCGACAAGATCCGCGGTCCAGTGTGGCAGTACCCGAAGGAACTCAGGAATGCCGCCGAGCACGCCTACGATGATGCCCGCCACGGCGAGTTGCGGTCAGCAATCACGACCGAGCTCCTAAGCGTCATGCGCGAGGCGTACGCCGCGCTGGACGTGCCGCATTTCGCCAATCCCTCCCACTAGCGGACTGGAGCGGCACCGCGATCTGGCCGCCGCTGCGGCTGCGGCCGGCCGCGCGCAGGGTCCGGCCGTACGCGGCCGAGACGGTTGTCGCGCCGGCCATCACCTCTCCGGTCGAGCGCATCTCCGGGCCGCGGTCGGCCGCGCCGGCAAAGCGGTCGCTGGGGAAGATCGCCTCCTTGGCCCAGGCCCGCGTCGGCACGGCCCGCTCGGGCAGCTCCAGGTCGGCGAGGGACGCGCCAAGCAGGAGGCGGCAGGCGTGCTCGACCAGGGGGAGCCCCGTCGCCTTCGCGACGAAGGGGACAGTCCGGGAGGCCCGCGGATTCGCCTCGAGGACGGAGAGGCGGCCGCCGGCGAGCGCGAGCTGGAGGTTGAGGAGCCCGCGCGCCCCAAGGGCGCGAGCGAGGCTCGAGGCGACCGACCGGATCTCCGTCTCCAGCGCCGCCGAGACCGACGGCGCCGGCACGACGCACGCGCTGTCGCCGGAATGGACACCCGCGGGCTCGACGTGCTCGAGGATCGCCGCGACCCAGCCGTCCTCCCCGTCGCAGAGCACGTCGACATCGAGTTCGAGCGCGCCTTCGAGGAAGGCGTCCAGCAGCGACGAGCCGGGGAGCGGGAGGAGCTCCTCGCGCTTCCGCACGACCCGCATCCCGCGGCCGCCGAGGACGTAGTGCGGCCGCACGAGCAGCGGGAAGCCGATCCGGTCGGCGACGGCGAGGGCCGCGTCTTCGGTCTCGGCGGTTCCCCATGCGGGCGAGGCGAGTCCGAGCTCGTCCAGCAGCGCCCCGAACCGGCCGCGGTCCTCGGCGACCTCGATTGCCCCGAGCGGATCGCCGAGCAGCGGCACTCCGGCCGCGGCGAGCGAGTCCGCGAGCGCAAGCGGCGTCTGGCCGCCGAGCGAGACGACGACGCCGAGCGGCCGCTCCAGCTCGCAGACGTCGAGGACGCGCTCGAGCGTCACCGGCTCGAGGTAGAGGCGGTCGCTCGTGTCGTAGTCCGTGGAGACCGTCTCCGGATTCGAGTTGAGGAGGACGCTCTCGTAGCCCAGCCCGCGGAACGCCTGCGCTGCGTGCACGCAGCAGTAGTCAAACTCGATCCCCTGCCCGATGCGGTTCGGACCGGAGCCGAGGACGAGGATGGCGCGGCCGCTCGGCTCCGGTGCCGGGTCGGCCTGCTCGTAGGAGAGGTAGTAGTAGGGCGTCCGAGCCTCGAACTCGGCCGCGCAGGAATCGACGGCGAGCCGGCCGGGAGCCGGACGCCGCGCCCGCACTTCCGCCTCGTCGATCCCGAGGACGCGCGCGATCCTGGCATCGGGCAACCCGAACCGCTTGGCGGCAGGGACGTCGCGGTCCTGAGCGAGCCGCTCCTCGGCGGCGCGGATCTCGTCCAGCTCGCGCGCGAAATACGGGTGCAGCCCCGGAATCTCGGGCAGGTCGCCGCCGGCCTCGCGCCCCTCCAGCGCCTTCAGGAACGCCTCCGGGAACGTGCGGCCGAGCCCGAGCGCCTCGCCGACGGAGCGCATCTCCGAGCCGAGCCGCCGGTCTGAGCCCGGGAACTTCTCCCAGTCGAAGCGCGGCGCCTTGACCGCGACGTAGTCGAGCGCCGGCTCGAATGCGGCCGTCGTCTTCCCGGTGATGTCGTTCGGGAGCTCGTCCAGCGTGTAGCCGACGGCGAGCAGCGCCGCGAGCTTCGCGATCGGGAAGCCCGTCGCCTTCGACGCGAGCGCCGACGACCGCGAGACCCGCGGGTTCATCTCGATCAGCCAGAGCTCGCGCGTCGCCGGGTCGTAGGCGAATTGCACGTTGGCTCCCCCGGTGGCGACGCCGACCGCCCGCGCGCACGCGAACGCGGCCTCGCGCAGACGCTGATACTCGCCGTCCGGCAACGTCTGCTGGGGGGCGACCGTCCAGGAGTCGCCCGTGTGGACGCCCATAGGGTCGAGGTTCTCGATCGAGCAGACGACGACGCAGTTGCCCTTCGCGTCCGCCATCACCTCGAGCTCGAACTCCTGCAGGCCGGCCAGGGAGCGCTCGACGAGCACCTGTCCGGCCGGGCTCGCGGCCAGGCCGATCTCCACCTGGCGGTGGAGCTCGTCCTGGCTAGCTGCTTGGCCTCCACCTCTTCCGCCGAGCGTAAAGGCCGGCCGGACGATCGCCGGCAGCGGGAGGTCAGCGGGCAACTGGTCGACTGCGGTGACCGTGACGCTCTCCGGCACCGGCAGCCCGGCTTCGCGCATCGTCTCGCGGAACGTCAGCCGGTCCTCCGCGCGCCGGATCGACTCGACGCTCGCCCCGATCAGCTCGACACCGTTGCGAGCGAGCACGCCCGCCTCGGCGAGGTCGACGGCGACGTTGAGCGCCGTTTGTCCGCCCAGCGTCGGCAGGAGCGCGTCCGGCCGCTCGCGCTCGATCACCTCCTCGACCGTGTCCGGGTCGAGCGGCTCGAGATAGGTCGCGTCCGCCCATTCCGGGTCGGTCATGATCGTCGCGGGGTTCGAGTTGACGAGCACGACGCGGTACCCCTCCCGCCGCAGCACGCGGCAGGCCTGCGCGCCCGCGTAGTCGAACTCGCAGCCCTGGCCGATCCGGATCGGCCCGGAGCCGACGATCAGGACAGAGCGAAGATCGTTCCGTTTTGGCATCGAGATTCGGGAGGAATGGGCTCTAACACGCGGGTTAAGACGGGCGCACGGGCAGAGCCCGCACATCCTCTATGCGGCGCCGCCGAGTCGGCGCCTTGGCACTTCGGCACGTCTCGGCGATCGAGTCGAAGAAGGGCAGAGCGTCGAGCGGCCCCGGCGCGGCCTCGGGGTGGAACTGGACGGTGGCGAAGTCGTCTCCGGCCAGGCCCTCGACGGTGCCGTCGTTGAGGGAGAGGTGCGTGACCTCCGCCTCGTCGCCGGGCGCGACGGCGTAGCCGTGGTTCTGGACGGTGACGAGGACGCGACCGCTGCGGAGGTCGCGCACCGGATGGTTTGCTCCCCGGTGCCCGAAGGGGAGCTTGAACGTGTCGAGGCCGAGCGCGAGGCCGACGAGCTGGTGGCCGAGGCAGATGCCGAACAGCGGCACGGCGCCCAGCAGGCCGCGGACGGTGTCGAGCGCCCCGTCGAGCGCAGCCGGGTCGCCGGGACCGTTGCCGACGAGCACGGCGCTGGGCCGGGTCTCGAGGATCGCGTCGGCGTCCCATTCGCCCGGGACGACGAGCACCTCGAGCCCGGCGGCGGCGAGCCGCTCCGGGATCGAGCGCTTGCAGCCGAGGTCGACCAGGGTCACGCGGGGCCCGGCCCCGACGGCGTACGGCTCGGGCGTGCCCACCTGCTCGGCCAGGGGCAGGCCGTCGATCGGCGGCTCCGCGAGCGCGAGCGCGTGCAGCTCCTCGATCGACGCCTCGCCGAGCGCACAGCGGAGCGCGCCCTGGTCGCGGATCCGCCGCACGAGCGCGCGCGTGTCCACGTCCTCGAGCGCGACGACGCCCTGGGCGGCGAGCCAGGCCTTCCACTCCGGCCGCCCCGTGCGCATCACGATCCCGCGAGCCTGGACGCGCTCCGACTCGAGCCGGCCCGGGTCGACGCCGTAGTTGCCGATCAGCGGGTAGCTGAAGCAGAGCACCTGGGCGACGTAGCTCGGGTCGGTCGCGGCCTCCTCGTAGCCGGCCATCGCGGTGGTGAAGCACGCCTCGCCCGCAGCCACGCCGGGTGCGCCGGCCATCCGTCCCGGGAACGCCGTGCCGTCCTCGAGGACGATGGCTGCGTCGGTCATTTGCATAATAATACTTTACTCAGCATACTATGCCACGGTGTTCCGCACCGCGATCATCGGTTGTGCCGGCTACTCCGGCCAGGAGACGCTCGACCGCGTGCTCGCGCATCCGGAGCTGGAGCCGGTGGCGCTCGGCTCCGACTCCCTCGCGGGGCGACCCGCGGCCGCGCTCGACCCGCGCCTCACAGGGGCAGACGTACCGGACTTCGTCGCCAACGCGGAGGCGCTGGCGGCCGACGCCGAGCTCGTCTTCCTCTGCCTCGATGCGGAGGAGGCGGCCGCGGTCGCCCCGCCCGAAGGCGCCGTCGTCGTCGATCTCTCCGGCGGGCACCGCCTCCGCGATCCGCAGCTCTACGAAGAGTGGTACGGCTTCGCGCACCCCGACGCGGACGGGCTCAGCGATTGGAGCTACGCGGTACCAGAGTTGTGGCCGCCGTCGGGCGAGCTGATCGCGAACCCCGGCTGCTACGCGACGGCAGCCTTGCTCGCGCTCGCACCCATCGCCGATGCGATCGAGCCGGCGAGTGTCGTCGTCGACGCCAAGTCCGGGGTCTCGGGTGCCGGCCGGGGCCTGAAGCCGTCCTCGCACGCCGGCTTCGTGCTCGAGAACCTGTCGCCGTACCGCGTGGGCACGCACCAGCACGCGCCGGAGCTCGCGCAGGCGCTCGGCTTTCCGGTCTGCTTCGTCCCGCACCTCCTCCCGATCCGCCGCGGCCTGCTCGTCACCTGTTACGCGCACGCGACGGACGACGACCTGCGCGCCCGGCTCGAGGCCGCGTATGCGACGACGCCGGCCGTCCGGCTGCTCGACGACGGGGTCGCGCCCGAGCTCTCGCGGGTCCAGGGCACGGACGCCGCCGAGGTGGCGCTGTTCGAGGATCGCGCCACCGGCCGGGCGATCGTCGTCTGCGCGCTCGACAACCTCGGCAAGGGCGCGGCCGGTCAGGCGGTGCAGAACGCCAACCTCGCGCTCGGGCTCGACGAGACCGCTGGCCTGCGGCTCGCGGGGGTGTTGGTTTGAGCGTCACCGCCCCCCATGGCTTCGCCGCCTGCGGACTCCATTGCGGGATCCGCCGCTCTTCCCCGGACCTCGCACTCGTCCGCTCCCTCCGGCCGGCGACAGGGGCGGCGATGTTCACGGTCAACCGGATGCAGGCGGCGCCGGTGGTCGTCTCGCGGGAGCACCTGGAGCTCGCGGAGCCGCAGGCAGTCGTGATCAACTCCGGCGTCGCGAACGCGGCCACGGGCATGCGCGG
>WNFU01015043.1_pt1 | contig 13024 bp, 8 predicted proteins | sample 5400121 | NCBI WGS metagenome assembly WNFU01 (sample SAMN13153360, study PRJNA577476) | soil metagenome | isolation source: 100 cm soil or saprolite under grassland replicate 1 | place: USA:California | collected 2016-06-15 | reverse complement strand
GTTTTGCGCGCGGCCTTGAACACTCTTTGGCAAAGCACAAGATTGCTGTTGAAAGCGCAGCGCCGGAGTTTGCCAAACTTCAACCGGCCAAGAGAAATGCATCAGCACTTGGATTTACAAACAAGTACAACACGTATTCGATACTAAATGAACTACGGTGGGCGCTCGATCCAGAGGCAGAATTCCCTCGAGAATCTATTGTTCAATTGACAAACACAACGTGGTACGACCCACACACCAATCCCACCTTAAACTTCGTCGGCCTCGAAGAGACCCTGGAGCGCCGTGCCCTGATACAAACCGTTACGAAACGCATAAAGGAGTGTCGAGCGGTGATTTTCACCCTTGGGCTTGCAGAAGTGTGGCGCGATCTACAAGCAGACGTGTTCGTCAATTGCACTCCTCTTGATGTGGCCTACACGTTGGACCCGGGTGCAGCTCCATTTTTGTTCAAGCCTCGACCAGAACGATACGAATTTCGCCTCACGTGTTTTGCCGAAAACTGGATCAATTTGGAAGCTACATATGCCTTGCTATCTCAGTATGGGCATCCCGACGTTCACATTGTCGTCACCGTTTCTCCCGTCCCTCTGATGAACACGTTTTCAACCATGGACATTGTCGTGGCCAACACGTGGGCCAAGTCACTTCTGAGAGCACTCGCCCAGGAGTGGGCGAGTGCGCATGCCAACGTGGATTACTTTCCAAGCTACGAGATCGTACAAAATTCTGATCGTGCAGCCACATGGGAGCGCGATCTGAGACATGTCAGAGGGGCGGGCGTGCACCACATCATGGACTTGTTCCTGAGGAACTATCTGGAGTGAGCTCGGCGATATTGGCTTGGTGGAGATTGGTTCGTAGCTTTTGAACGGACGCGTTCCGGTCTGTGAAACTCCGATAATATCGCGCTCGTTCAGGATTCTGATCTTCCGATCGGAATTGGACCCCTTAAAATGAACCAGACGTTTGTCACAAGAACGATGCAGCCGACAAAATCTGTAAACGCGCAATTTCTGGCCGGCGTATCGCTTCTCCTTTGCGCGTTAACGTTTTATTACTTTGCTGTTCTTAGAATTGATTACAGCAAGACAACGCTGCTTGATCTTGGTCCATACCCGGATGCAACAGAATACTTCGCACAAGCAAAAGCGCTGCGCAGGGATGGATGGCCTTCCATCCAGATTGGATACGATAAGCTGCCATCAAGGTACCCCTTTGGCTATCCAGCGATGATGCTTCCCTGGCTGAAAATTCTCTCGGGGCGAGATTCCGTTTTGGCACCGTTTCGGACGAATCAAACGCTGGGTCTGCTGCTGCTGTTGGCCGTGTTTGCTTTTTACGCATATCTGGCGATGCCGCTAACGGGTGGGTTTGCGGCACTCTTGCTCGCGACACTCCCGGGCTTCTTCACTTTTTGTCGTTCGTCACTGAACGAAGTCACTGCCTCGTTGTTAATTGTCCTCGCCTTTATGTTTGCCTATCTGGGAGTTAAGGAAGAACGCCGCTGGAAAATCTATCTGTCCGCAATTCTTCTTGGTCTTTCATTAAACGTCCGACTTCAGTCGCTCTTTTTTGCACCGGTATTGCTGGCGATGGCTGTGTTCCCAAAGCGAGGGATGCGACTGCGCTGGCTGCTCCATTGCGCTGCACTTCCGATTGTTTTCGTGCTCGCGGCCAGCCCCGCGCTCGCGTTCAATACCATCCAGTTTCATTCACCGCTTAAAACAGGCTACGACTTCTGGGCGCCTTATTTTAGCATGAAACATCTTCTTTTTTGTCTTCGCTATATTCCGCGAAACGCTCTGATGCTTTGGAACCAAGCCACGGTGCAGCCACACGGATATGACGCTGCAAATATCTTCGGCACTGGTACCTCCTTTGTGCCAGCCTTCATCATTTTGACGTGCACTGGTTTCTTTTTGATCCGGCTCAGTTGGTTCGTTGGTTGCGCCTTCTTAGCCGGGTTGAGCTCTTTTACGGCATCGTTATGCTATTTGTTTGGCAGAGACGGACGCTTTTACCTGCCGCTTCTAATCCTCCTAGTCGCGGTCGCCGTCCTGCCCATCACGTGGGCCGCAAAGAACCTTTTTGCCGGAAAACGGATTATCGCCGCCCTGGGTGTTTTTGTTTTATTTGTCGCGACGTGTCTCGGTTACCCTTCGCGTACCGGCTATAACACAAGCGGCATTGACCGCTTGCAAGCCTGGGATGCTGTTCATTTTACCACTCCACCTCGCCAATCTGTCCAGTTTGTCGCGCAAAGGCATTTCGCCAGATTGTTGAAGCGGCAACCTGGAATCGTTCTCTCCGATATTGATCCTGTTTTCTTGAACGCTCTTTTGCCGCACTCCTTCGTCGCCGCTCCGATCGATGGAGACCACCATTATAAGTGGAGCTATACCTGGAGGTACGATCGGCCGCAGGCTTTGGCCTTCGTCCAACATGGCTTGGAGCAGTCGCTGCCGGTTTACGCGCTATTCGTTTCGAATGATGAAGCGACCACCAAACAGTCGCGCCTACCGGTTGTTCCTGGATACGACTGGCATCTTTTCGACCACTTCCACGGCAAGGCGGCAATTCTAAAGCTTGCTCCCGTTGCGTCGAACGAACCATTGCCACCGGACTAATGCAGCCCACAGCCGCAGCCCTTTTGCGAAGTGTCGCGACCGGAAGTTGAGTTGTGCAGAAAGCTCTTCGACCCGCCCTATTCTCAGGACTGCTATTGTTAGCAGCCTACCTTCGGATAACCGGATTGACCTGGGGTCTCAGCAGTGGATATGGCCATGATCTGAACTTGCAGCCGGATGAGTTTGTCAGTCTTAGGGGCGTCCTGCAGCTGGATTTATTAGCAGGCCGTATTAAGGCACCAGGCGCGTACTTTGAAGGCACCTTCAATTATTACCTGTGGGCTGTGCCACAAGCGATACTTAAGATATCGGGTAAGAAAAGTGCGGCTCCGACCGACTCGATGACCGCAAACGAGCAGTCCGATCTCCTGTATATTTGTCGATGGATATCCGTCGTATTCGATCTCTGTACCATTGTTATTGTATTTCTTGCCATTAGAGAAGCGAGTCGGAATTTCTACGCGTCTCTTGTTGGCGCACTTTGCTATTCTGTTCTTCCAATGCAGGTGATCTACGCACATTTTATGAGAACTCATATCTTGAGCAATTTGTTGTGCGCCCTGGTTATCTGGCTTTCTCTGAAGCTCCGGCAATCCCAGCCATGGCAGATGCTTCTCGCTGTAGGCGTTATTTCTGGTTTGGCAGCCGCGACTCGTTACCCTCTTGGGATCATCGTAGTAATTCCATGTTCCTACTTGCTTGTGAATGGCCGCGCTAACTTGCCAAACTACCGGACTGGGATCTGGGAGCGCGCCAGAGTTTTCGTTACCGCTCAACTGTGGCTGATTGCTCTGGGATTCCTCATTGGATTGTTCCTAGGGCATCCAATGCTGCTTTTAGATCCCTCGAGCGTTATAAAAGCAATCACTGGCGAGACGTTAAAATACGCGTCGTTACACGAGTTCAGAGGAGTTCAGTTACTAAATCTAGCCGTTATCTGGACGTATATCACATACGTGATTCCGTTCGCAATGTATCCCTTGCTTTGGCTCGTCCCTTACTGCGCAATCTTATATCTTGTTTTCAGGCGTAGCCTTTACAGTGTGTCCATTCCAATACTGATTTTCTCCCTGTTGTATCTGTACTTCATGGGAAAAGGTTACCTTGGACCATATTTTGCCCGCATAACCATGGTTTTGTTTCCTGGATTTTGTGTTCTGCTCGGCATAGCCTGTGCCGATCTACGACTGAAAATGAAAGATAACCGGGCAGTCGCCATCCTTTTAACCTGTGCGCTCCTTCTCGTCCTTGGGCCGTCAGTCGCTTTTGACGCGGCATACGGTCGTGCAATGCGGGAAAAGGATGCTCGCGAGGTTCTTCGGGGCGATCTCCAAGAGTTAATTGGTGATGCGTGGGCCACCATTGGCGTCTTGCAGTTCGGACCTTATTTTTACACTGCGATGCCCGCAGCCAAGCCACTGACTAGTCAGAAGGTGGCTGTCCAATTACAGAACCCAGACCAGGACGCTGACTTCTTTCTGATAGGGTTGCCCACTCAAATTGAGCCAGCGCAAATGAGCGCGATTATCAGGCAGGTTGAGGCCCAGGGAAAGTTTACTTACGAAAGAAGCTACAGAGTTCCCATAAAGATTCTTGGACACGAGTTTAACCTGACGCGCTTTCCTCAAGATATGACCTACCCTTTCCCGACGATTTTGCTTTTTCGGGCCAGAACGTGAGACTGCTCGCTGGTTGATTAGAGAGCGCTCGACCACGCCAACCACCCGGGAGGCGCTGCAAGGAGTCGCAATTCCAAAGAATTCCAGGATGAAGTCCGTGTTGAACTCTGAAAGGGCCGCCGAATCCAGCGAGGGCGATGTTCTGCTACTGCCGATAGCCGCAGTCGCATTCTGGACGCTGGCTTATCAGCTGGTTCTTGTCCTCCGATGGCCGGCGAAAACGATTACGTGGTGTTTCTTAGCTATTGCTCTTGCCGGTTTCCTTGCCTTGGGACGCCTATGGAAGAAAACCAGTGAAGTGCCGGGCAAAGGATATCGGTTTCATCCGTCCCAAATCCTGCTGGTGGGTTTGGGTTTGGCCTACTCAGCTACGGCTCTCTTTGTGCGTCGGCCAAATCAAGACGATGTGGTTTATGTCCACAGGGCTCTCACTCAACTATTAGCTCTTAACCAGCCCATAACCCTGCATCAGACGAGCGTCGATATGGATGCAGCAGCATTTTCTCCAGTTCATTTGGCAACCAGTTATGAGATGCTTATGGCCTTCCTGGGCCATTACCTGGGAGTCGATCCCCTGTACTTTTATCAGGTAATTGGTCACGCGTTTGCCGCATTTTCGGTCCCATTTGTTTTTTATTGGTGCGCCCGGATATTCGGGTTGAATCGCTGGGCCGCAGCAATTGGGTCCTTGCTTGGAATAGCATTTTTGCTCCTCGCTGACGAGTCGTCACTCGGAGCCTTGCTTGGAGCGGGATTTTCACTTGTGGCCGGCCAGTCTCTAGCGTCGATCAACACTGCCGGCATGCTCGGATTTGCGACCGTTTCCGGGTACATGTGGCAGGGTAAACCGATCGTCCTTTACTTGATCCCGGCGGCTATTGGCTGCTCCTGGCTAGCTTTTTTTGCGCTTGAGCTATTCGAGCAGAAGGGCCGCGACGGTTTACGTGAGCAAGTCCGCCGTGGTTTTTGCTTGGCAATTCCCGTTGTCTATCCAATCGCAATATTGCTCTTGCTAGCCCTTAACATAATTCCAAAACCAATCGACACCCGAATGTACGGACCGAGTTACATGCCGTGGGGCGAAGCTTTAAATTATGTCATCGGCAGGCCTGCTGAATATGTGCGCGATGTGATGCTTATGATTGTTGTGCCGCTGCTAATTGTTAAAGGGAGGAGCGGACTTTTCCTCTTCTTTTACCTGTGCGCGGTGTGGCTCCTTTGCCTAAACCCGCTTTTGGCACCCTGGTGGATGAGAAATATCCTTGCTTACTGTTATTTTCGACTTGTCTATCTTCTGCAGCTGCCGTTGCTGTGCACCTTGCTCGCAGCTGCGGGATCTCGCCTGGCGCAGCCAGGCAGCCTTCTAAAAGATCGATTAGCGACGGCGCTAGTGCTGTTGGCAGTCATTGTGAGTTTCGTTTTTAGCTACCGTGGACTGTCGATCATGCCGAGAGATGCGAAGCTCGGCATCGGCTGGAAGTCGCCGAGGGAATACCAACTGCTTCCCGCGAACACTGATTTTGCTCGAGTCGCTGCCAGATATATCGCGCATGCAAAGTTACTCGCGCCAGACTGGACGGCGAGCTGTGAGTTGCCGCTTTTGTTCCCCGAAATGAAAGTAGTAGCCCCAAGGCTCGTCAGTCACTACTTCGCCAATGCCGGTAATCCAGAGGAAGGCGTTCTGCGCCGCCAGGCGCAGGCTTTTGTCGAGGAAGATCGCTCCGCAAATCCCAAACGGCTTCAATCGTTAGAAACGAAATTTCGTCAGGTTATTGAAACCGGTCGCGCAAATGCCGTTGCCGTCCCCGAATCTGAAAGCCAAAGAGTTTTGGCGACTCTTAAGTCAATAAACCCCGGCTGGCATCGCGTTTTGGAAGGGGGCGGGCTCGTCCTGATGTTGCCAAGTGATGCTGACCAACGACTGGAATGAGGCAAAGGCAGAATTCAACACTGTGCGCCAGTAACCGCTGGGATGTTACCTCGATGATGCGAACAGATTGACATACCAATCCGGACTCTCCTTGACTGGCTCGGATTGGAAGGGTACGAGCCCATGCTTCGTTACCTGACGCACGACCATGTTTTTACTCTCCAAAGTCGCGAGAAGGTCCATCCAGTTTGCCCCAGCCTGCTTGAGGCCGTAAGGCCAAAATTCCAGGAGCAACTTCGCGGTGGGATTGTCGGCTAGAACACGATTGGCGCCACGCAAGGCGTGAAGCTCGTATCCTTGAATATCCATTTTGATTAAGTCAACGCGTTGACCAGGCTCAAAAAAGTCGTCAAGCGCTACAATATCGATTTGGACAGCGCGACGTGAATCTCCGTCGGTCGCATATGTCCGATGATCGACGTTTAGCTTGTCTGAAAGATAGAGTTCGCCGCTCTGGCTGCATTCTCCCAGCGCGGCCTGTGACAGCCGAACATTCGCAAGGTCACGCACAGCAGATTGCAGGCGATTAAAGTTCTCCGGCGACGGCTCGAATGAGTGAACAATACCGGTCGGACCGACACAGCGGGAGAGAAACTGCGAATAGATACCGATGTTGGCACCCGCGTCTACAACAACAGATCCCGCGGATAAGACAGTTCTCAGCAGCCGCCGCTCCGCCCGATCAGCATAAGCTTTGAAAGCGCGATAACACAGGCGGTAGACCGGAAAGGCGTGTTCGTAAGCCCTGTTGCCGAGTCGGCGAAGAAGCGAGATCGCCGACATCAGCGTCGCGTCAGGGTTACGGTACAGAAAGCTGCACAGAACTTGGGAAAGCAGCGACTAAGACCGAGGTCCAAGGGAAATAACATTCGATAAAGCAAGCGTGGAACTGGCAGCCTATGCGATATTCCGCCAGTGATCATGTACGACAGTGCGGTGAAATATCGAATCGAGAGATTCCCGACATCGTAATTATCGTTCAAGCGTTGCAGCCATTCGCGGTCACGGAAGAAAATTAGCCACGGCAACGCGATGTTAGCCGATACCAATGGTCCCTCCAGATCGCCAAGCTCCGGTTCGAAGATTCGAAAATCGACCGGCTCGTGATGCAGGTACTTAAAGATGGGAGTTGAAAGCACTGAAAAAAAAGGTTCCGTCGCGATTAGCTTTCCACCTGATTTCAACTTGCTGGCCGCGCGGTTCAGAAAGGCAATTGGGCTTTTCAGGTGATGCAATACATTGGTAACCGTGACAACATCAAGACTGTTGTCCTTGATTGCGTCTAACTTGTCGATTTCATGGCAGTCAAACACGAGGTCGAGGTACTCCAAGTCAAGTACGTCGCTCGTAACAACGTTTGAGAGAAATTGTTTCAGCGGCGAAGTGCCGCTTCCTATCTCCAAGATCGCGAGCGCCGCCGGATTGGGAAAGTCCTTGAATTGATCACGGTAGAGTTCGCGATACCAGAACAGAAGATTCTTATTAGCGCCGAGCCGTGCGCGGTTACGCAGTGTTGCGGCACGATCTTTTGCCTGTTCGCTCTTCAAAATCGTTGTTGAGTTGCTCATTTAATTGCGCGGATATACAGCGAGCCGGCAAACTCCGAGATCACTGGGATGTTCTCGAGAAACCGGCTCAAAGCGTCCAATCGATCGACTAGAGGCACTGGTGTTTTGGGGTGAAGGAAATCAAAGGGCTCGATTCGAACTTCACGATAGCCTTTTTGCTCGAGCAAGCGCCGGAGCGGCCACCGGAAGAATGCGGTCTCGTCTGGTGAGTCACCCAGTTTTCGTTTAATCCAAGGCACATTCTTTTGTATCGCGATCTGAGGGTTCAGCATGTTTGGTTCTGTAAAGTAAATCGTACCGCCGGGTTTCAATACCCGGTAAATCTCGCCTAGTGCCTCTTCGAGTTCGAGGTGGTGTAAAACCGAGCTGCCTACAACGGAATCAAACCCAGCGTCGGGATAGCTTAATTCATAGGCGTTGTGGATTTCATAACGAACATTTGGCGTAGAACAATTCGCCTTCGCGATTTCCAGAAGCTCAGGCGAGACGTCAATTGCAACAATATCTGCTCCGGAGCGCGCCAGTTCCCGAGTGAAATAGCCAGTACCGCACCCCAACTCAAGCACGCTCATTCCCGGCCCGAGATGGCTGCTGAGCATCTTCACCCGGCGCGCCCAGCGCAGTTTACCAGCCTGACTCTCCCAATTCCAAATCTCGCCCGCTCCACGTTCGGCCAGGAAGCGGCCATGTTGAATTTCCTTGGCTATGCGCTCTTGCATGAGAAAATTTTCAGATGACCGCGAATTTGAAACTCCCATCCTTGGTCGCCAGCCCGAAAATTTGAGATACCGAATTAGTAGCCGAGTTTTAATTTCAGAAAGCCATGCCAGCACATCTTCAGCATGACAAGCCCGTTCCGAAAGACTTTGGTCATCTTCGTGGAACCGTAAATGCGCTCCTGGTAATGGACCGGCAAGTCCACAATTTTAAGGTTCAATTTTGCGGCGCCGAACAACAGTTCATAGTCTCCCCAGCGGTCTTCGGTTCCCCAGGTACCGAGCATTGGGTTAATCCGCTTCCAGTCGCTTCTCCAGAGGACCTTTGTGCCGCATAAAGTGTCCTTTACTCGTTGCCCGAGCAGATAGGTAAAGGCGAGGCTGAAAAATTTGTTGCCCAGCATGTTTGCTCCATTCATTGCTCCTTTTGGCACGGGATAAACCAAACGCGATCCGTTAACAAACTCCGCTTGCCCCGAAACGATAATATCGATGAAATAAGGCAGCTCCTCGGGAATCGTCGTAAGATCGGCATCGAGGATCATCAAAATATCGCCTGTGGCAGCGTTGAAACCTGTCCAGACGTTTCGCGACTTGCAAACTCCCGGCCCGTGCTCAAGACGAACATTTTTCTCCGGGTAAAGCGTCTGCACCCGCAACACTTCTTCAGCCGTGCCATCGGTCGATTGATCGTCACAAAAAATTATCTCTGTCCGGCCCGCTAAAGGCGGAATGCGGCGAACGGCGTCCTCCACATTTCCTTTCTCATTCTTGCATGGAATGACAACTGATACTGAAAGCCTCTCCGGCAAAAGGGGCGGTGGCATCATTCGTGCCACGACCACCTGCGTCATGCAAAGTTTGCTCAGAAATGGCAGTCGCGCGCAAAAACGATTTAGAAAATTCGACAGCAACGGCAAATATTTCGGCAAGAGGACCACGCGATGCGTCTCGAGAGCTTCGAAGCCGGCAAGCTTCAACAGATTTCGGATATCCGCGGTGGAAAGCCAGTTTTGCTCGGTGCGCGGCACTTTCATCCCGACCCACTCGGCAAAGGTAACAAATGGTTCCCAAAGATGGTTATAGGTTGTTACCAACACGCGAGTATGCCTCTGGCAAAGCGACGTTAAATTGCGCAGCGCTTGAAGCACATCCACCGTATCGCCGATGTCGTTAAAGAGGATGTAATCGAATTTTTCGTCTGGCTTGAAAGCGCGCTGGAACTCGTCCTTGTCAGGGAAAGCCACGGCAAATTCGAAAGATGGACTTCGTTGCTGTGCGATTTCTATAATCTCAGGGCAGATGTCAATGGCTTTGCCCTTACTGGGCTGGAGAACAGCCAAAAGATTGCCGGTGCCGCAACGCACCGAGAGAACTTTTTTCTGTGGCTCCACCAAAAAACGAAGGAGCCTGTTAAGCAGTTCGTAATAGTATCTGTTGCGGTTGATCCAGTTCTCGCGCCGAGCAGCAATCTTGGCCAGATGATCTCGCGTGCGCTCGCGTCTTTGCTCAAGGGCGGCTGGTCCCCACGTCGCTGCGTTCGCCTCGCACTCGCCCGCAAGAGCGGCCATGCTGCCGCTACCGTTTAATGGGGAATTGACTGTCGCCGAACGCGCGGCAGAGCTTCGCACAGCAGCTTCCTTCATATTCTGTGCCGCTCCAGATTGTATTTGAAGATCGCGTAAATCGCTCTAAAGCCGTCCTTCCAATTGATCTTCTTGCCCTCTGCATAAGTGCGTCCGCTGTATGAGATCCCCACTTCGTAAATTCTACAGCCCGTGCGGGCGAGTTTGGCAATGATTTCCGGCTCAACGCCAAACCGATCTTCTTCTATTTGAATCGATTTGATAAGTGGGGCTTTGAAGGCTTTGTACCCTGTTTCCACGTCGGTCAGATTGATATTGGTCAACATGTTGGAGAGCAGCGTCAGAAATTTGTTGCCGACCATGTGCCAAAAGAAAAGGACGCGATGTGGTCGCCCGCCCATGAAACGGGAGCCAAAAACCGCGTCCGCCTTGCCTGACATAAGAGGCTCAAGAAGCAGAGGATAATCTTCGGGATTATATTCGAGATCTGCATCCTGCACTAGAATGAAATCTCCAGTCGCAGCCGCGAACCCGCTGCGCAGGGCCGCTCCCTTACCCTGATTCACCGGATGATAAATAATCCGATCAACCGTCGACGAAAGCCTCTCCCGGAGCAAAGTCTGCGTCCCATCCTCTGAGCAATCATCCACCACAATGATCTCCTTGCTTTTCAACGGTGCGTAGCGAACTGCCTCAATGATCTTCTCGATCGTGTTCTTTTCATTGTAACAGGGGATTACGATTGAGACTTTCATCTTTACAACCCAGGCGGAATTTCACCGAGGCAGCCACTCGGTCGTACTCTCGATAACGCAATTTCGCTGGAGAAATGAAACGGCTGTGCTTGACTAATAGGTTCGACATTCCTCGTCAGAATGCCTGCGCAAGTTATCAAGATTAGTGGTGCCCGCCAGCACAATCTCAAGAACCTTCATGTGGAGATTCCACGGGAGAAGTTGGTGGTCATCACCGGCTTGAGTGGCTCGGGGAAATCCTCGCTGGCCTTCGATACTCTTTATGCCGAGGGGCAACGCCGATATGTCGAAAGCCTCTCCGCGTATGCGCGGCAATTCCTCGATCAGATGGAAAAGCCAAATGTCGATTTTATCCAGGGGCTTTCTCCTGCGATCGCCATCGAACAGCGCAGCGCGGGCGCCAATCCGAGATCCACAATCGCGACCACCACTGAAATTTACGATTATCTCCGGGTCCTCTTTTCCGCTGTTGGCCAGCCGCACGATCCGCTGACTGGACAGCCGCTGAGTCGCAAAACGCCTCAGCAAATTGTCGATCAGATTCTGGGATACGAGCCGGGTTCCAAAATTATTGTGCTAGCGCCATTGATCGAGAATCAACCGGGCGAATTCCGGGATGTGATCGAAAAGATCAAGCGCGAAGGATTCGTCCGCGCGCGGATTGACGGTCAGATTACCGAGCTGGATTGCCCCAAGCCGATCCGGCTCAACAAGAACAGTCGGCATACTATCGAGGCGGTAGTCGATCGGTTGGTCATGCGCGATGGGATTCGTGTGCGTCTGACAGATTCCATTGAGACTGCGCTCAAATGGGGCGGGAACAAATTGTCAACCTTGCGATCGACGCGGAAAACGCCGAACGCCGAACGTCCAACATCCAACATTGAATCAGAAGAATGGGAAGAACGGCGCTACTCTACGGGTTACGGGAATGCGCAGACTGGATTCACGTTGGCTGAGCTGACTCCCAAACATTTTTCTTTCAACAGCCATTTGGGAGCGTGTCCGGCTTGCCACGGGCTTGCGACGCAGTTGGTCTGCGATCCGGATCTAATGATTTCCGATCCTGGCAGAACGCTAGCTGAAGGAGCAATCACGCCGTGGCGACGCGGGACAAAGCGGATGCAGGCATACTACCGGCATTTGCAAAAGGCGCTGGTGAAACACTTTCACGTTGATGAAGACGTTCCTTTTAGTGATTTGCCAGAGCAATTTAAACAAGCGCTGTACTTCGGAACGAACAGGACGGCGATTGAAATAAATTTCAACGACGACGGCGAGCGAAAAGTCGCGAAACCATTCGAGGGACTCGTGCCGCAAATGCAGCGGCTTTACGAGCAAACCCAGAGCGAATTCACCCGTAATCGCATTCGCTCGTTCATGACACGCGAACCGTGCAAGGTGTGTAATGGAGCAAGGCTCAAACCGGAAATCCTTGCCGTTACCATAAAAGATCGACACGCATGCGAACTGAACATTCACCAGTTCAGTGAGCTGACGATCGAAGCGGCCGCCCGGTTTATGGCTGCGCTGGAGCTGACTGCGCAGCAGCAAACCATTGTGACCGATGTGGTACGCGAAATTCAATCACGCTTAGAATTTCTCGTTGAAGTCGGGGTTGGTTATCTCACCCTTAATCGGCAAAGCGGGACGCTTTCCGGCGGCGAGGCACAGCGAATTCGATTGGCGACACAGATCGGCTCTGGCCTTGCCGGAGTTCTTTACATCTTGGATGAACCAAGCATCGGGTTGCATCAGCGCGACAATGCGCGATTGCTAGGAACACTGTGGCATCTCCGTGATCTAGGCAATTCGGTCATTGTAGTTGAACATGATGAAGAAACGATCCGGGCTGCCGACCACATTATCGATCTTGGCCCGGGCGCAGGTCCGCGCGGAGGCGAAATCGTGGCGCAAGGGAAACTCAACGACATTCTGTGCGCGAAGAATTCGTTAACTGGCGATTATCTTTCCGGCCGCGCGCGAATTCCCATTCCAAAGCAGCGCGTTCAGCCGCGATCTGATGGCTGGCTTACAGTGATCGGTGCCACTGAAAACAATCTCAAGAAAATCGACGTATCCTTCCCTCTTGGTTGTCTCACCTGTGTGACCGGTGTCTCCGGCAGCGGCAAATCCACTCTGGTGGATGACATTCTGCGG
>WNFU01007373.1_pt1 | contig 13024 bp, 12 predicted proteins | sample 5400121 | NCBI WGS metagenome assembly WNFU01 (sample SAMN13153360, study PRJNA577476) | soil metagenome | isolation source: 100 cm soil or saprolite under grassland replicate 1 | place: USA:California | collected 2016-06-15 | reverse complement strand
TGACCAGCTTCCGGCGCTCGGTCGGCCCCGACTACCGGCCGCCGTCCGGCGACTTCGACCGCGACCTGCTGATCGCCGAGTCGAGCGACTGGCGGCCGGCCGCCGCCAGAGCCAGGGGCCGCTCCTTCATCCGCGCGGTCGACCAGGGCATCCGCGGCGTCTACCGCCGGGTCGGGGTGCAGGCCACGCCGGTGACCCTCACCGCCAGGCGGGGGACCATCCCCGTCACCGTCGCCAACGACAGCGACCAGCGTCTCACCGTGGTCCTGCGGCTCACCTCGCCAAAGGTCGACCTGCCGGCGGTCAGCGAGCCGTTCGTGCTGGAGCCGCGCCGCCGCACCACCCAGCTGCTGCCGGTCAGCACCAGGGCCACCGGCACCTTCCCGATCCGGGTGGAGGTGCTCACCCCCGACGGCAAGCAGCCCGTCGCCGGCGGCGAGATCCGCCTGATCTCCACCGCCTTCAACCGGGTCGCCCTCGCGCTGACCGGCGGGGCGGCCGGGTTCCTGCTGCTGTGGTGGTGGCGCGGCAAGCGGCGCCGGGCGGCGGAATGAGCACGGCGGGCTCCCCGGTGAACGCGGCCGAGCCCAGCCTGGCCCGCTCGACCGCCGTGATGGCCACCGGGACGCTGCTGTCCCGGGTCACCGGGCTGCTCAGGGTGACCGTGCTGGTGGCCACCCTCGGGGTCGGCGAGAGCCGCCTGGCCGACGTCTACAACGTCGCCAACACCACCCCGAACATCATCTACGAGCTGGTCCTCGGGGGGATCCTGTCGTCGATCTTCGTGCCGGTCTTCGTCGAGGTGCGCAACACCCGGGGGGTGAGGCAGGCCTGGCACGTGGCCAGGGCGACCATGACGATCGCGATCGTCGGCCTGGGGCTGCTGGCCCTGATCGGCGTCCTGGCGGCCCCCTGGATCATCAAGCTCTACATCCACTCGGGCACCCCGGCCGAGCGGGCCGAGGCGCAGGAGCTCGGCGGCCAGCTGCTGGCCATGTTCATGCCCCAGATCGTCTTCTACGGGGTCGGGGCGGTCATGACCGGGCTGCTCAACGCCAACCGGCGCTTCGGGGTGCCGATGTTCGCGCCGATCCTGAACAACCTGGTGGTGATCGCGGTCGGCCTGACCTTCCACTTCCTGGTCGGCCAGCAGGTGCCCCAGGTCGGCGAGGTCACCACCGGCCAGAAGCTGCTGCTCGGCCTCGGCACCACCGCCGGGGTGGCCGCCATGACGCTGGTGCAGTGGCCCTTCCTGCGGCGCATCGGCTTCCGCTTCCACTTCGTCTGGCACTGGCGCGACCAGGCCATCCGCAAGATGGCCACCCTGTCGGCCTACACCGTCGGCTACGTGGTCACCAACCAGGTCGGCTACCTGATCATCCCGGTCCTCGCCTACGGCGTGCAGGGCGGCTACACCGCCTACTCGACGGCGTTCATCTTCTTCCAGCTCCCGCACGGCGTGTTCGCGGTGTCGGTTATGACCGCCCTGCTGCCGCCGCTCAGCGAGTACGCCGTCGCCAAGGACTGGGATGCCTTCCGGGCCACCCTTTCGAGGGGGGTGCGGCTCACCGCCGCCGTGCTGCTGCCCGCCGCCATCGGGTACCTGGCCCTCGCCGGCCCGATCGTGCGGCTGCTGCTGGAGCACGGGGTGGTGACGGGGGCCAGCACCGAGCTGCTCACCCGCGTGCTCGTGGTGTTCGTGCTCGGGCTGGTGCCGTTCTCCACCTTCCAGCTCATCCTGCGCGCCTTCTACGCCCTGCAGGACACCCGCACGACCTTCATGATCAACCTGGTCGCCGTCGGCACCAACGTGGCCGCCAACCTGCTGCTGTTCGCGCTGCTGCCGGAGCGGTGGAAGATCCCCGGCCTGGCCCTTGGCCACGTCGCCCACTACACGGTCGGCTCGGCCCTCCTGCTGGCGTCACTGTCGCGGCGGATCGGTGGCCTCGACGGCCTCCGCATCCTGAAGGCGGTGGTCCGAATGCTGGTCGCCGGGCTGGTCATGGGCGTGGTCGCCGCCGTCGCCGGTGGCGCCGCCGGCGGGCTGGTCCCGCCGGGGTTCCTGCGCGACCTGATCACGGTGACGGTCGGGGTCGCCGCCGGCGTCGGCACCTACCTGTTGGCCGCCCGGCTGCTGCGGATCGAGGAGCTCGGCCTGCTCATGGCCGTGCTCCGGCGGCGGCGCCGGGGGTCGGGCCGGGCCTAGCGTTCGCAGGCGGAATTCCCGGCAGATCGCGGACGAGTCCGTCCCAACGGGCGAGAAATTTCCCGAAGGTGTTTGCAATCGCCCTGCCCGGATGAGAGCGTCCCCGGCGGCCGCAGACCCGACACGCGAAGGGACTTCCCCCTGCGACCTCTTCGGAGTGCTCTGGTCCTGCTCGTCGCCATCGGCGTGCTGGTCGCCGGCGAGGGCGAGCAGGCCGTCGCCGCCCGCCGCGAGACCCCTGCCCACAAGATCACCCGCCTGCGGGCCAAGGCGGTCCGCGTGCAGCACGCGATCGACCGTATGAACGACCGCGTCGAGGGTCTCATCGAGGACTACAACGAAGGGCGGGTGGCGCTGGCCCGGACGCGTGCCGAGCAGGCCGGGACGCAGCGGCGCATCCGGCGGGCCAAGCGCCGCCTGGCGGCGGCCAGGCGGCAGCTCGGCCAGCGGCTGTGGGCCATCTACACCGAAGGTCCGGCCACCGCCCTCAGTCAGCTCCTCGGCGCCCAGACCATGCACCAGGCCCTGACCACCGCCAAGTACCAGGAGCAGGTCGTCGGCGCGGACCGGGCGGCCATCGCGCGGGTCGAGCGGCTCAAGGCCGAGCTCACCGAGCTCGCCGGGAAGCTGGCCGCCCAGCGCGCCCGCCGCGAGCTCCTGCAGGCCCGGCTGGCCCGGCAGCGCCGCCAGATCGAGGGCCGCCTGGCGGACCAGAAGCGCTACCTCGCCCGGCTGACCAGGGAGGTCAAGCGGGCCATCTTGGCCGAGCGTCGCCGCCGCGAGGAGCTGCGCCGGCGCGCCCTGCTGCGCCGGCTGGCTGCCGAGCGGGCGGCGAGGGCCAGGGCGGCAGCAGCGGCCCGCGCCCGCAGCACCTGGCGTGGCGTCGCCAGGCGGGCGGGCGGCCCGTCGGGCGCCGCCGGCCGGGCGGTCGCCTTCGCCATGGCCCAGATCGGCAAGCCGTACGTGTGGGGTGCCGCCGGGCCCGGCAGCTACGACTGCTCCGGCCTGATGATGGCCGCCTACCGCAGCGCCGGCGTCTGGCTCCCAAGGGTCAGCCGAGCCCAGTGGTACGCCGGGCCGCACCTCACCCTCGGCGAGCTCGCCCCTGGGGACCTGGTGTTCTTCGCCTACGAAACCTCCAACCCCGCCTCCATCCACCACGTCGGCATGTACATCGGCGGCGGCGCCATGGTCGAGGCGCCCTACAGCGGGGCGAGCGTGCGCACCGCCTCGATCGGGCGGGGCGATTACATCGGTGCGGTACGGCCGACCGGCTGAGGGTAGAAGGGCCGGAGAAGAGCCTGCCTGTTACACTTCCTGGGTCGCGATCCCCGGGGTCCAACGCCCCGCTCCTTGCATATGAGCATGTCGCAGGTCGGTTCCGGTCTGCCCCGGTTGCTCGCCGAGCGCTACGAGCTCGCCGAGCAGCTCGCCTCGGGCGGCATGACGAGCGTCTGGCGCGGCCACGACCGCGTGCTCGGCCGGGATGTGGTCGTCAAGGTGCTCCACCCGGAGCTGGCCGCCGACGAGGACTTCCGGGTCCGCTTCCACGAGGAGGCGGTCAACGCCGCCCGGCTCACCCATCCGAACATCGTCGCCCTCTACGACACCGGCGAGCAGGGCGGCGTCGCCTACATCGTGATGGAGCTGGTGCACGGCTCGACCCTGCGCGAGGCGCTCGCCAGGAACGGGCCGCTGCCTCCCGCCCAGGCGGCCTGGCTGGCGACCGAGGTCACCGCGGCGCTCGGCTATGCCCACCAGACCGGTGTCTGCCACGGCAGCCTCAAACCCGGCAACATCCTGCTGGCCGACGACGGCACCGTGAAGGTGGCCGACTTCTCGATCGCCAGAGCCGCCACCGACGACGACCCAGGCCGGACCGGCGAGATCCTCGGCGCCGACGGCTACCTGGCCCCGGAGGTCGTGCACGGCGGGGTGGCCGACGGCCGCGCCGACGTCTACGGGCTCGGCGCCTGCCTCTACGAGATGCTGACCGGACGCCCGCCCGCCGCGGACCCTGCCGCCACCGTCCCGCCAAGGGCGCTGCGCGCCGGCGTGCCGAGGGAGCTCGACACGGTCGTGCAGAAGGCGATGGCGGTCGACCCGAACGAACGCTTCCAGTCCCCGGAGGCGATGGCCTCCGCCCTGGCAAGGTCGGCCGCGACCGCCGGCGCGGTCCCGACCGGTGGTGGGCTGGTGGAACCGCTGGAGGCGCCGCCGAGGCCCGAGGGGCCGCCCGCCCGCGGTTTCCTGCGTCACGAGGGCCGCTGGCTCGGCTGGACGCTCGCCCTGGTCGTGCTGGTGGGGGTGCTGGCCGTGGCGCTCACCGTGGCCAGCGACACCATCGGCGACCTGTTCGGCGGCGACGGCTCCCCAGGGCCGGCCGACTCCACCGGGACCACCGCCGGCCAGACGGCGGTGCGGGTGGTGCAGGCGACCCCGTTCGACCCCCCTCCCGGGGACGGCCAGGAGAGCGACGACGAAGCGGCCAACGCGATCGACCGCGACCCGGCCACCGCCTGGAAGACCGAGGGGTACAACCAGCCGAACCTCGGCGGGCTGAAGCCGGGGGTCGGGCTGGTGCTTGACCTCGGCGGGCCGCAGCCGACCAGGCAGCTGACCGTCACGCTGTCCGCGCCAGGAGCCACCATGGCGGTGTACGGCTCCGGCGACCGCCCGCCGAGCCTCGACGGCTGGACGGAGCTGGGCGGGTCACAGACGGCCACCGGCCAGCGGGTGAGCTTCGACCTGGGCGGGCAACCCCACCGCTACCTGCTGGTGTGGTTCACCAGCCTGCCAAGGGATGACGACGGCAAGTACCGCGGCGGGATCGCGGCCGTCACCCTGCGGTCGTGACCGAGCGCAGCGACGAGACGCTGCTCGCCGCCCACCTGCGCGGCGACCCGCGCGCCTTCGGCGAGCTGGTCGGCCGGCACGAGCGCAGGGTCTACGGCCTCTGCCTGCGCATCCTCGGCAGTCGCGAGGACGCCGAGGACGCCACCCAGGAGACCTTCCTGGCCGCCCTGCGCAAGGCGGCCAGCTTCCGGCAGGCGGCAGCCTTCTCGACCTGGCTGTACCGGATCGCGGTGAATGCGGCCACCGACCAGGCGAGGCGCCGGGCACGGGCGCGGCTGGCGCCGCTGGACCCGGAGGACGCCGCCGCCGCGGCCGCGCCAGGCGGCGACCACGGCGACGCGGTCGCCACCGCGGTCGCCGTGCAGGCGGCCCTTGCCGAGGTGCCGGAGGAGTTCCGGGTGGCGGTGGTGCTCTGCGACCTGTACCGGGTGCCGTACGCCGAAGCCGCCCAGATCCTCGAGATCCCGGTCGGCACGGTGAAGAGCCGGGTGTTCCGCGGCCGGCTCGCCCTCGCCGAGCGGCTCGAGGGCGGCGGGGCGCGGGCCTCTGGCCCACCGACCCTCAAGGTGGTCGACTCGGCGGGAACCGAGGAGCTGTCGCGAGCGTCCGAACCCAAGAAAGCAGACCGTCCCAGGCAGGAGTAGCGCAGCGTGCCAGAGCATCCCGACCGCGAGCAGCTGGCCGCCTTCCAGGCGGGCGACGGCGACCGCCGGCAGCGGGCGCGGGTCGAGGCGCACCTGGCCGGCTGCCGGTCCTGCGCCCAGGTGGTCGCCGCGGTCGAGCGTGCCAGGGGGCGGCTGACCCTGCTGGCAGAGCCGGAGCTGCCCGCCGGCCTCCACGACCGCCTGGTCGCCGCCGTGGACGCCGAGGCTGCCCGGCCGCTGCCCGGCCGCGCCAGGCGGGCGTGGTACCGGCGGCCGGCCGCCTGGGGCGCGGCCGCCGCCGCCGTGCTGCTGGTCGCCCTGGCCGTCCCCCTGCTGCAGCTGGACCGCGGCCGCGACCTCGCCACCGCCGGCGGCGGGCAGGCCGCCCAGGAGGCGGCGAGGCCCACGGCCGGCGGCCAGCTTCCGGTGATCGCGCTCGCCGGCGAACTGGACGCGGAGCGGCTGCGGGCGGCGCTGGACACCAACCCGGTCGCCAGGCTGGCGCTGGAACGCGCCAAGGCCGGCGGGGAGCCGGCGGCGGCGCAGGCCGACCAGGGCGCGACCCGGGCCGCTCCGGAGACGGCGCCGGGCACGGGCGGCGCCGAGAAAGCCGCGTCCCCGACGAGCGCGGCAGGCGCACAGGACGCCACCGCCGGCCAGCAGCAGGCCTGCCTGGCCGCCGCGGTGGCGCAGGCCGGCCACGCGCTGCTGCCGGCGTTCCTGGTGGAGGGGAGCTACCAGGGACGGCCGGCGACCGTGCTGGTCACGGCGACGCCCGGGTCGCCGTCCCAGGCGGAGTTCTGGGTGTTCCCGCGGGGCGACTGCTCCGGCCCGCCGTTGGCGTCCGGGCCGCTCCGCTGAGGCGGCGCGGCCAGCCGCCGGACGCCTACCAGATCCCGCTGGCCCGCGCGAACGCGATCCCGCCGGAGAGCGCGTAGAACAGCAGCAGCCGGGCGGTCAGCGGGTCGCCGCCGAACAGGGCCACCACGGCCGCCAGCCCCAGCACGGCGGCCGCGGCGGCCGCCAGCCCCAGCCGGGTGTGGGTCCTGCGCCGTGCCGCCCACCGGACCGCCGCGGCAACCAGGAAGCCGTGGGCGGCGCCGAGCAGCAGGCTCCCGAACGGCACCGCCGCCAGCAGCACCAGCAGCAGCAGCCCGGCCGCCGCCGCGGCCGCCAACCCGACCCCGAACGCCCTGGCCAGCAGGGCCGTTTCCGGGTTCCCCTTGGCCCGACCCGACTGCCTGGCGCAGCGCGGGCACTTCTGCCCCACCGCGGTGGCCACCATGCAACGCGTGCAGATCGGGTCGCCGCAGCTGGAGCAGGTCAGCCTGGTCTCGACCTTCGGGTGGTTGACGCAGGTCGGCGCGAGATTTGTCTGGTCTGTCGCCATCGTTGGTCCCTCCACCTGCCAGAGTACGAGATGCGCGCCCGCCAGGTGGGTCGGAACACGCGTGTGGGACAATCCGTTGACAGGTGTGGCGCCACACTCGGATGTCCCAGGAGGCATGCACAGACCGATGGCCACTTCCCGCAGCAGCGCTCCGGTGCTGATCGCCGGCTCCGGACCGGCCGGCCTGACGGCGGCGCTGTACACCGCCAGGGCGAACCTGCACCCGATCGTCATCGAGGGTGTCGAGGCCGGCGGCCAGCTGACGCTGACCACCGACGTGGAGAACTACCCGGGGTTCCCCGCCGGCATCCTCGGCCCGGAGCTGATCGGCAAGATGCGCGAGCAGGCGGGCCGCTTCGGGGCCGAGTTCGTCACCGCCGACGTCACCAAGGTCGACCTGGCCGGACCGCCGTTCCGCGTCTGGGTCCACGACCAGGAGTACAGCGGCAAGGCGCTGATCGTGGCCACCGGCGCGAAGGCCAAGATGCTCGGGCTTCCCGGCGAGCGCCAGTACCTCGGCCGCGGCGTGTCGACCTGCGCGACCTGCGACGGCTTCTTCTACCGCAACCGCGAGCTGGTGGTGGTCGGCGGCGGCGACTCCGCCCTCGAGGAGGCGACCTTCCTGACCCGGTTCGCGACCAAGGTGACGGTCGTGCACCGCCGCGACCGGCTGCGCGCCTCAAAGGTCATGCAGGACCGCGCGTTCGCCAACCCCAAGATCGAGTTCGCCTGGAACTCGGGGGTCGTCGAGGTGCTCGGCGAGCAGACCGTGACCGGGGTGCGGCTGCGCAACCTGGCCGACGGTTCCGAGTCGGTGCTGCCGGTCGCCGGCATCTTCGTGGCGATCGGGCACACCCCCAACACCGAGCTGTTCGGCGGCCAGCTCGAGCTCGACGACGCCGGCTACATCCTCACCCCCGGGGCACCGTCGACGGCGACCAGCGTGGACGGGGTGTTCGCCGCCGGCGACGTGGTCGACCACGTCTACCGGCAGGCGGTGACCGCGGCGGGCACCGGCTGCGCGGCCGCCATCGACGCCGAGCGCTGGCTGGAGGCACACGGGCACGACTCGGGGGCCACCACCGACAACTGGGAGTGACGGGAGGTCCTGGCGGGTAGCCGACCACCTTGGCGAGGAATACAGCGGGTGCGGCACGACGTTGTAGATCCGCCAGGGGGGATGACATGCAGAGGAGGTGGAGGTGCGCCGGGTTGAGGCAACACCGACCGCACCGAAGGTATGAGCAAAGGTGCAGCCGTGACTGACGCGACGTTCGACCGCGAGGTGTTGAAGTCGAGCACCCCGGTGCTGGTCGATTTCTGGGCGGAATGGTGTGGGCCCTGCAAGATGGTGTCCCCCGTTCTCGAGGAGATCGCCGACGAGCACAAGGGCAAGCTCACCATCGCCAAGCTCAACGTCGACGAGAACCCGGACGTGGCCATGCGCTACGGGGTCATGAGCATCCCGACGCTGGCCCTGTTCGTGGGCGGAGTCGAGAAGAAGCGGCTGATCGGCGCCATGCCGAAGCGCAACATCCTCTCGGAGATCGCCGAGTTCATCGCCTGAGACGCCAGCAACCAGGATCACGAGCACGAGCCCGGCCCTTGGGGGCCGGGCTCGTTGGTGTTCTGGCTCAGTCCTGTGGCCGGCTCGAGGGCACCGGCCGCAGCGCCGGCTGCTGGGCCGGCACCGGCACCCGCAGTGCCTCACGGGCCGCCTCGCGGGCGTCCTTCCACGTCAAGGCGGTGCGCAGGTCCATGCGCATGAGCGGATACCTGGGATGGTCGCGGACCACCTGGAAGCCGCTCGCCTCCAGGAAACCGGCCGGGATCCGGCAGTCGCGGCCGCGTGGCACCCGGTCGGCGAACGCCTCCACCGCCCGCACCTTCCGCCTGGTCAGGTCCCTTGCCATGGTCTGCAACAGGACCCGACCGATGCCCTGGCCTTCGAAGGCGGGGATCACCGCCAGGGTGGCGAGCAGGACGGCGTCCCGGCTCACCGGGCGGGCGGCCTGGTAGCCGACCTGTTCGAGGTAGCGGGTGGGCGCGTACAGCGAGTAGCCGGCCACCGCACCGTCGACCGACAGCACGTGGCCGGCCGGCCCCCACTCCAGCGCGACCGACGACAGCCAGGCCTCCTTCTGGAGGCCGGCGTCCTCCGACCCGCGCGGGCGCGCCTTGGCCCCCAGCTCCCAGAAGACGCAGCGGCGGCACGGCTCCGGCAGCAGGTCGACCGTCTCGGTCTCCAGCGCGACGAGCTTGCGGCCCACGGTCAGCGGGCCCCGAAGGGCAAGGATGGGCGGCGGTGGATCACCAGCAGCGCCCAGATCACACCGACCAGCGCGCCCACGAGGAAGCTCCCCCCAACGCGTCGGAGCAGTGGCAGCGAGGGACTCGGCAGCAACAAGATCTTCCCAGACCGGACAGCGGCACGATGCTAGCAGCCGGGCGGGCGCGGTCGCCAGGAAGCGCCGGGGTACCGGTCCGTGGCGCTGGCGTATGCTTACCGGCCATGCGTGCCGACGACCCCTTCCGCGACCGCTACGCGCGCGGGACCCGATCGATGACCGCCTCGGAGATCCGGGCGCTGTTCGCCGTCGCGGCGCGACCGGAGGTGGTCAGCCTGGCCGGCGGGATGCCGTTCACGGCCGCGCTCCCCTTCGACGTGGTCGGCGACGTGCTCGACGAGGTGCTCGCCGAGGAAGGCCCGGCGGCGCTGCAGTACGCCGGCGGTCAGGGCGACCCGCGGCTGCGTGACGTGCTCGCCGAGCTGATGCGCCATGAGGGCATCCGCGGCTCCGGCGGCGACGTGGTGGTGACCGAGGGCTCCCAGCAGGCGCTCGACCTGCTGGCGCGGATGTTCTGCGACCCGGGCGACGTGATCGTGGCCGAGGGCCCCTCCTACGTCGGGGCGCTGTCGGCCTTCTCCCAGTACCAGGTCGAGGTGCGCCACGTCCACCTCGACGACGATGGTCTCGAACCAGATGCACTCGCCGACACGCTCGAACAGCTCGAGCGGGAAGGTCGCCGGGTCAAGTTCCTGTACACCGTCCCGAACTTCCACAACCCCGCGGGGGTCACGCTCGTCGAAGACCGGCGCGACCGGGTGCTGGAGCTCGCCCGCCGCCACAACGTCCTGGTCCTCGAGGACAACCCGTACGGCATGCTCGGCTTCGAGCGCGACCCACCGGACGCCCTGCGCGCCCGCGACCCAGACAACGTCGTCTACCTGGGCACCCTCTCCAAGGTGTTCTGCCCCGGCCTGCGCATCGGCTGGGCGCTGGTGCCGCCGGCGCTGCGGGAGCGGCTGGTCCTGGTCAAGGAGGCCGCCGACCTCTGCTCGTCCAGCTTCACCCAGGCGGTCGCCTACCGGTACTTCGCCGGCTACCCGTGGCGGGAGACCCTCAAGACGCTCCGCGACGTCTACCGGGAGCGCCGCGACGTGACGCTGGAGAGCCTCGCCGAGGAGTTCCCGACCGGGGTCACCTGGACCAGGCCGACGGGCGGCTTCTACGTCTGGGTGCGCCTGCCCGACCATCTCGACGCCAGGGCCATGCTGGCCAAGGCGATCAGCGCCAGGGTGGCCTACGTCCCCGGCGGCGCCTTCTACGCCGACGGGCAGGGCGGCTCGTGCCTGCGCCTGTCGTACTGCTTCCCTCCGCCAGCGCGGATCCGCGAGGGAGTCCGCCGGCTGGCGGGCGTGGTCGAGGAGGAGCTCGATCTGCTCCGCGCGCTCGGCGGGGTGCCCACCGCCGACCCCGACCCCGACGGCGACGGCGGCCGCCCGGCCGGCTGGGGAGGCGTGCAATGACCTTCGACTGCTCGGTCGCGGTGATCGCGGGCGGGCTCTCCTTCGAGCGTGAGGTCTCCCTCCGCTCGGGTCGGCGGGTGGCCGACGCGCTGCGGGAGCGCGGCTACCGGGTCGGCCAGCTCGACGCCGACGACCAGCTGGTCAAGTCGCTGGGGGACGGCCAGTTCGACGTCGCCTTCCTCGCCCTGCACGGCCGCTTCGGTGAGGACGGCACGGTGGCGGCGATCCTCGAGCTGCTCGGCCTGCCCTACACCGGGTCGAGCTACGACGCCAGCCGCCTCGCCTTCGACAAGCATGCGGCCAAGTCGGTGCTGCGCCGCGCGGGCCTGCCCGTCCCGGCCGCCATCCCGCTCGCCGAGGGCGCCCTGCGCGAGCTCGGCGTCGGCGCGCTGCTGGACCGGGCGATGGACGAGATCGGCCTGCCCCTGGTGGTGAAACCCAACCGGGGCGGGTCGGCCCTCGGCATCCGCCTGGTCGAGCGGGCCGACCAGCTTCCCGCGGCACTGATGGCCGCCTTCGGCTACGACGACACCGTCCTGCTCGAGCGGCGCGTGGCAGGCACGGAGCTGGCGTTGGCGGTGGTCGACGGCCTGGCCACGCTGCCGGCCGTGGAGATCAGGCCAAAGGAGGGCTGGTACGACTTCGCCGCCCGCTACACCCACGGCGCGGCCGACTTCCGCGTGCCCGCCGAGATCGACCCGGCGGTGGCCGAGCACTGTCTCCAGGCTGCGCATGCCGCCCACCTCGCGCTCGGCTGCCGCGACCTCTCCCGGGTGGACGCGATCCTCGACGAGGACGGCGTGTGCCAGATCCTCGAGGTCAACACCGGCCCTGGCCTGACCACCACCAGCCTGGTGCCCATGGCCGCCGATGCCGCCGGCCTCTCCTTTGCCGACCTGGCCGTCCACCTCACCGACCGTGCGGTCGCCCGCCGGCCGCGGTAGCGGGCCGGGCGCCTAGACGGAGGCCGGTTCGGTGGCGCGGTCGCCGCGGAGCACTTGCGGCTCGTCGGCGGCCGACCGGTCCTCCGCCGCCGCCGATGCCGGCGGATGCACGGTGTCGGGGACCTCGGCGCGGTCAAGGCCGATGGCGTCGCAGATCCGCTGCAGATCGTCGAGGGTGGCGAACTCGATCATCACCTTGCCCTTGCGCTTGCCGAGCTGGACCCGCACCCGCGTCTCCAGACGATCCGACAGTCGCTCAGCGAGGTCGGCCATGCCCGGGGCCTGCATCACCGGCCGGGTCCTGGGTCGTTGCCGACCGGCCGGACCGAGGACCGGCTCGCCGAGCAGGACCCGCTGGGCCAGTTCCTCGGCCATCCGGACGGTCATCCCTTCGGCGACGATCCGGTCGGCGAGCAGCTCCTGCTGCTCCGGGTCCTTCAGCGAGGCGACGGTGCGGGCGTGGCCGGCCGAGAGGGTTCCGGCCGCAATCCGGCGCTGCACGCCCGGCGGGAGGCGGAGCAGCCGCATGGCGTTGGTGATGACCGAGCGGCTCCGGCCGAGCCGCCCTGCCAGCTCCTCGTGGGTGATGCCAAAGTCGGCCAGCAGCTGCTCGTAGGCGGCGGCTTCCTCGAGCGGGTTGAGGTCCTCGCGGTGGATGTTCTCCAGCAGCGCATCGCGGAGCAGGAAGTCGTCCTCGGTGATGCGGACGACCGCGGGGATCCGTTGCTGGCCTGCCGCTCTGGCCGCCCGGACCCGGCGCTCCCCCATGACGATCTGGAAGCGCTCGCCGTGCGGGCGGACCACGATCGGCTGCAGCACCCCGACCGCCTCGATGCTGGCGGTCAGCTCCTGCAGCGACTCCTCGTCGAAGGCGCTCCGTGGCTGCCGCGGGTTGACATCGATCCGGTCCAGGGGGATCTCCTGGAAGGACGGCACCGACGGGTCCGCGGCCGGCTGCGGGAACGGTTCCCCGTCCTGGTCGAGCTCGGGCGCGCGGCGGGTGTCGTCCTGCGGGGTGCTCGGGATCAGCGCTTCCAGTCCACGGCCGAGGCCGCCACGACGTCGCATCAGCTGGCTCCTTCTGCGGTCGGCGCGAGCAGGCCACTTCGTTCCGCGAGCTCGAAGGCGAGGTCGCGGTACGCGATGCCACCACGCGAGAGGGGATCGTACAGG
>WNFU01011059.1_pt1 | contig 13026 bp, 11 predicted proteins | sample 5400121 | NCBI WGS metagenome assembly WNFU01 (sample SAMN13153360, study PRJNA577476) | soil metagenome | isolation source: 100 cm soil or saprolite under grassland replicate 1 | place: USA:California | collected 2016-06-15 | reverse complement strand
CTAGAGGCGCTGGACAAAGACCTGGACGACTTGCGTAGCAAGGTCAAAAACATCAGTCCCGACGCCATCGCTCGGCGGCTGGAAAAGTTCAAGGCCGTCCGCGATCGGGCGAGGACCTATGCCACACTGCTGAGCTTGCAGCAGGAGACGATCGCGGAAAAGATCGATGCGCTCCACCAGAAGGCGACGGCGATGCTCACCGAGAGCGACGACGAGCCGCTGCCGGAAGCGCCCGTATCCGTCCCCGTCGTCCCACAGCAGGCGCCAGCTAGGCGTACCGCGCCGGCGATCGCCGGTCTGATCGACGACGATCCCGACGCTCCGTTCTAGCTTCCAGACCACTGAAACCAGGGACAAGCTCTCTTGTCCCTGGTTTCAGCCTCTCTCGCTTAACACGCCAGGTTCCATAACCAGCGACAAGGGGCGCCGCACCGCAAGGCGCCTGAAGGTGCAATTGGATAAGCCATTACGAGCAGAAGTGAATGATATGCCAACGATTGATTGGCGCGTCGAGTTCTTTCGGCGCGCTTTTTTGCGCCATGCGCCACGGCGCTATGCGCTGATGCTCACCCCTGATCAGGCGCAGCGCCTGGGCCAGAAGGGCGGCATGGCGGCAATTCGGGCCTTGATCGCGGCTGCATTCCAGCAGGAGCTCTGGGCCTTCGGGCAGTACTGTCTACGGCAAGGCCAAGCTGACGATATCCAGCGTGGGTATGTGTGGTTGCCCTTCGATACACTGGCAGCCACCGATCGGCTCCAGGCGATCGGCGCGCAGCTGATAGCCGCGATCAGCCAGCCCGGATGGAAGGTCGAGCCACGTGCCATCCACGCCGTCACTCGGTTGCCGCTAGCACGCCATCAGCACACCGGGCACTTCGGCGACCTCATTCTCGGCGAGCGTCGTATTGACATCGACCAGGACCCCACTGGCGCGCTCGCCGAGCTGTACGAGTCCTACCGTGAGAACCGCGCCGCGGGTCTGCCCGAACTGCCGCCCATATCTGAGTCAACAGCCAGGGCCATTTCCTCACAGAATGGCGACGGAATCACTATTACCCGGTACAACGAGGACCACGACGTCGAGGATCTGATACAGTTCTATGGCGCCAGACCGGCCAGGCGGCGCGGGCTGTATTTCTGCCCATTCCACCCGGATGATCACGCGAGCCTGAGTGTCTACACGTACCGCAGACAGCGCTATTGCCGCTGCTTCAGCGCACACAGCGACTGTCCCCTCGCCAGGCACGCCCGGAATGACGCCTTCAATGTCTACTGCATTGGCGAGGGCATCGAGGCGAAGGAGGCGCTGCGACAGCTAAATGGACGTGATTAGCCCCTGATTGCCAATCGCTGCACCTGCAACCAAACCCGCGAGCGCGCATAATGTCACGGTACACTGCGCCAGGTGTGCAGCCAGTCTTCATCTTCACAGCGCGTTAAGAATTCCCTCGTACCACGCACTTTGTTTAATGTTGTGAGTCATACGCTCTCCGATTTCAACGGCATTTTCGCGCCGCCTCTTCTTTCATATACCCTCTCCTCACTTGAGCGGGGTGCGATGTTCGCACGCCACGTACTTCCTCATTGTGAAGCCATAAACTCAATTGCGGATATTACTACGATCGCATTCAACTTGTTATCATAAGAGAAAAATAGCGCTTGACATCGAGTATATACCATTTATAATACCAGCACACATTAAGATAATTCGGCGCTCCTGTGCGATGTTCGCACCCTATGCTTTTCCGCTTCCTGGTGAAGGAAACACCGATTCATATTCGCTCCGTTTGGACAGCAGACAAGTTATGATGCTAGGGCGTAAAACCCACGAGCTTTAGCCGTGGGATATAAGCCCTTCATTTGCTTTAGCCGCTTTAGTCGTTGACCATGCAAATGACATTCCTTTCATATGCCAGAGTTCAGCGTCCTAGTGCATCAAAACGATTGTTTTAGAACGTGCGATCTGGTATAATAGAGCCATGCAACGAACGATTCAGACAACCTATCACTACCGCCTTGACCCGACTGCCGAGCAAGAAGTCCAGCTCAAGCGGTTTGCGGGCGCGCGGCGATTCGTCTGGAATTGGGCCTTGAACCGCAAGCGCGAACACTACCGAGAAACCGGCAAAACGCTTTCGTACAACGATCTTGCGGCTGAACTCACCCGACTGAAACAGCAACCCGCAACCGCATGGCTGCGCGAGATGGATTCGCAATTGCTGCAACAGACGTTGCGGGATCTTGACAGCGCCTATCAGCATTTCTTTCGCCGCGCACGGAATGGCGACAGGAAGAAGGGCTTCCCGAAATTCAAGTCCAAAAAGACGGATACGCCGCGATTTCGCATCCCGCAACGGGTTGTGCTTCAAGATGGGTCTGTCTCGGTACCCAAGATCGGCATGATCAAGGCAATCGTTCACCGACCGCTTGAAGGTATCACTAAGAGCGCAACCTTCAAGCGGGAAGCGTGCGGACACTGGTACATCAGCCTGGTGACTGAGCAGCAGCTCGCGCCGAAAGCTGACCGACCAATTGAGACGCATATCGGGATCGACGTGGGCCTGAAGTCACTGGCCGTGCTTTCGACGGGCGAAACAATCGAGAACCCGCGTTGGTATCGCACCCAAACGCGCAAGCTCAGGCACGCACAAAAGGCGCTCAGTCGGAAGATCAAAGGCAGTCGCAACCGAGGCAAGGCGCGGATCGTGGTGGCGCGCCTACACCAGAAGACGCGCAACCAGCGGAACGACTTTCTGCACAAACTGAGTACCGATATCATTCGCCATTGCGATCTCATTTCGATTGAAGATCTGAACGTTCGCGGACTTGCGAAAACCAAGCTGTCGGCGAGCGTACTCGATGTCGGTTGGGGCATGTTCCGATCGATGCTTACGTACAAAGCCGATCGGAATGATACCCACCTGATTGCAATCGGGCGCTTCTTCCCATCTTCCAAACTGTGCGGCGCGTGCGGATTGGTTAACGCCGATCTCACGCTGGCCGATCGCGCGTGGACCTGTCCCTGTGGCGTCCATCACGATCGCGACCTCAACGCCGCCCGCAACATCGATCGTGAAGGATTGCGCCTGTTTGAACAGATCGTCGCGGCAGGCTATGCCGAGACGCAAAACGCCTGTGGAGACCCGGTAAGACCAATCGAACTGATTGGCACAGGTCGTTGAGACAGGAAGCCCAAGTCCTTTAGGCTTGGGTATATCACCAAAAGGATTACACGATGCATGTATACGCAGTTGCGCTCGAAAAAGGGGGGGTTGGCAAGACGAGCATCGCCGTCAATCTCGCCGTCGCCTTTGCGCTGGTCGACCTCAAGGTGCTCCTGATCGATCTAGATGCACAATGTCACGCCAGTCAATGGTTGGGGGTACAGCTCGATCAAGTACGGCCTGATGATAGCATGCTGGGCGTAGTGCAGGGACGGCCGCTCGCCGAATGCATCCGACCGACCCAGGAAAATGTTGCGGTGCTCCCGGCCCACCCCGCAATGGTGGGTCTGCCGGCAATGCTCGTTAGTGCGCCCAACAGTGGCATTTTCGCGCTCAAGAATGCGCTAGACAAGGCACAGGCAAATGGAGCGGGCCACGATGTTGTGCTCCTCGACCTGGCACCAGCGCGCGGTCCCGTTCAGGCGACGGCCCTGGCCGCTGCAACCCGCTGTATCGCACCAGTACAGGCCGAGGACCTGGTGCTGCAGTCGCTCAAAGCGCTCACCGACTCGGTGGACCAGGCCCGCCAGATCAATCCTCGGCTACGCGGTGTGAGTGTTGTACGCAACCGCTACGCCCTGCGCGGCACGGTGGATCACGCCTATGATCAGGCACTCTGCGATGAGTACGAACCGCAACTCCTGCGCACGATCCTACCCACACGGGCTGCGCTGCGCCACGCCGCCGGGGTCCAACAGAGCGTGTTCCGCTATGCCAGCCCGGATGCGGCCGAGGTTCGCGCACTGTTTGTCGAACTGGTCGACGAGTTACTCCAACTCGACGAGGCTGACTGAGGAGATCGCAATGCCTTCAAAGACCACTGACCGCCTTGCTGAGATCCGGGCGCGCGTCGCGCGTCGTACTGTTGAGACTCCAATTCACGCTGATGAAATGACGCCAGCACCCTCGCAGAGTCCAGATGACGCCCTCGCAGCAGCGAGCGCGCACTTCTTCGGGGCAGCCGAGCAGATCATACAGAGCCGGCCAGTGCAGCGCTTACCGATCGGGCAGATCGCGCCGGACAGCCGTCCTGAAATGCGTCAGGCTCGCCTCATCCCGTTGCCCGACGAACTGCTTGCCCAGGGTCAAAGCGTTCCAGCCTACCGAGCGATGGTCGATGAGCTCCGTGCACTCGGGCAGTCGCTTCGTGAGCGTCAGATCCAGCCGATTATTGTGTACTCTGGCACCAGCAGTATATACCCAGCAGCGCGCTACCTGATCATGGTCGGCCACCGGCGCTGGACTGCCGCATCGCTCGCCGGGCTCGATGCCCTCGACGCGGTCGTCGTCGAGGCGCCCACGCCAACCGAGCGAGTGCGCATTCAGTACGCTGAGAACGAGGCCCGGGAGGATTTTAGCGACATGGAGCGCGCCTGGGCGCTTGCTCAGATGAAAGAGGCTCTGGGCGACACTGCACCCTGGGAGACAGTCGAAGAGCAATTTCGCATCAGCCGGTCGCGACGGCACGAGCTGACGCGCCTGCTCGTATTCACGCCGTCTCAACAGCAGCAGATTGCACTCATGCGCCTCCAAGAGACACAGATTCGCACCTTGCATAGCGCGGTGCGTGCCGGCGAGTTAGCAGCAACGCAGGTGGAGAATGTGCTAGGACGCTTATCGGAGATCGCCGCCGAGCGTGTGACAGCGCCGACCCAGAATGAGCCAGGCGACGCCAATAGAGAAGGAGCTTTACCTCGCAGAAATGGGATAGATGCTCCAACAGTTGCTCGTCTGGTTGCCCGTGCCCGCCGCGCAGCGCCCGAGGGGTCGAAGGAGCCAAGTCCTCGCTGGCTTCAACCATTGCGCGATCAATTGGCGCACGCCAGCAAAGGATTGGGGCGCGCACGTGACCGAGTCGCGATGCTGAACGACGAGGAAGCTGAAATGCTGATGACCGATCTGGCACAGCTCATGGAACGACTGGAAGGGGTGAACGAGGCGCTGCGGCTGCGCGAGAGTTAAAATCTTCCAACCCATATGTGTCGCTGTGACACACTCCCGATAGCACACACCGTATGGAGTGTGTCGCTGTGACACACTCCATACGGCGATGGGCGGCGCGACTGTGTCATGCTGACACAGGTCGCTTGACAGAGGCGAACATGTCTGCTATTGTGTCGCTGCGACACATATTCTAGAGGTGTGATATGAGCGACTCCGACTCCCAGGCTCTCCAGCCGCTGCCGCACATCGAGCCGTTCGACTTTCACGGTGACGCGCTGATCGCCGTCATTGTCGACGGTCATGAGGTTGTCCTCCCGATCCGCTCGGTCTGTGGCGCACTGGGGCTCGATATCCAGAGCCAGAGCGAGCGGTTACGCGAGCACGACGTGCTCTCCCAGGGACTCAGGATCGTCAAGATTCCCGTAGGCAATCGCGTACAGTCGGTCCTGGCGATCAATCGCCGTTACCTGGCTTTCTGGCTGGCGACGATCACCCCCAGCCAGGTCAGCGACACCGCACGCCCCAAGCTCGTCAGCTATCAGCAGGAACTGGTCGATGTGCTGGATGCGCTCTATGGAAGTGGCGAAGTGCAAGTGGCCGAATCGGGCGCTGAGCCCGCGCTCGCGACCATCAATGCACGCTTCGCCGCCCTCATAGCCGAGCTACGGATCACCCGCGCGGCGCTGCTCGCCGCGCAGCGCCAGACCGATGCGAAGATCGACGCGCAGGACGTGCGGTTGAGCGCGGTCGAGGAGCTCGTGGGCGAGCGGCTGACGACGATCCAGGGGCAGCTAGATGAAGCACAGCAACGCCTGCTGGATACGGTCAAGATCACTGCCGCCCAACAATCGGTTATCCGCCGGGCGATCGAGCGGCTCGCCAAGCGATACGAAAAGAAGACCGGGAAATCTATCTACGATCTGCTCCACGTGCGCTTCTGCGCCGAACTGGGTACGCCGCGCTACGATGCGCTGCCGGCGAAGAAGTATGGGGAAGCCCTGGTCTGGCTGCGTGCGCGAGCAGCGGAGTATCTGCCAGGTGATCCGGACGCCCTCCCGCCGTTGCAGGAGAGTTTGCTTTGATCGACGATCGACCGAGCAGCATCGATACCGCGATCGGCGCCGCGATCCGCGCAGCGCGGTTCTCGCGTGGCCTCACGCAGGGAGATCTCGCGGCACGGATTGGGGTGACGCGGGCGACGATTGCCAGCTATGAGACCGGGCGGCGTAAGATTCTCGCAGAGACCCTACTCCGAATCGCGCATCTCTGCGACCAACCGTTGAGCTTTTTCGATCCCGAAGCGAGCACCATCGCCACACGGCCGGCCACAGCCACCGTGTCCCCGCAGCAGAGCGCGATCCAGGCGGTGGTGCAGGCGCTCGAACTGCGCCCCGACGCGATCCCGCGCGTGCTAGAGACATTGGAGGCGGCGCTCGAGGGGTAGGCGATTGTGGAACTCATGCACATCAAGAATAAAGTAAAAGGAAGCACCTGTGGCATCATGGCGTTGTGAGACATCCTGATAGCCCAAGGAGCTTCCTATGAGCACGATACCACAGGTCAGCCAAGCCATGCAAACCGTCCTGACCACTGCGGCAGAGCAGGCCGATGCCACACTGCACTATACCAAACGTCCCGACCGCGCCAAGTTCAGCGCCAGCACGCTCGTGCAAACCCTCACGCTCGGCTGGCTTGGCCACCCCGATGCGACGGTCGAACAACTCGCCCAGAGTGCCGCACGCGTCGGTGTCGAGGCCAGCCCGCAAGCCATCGACCAGCGCTTGATAGTAAATAGCGTGAATGTTCGACGAATTTTGAGGTGAAACTGAGGAAATCAGCGCGAATGGTAGGAATCGACCATTCAGAACCTGGAGAAACCGCTCCCCATCTGGGGTATTAGCATGGAATATTGTAAATAAAGGGGATTCGAAAAAAATGTGTTTAGGCTATTTGCTAGCTCCTGTACATGAGGACCACGAATCGGAAAAAGGTGTGTTCGGCTCGTAGCAGAGACACATCCTTTTCCGATTCACGATGATTCCTTTCGGCTCCTCCCCATGGCCTTGAGGCCGTGGGGAGGAGCCGGAAGCGCGCCGCATGGATGAGAAGCACGGTCGGGCTGGGCGGCGCGAAAAGTGCGTTCGGGTTGCATATGTCGCTCCTTCGTCCTATAATTCAATATATGAAACTGACCGCACAATTGAAATTGCAACCGACGCCCGATCAAGCTGACGCTTTGCGTCACACGCTTGAGACGGCCAATGCTGCATGCAACTACATCAGTCGGGTGGCGTGGGAAATGAGCACCTTTGGCAAATTTGCACTTCAAAAGCTGGTCTATCAGGATGTGCGAGAGACGTTCGGCCTGTCGGCGCAGATGGTTATTCGTGCGCTTGCCAAAGTAGGCGACGGCTACAAGCTCGACAAGCAGACCAAGCGCACCTTCCGCCCACTCGCCTCCATCGCCTATGATGACCGCATTCTCTCGTGGAACCTGCACGAGCCATCGGTGTCGATCTGGACGCTTTTGGGACGCTTGTCGATCCCCTTTGTCGCTGGTGAGCGCCAGATGCAATTGCTTCAGACCCGCATGGGCGAAACCGATCTGGTCTACCATCGCGGCAACTGGTATCTGCTGGCAACCTGTGAGGTACAGGAACCCGATCCGCAAGACATTGACGACATGCTTGGGATCGATCTCGGTGTGAGGAACATCGCCACGGATAGCGACGGTGCGATCTACAGTGGCAGCACCATCAAGGGTATTCGGTATCGGCATCGGCGGCTCAGGAATAACCTCCAGAAAAAAGGAACCTTGTCGGCAAAGCGACGACTCAGGAAACTGTCGGGACAAGAGGCGCGCTTTGCAAAGGATGTCAACCACACGATCAGCAAACGCATTGTTCGGGAGGCTCAACGCACGAAGCGGGGGATCGCTCTTGAAAATCTCAAGAACATCCGCACGCGGGTGAGGGCTAGAAAGTCTCAGCGCACCGTTTTGCATAGCTGGTCGTTCTTTCAACTACAAGCCTGTATCGGATACAAGGCTGCGCTCGCAGGTGTTAGTGTCGCCTTGGTCGATCCTCGGAATACCTCCCGCACTTGTCCATCTTGCGGGCATATCGACAAGGCCAATCGTCCCAATCAAGCAACCTTCCGCTGCGTATTGTGTGGCTGCGCTGGTCATGCCGATACGATCGCTGCCGGGAACATTCGTGTTCTTGGCAGGGCTGCCGTCATACAGCCGCACGTCTCGGAGACAGCAGGGCTGTCTAGCCGGGGTGCCCTCTGGGCCACAAGCCGCCGGGTTTTAACCCGCGCGGTTCATGACATCTGATGAAACCATCTCGATCATCGCGCAGATCGATCCTTCTGGATGTGGAACAGGCGGCCGTACATATGCTGGAAGGGCAATCAGATCCCGTGCCTCCCGTGCTGGATGGCTGGGAGACGCCCTTCGACAACCAAGGACAGACCTTATGAGCAACCTTTCCTTCATTGACCCACCCTCCCTGCGGAGTATGGATAGCTCGCCTATCCGTGGGACCTCGCTTGAACTGCTTGACATGGACAAGGTTACAACCCACATTGATCGCGCCGTCGAGCGTGGCCGCTACACGGGGCCTGCGACGGCAAAGGAGTACTTACTTCGCAAGCAGTGCATCGTCGAAGTAGAGGACGCCACCTATGTAACGCTGGCTGGTCTGATGTGCTTCGGACGGGATCCACAGGCAATCTTCCCGCGCTCGGTGATTGACATTGGACACTACCGCGGCGTTGAGCCGGTCTCGTTCGAGGTGTTCCATCTCGAAAAGGATATCAGCGGCACGATCTTCGACCAACTTGCGCGCGTCGAATCCTACCTGTGGACCAATACACACCACGGCATGACCCTCAGCGAGACCAGCTTCCAGCGGGTCGAGATCCATGAATATCCGCGGGCGGTCATCCGCGAGCTGTGTGTGAACGTGCTTGCCCACCGGGACTATACTAACTTCCGCTCGGCCGCGCGGGTGCAACTCTTTCGCAATCGTATCGAGTGGATCAGCCCTGGTGGCCTCCCACCAGGCGTGACGGTCGACAACATTCTGTCCGAGCAGGCCGCACGCAACCCGCAGATTCTATCAATCCTGTATGAGGCCGGCTATGTGGAGGCCTTTGGCCAGGGCCTTGACACCGTGGTCGCGGTGCTCGGGCAGGAGGATATGACCCCGCCGCGCTTCCACGACACCGGCGCGTCATTCATCGTCACCATATTCGGTCGCCCACTCGAGGTGTTCTCCGGCGAGGGCGTCTACGCGCGGCTGAACGACAGCCAACGCAAGATCCTGGCGATCATTCGGACCCGAACCGACATCGCGCCGCGCGACATTCTGGCGCTCCTCGACGCTCGGGCCAAGCGATCCATCCAGCGAGACATCAAGGGGCTGGTCGAAGCCAAGCTGATCTATCCGGTCGGCGAGGGCCGGGCGCTACGCTACCGCTTGAATGACCCCAACGGGACATGACCTGCTGCCATTGATCAACAACCATGCCAAGTTATTCACAACTGTGCCAACCGCGCCAAAAAGTGGCGCGGTTTATTGTTCGTTGTACGTCCGTTAAGAACAACGCCAACCGCGCCACTTTTTGGCGCGGTTTTCGCAAAACATGGCGCAGTCCAAAGCCAAAACTGGCATCAAAAGTACTTGCACATGGCGCGCAAAATCGCTAGGATCAACCAACCAACTGCGAATGTACACGAGGGGATTATCAGCGCTCGCGCTGTTTGCTGGAAGCAGATCCGTGTGAAAACACATCTAGCCAATCCAGGATCTGTTCTGTAGCATGGCGAGCAAGACCGCAGCGAGGGTCATGACTCATCGGATGAGCGATCCATTGCAGGCCAGGGGCCTGCCCGTTACAAGTCGATAAAAACCGAACCGCCGACCCGGAGAAGGGTCAGCGGCAGGCGAGATCAACGATCTCAGTTGGGTGGTACCTCTGAGTATAGCATCCCGCCTGCCGATTAGCAAGCCCTTCCGGGTCTGGTTCCCCTCAATCAAGACCAACCTCACGACCGAAAAGATGACAGGTCGAGCCAGTTGAGCGACGACTGCTGCGCCATGCATGGCCGCAGGGCTGCTTTGCCTGCATTCGGTGTTGGCGCCGGATTCGACTCGCCAGCAGCGCTGCGACAGCACAACAACCGGTAGTAGCCCGCTACGCGCGGGCTCTATGCCGGCGCGTTCAGATAGAAAGCATACCATCATGCCGCAGCTCGACCAGGATTATGTGTTTCTGCCGCAACGGCTGATCGCCGATCTCCAGGCGAACCCAACCGCGATCGGGGTCTACGCGCTGATCGCCCGCCTGTTCCTGATCTACCAGGAACCGATCCCACTCTCGGCCGCCGATTTGCAGCGTTATGATCCGTCGCTGAGTTACGGCGCCGCGCGCGGTGCGCTGCAGCGCCTCGTCGCGCTGCGCTGGCTCACCGACCAATCCGGCCACAAAAACCACTACACCCCCACCTGGGGCGTGATCAAAGGCGTCGCGTCGCCATGGCGGATGGATGCGCCAACACTCGGCCGGCCCGCGCACGTGCTCACATTGCGCCTCGATCGGCGCCTGCTCGACGTCGGCCTGGGCAAGCTCATCCCTCACCCGACCTATCCCGCCCAAACCACCGACCGCTACCTGAAACAGCCGATCTTCAGCCTGCGCGACGTGGGCGCCTATGCACAGGTGCTGAACGGCCATGCCCTGGCCGCGACCCCGGCGCTGTGGCGCTATGGCCTGATCCGCGATGGCCTGGCCCAGCCGCTGCCAGCCGCTGCCGAACTGATTGCACTGGCATCGCAGCACACCCTGGATGGGGACGGCGCGGCGCCCACCGAACAGGGCCTCCGCACACTTGGCCTTGATCTGTCCAGCGCACCGCCGGCACTGCCCCCAGGCCAGCCGCTTTTTTTTGTAGACCATACCCTGATCCCCGATCCGATCACCTGTTTGATCCCTGATCTGATCCCTTCCGCCACCGAGACCGGACCTCGATCCAGCGCAGCAGAACGCGCCGAATCGCGAGGGGAAATGCACTCGCCGCGCATGGCAGGGACTCCAGGGATTCTGAGGGAAATAAGCGATTCCCCCCCCAACTCCCCCACACGACCAAACGGGGGTGGTAGCAATGATCAATCCCCAATCAAAAAAGAAGAGCCGACGGGGAGCCAACCAGAGACGGCGTCGGCTCGTCTCCTGCGCTCGATCAATGCCTTCCCCAGCAGCATTGCAGAACTCGCAGATATACCCGCTGAGCTGGTAGAGCGGGCCATCGCCTATGCCGAGTCGGAGCCAGGTATCGCGAGTATTCCCGGATGGGTGATCGAGGCCCTCAGACGGCATCGTGACGAAGGCTGGCCGATCCCTGCACCCCGCACGCGGCAGCTCGGCCTGACTGGCCGTGATCGTCCAATCGACATTGAGCATTACACCAGCGGCGCATATGGCGATCTCTTTCGCCGTGGGAGTGACACCAGTGGCCTGGAGGATTGCTTCGTCGAGCGCGAGGATGGCGCGTTTGGATCGCCGAGCGCTGGTGTGCTGGCACCGGCCCCAGAAGAGTCCCATGTACGAGGGGAATCGTTTACTGAGACCGACGCAGCAATTGCTGAAGCGGAGTCTCCAGCCGAATGTACACCGCCCGAGTCTGCGGACGACGCGCTGACCCGCGAGGTTCAGGCGGAACTCAAGATGCGCTGTGGTCGCCTACGCGGCCGGGTGATCGAGGGACTGCGGGTCCATGTCGCCGGCGGCACGAGCCTGATCATCTGCGCGACCTTCGAGGATATGAATCTCGTTCAGCGCGAGCTGATCGGCGCGTTCCAACGCATCCTGGTGGGGCTAGGAGCGCCGCCGCAGTTGGTCTTCACGACCCGCGCCGGTTGGGAGGCCCGCAGGGACAGGGCCGGAAACGCCCGGTACAGGCCGCTGCCGTAGAAGCTGCGCGGAATCGGGAATTTACACTAGAACGTCGTGTGCGTCGCCAGTTACAAGGGATCGTGTCTATTTTAGGCCTTTTAGTGCTCATAGGTTTGAGACTGCGTAATTGACGTTTGTTGAATCTAACCACTGCCCTGAGCGGTGTTGTCATGCTGCTGCACGCACCTCCATCTGCTGGCGTGGCTTGCGTCCCCGATGACACCGTGCTATTTGCCGATGCTGACATGTGGTCGCTGCGGCTTTCCGTTGACATGCCATCACGACGATCACACCTTCCATCGCCGGCCCCGTCCGCAGGTTGAAGTGGGGCGCTTGGCGATGCCGAAACGCGCGGCCCATCCGTTCCGCACCATTGTTGGTCGCTTCCCAGCGTGGATGACGTAAAAACTGGCTGAGGTGCTCAAATTGAGCCGTCACGCACGCTTGCACCCGTCGCAGCGACGCCACGGCTGCATACTCGCTATCACTGCTCCAGGCGGCGAAGCGTTCGCGGGCTTCGTCCAACGTACGTCGCTGCCCTTTCGTGTCGTGCCAGAGCAGATACCACTCCTCCACAAAGCGTCGCGCGACCTGAAGTTGTGAACCGACCGGACTGGCGAGCAACGTGTCAATCTGCGCTTGCTGGTCGGCTGTCAGATGATTTGGTCGATGCAAGAAGAGGTAGCGATGTTCCTGGAGATCTTCCCGCACCTGGCGAATTTCATCCCATTGCTGCCAGGGGAGCGGCGGTTGTGTCGATGGCAGCGCTGTTGGCGTATCCGCATCGGTCGTACTGGGTGGTGGCGCTGTTAGGCATCATGTCGGATCGTCAGGCTCGATCTGGTTGAGCCATTTGCTCACGGTGACACGATGGATTCCCACCTGCTCTGCGATGGCG
>WNFU01025449.1_pt1 | contig 13028 bp, 10 predicted proteins | sample 5400121 | NCBI WGS metagenome assembly WNFU01 (sample SAMN13153360, study PRJNA577476) | soil metagenome | isolation source: 100 cm soil or saprolite under grassland replicate 1 | place: USA:California | collected 2016-06-15 | reverse complement strand
GCGGGAGCCCGAGCGCGCCGATGACACCGTGCGTGTGCCGGGGCCGACCGTCGTCGTCCGCGAAGCGCATCTCGTAGAGATAGAAGCGCGCCGGGTCGTCGACGACGAGGGCTTCCGCCCGCTGCCAGTCGTCGAAGCAATCCGCCGCGACCTGATATCGGTCTCGGCCGTCGTCGCCGTCCCGGGGGAGGATCAACCGGACGGCGTTGCGCGGGTCGGACACTTCGAGCGCGGCCCGGTTGTCCTCGTCGATCACGTCGTAAGGTGGCGCCGCGACCGCCCCGACGTCCGTGGCACTGTTTGCCGCGTTCGACGCGTAGCGGATCCCGCGGAAGGGAAGGAACTCGGGCACGGGGCGGTTCGCTTTCGTGGACGAGGTCAGGGCCGCTGCGCCCCGATTGTCGCATACCGGTCGCGACGGACGGCCGGAAGGAAGAACTATGGAACCGACTGCGTACGACCTGTTCCAGGAAGGTTGCCGCCTGCTCGCGAACTCGAGCGCGCACGCAGCCGTCGTCCCGCTCGAGCGAGCCCGCGATCTCGAGCCGGACAAGGGCTCGATCCGCGAGACCCTGGGTCGCGCCTACTTCCGCACCGGTCGGTTCGCCGCCGCCCGCGCCGAGTTCTCGCACGCCGTCGAGATCGATCCGGTGAACGACTACGCGTTGTTCGCTCTCGGGTTGTCACTCCTGCGCGAAGGCGACCCGAGCGGAGCCCGGCGTCCGCTCAAGCTCGCGGTCGCGATGCGCCCCGACCAGCCGGACTACCAGGACGCGCTGGCGAAGGCGGGCGGCGCATGACCCCAGCCGGGCCCCGCCCGGTGGTGTGTTGCGATCTCGACGGGGTGCTGTGGCGGGGCGGCGAGCCGATCCCGGGGGCGGCCTCCGCCGTGGCCCGACTCCGCGACGCCGAGCTCCGCGTCGGTTTCGTGTCGAACAACTCCAGCCAACCGGTGGGAGAGGTCGTCGCCAAGCTCGAGGGGATGGGCGTGTCCGCCGAACCCGATGACGTCCTGACCAGCGCGCTGGCCGCCGCCACGCTCCTCGCGTCGTCGCTCGCTCGCGGCGCGCCGGTGCTCGCGTGCGCCGGCCCCGGTGTCGTCGAGGCGCTCACGACCGTCGGGCTCCGGCCCGTCGCGCGTCCCCCGGTCGAGGGGGTCGTGGTCGGGCTCCATCGCGGGTTCGACTTCGACGAGCTGGACCGGGCATCCGCCGCCGTACGGAACGGCGCACGGTTCGTCGCGACCAACCTCGACGCGACGTACCCGGTGCCCGGGGGCATGATCCCCGGCTCCGGCGCGATCACGGCCGCCGTCGCGACGGCCGCAGGGCGCGCCCCCGAGGTCGCGGGAAAGCCGGAGGCTCCGATGGCGGCGCTGGTCCGTGAGCGCCTCGGGCCGAGCGGTGTCGTGGTCGGCGACCGGCCGTCGACCGACGGCGCGTTCGCGGAGACGCTCGGCTGGCCGTTCGCGCTCGTGCTGTCGGGCGTGACGCAAGCACACCCGCCCGCCGGCGGTGAGTCGATCCCCGAGCCACCGCCGCCGTTCGTCGCCGCTGACCTCCGCGCGCTCGCGCCGCGGCTCGTCGACGCATTGCGCGCGGGCTGATCTTCGCGAGCGACGAGGTCAGCGACCCCATCCCCACCGGGGAGGCTCGGCGGGCTGCACGCGTGCGCGCGGAGGCCCGAACAGGCCTCGAACTGCGAGTGCGATGCCGGCACCGGCGACGAATCCGCCGACGTGTGCCAGCCACGCGACGTTCGAGTTGGGGTTGAAGCTCGTCACGAACTGCGTCCCGAACCAGATCGCGAGCAGGACCGCCGCCGGCAGGTAGACGGGCAAGAAGAAGAGGAGTGCGATGACCGTCAGCACGCGCGCACGCGGCCACAGCACGAGGTACGCGCCCATGACGCCCGCGATCGCGCCCGAGGCGCCGATGACCGGTTGCGTCGATCCCGGGTCGGCCAGGTAGTGCGCGGCCATCGCCGCGACGCCGACGACGAAGTAGAAGAGCACGTAGCCGATGTGTCCCAGGTGGTCCTCGACGTTGTTACCGAAGATCCACAGGAAGAGCATGTTCCCGGCAAGGTGCAGGATCGACCCGTGCATGAACATCGACTCGAACACGCCGAGCCAGACGTTCTTGCCGGTGAAGACCTCGGGCGAGTCCGCCCGCGCGGCAGCGTCGCAGTGCCCGGTGTTGACCTCGCGCACGGTGATCGGCTCGCCTTGCTGCAGCTCGCACGGGATGGCCGCGTGCTCGAGCGTGAACGCGGTGTCCTTCGAGGTCCCGAGGCGGACGTCGACGCCGCTGTGCGGCTGGATGAAGAAGTAGACGAAGACGTTGATGGCGATGATCGCCACCGTCACGTACGCGAACCGCGTGGTCGGGTTGTCGTCGTGGAGGGGGATGACCATCGACGTCGCACGATACTTGTCCCTCGCGAAAGCCCGAACGCGGGTAACCTGCGCGTCGCTCGCGTGAAGGAGCCGGGGATGGTCAAGCGCACCGCGATGCAGAAGCACCCGTAGGCGCGGCCAATGCGCCGCCGGTTGGATACCGAACTGGTGCGCCGCGGTCTGGCCACGAGTCGGCAACGGGCGCTCGAAGCAATCGAAGGGGGGCGCGTCCTCGTGGGCGGGCTGCCCGCGCAGTCCGCATCCCGGCAGATCGCACCCGACGAGCCGGTGACCATGAGCGGCGACGGGCCGAGATTCGTCTCCCGCGGCGGCGAGAAGCTCGTAGCCGCGCTCGCGGAGTTCGAGATCGATCCGACCGGACGGCGGGCACTGGACGCCGGCGCGTCAACCGGCGGGTTCACCGACTGCCTGCTGCAAGCGGGAGCGACGCAGGTCGTCGCCGCCGACGTCGGACGCGGTCAGCTCGCGTGGTCGTTGCGAACGGATCCCCGCGTCACGGTTCTCGAGCGAACCAACGTGCGGCACCTCGAGGCCGACGCGATCGGCGGGCCGGTCGACATCTGCACGGCCGATCTCTCCTTCATCTCGTTGTCCGTGTGCGCGCCCGCGTTGGCGCGATGTACGACCGCCGGCGCCGACTTCGTCCTGCTCGTGAAGCCGCAGTTCGAAGCCGGGCGCCGAGACGTGGGGAAGGGTGGCGTCGTCCGCGACGCCGCGGTGCACAGCGCCGTGCTCCGCCGGGTGGGCGACGGTCTCGCCGCGGTGGGCATCCACGCGGTCGCGGCCATGCCGTCGCCGCTGCGGGGCGCGGATGGGAACGTCGAATTCTTCTTCCACGCTCGCAAGGACGCGGCCCGGGTCCTCGGTGACGACGCGCTCGATGCCGTGGTCGACGCCGCGCATGCCGGGGCGCTCCCGTGACCGGCTCGAGGGTGCGCACCGCGGGGCTCGTCCCGCACCGGGAGCGGCCGTTGGCGCACGAGCTCGCGGCCCGGGCGGCCAAGTGGCTCGGCGAGCACGGCGTGACCGTGCGCGTCCCGGAGCACGACGCCGGACCGTGCGGTCTGCTGGAGCTGGCGTGCCCGGAGCCCGAGTTCGCGAACGGGCTCGACCTCGTCGTGTCGCTCGGGGGCGACGGGACGATGCTCCGCACCGTCGACATCGTCTACGAAGCCGGCGTTCCCGTGCTCGGCGTGAACGTCGGAGACCTCGGATACCTGACCGAGGTCGAGCCCGCCGCGCTCGACGAAGCACTCGAGCGGATCCTCGCGGGTGATTACGAGGTCACCGAGCGGATGGTCTTGCAGGTCGACGTGTCCAGCCGCGGGCAGGCGAACGGACGCTGGTGGGCGCTCAACGAAGGAGTGCTCGAGAAGGTCCAGCACGGCCGGCTGACCCGACTCGACGTCCTGATCAACGGGACGTTCTTCACCACCTACGCCGCCGACGGCGTGATCGTGGCGACTCCGACCGGCTCGACCGCGTACTCCTTCTCGGCGCGGGGCCCGATCATCTCGCCGCGCCATCGGTGCATCCTGCTGACGCCCGTGTCGCCACACATGCTCTTCGACCGGCCGTTGGTGCTCGACCCCCACGAAGAGCTCGGCTTCGTCGTGCTCGACGAGCGCAGCGTCGTGCTCACGCTCGACGGACGCGAGCTCGGGCAGCTCGACCCCGGTGACACGGTGACGTGCACAGGCGGGCCGCGGCCGGCACGGATGGTGACGTTCGGCCCGCGCGACTTCCACCAGATCCTGAAGGCCAAGTTCGGCCTCGCCGACCGGTAGGCAACGCAGGGGATGCTGACGGAGCTCCACGTCGTCGATCTCGGGATCGTCTCCGACCTCACGCTCGTGGTCGGCCCCGGTCTCACCGCGATCACCGGTGAGACGGGCGCCGGCAAGACACTGCTCGTCGAGGCGCTCGAGCTCCTGGTCGGCGGGCGCGCCGACACGACGCTGGTCCGCGACGGGACCTCCGAAGCGCGCGTCGAAGGTCGCTTCGTGGATCACGACACGAGGACCACGACACGAGCACCGAGGTCGTGCTCGCGCGCGTCGTCCCGCTGGACGGCCGGAGCCGCGCCTACGTCGACGGGCGGCTGGCCACCGTCGGTGAGCTCGCCGACGTCGGTGCCCGTCTGGTCGACCTCCACGGGCAGCACGCGCACCAGTCGCTGCTTGGCCAGGCCGTGCAGCGCGGCGCGCTGGACCGCTTCGTCGGTCCCGCCGCCACCGATCCCCTCGTCGAGCACCGAGCGAGTCGAGCGGACATCCGCCACCTCGACGCCGAGCTCGCGGCGCTCGGCGGCGACGACCGCTCACGCGCCCGTGAGCTGGACCTCCTGCGCTTCCAGATCGGAGAGATCGACGCCGCGGGCCTCGACGACGCCGGCGAGGACGTCAGCCTCGAAGCCGAGGAAGCGCTGCTCGCGGACGCGATCGCGCACCGCGAGGCGCTCGCGGCGGCGTACGGCGCGGTCGAGGGTCCCGGCCTCGACACGGTCGGAGCGGCGGCGGCTGCGCTGGCCGGTCGGGGCCCCTTCGTCGAGCTCGCCGAGCGGCTCCGCGCCGTCCAGGCCGAGCTCGCCGAGATCGGGCGCGAGCTGCGCGTCGCCCGCGACACCGTCGAGGACGATCCGCAGCGCCTCGAGCAGGTCCGGGCGCGCCGGCAGCTCCTGCGCGAGCTCACCCGGAAGTACGGCGAGACCCTGGCCGACGTGCGTGCCTACGCCGGGGAAGCCCGCCAGCGTCTCGCCGAGCTCGAGAGCTATGAGACGCGGGCGGCCGAGCTCCAACAGGAGCGTGAGGCGGCCCGAAGGCGGGCCGCCGATGCCGCGGCCGCCCTGTCCCGGGCGCGGCTCGCCGGGGCGGGTGCGCTCGCGGAAGCCGTCACCCCCCACCTGCAGGAGCTGGCGATGCCGGCGGCGGCGTTCGAGGTCGTCGTCGAGCCGGCCGAGCCGAGCGACGACGGAGCCGACCGGGTCACGTTCCTGCTCTCGGCCAACCCGGGGGAGCCGCCCCGGCCGCTGAGCAAGGTCGCGTCGGGTGGGGAGCTCTCACGTGCGATGCTTGCTGCGCGCGTGGTGCTCTCGGAGGCGCCGCCCACGCTCGTGTTCGACGAGGTCGACGCCGGCATCGGCGGTGAGGCGGGAGCCGCAGTCGGCCGCTTACTGGCCGACCTCGCCGAGACCCACCAGGTGTTGGTGGTCACGCACCTCGCGCAGGTGGCGGCCTTCGCTGATGCGCAGGTCGTGGTCGAGAAACGTGAGCAGGGGAAGCGCACGGTGGCGAGCGCGGAGACGGTGGCCGGTGAGGAGCGAGTCCGTGAGCTGTCCCGCATGCTCGCGGGGGTAGGGGAGTCCGCGCACGCGCGCAGCCATGCCTCCGAGCTGCTCGAGGCGGGCGAGAGCTTCAAGCAGGCGAGGACCCATGGCCCGGCGTAGCACCAAGGCGACGACCGCGATCACCGGGACCGCACGGATCGATCGCCGCACCAAGGACCTCATCAAGCGGCTCAACGCCGGCGACATCGCGGTGATCAATCACCGGGACCTCGACCGGGTCGCGGCCGAAGGGCTCGTCGGGGCGGGCGTCGCCGCGGTCGTCAACGCGGATGCGTCGATCTCGGGGCGCTATCCGAATGGCGGGCCGATCCGCGTGGTGCAGGCCGGCATCCCGCTCATCGACCGCGCCGGGGAGGACGTCCTCGACCGGGTGCACGAAGGCGAGGAGCTCCGCATCGACGGCGGTGAGGTGTTTCGCGGCGACGAGTGCATCGCCACGGGGGAGTCGCTCACCACCGAGGACATCCAAGGAGCGATGGACACGGCGCGCGCCGCCATCGGCGGCGAGCTCGAGCGCTTCGCCGTCAACACGCTCGAGTACATCCAGCGGGAAGCGAAGCTCACGTTCGAGCCCATCGAGCTCCCCCCGATCAAGACCAAGTTCCGAGGCCGGCATGCGCTGGTCGTCGTGCGCGGCCACGACTACCGCACCGACCTCGCAGCGCTCCGTCCCTACATCCGCGAATACCAGCCGGTGCTGATCGGCGTGGACGGCGGCGCGGACGCCCTCCTCGAGATGCGTCTGACGCCGGACATCATCATCGGCGACTTCGACTCGGTGTCCGAGCACGCGCTCTCGACCGGTGCCGAGCTGATCCACCACGTACATCTGGACGGCCGCGCTCCCGGACGCGAAGCGCTCCAAGCGTGGGGCGTTCCGTACCACGAGTTCATCGTGGACGGCACCAGCGAAGACGTCGCCATGCTGTTGGCCTACGAGGCGGGTGCGCAGCTCATCGTCGCCGTCGGAACGCACGCCACCATGGTCGAGTTCCTCGACAAGGGCCGCAGCGGGATCCGGCGACGTGACATGGCGTTGCTGGTGGCGTCGGCCATGGTCGCGATCATCGTCATCAGCATCGTGTCGGAGCCCATTCACGTCTTCTTGCGTGGCATCGAGCTGACGCTGCGGGACCTGTGGTTCTCGATCTCCGACCAGTTCTGATCCGATGATCAACTTCCGGTTCCACATCGTGTCGCTCATCGCGGTCTTTCTCGCTCTCGCGGTCGGCATCGTGTTCGGGGCGACCGTGGTCAACCGCGTGATCGTCGATCGATTGAACGACCGTATCGACAGGGTCGAGAAGAACGCCGAGCGCCGCAAGGCCGAGAGCGACGAGCTCCGCGGGCAGGTCAGCCAGCTGCAGGGCTATATCGACGGCAGCCAGGACTTCGCGGTCACCGGTCGCCTCAACGGCGTCACCCTCGCCACGCTCGCGACCCGCGGCGTGAACGAAGATGCGGTGGTCAAGACCGTGGAACTGGCGCAGAAGGCCGGCGCCCGGGCGCCCGGGGTCATCTGGCTCGAGGAGAAGCTCACGCTGTCGGACAACGGCGCGCTGCGGCAGCTGGGGGAGACGCTCGGGAGGCCGAACGAGAGCGCGAGGGCGACACGGGACGCCGCGTGGGGGTCGCTCGCGACTCGGCTCGCCGCCGGCAACGCGCGCGGGGCCGGACGCGACCTGCTCAGCGTGCTCGCCGACGACGGTTACATCAGCTTCCAGCCCGTCGGCAACCAAGGGAACAACTTCTCGCTGGCGGACTTCCCGGCCGGCGATGTCCGGGTGCTGCTCGTCGACGGCACCGACGGGAAGATCGCCAGCAACGAGGTGCTCGCGCCCCTCACCAACTCGCTCGTTGCCAACCGGCTGCCGGTCGTGGCCGGCGAGGTGTTCGTCGAGAAGGACGGTGGACCCGATCGAGGCGCGATGCGTCGACGACCTCGACCTCGTCGAAGGTCGAGTCGGGTCCGTCCTCGCGCTCGGCGACCTGAGCCGCAACGTCGTCGGCCAGTACGGGTACGGGACGGGCGCCAAGACGAGCATCCCGGAATGGTCGACCCAGTAGCGGATACGCGGTCGGTCTCACGATCGGCCGCCGGCATGGGGGCCGCAACCGCGGTCTCGCGCGTGATCGGCTTCGCACGCGTCCTGGCGATCGCGGCGATCCTCGGCACCACCTACCTCGGCAACACGTTCACGTCGTCGAACTACGTCTCGAACGTGCTGTTCGAGCTCCTCGCTGCGGGCGCGTTGTCGGCGGTCCTCGTCCCCACCCTGGTCGACCTGCTCGGTCGCGACGACCAACCCGAGGCCGAGCGGCTGGCCGGCAGCGTGCTCGGTCGCGCGCTCGTGGGCCTGGGCGTCGTAACGGTCATCGGAGTCGTGGCGGCCCCCTGGCTCGCGCGCGTGCTCGCCAGCGGTGTCGACAACCCGACGACCGCCGCGCAGCAGGAGGACCTGGCGACGTTCCTGTTGCGGTTCTTCGTGCCGCAGGTGCTGCTCTACGCGGTCGGGACCGTCGCCATCGCCGTCCTCTACGCGAAGCGACGGTTCGTGGTCACCGCGATCGCGCCGATCGGCAACACCGTCCTGATCGTCGCCGGCCTGGTGCTATTCCGTGTGCTCGCCGGGGGCGACACCAGCCTCGACCTGTCGACGGCCGAGAAGCTCACGCTGGCGTTGAGCGCGACCCTGGGCGTCGCGGCGTTCGTCGCCGTCCCGAGCATCGCGCTCCATCGCACCGGCTTCCGCCTCCGACCGCGCATCGGACGCGGCGACCCGGCGGTGAGCCGCCTCATGCGGCTGTCGGGATGGGCGGTCCTCCAGCACGCGCAGATCGGCTTGCTGCTGGGAGCCGCCATCATCTTCGGCAACTCCGTCGAGGGCGGCACGGTCGCGTACCAGGTGGCGTGGGTCTTCTTCCTCGCCCCGTACGGCGTCCTCGCGCAACCGATCCACACGGCCATCCACAACGAGCTGTCGCTCGACGCCGCCCGCGCCGACTACGACGCGTTCGCCCGCTCGCTGCGATGGGCACTCGACGCGATGGCGATGCTCGTCGTGCCGGTGTCGGCGGCGATGATCGCCCTCGCTCGACCTGGGATGACGGTCTTCGCGTTCGGCGAAGCGAGCCACAACGGCGTCGCCCTGCTCGCGGCCGGCGTCGCGGCGCTCGCGATCGGGCTCTTCCCGTACGGCGCGTTCTTGATGTTGGCCCGCGCGTATTACGCATTGGGAGACAGCCGGACCCCAGCCGTCGTCGCCCTGCTCACGGGGGTCGCCGGGGTCGTGGCAATGGGCGTGGGCGTGATCTTCACCGACGGTGCGGCGCGCGTCGCTGCGTTGGGCATCGGGCACACCGTCGCGTACGTGTTGGGCGCCGTGATCCTGAGCGTCGGCCTCTCGCGCCGAACCGGCCACGCCATTGTGCCGCCCGCGCTGCCACGCGCGCTGGCGTGGTCCGCCGCGCTCGGCCTCGTGGGCTGGTGGGTCGCCTACACGCTGGATCCCTCGGGGCGTGTGGCCAACGCCGTGCTCTGCGTCGCGATCACAGTCCTCGGTGGCGCGCTCTATCTCCTCGGCGTCCGCGCCACGGGAGGGCGCGTGACTCGCGGTCGGGTGCGGGAACCCGATGTCACCGACCTCGAGCCCGACAGCGCCGAGGTCGAGGCGTGAGGCGCGCCGCGACCGCGGTCGTCGTCGCCGTCCTCGTGTTCGCGCTCGTCGCGCTCGGGAGCTTCGCCACCGCGTCGGCGCGGAAGGGCGACCCGACGGCGCGACGGCTTCTCGTCATCTCTCTCCCCGGTGTCAACTGGAAGGACGTCAACACTCGCGACCTGCCGAACCTCAACAAGCTGCTCGACGAGTCGGCGGTGGCGGACCTGACCACGCGGACGGTCAACCGCGAGACGCGACTCGCCGACGGCTACGTCACGGTCGGCACCGGCACCCGGGCCGTCGGCGGTCCGACCCAGGCCGAGACCGACGGCGAGGGGTTCGGGGTCGGCGAGCCCTTCGGCGCCGACACCGCGGGACAGGTCTTCACCCGTAGGACAGGACACCGGCCGGGCGACGGGCTCGTGAACCTCGGCCTTCCCGGCATCGTCGAGAAGAACAAGCAGCAGCTCTTCGACGCCGAGGTCGGCGCGCTCGGCGACAAGCTCGCGAGCGCGGGGTGGTCGCGCTCGGTGATTGCGAACGGCGACGGCACGGATCCCGAGCAATTGACCGGCGGGTCCTACCGGCGGCAAGCAGTGGCGGGACTCATGGGGTCCGACGGGCGGGTACCCGAAGGCGCCGTCGGGCCGGAACTGCTGGCCCCCGACACGGAGTCACCATTCGGGCTGCGGTACGACAACGCCGCCGTCCTGCGCGCGTTCCGCGACACGTGGAAGGACCAGTCGATCGTGCTCGTCGAGGCTTCCGACCTCGTCCGCGAGGACGCGTACCGTCAGTTCGCTACGCCCTACCAGCGCGATCGGCTGCTCGACCAGGCGCTCAAACGCACCGACGAGCTCGTCGGCGGGCTGCTGCGCGACGTCGATCCGGCGCGCGACGCAGTCATGGTCGTCGGGCCGGCGCACGCGCAGCGCGAGGTGCAGCTCACGATCGCCTCGCTGCGCGCGCCCGGTGTCCAGCCAGGTCTGCTGCGCTCGGGCACAACGCGACGTGATGGCTTCGTGCAACTGGTCGACATCGCGCCGACGATCCTCGAGCGCGTCGGCCTCAACGTGCCCTCGTCGATGGAAGGGAGCGCGGTCGAGGTCGGGAGCAAAGGTGGCTCGGCCGCCGACCGGCGGTCGCTCCTCGAGGATGCCGATGCCGCTGCCACATTTCGTGACGACCGCGTCGTCAGCGTGATTCCCATCGTCTTCCTCGTGATCGAGGGGCTGCTGGCCGTCAGTGCGCTCGTCTGGCTCGCAGGTCGGGGCCCGAGCCGCCTCAGCACCGTCGTGCGCGTCGGCGCCCTCGCAGCGCTGGCGTTCATCCCGGCGGTCCTCCTGGCGCGCATCTTCCCCTTCGAGGACTGGGGCGACGTCGCCTACTGGCCGTTCCTCCTGGCTGCATCGCTTGGCCTGGCCGTGCTCTTCCAGGTCGCCGGGCGCCGCCGCCCGCTCGACCCGCTGATGCTCGCACTGGGCACGATCGTCGCCGTCCTGATCGTCGACGTGCTGATCGGCACGCCGCTCCAGTTCAACAACCCCTTCGGGTACTCGCCCAAGCTCGGGCAGCGATTCGCGGGGTTCGGGAACCTCGGCTACGCCGCGCTCGGCGCGTCGGCGATCTTGCTCGCCGGGCTGCTCGCGCACCGGATCCGTGGACGCCGCGGCGCGTACGTCGCGGTCGGTCTGCTCCTCGTGGTGTTCGTCGCCGACGGCGCACCGTTCTGGGGCGCCGACGTCGGCGGCGTCCTGTCGATGCTCCCGTCGTTCGCGGTCACGGCCTATCTCCTGCTCGGCTTGCGCCTCCGCCTGCGCACGATCGTCCTCAGCCTGTTGGCGGCGCTCACTGCAGTCATCGCGTTCGGGTTCATCGACCTGACCCGTCCCGCCGATCAGCGCACCCACCTCGGGCGCCTGTTCCAGACCACGGGCTCAGAGGGCTGGTCGGGCCTGTGGACCGTGATCCAGCGCAAGGTCGTCGAGAACCTCTCGGTGCTGTTCACGTCGACGTGGTTGCTCATGGTGCTCCTCGTGCTCGGCTTCCTCGCCTACATGTATTCGCGGCGCGGGGAACGGCTGCACGAGATCGTCGAGTGGGTGCCCGAGCTCCGTGCGTCGCTCATCGGTTTCACCATCATCGCCATCCTCGGTTTCGGCCTGAACGACTCCGGGATCGCGGTCCCGGGCATGATGCTCACCGTCCTCAACGCCAGCGTCATCACGCTCCTCGTCGCGACGCGCTCCCGAGTCCCGCCCGCCGATCTCCCACCCGCCGAGTCCGAGCCGGCGCGGGTGCCCACGCGCGCGTGAGCGTCGTCGTCGGCATCCTCGTCGGCGTGGTGACGGCGTGGTTCCTTCGTCTGGCCGGCCGCGAGATCCTCGAGTTCCCTGCCCTCGAGCGCACGAACTACCGGGGGCACCCGCTCCCCACCGCCGGCGGCATCATCATCGTGCTCACGGTGCTCGTGATCGAAGCCGGTCGCGCGATCGCGGGCGCCATCGGTATCGGCGACGACCCGGGCCTGACGGTGTCCCGCAGCCTCGTCCTGTTCGCGGTCTTCGGGTTCGGGTTCCTCGGCTTCGTCGACGACCTGCTCGGCGGAGGCGGGGACCGCGGTTTCCGCGGCCACATGCGCGCGCTGGTGCAGGGGCGGCTCACGACCGGATTCGTGAAGCTCTTCGGCGGCGCCGGTGTCGCCGTCGTGCTGGTCGCGAGCCCCGGCTTCGCGAGCGGCCGGCGGCTCATCACCGACGCCGTCCTGATCGCGCTGGCAGCCAACTTCGCCAACCTGCTCGACCTCGCGCCGGGCCGTCTCATCAAGGTGGCGTGGGTCGCGTACCTGCCGCTGGCGATCGTGCTGGGAACCGGCGCCGTCGGTGTTGCGCTCGCGCCCGTGATGGGCGCCGCGCTCGCGCTGCTTCCCGACGACCTCGGCGAACGGCTCATGCTCGGGGACACCGGCGCCAACGTCATCGGCGCCGTGCTCGGTCTCGGCGTCGTCCTCGGCCTCGGATCGGGAGCGAGGACCGGAGTGCTCATCGCGCTCATCGTCCTGAACGTGCTCGCCGAGCTGGTGTCGTTCAGCCGCGTGATCGACCGGGTACGTCCGCTCCGAGCCTTCGACCGTCTCGGGCAGCGTCCCGAACGTCGCGCCGCCTGACGCGACCGCGAGAGACGCGCGACCCGGTGGTGCCGGGGTCCAGCCGCCGGCGATTTGCGCCCAACGGCTGAGCCGGCGGCTGCGGCCCCGGCGCCGCCGGTTAGGCCCGGCAGTCGCGCTTCTCGTACAGCACTCGGGGCCCGCCGTAGCGCGCCACCACCTCGTAGCCGGCGTCGGCGAGACGCGAGCCGAGATCGAGATCGCCGTAGCGCGACGTCCAGACGAGCACACCGCACACGTCGGGTTTCGCTGCCGCGTCGCCGAGCTTCGCCGCGGTGATCTGGCCCTGCTCGATGCGTTTGATCGACGAGTCGTCGAAGTACGGATCGGTGAGGCGCCCGGCGCGCCACAGAAAACCGGGCTCGTCGCTGAGAGCGAGACTTCCGGCAGGAAGTCTTTGCAACCCGTCGACGGCGGCCTGCTCCTGCTTGTTGTACG
>WNFU01013218.1_pt1 | contig 13030 bp, 13 predicted proteins | sample 5400121 | NCBI WGS metagenome assembly WNFU01 (sample SAMN13153360, study PRJNA577476) | soil metagenome | isolation source: 100 cm soil or saprolite under grassland replicate 1 | place: USA:California | collected 2016-06-15 | reverse complement strand
TGGCGAACACCGCGTACAGGACCATGCCGCCGCCGGGCCGCAGCACGCGCGCGCACTCCCGCAGCGCGCGGGCGCAGTCGCCGAGGCACGACAGGGTGTCGCGGCACCACACCAGGTCGCAGGTGCCGTCGGCCAGCGGCAGCGCCTCGATGTCGCCCTTGACCAGGGAGACCCGCCCGGCCGCGGCGCCGGCGTCCGTACCGCCCTCGGGCAGCTCGTGCAGCACCAGGTCCAAACCCACCACCCGGCAGCCGTAGCGCCGCGACAACGCGAGCGCGTGGCTGCCATCCCGGCAGCCCGCGTCCAGGACCAGCTGGCCCGCGCCGAGCCCCAGCCAGCCGGGCGCCTCCAGCAGCATCTCCGGCGAGCGCGGCGCGAGGCTCTGCTGCAGCAGCCGGTCGCCGTCGGCGGGCCAGCCCTCCCCGGCGTACAGCTCGCTGATGGCCCGGCGGGCGGTCGGGTCGGTCATGGTCCCAACGCTGGCAGCATGCCGGCTCCTGGTCGAGGGGATTTCCGGCGGGTTCGGTAGCGTAGCCGGAAAGATACGGCCGCGGGCTGTCCGCAACTGCTGGTTCACGAGCATGAGGAGGCCGAGGATCGTTCGTGCACGCCCCTGGGTCTGGGCCTCCTCCTCCACCGGAGGTGCCTTTCCTCGGGTCGGCAGAGCGACCGACGTTGAGCTGCGCTGCTCCTACTACCGGTGAGTCAGATGCACTCGACCGAGGCTGTGGGAGTCGATGGCTGCGCAGGTGGGTGGATCGCAATCGTCCTGCGCGGCGGCGCATTCGCCGGAGCGGCATTCTCGCCACGCTTCAGCGACCTTCTCGCAGCCGTCCCGACGGACGCCGTCGTGGCAGTCGACATCCCGATCGGCCTGTCGCAAAGCGGCTGGAGGAAGGCTGACGCCGAGGCCCGCCGTTTCCTACGGGGACGCGCTTCAAGCGTCTTCGCCGCACCTCCCCGACCGGTCGTGCAAGCGGCGACCTACGAGGAAGCCAATCGTCGTTGTCGATCACTCACCGGTCAGGGGCTCAGCCGGCAGGCGTTTGCGCTGGCCAAGAAGATCCTGGATGTGGACCAATCACGAGCCGGGGCCGGCACCCGATTGTACGAAGTCCACCCCGAGGTGTCGTTTCGGGCTCTGGCCGGAATGCCCCTACAGGCGGGGAAGCGGACCTGGGCGGGATACGCGGAGCGGCGGGTTCTGCTTGAACGGGTTGGCATCGTCGTGCCTGTGGATCTTGGGCCAGCCGGGCGCATGGCCGGTGTCGACGACGTTCTCGATGCAGCCGTTGCGGCCTGGAGCGCCCAGCGTATCGCCAGGGGGGAAGCTCGCTGCCTCCCCGACCCGCCAGAGCGGGACGCGGAGGGCCGGTCGGTCGCCATCTGGTATTGAGGCGCTGCCGGCGAGCTGGCATGGCGGCGGGCTGCCTGGTCGCCGGCGACGACGCCAGCGGCGCGATCGTGGTGCCGCGCGCTGCGACGCCGGGCGGTCCCCGGCGATAGGGTGCCAGCCGAGGCGCCGTAGGGCGCTGCGGCGGACGGGAGGAGGCCCAGGTGGCTGACGCGAAGCAGGCGGCGCGGGCGCGGGTGGAGCGGGCGAGGGACCAGCTGGTGGCGCTCAGCCACCGCATCCACGCCCACCCGGAGCTGGGCTTCGAGGAGGAGCAGGCGTGCGCCTGGCTCTGCGAGACCCTGGACGCCGCCGGCCTCCAGGTGGAGCGGGGCGTCGGCGAGCTGCCGACCGCGTTCGCGGCCAGGTCCGGCTCCGGCCCGCTGCACGTGATCGTCTGCGCCGAGTACGACGCCCTGCCCGGCATCGGGCACGCCTGCGGCCACAACCTGATCGCGGCCATGGCCGCCGGTGCCGGCATCGCCCTCGCCGGCGTGGCGGACGAGGTGGGGCTCAGGGTGACCGTGCTCGGCACGCCCGCCGAGGAGGGAGGCGGCGGCAAGATCCTGCTGCTGCGCCAGGGCGCGTTCGCGGGCGCCCACGCCGCCATGATGGTCCACCCGTGGCCGCACGAGGTTCCCGAGATGCGCATGATCGCCGTGAACCAGCTGCGGATCGCCTACACCGGCAAGGAGGCGCACGCCTCCTCCTACCCGCACCTGGGTGTCAACGCCGCCGACGCCCTGGTGGTGGCGCAGACGGCGATCGGGCTGCTGCGCCAGCACCTGCGCCTGACCGACCGCGTCCACGGGATCGTCACCAAGGGCGGCGACGCGCCCAACGTCGTTCCCGCCCACACCACCGGCACCTGGATGGTGCGGGCGGCCACCATCGACCAGCTGGAGGAGGTCCAGGCCAAGGTGGTGCGCTGCTTCGAGGCGGGCGCGCTGGCCACCGGGGCGAAGCTCGAGATCGCCCAGGACCACGAGCCCTACGCCGAGGTCCGCCACGACCACGAGCTGTCCGCGCTGTACCGGCGCAACGCCGAGGCGCTCGGCCGCAGCTTCGCGGAGCGGCCCGACCTCGGGGCCGGCTCCACCGACATGGGCAACGTGTCGCTGGCGCTGCCGTCAATCCACCCGGCCATCGGCATCGACGCCCTGCCGGCCGTGAACCACACGCCGGAGTTCACCGCCAAGTGCGCCACGCCGGCCGCCGACCGGGCGGTGGTCGACGGCGCGGTCGCGATGGCGTGGACGGCCATCGACGCCGCCGGCGACCAGCGGCTGCGGGCGCGCCTGCTGGCCGGCCCGGAGCAGCGGGCCTGAGCTACGGCCGGGCCGGCCGGAACCCGTGCAGCGCCGCCGCCAGGCGGTCGGCCCTGGCGGCCCAGGTCCCCTCGTGCAGCCGGACCTGGATCTCGCGGGCGTCGTCGTCGCCGATGCGCAGCGCCAGCTCGAGCCAGCTCTCCGGCAGGGCGGAGGCGACCCGGTCGGCCCACTCGACGAACACCACCGCGCCGGCCGCGAACACCTCGTCCAGCCCAAGGTCCTCCAGCTCCAGCGGGCCCGACAGCCGGTAGGCGTCGACGTGGTGGACGGGCGGGTCGCCGTCGTACTCGCGCAGCAGCATGAAGGTCGGGGACAGCACCGGCTCGGCGACCCCGAGGGCGGCGGCGGCGCCCTGCACCAGCCTGGTCTTGCCCGCCCCGAGGTCGCCGGTGAGCCCGACCACGTCGCCGGGGTCGAGCAGGCCGGCAAGGGCCGCCCCGATCGCCTTGGTGGTCGCCTCGTCGGTGGACCGCAGGCGCAGCTCGCCCATGGCGGTCAGAACAGCCCCAGCTGCTCGGACTCGCCGCCCCGCTCGACCGCTGGCGTGTCGGGCTCCGGCTCCGGCCGGGTGGGCTCCTCGGAGGAGGGCGGCGGCGGCTCCGGGGCCGGCGCCCCGGACCCCTCCGCCAGCAGCTTGGCCAGCGTCTGGAAGTCCTCCTCCATCGCCTCCAGCGGGCTCGGCCCGGCGGACCGGCGGCCCTCGGCGTGCAGGGCGGCGGCCGGGTGGAAGGTGGGCAGCAGCACCCGACCCTGGAACGGGAAGGTGCGGCCCCGCAGCCGGGTGATCCCGGTGGTCGTCTCCAGCAGGGTCTTGGCGGCGAAGTTGCCCAGCGTGACCACCACCTTGGGGTCGACCAGGCGGATCTGCGCGTCCAGCCAGGGACGGCAGGCGGCGATCTCCTCCGGCTGCGGGTCGCGGTTGCGGGGAGGGCGACTTTTGACCACGTTGCAGATGTAGACGTCCTCGCGGCGCAGGCCGATGTCGCCCAGCAGGCGGTTGAGGAGCTGCCCGGAGGGGCCGACGAACGGCAGGCCCTGCCGGTCCTCGTGGAAGCCTGGCGCCTCGCCCACGAACATCAGGTCGGCGTGGGGGTCGCCCTGGCCGAAGACCACCTGCGTGCGGCTGCGGTGCAGGTCGCAGCGGGTGCAGGTCGCCGCTTCGGCCGCGACCTGCTCCAGCTCGGTCGGCATCAGCAGTGCCCGCAGGCGCCGCCGCAGCAGCCTCCCCCTGCGACCGGCGCCGCCGCGCCGTCGGTGCCTCGCACCGGCGCGGCGATCAGGCTCAGCAGCCGGCGAGTCTCGGCCCCGCAGTCGGGACAGCGCTCCTGGTCGGCACGGGACCCGGCAGGCACCAGCGCCTCGAACTCGTGCCCGCAGCCGCCACAGCGGTAGTCGTAGAGCGGCACGCTATTCCCCTCCTGCTCCGCGGCCAAGGTCGGAGGCCGCCGGGATGTCCGCGACCGCAGCGGCCGCCCGGACCCCGGCGCGGATGGCGGCGGCCAGCGCCTCCTCCGCCAGGAAGGCTACCAGGTCCATGACCGCCTCGACCCGCGGCACCGCCAGCGCGAACACCGTGTCGCCGTCGAAACTGGTGTGGACCGGGCGGACGGCCCTGGCCATGCCGTCGTGGGCCTGCACCGCAACCCGGTGCACCTCGGTCTTGGCGTTGACGGCCGCCAGCGCGCCGACCACCAGCGGCCCGGTCTCGACCACCGCCCAGCCGAGCCCGCCCTTCATCATGCGCTCCGGCCCGGCCGTCTTGCCGACGGTCGCGCCCATGCCGGCGCCGACGTTGCCCATCGGCCCGTCGGCGGTCGCAGCCGCAAGGCAGGCGGCCTCGCCCTCCGCCGGCCCCGGGCGGGCCTGCCAGTCGCCGACCGCCAGGTCGAACAGCACCGCGGCGGGCACGATCGGGATCGGCGGCCCGAAGCGGCCGTAGCCCAGCCCCTGCCGCTCGCACCAGGCCACCACGCCCTGGGCGGCGGCCAGGCCGAAGGCGCTGCCGCCGGTGAGCAGGATCGCCGAGACGCTCTCGACGTGGGCCTGCGGCTGCAGCAGGTCGGTCTCGCGGGTCCCCGGCCCGCCCCCCCGCACGCTCGCCGCCGCGACGTTGTCGGGTGGCGGCACCACCACCGTGCAGCCGGTCAGCCCCACCGGGTCGGTCCAGTGGCCGACCGCCAGATCCTCGATCCCGAGGGCCACGGCGGCCTCAGGACCGCCGCAGGCGGCGGGCGCCGCGGCGCTTGCGGGCGGACCCCGCCGGCGCCAGCACCCGGCGGGCGAAGCTGACGAGCTCGGCGTCGAACGCCTCGTGCTCCTCCAGGAACGCGCAGTGGCCGGCGTCCTCCAGCACCAGCAGGCTGGCGCCGGGGATCCTCTCGGCCATCTGCCTCGCCGCCGTCGGCGGGGTCAGCCGGTCCTTGTCGCCGACCGCGATCAGGGCCGGCAGGTCGAGCATGTCGAGCACCTCGGAGAGGTCGAAGTGGACCAGGCTGGGGAAGACCTTCGCCCAGACCTCGACGTCGGTGCCCGCCAGCAGGCGGTCGATGAAGGCGACCTGGCTGGGCGACGGGTCGGAGCCGAAGCCGAACAGCCGGGTCCCCAGGTAGCCGAGGTCGCTGCCGCGGCGGCGCAGCTGGTTGGCGCGGACCGGGTCCTGCTCGATGAAGCGGAACGCGCTGGTGATCAGGGCCCGCTGGGCCGTGGCCGCCCCCCTGGCGGTGACGGCCGCGGTCATGCCCCTGAGGGTGTCGAGGTAGGTGGAGCCGATCAGCACCAGGCCGGCCACACGGTTGCCGAGCTCCTCGGGGAACAGCTGGGCGAACTGCAGGGTGGCCATGCCGCCCATCGAGTGGGCGACCACCACCACGCGCTCCTCGCCGGTCCAGTCGAGCACCGCCTTCAGGTCGCGGGCCAGCGCCTCCAGCGAGTAGTCGTCGCTCCTTGGCCGGCCGGAGCGGCCGTGGCCGCGCTGGTCGAAGAAGACGCAGCGGAACTCCTGCGGCAGGTCGCGGCGCTGGTAGTGCCAGGCGTCCTGGGTGAGCGAGAAGCCGTGCGCGAACACCAGGCAGGGTCCGGAGCCGAGCTCCTCGACGTGCAGTCTGGTGCCGTCGTGGCTGGTCACGGTCGCCGGGGTGCCGCGGATGGCGCCGAACGCCTCGCCGGCCTCCGGGTCGTCGCGGCGGCGGTCCCGCCCGATCAGGACCCGCTCGAGGGTGACGCCGGCGCCGACGCCGAGCAGCAGGCCGCCCGCGACCAGCCCGGCGCCGCGGACGGTGAGCGGCGTCCGCCTGGTCGGTTTGCGGTCCGGCCTGGCGGCCCGGATCGCGCGCCGCATGGCCATCAGCGGACCGCCTCCCCGGCCGCCAGCCGGCCGCCGATCCGGCCGCCGCGGTGGTGGACGCGCGGCAGGCGCGGCGAGAGCCCGCAGGTGACCTCGTAGTCGATCGTGCCGAGCAGGGCCGCCCATTGGCCGACCCCCGGCTCCCCCCGCGCCGGATCGCCGAGCAGCGTCGCCACGTCTCCCACCTCGACGTCGATGTCGCCCACGTCCACCATCACCTGATCCATGGTCACGGTACCGACCTGCGCGGCGTCGCGCTCGCCGAGACGCACCCGGATGCGGCCGGAGAGGCCGCGCCGGACCCCGTCCGCGTAGCCGACGGGCAGGGTGGCGATGCGGGTCCGCGACGGCGCCGCCCAGCGGTGCCCGTAGGAGACGCGCTCGCCGGCTTCGATCGTACGGAGCGCGGAAACGGCCGCCCGCAGTGCCAGGGCGGGACGCAGCCGGGCCAGGACGTCGCCGGCCAGCTCGGCGCTTGGCGCCAGGCCGTAGACCTCGATGCCGGCGCGGACCAGGTCGAAACGGGCGTCGTCGCGGACGGTGGCGCCGGCGCTGTTGGCCAGGTGCCGCCAGCGGGGTTCGAGGCCGCAGCGCCTGGCGTCGGCCAGCGCCTGGCGGTAGGCGGCGAGCTGGGCGCTGGTGGTGGCCGCCTTGGCGGCCTCGTCGGCGACCGCGAAGTGGCTCCAGAGCCCCTCGACCTCCAGTCCGGGCTCGGCCATGGCGGCCTCGACCAGCGCGGGCAGCTCGGCGGGGGCGCAACCCTGCCGGTGCATGCCGGTGTCGACCTTGAGGTGGGCGGCGACCGGCCGGTCGGCCCGGCGGCCGGCCAGGCCGAAGGCCCGGACACCCGCCTGGGTGCAGATGGTGACGGCCAGGCCGTGCTCGGCGCAGGGGTCGGCCGTGGCCGGGTGGGGCTCGGACAGCACCAGCACCGGTGCGGAGATGCCGGCCTCGCGCAGGGCGAGTGCCTCCTCGACCAGCGCCACCCCGAGCCAGGAGGCGCCGGCGCCGAGCGCCGCGCGGGCCACCGGCGCCGCGCCGTGGCCGTACGCGTCGGCCTTGACCACGGCCAGCAGCCGGGCGGGGGCGGTCTCGGCGGCCAGCGTCCGCACGTTGCCGGCGATGGCGTCCAGGTCGACCTCCACCCAGGCCGGCCGCAGCCCCGGCCATCGACCGATCGGGGCACCCCCTCGGCGCCCAGAGACCGGGGCCCGACCGGCCGGGGCCCGACCGACCGGGGCACCCCGTTGGGGTTCCCCGGACCCCTCCGGCCTCCGGGGTTCCCCGGACCCCTCCGGCCCGAACCCCTCCGGGGGCCGGCTCACCGCGGCGCTCCCTGCCAGGACAGCTCGCGGAAGGCGGCCGGGAGGTGCTCGGCGACGTCGCCGGCGGCCACCGAGACCGGGCCGAGCGCCCGGGCGGCCAGCCCCCCCGCCCGGCCGTGGACCCAGGCGCCGAGGCGGGCGGCGTCGAACGGCGCCAGTCCCTGGGCGAGCAGCGCCCCGGTCAGGCCGGTGAGCACGTCGCCGGTGCCGCCGGAGGCCAGCGCCGGCACCCCGGTCGGGTTGACCACCAGCCGGCCGTCCGGGTCGGCGACCACCGTGTGGTTGCCCTTCAGCAGCACGGTCGCCCCCCAGCGGGCGGCCCGCTCGGCGGCCATGGCCAGCCGGGTGCCCTCGGCGTCGGGGGCCAGGCGGGCGAACTCGCCGGCGTGGGGGGTGACCAGGGTGGGCGCCTCACGCGCGAGCAGCGGCCCGCCGGTGCCGAGCGCGAACAGACCGTCGGCGTCGACCACGGCAGGGCCGCGGAAGGCGGCCAGCAGGCCCCTGACCACCTTCAGGGTGCCGTCGGCGCGGCCGAGACCCGGTCCGACGCCGATCGCGGTGGCCTCGCCGAGCCAGCGCCTGCAAGCGTCGTCGGCGGCCGCCGCCAGACCGCCGCCGGCCTCCGGCAGCGCGACGGTGAGCGCCTCGGGGACGGCGGCGCCGACCCGGTCGACCACCGAGGCCGGCACGGCGAGCACCAGCAGCCCGGCGCCGGAACCGCGGGCCCCCCGGCCCATCAGGGCCGGCGCCCCGCCCATGCCGCGGCTCCCGCCGACCAGCAGCAGCACCCCGCGGGAACGCTTGTGCAGCTCGCTGGTTGGCACGGGGACCAGGCCGGCCAGGTCGGCGGCCTCGCTCACCCCCCACGGACCAGGCTCGAGCGGCAGGCCGATGTCGGCCACCTCCAGGCGGCCGGTCCGCTGGCTGCCCGGGGCGAGCACGTGGCCCGGCTTGACCGCCTGGAAGGTGACGGTGACCGCGGCGCTGAGCGCCTCGCCGGAGATCTCACCGGTGGCGCCGTCCACCCCGGAGGGGATGTCGACCGCGACCACCGGGGCGGTGGCGCGGTTGGCGGCCGCGATCGCCTCGGCGACCACGCCGCGTGGGGCGCCGCTGGAGCCGGTGCCGAGCAGGCCGTCGAGCACCAGGTCGGCGCCGGCGAGCAGCCGGCCGGCCACGGCGGCGTCGAACGCCCTGACCCGCCCGCCCGCCGCCCTGACCAGGGCCACACAGCGCCGCCCCTGCGCATCGAGGGCATCCGGGTCGCCGGTGACCAGCGCCTCCGCCCCGGCCCCCCGGTGCGCCAGCCGGGCGAGCGCCTCCAGCGCGTCACCGCCGTTGTGGCCCTTGCCGGCGAGGGCCACCACCCGGCTGCCGGCCACGCCGCCGAGCAGCTCGGCGGCGTGGCGCGCGACCGCCGCGCCCGCCCGACCCATCAGCGCCGCCACCGGGATCCCGGCCTGCTCGGCGGCGGCGTCGGCGGCCTGCATCGCCGCCACCTCGGCGATGGGTTTCACCTGCCGGTCCTTCCCGCCTCCCCCTGGCGTTCCAGCCGGCGGCGGACCCACGGAGGCGGGCCGGACGGACGGCGGGGGTAGTCGTCTGGACCCTCGACGACCACCGCGGCGACGGCGACGTCGTTGGTGTCGGAGAGGGTCAGGTGCCAGCGGAGCGCTCCGAGCTGGTGGGCCCAGGCCGCCAGCTCGCCGCTGAGCTTGACGGTGGGTGCGCCCGACGGGAGGTTGCTGACCTCGATCTCGGTGTAGGAGAACCCGGAGAAGCCGACCCCGAGCGCCTTGGAGGTCGCCTCCTTGGCCGCCCATCGCCGCGCCAGGTAGGCGACCTCCCCGACCCCCCGGCGACCGGCAGCCTGCAGCTCGGCGGCGGTGAAGACCCGCTCGCGGAAGCGGGGGTGGCGGTCAAGAGCGCGGCGGATGCGGGCGACTTCGACGGCGTCGATCCCGACCCCGACGATCATCGAACCCCGAACCTGGCCCTGGTCGAGGGCCGGGTGAGCAGGAAGATCACCAGCGCGTCGATCAGCAGGCCGATGAGGTTCCCCCGCAGCACGTCGAACAGGGCCGAGAGGCCGATCGCCACCATGGCGAGCCACCAGGCCCAGCGCCGGCCCTGCAGCAGGCCGACCCCCGCGGCGATCAGCCCGGCGACCAGCAGCAGGAACGGCGCCAGCACGGTCAGGGACCCGTCGCCGACCAGCTCCTGCAGGACCGGGAAGCCGATGAAGGCGGCGTCGATGAACAGGAAGATGGCGACGATGCTGACCGACTGCTCCGGGTCGATGTCGTAGGCCATGTCCGCTACTCCACCGTCACGCTCTTGGCCAGGTTGCGGGGCTTGTCGATGGGGCACCGGCGTGCGACTGCCACGTGGTAGGAGAGGAGCTGCAGGGGGACCAGGCAGACCAGCGGCGCCAGCAGCTGGGCGGTGGCGGGCACCCGCAGGACGTGGGCGGCGTGGGCGGCCACCTCGTCGTCGCCGTCCTCGGCGATGGCGATGATGGCGGCGCCCCGCGAGGCGACCTCCTGGATGTTGGTGAGCATCTTGGCGTAGATGTGGCTGGAGGGATGGACGACCACCACCGGCGTCCCGTCCTCGACCAGGGCGATCGGCCCGTGCTTCAGCTCCGCGGCGGGGTAGCCCTCGGCGTGGATGTAGGAGATCTCCTTGAGCTTCAGCGCCCCCTCCAGCGCCATCGGGTAGCCGACGTGGCGGCCGAGGAACAGCCAGTCGCCGGCCTCGGCGTACTGCTCGGCGACCTTGCGGACCGCTTCGGACCGCTCCAGGCAGAGCTCCAGCTTGGCGGGGATCTCCTCCAGCTCTCCCACCACCGCGGCCACCTCGTCGGCGAACAGCCCGCCGCGAACCTGGGCCAGGTACAGGGCGACCAGGTACATGGCGGCGAGCTGGGTGGCGAAGGTCTTGGTGGCGGCCACGCCGACCTCAGGGCCGGCCCTGGTGTAGAGGACGGCGTCGGACTCGCGCGGGATGGAGGCGCCGACGGTGTTGCAGACGGTCAGCACGCGGGCCCGCTGGCGGCGGGCGTAGCGGGCGGCGGCGAGGGTGTCGGCGGTCTCGCCGGACTGGGAGATCGCGATCACCAGCGTGTTGCGGTCGAGCACCGGGTCGCGGTAGCGGAACTCGCTGGCGATCTCGATCTCGACCGGCAGCCGCGTCCAGTGCTCGATGGCGTACTTGGCGACCAGGCCGGCGTGGTAGGCGGTGCCGCAGGCGACCACGAACACCTTGTCGACCTCGCGCAGCTCGTCCTCGCTCATGCGCAGCTCGTCCAGGAGCAGGCGGCCCGCCGGGTCGGCGCGGCCCTCGAGGGTCTGCTTGATGGCCAGGGGCTGCTCGTGCATCTCCTTGAGCATGAAGTGGTCGTAGCCGCCCTTCTCGGCGGCGGACAGGTCCCAGTCGACGTGGTGCACGTAGGGGTCGACCGGGTCGCCTTCCAGGTTGGTGACCTCCAGCCGCTCCGGGGTCACGATCGCCACCTGGTCGTCCTGCAGGATCACGCCGTCCTTGGTGCGGTCCAGGAAGGCGGCGAAGTCGCTGGCGATGAAGTTCTCGCCCTCGGCGCGGCCGGCGACCAGGGGCAGGTCGCGCTTTGCCCCCACCACCATGCCCGGGTCGCCCTGGTGGAGGACCGCCAGCGCGAAGGAGCCCTCCAGCCGGCGCAGGGCGGCCCGCACCGCGTCCGGGAAGGGGAGCCCGCTGGCGAGCGCGGCCTCGACCAGGTGGGCGACGCATTCGGTGTCGGTCTGGGAGGCGAGCACATGCCCTTCGGACTCCAGCCGGGCCCGGAGGGTGTAGAAGTTCTCGATGATCCCGTTATGGATGACCGCGACCCGGCCGCTGCAGTCGGTGTGCGGGTGGGCGTTGCCGTCGGTCGGCCGGCCGTGGGTGGCCCAGCGGGTGTGGCCGAGCCCGGTGGAGCCGGACAGGGCGTCGTCGCCGCCGAGCTCCCGCTCCAGCACCTCCAGCTTTCCCGCCTTGCGGATCACCTGGATCTGGTCGCCGTCCAGCACCGCCACCCCGGCGGAGTCGTAGCCGCGGTACTCCAGCCGCCGAAGCCCGGCCAGCAGGACCGGAAGGGCCTGGTGGCGGCCGGCGTAGCCTACGATCCCACACATGCCAGGAGCTCCCCCTTCGCTTGGTTGCCCAATCCTAGCAGCCAGATCCCGGTTGACCGGGGGCCCCCGGTCAGCCCAGCTCGGCGGCGACGGCGGCGGCGAGCCGGTCGGCGGCGGACTTGGCGGCCCCCTCGGTCTCGGCCTCGACCATCACCCGGACCAGCGGCTCGGTCCCGGAGGGGCGGACCAGCACCCGTCCCCGGTCGGCCAGGCGCGCCTCCTCCTCCCGGACCGCGCGCCACACCTTGGCGGCGCCTGCCAGCCCCTCGCGGTCGGCCACGCGCACGTTGACCAGCACCTGGGGCAGCCGCCGCATGACCGTGGCCAGCTCGGAAAGGGGCCGGCCGGTGCGGGCCATGATCCCGAGCAGCCGCACGGCGGTGAGCAGCCCGTCGCCGGTGGTCGCCCGGTCGAGGAAGATCAGGTGTCCGGACTGCTCGCCGCCGAGGGTGTGGCCACCGGCCCGCATCGCCTCCAGCACGTAGCGGTCGCCGACCGCGGTCTGCAGCACCTCGATGCCGTGCTCGGCCATGGCCAGCCGGAAGCCGAGGTTGGTCATGACGGTGGTGACCACCGTGCCGGTCGGCAGGCCGCCCCGCTCCCGCTCGTCGAGCGCCGCGATGGCCAGGATCACGTCCCCGTCGACCAGCTGGCCGCGTTCGTCGACGGCGAGCAGCCGGTCGGCGTCGCCGTCGTGGGCCAGGCCGACCGCCGCGCCCGTGCTGGCGACGACCGCCTGCAGGTGCTCCGGGTGGGTCGAGCCGACGCCGTCGTTGATGTTGTGGCCGTCCGGGTCGGCGGCGACCGCGGTCACGCGGGCTCCGGCCCGCCGGTAGGCCGCCGGTGCGACCGCCGCCGCCGCGCCGTTGGCGCAGTCCACCACCACCTCGAGCCCGCCGAGGTGGTCGACGCCGTCGAGCAGGTGGGCCAGGTAGGCCTCGACCGCGTCGCCGGCCGGGCGCAGCACGCCGACGCCGGCGCCGACCGGCCGTGGCGCGCCCTGGTCGGCCATGCCGAGGGCGGTCTCGATGCGGTCCTCGACCGCGTCTGGCAGCTTGAAGCCCTCCGGCCCGAAGAACTTGATGCCGTTGTCGGGCATGGGGTTGTGGGAGGCGGAGATCACCGCGCCCGCCGAGGCTCCGTAGTGGTGGGTGAGGAAGGCGACCGCCGGCGTCGGCACCACGCCGGCCAGCAGGGCGTCCCCGCCGGCGCTCAGGATGCCGGCCACCAGGGCGCTCTCCAACAGCAGCCCGGAGGCCCTGGAGTCGCGCCCGACCACCACGGTCGGCGGCTCGGCGGCGTCGGCCCGGAGCACGCCAACGGCGGCCCGCCCAAGGGCAAGGGCCAGTTCGGGCGTGAGGTCCGCGTTCGCCAGCCCCCGTACGCCGTCGGTCCCGAACAGCTTGCCCATCCGGGAGACCCGGCTAGCGCTTGGAGTACTGGGGCGCCTTGCGGGCCTTCTTCAGCCCGTACTTCTTGCGCTC
>WNFU01010301.1_pt1 | contig 13031 bp, 8 predicted proteins | sample 5400121 | NCBI WGS metagenome assembly WNFU01 (sample SAMN13153360, study PRJNA577476) | soil metagenome | isolation source: 100 cm soil or saprolite under grassland replicate 1 | place: USA:California | collected 2016-06-15 | reverse complement strand
CTCGGGCTGTTGCACGTCGAGCGCGACGGGGTGCTGCAGTTGACCCGGCCGCTTGCGCCGGCAGCGGCCGATGACTTCGCCGCGTTCGCAGCCGAACTCCGCACGGCCGCCCTCGCGCCGGACGGCAACACCGGGATCGGCGACAACGACGAGCAGCGGGGACCCCGCGACCTTACACGGGCGCTCGTTTGGTTCCTCACCCTTGATCCGCTCGGCGAGCCGCTCACCTTCGAGGACGTGGAGCAACGACAGCAGAGCGCGTTTCCCGAGCGGGTCGGTCCCCCGTTCAGAAACAACACCCGCTGGAATTCGTTCACCTACTGGGGTCCAGCGCTGGGTCTGGTAAGCCAGCCGCTGTTGGCCACGAGTGGAGCCCGCCGCTTGGTCGCCGATCCGACCGGCGCGGTCCGGCAGGTCGTCCTGTCAGCGTGGAGCCCAGGCGAGCGCCCGCGGGTGCGCTCGGTCGTCGAGCTACTGCTCGACGACCTTCCTGTCTTGCCCGGGGGCGCATATGCCCACGCGCTCGGGGTCGTGCACGACCCCGAGCGCCTCGACCCGGCGACCTCGTTCGCCCTGCTGTGCGGGCACCACCAGGAGTGGATCCGGCTGGAGCGGGGAGCGGACGCGGCGGGCTCGCTGCTCGTGGTCGACCCCGACGCTCCAGGCAGGACGCGCGTCGTGACCGACATCACCATCCTTGGAGCGGCCGATGTCTGACTTCCGCGGGTATCTCTGTTGGGATCCAGCCCAGGTGATCGACACGATCAGCACCGAGGCAGTAACCCCGTCGCGGGAGGTCTTTATCGCCACCCACGCACCGCTGCGCATCCGGCGCCGGCCGGTCGTCGCACGACACGAGGACCGCGGAGAACCGGTCGACGAGCGGGCCGTCCTGAACGACTTCGTCAACCGGTCTACCGGCGCCGGCGCCCTGCTCATGCCAGTCATCGGCGACTCCGGCACCGGCAAGTCGCACCTGGTGCGTTGGATCCGCGAGCAGATTCCCTCAACGGAACAGCGCCGTGTCATCTACCTCCCCAAGACGCGGACCAGCCTCGTCGCGGTCGTGGACGAACTTCTCGCTGGTGTCGAGGGCGAGCACTTCGCGCAGTTGCGTGAAGATGTCCGCCGACTCGATCAGGAGGTCGACCAGGCTGGGCTGGAGCAGCGGTTGCTCAACCAACTCGCCGAAGCACTGGCTAAGACCCAGGCGCCCGCCGAGGCCACCAACGCTCGTCTGCTGTACGGCCCGCGCGGCCTGACCGTGCTGTTGCTAGACCCGCACGTCCGCGAGGAACTCCTCCGCCCAGGGAGCCTCATCCCGCGCCTGGCCGCAAGCCTGCTTGCCGACCGCCAGCCGGATGAAGGAGACCGCCCCCTGACCTTCACCAACGACGACCTCCCCCTCGATATCGCCAACCTGCACAGGGCGTCCGCCGTCGCCCAGAGCCTGCTCGGTCGCGTAATGACCACCCCGGCTCTGCAGCCACGCGTGGTCGAGTTGCTCAACCAGCACCTCGACGTCGCGGTGATGACCGCCACCAACCTCGGCGTTGGTCGGTTGCAACGCGCGATGCTGGAACTCCGAGCAGAACTCGCCAAGCAAGGGCAGGAGATCGTCCTACTCATCGAGGACTTCGCCCTTATTCAGGGGGTCCAGCGGGATCTGCTCGACGCCATCATCGAGCCCGGCGTCCGTGAGGGCCGGCAGGTCTTGGCCCCGATCCGCACTCTCATGGCGGTCACGAGCGGCTTCTTCGACCGGCTTGCCGACACTGTGATCACCCGTGCGACCGCCGGGACGCCGTACGTGTATGACCTCGACGCGCAGTTCGGCGACGATATCAGCGACGACGACATCACCTCGTTCATCGGCCGCTATCTCAATGCGGCCCGGCTCGGGCGCGTCCGTCTGGAGCGCCTCGGGATCCGCAGCGCCGAGGAGGTCCCCAACGTCTGCGACGAGTGTCCGGTGCGCGACACCTGCCATCCCGGCTTCGAGACCTCGAATGAAGGGCACGGCCTTTACCCTTTCAACCGGTCGGCCCTACTCCGCGCCGTCCACGCGCGTGCGCCGCACAACCAGCCGAGGGCGTTCAACGCGCGCGCCGTCCTCAGCGGCGTCGTGCGCCTCACGCTCGTCGAGCACGCGCTCCCGCTTGCGCGGGGCGAATTCCCCAGCCCGTCGTTCAGGCAGGATTACCCAACCGCAGCGGACGACCGCGCCCTCCCCGCCGCCGTCGCGGCGGTGATTGAGGAGACGGACCCTGTCGACGACGAACGTCGCAAACTGCTGCTCGAGATGTGGGGCGACGCGCCGGACGAGGCGGTGAACCTCCACCCTGCAATCCACGAGGCATTCGCAATCGAACCGCTCAGCTACGCACGTCGCGGAGCGCCGCCCGCCCGGCGCACGACGCCCAGCCCACGCGGTCCAGCCTCGAGTGCCCAGGGGCCACCCCCTTCCTTCCAGCGCAGGCTGCAGTCGATCGAGGACTGGGGCTCGCGCGGCGCGGTCCTCAGCCAAGAGGCTGCGGCGGACGTGCGCAGCATCGTCACCGAAGCCGTGGCGAACCGCTGTCAGTGGACGCAACCGCTGATGCGCGAACCGAGGCAGGACACGCTGCGGCGGGCCTGGCCGGCCAAGGCGACGTCGGTCTCCATCGAGGGTGCCAGGGGTGAGGGAATTGGTGAGGGCGAGCACGCCCCCATCCGCTTCGCGCGGAACGCGATCAATGCCACCTTCTTCCAAGCCATCCTGAAGGCAAAGACTGGCTTTGCCGAGGGCACCACGGAGCACGTCAGTCGCCTGGCTGAGCTTGCGGACCGGCACGCCACGACGCTGCAGCGTCGCGTACGGGAGATACAGAGCCTGGAAGACGAGCATTTGGTGCTCGGTCTGCGCGCCTCACTGCTCGGCGCAGCGCTCGCCGGCTACGCCCACCCCGGATACGACGACGCCAAGCTGTTGGCAGCCGTCTTGGATGACGGCGCCGGCTGGCAGCGCGGCGACGCAGGGCTACGGACGGTGGCGTGGACCACGCTCTGGGACCGGCACCGCGCCGCCCGCGCCGCCCTGGTAGACGCACTCCGCTCCAGTTGTGGCGTGACCCAGGGGACGGGTGCCGTACGCATAGTCGATGCAAACCGCCTGTTGCCACTCCTGCGCGCGGCGGCGGGCCGGTGGAACTGGGAGACTCCCGGGAGCACGGCGCCGGATTGGCTGCGGCCAGCTGTGGCAGGGTTCTCCGACTACGGGACAATCGTGTCGGCGCAGGTGGACAGGCTGCGCCAGTGGGTGGACCGCGTCCGTGAGCGCCTGCCACGGGGCATCAGCTACATCGACACCGTCGAGGCGATCACGCGGGCTCTGCACGGTGCCGTTGGCGTCGGCGTCGGGCCGACGAACATCGCAGAGTTCCGGCGGGAACTCCAGGCTGCGCGTGACTGGGACGCGCGGCCCCTCGAGACCCTCGAGCACGACCTGGACCGCCTACGCGAACACCCGGATGGCGACTCGTTGCTGACGGTTGCCGCCCCAGACCGTGGGACGGAGTTGGCGCCCCTCGCGGCCTTCCTGGATATCAGCGACGCCTGGCTCGATGCCGGCTTGCAGACGGCTTCACTGCGGGCCAACCCGGGCGGTGACGACGCCGTCGCGCAACTCGACGCCCTTCTGCGGCACTGGGCGTCGGTAAGCCAGGAGGCGTCAGTGCTCCCTGAGGAGCCGGCGTGACCGCGTCAGGCTCGGTTCTCGACAAGGCGGTCGCTCTACGCGCGGAGGCGCGGCGGCTGCAAGAGGGCCAGAAGGGCGCGGCCGAGCGCGGCCGTATCTCCAAGGCAGTGGCCGAACTCGATGTGCAGATCAGTGAACTGGCGCGGGTCGTGCGGGCGGCGCGACATGCCGCCAACCTCGGTATCGCCCTGTCCGTCGAATTGGGTCTCGCCGTCTACGGCCGGGCGAACCTCGAACGCTACGCCGCCGCTGGCCTCCCCTCAGATCGGGCGTTCATCGTTGCGCGCGGGAAGGTCAACGCATCGAAACAGGCCATCGCGGACGCGCTGTCCGCAGCGTGGACAGCATGGGCGACCGCGCAACTCGATGCCCTGCCTGTCGAGCGGATCGCGCTGCTGGATCGTGAACCGCGCGAGCGGGCGACTGGCTGGCATGCAAGATTGCGGTCCCTGGCGTCCAGCACGCCGCCGACTAACTCCGATATCGACGAGTTCTTCCGTAAGCTCGACGCGCTCACCGAGACCCTCGCCGAGGCGCCAGTCGCATCCGGCGAGGTCGTCAACCTGCTCAAGCGACTGGCGGAACAACCGCTGCTGACGCTGGCTGATCTAACCGACGAGCAGATCGCCGCGCTCAGGGAGGCAGGCGTCGCCGACCAAGTCGAACTGCGCCGCCGAGGCGGACCATGACCGGGCCGGACGATCCGGGCTTCGTCGGCGAGGCGCTCAGCGCGCTCGAGGACCGCGAGCTCCCCCTGCTCTCCTGGGGCGTGACCAGCGGCGCGCTCTCTCGCGACGAGGTGCTCGAGATCCTGGACGGGCACCTCGCCGTCAACCCGGTCGACCCGCCGACCACCGCCGAGGCACTGCTCGCCTTCCTGACCGGCAGGGCATTGCTGCTGCAGCTTCCCGGCTCGTCGCCGCCGCGGTATCGGACACGGCTGGCCGAGACGGTCCGACTCGTCGCCGGCCTGCGGCAACTGTTTCGTCCCAGGGACCTGGAGCACCCGCCGAGCCGATGGTGGGAGCGCGGCCGACCGCTCGTCGCCGACTTCCGCCTACACGTTGCACCGCGTCGCTACCCAACACGGGACATCGATCCTGCGGCGGCGCTGGACACGCTCAAGCAGGCCGGCAACTGGGACGTGCTGCAGACTCAGGTCGCCGCCGCCCAGGTCGAAGGGCTTCAACTGGCCCGATTCCAGGTGGCGACCGCGCGCAGCATAGTCGCGGGCGCAGCGGCAGGCCAGACGCGCGGGGTGATCGTGGGGGCCGGAACTGGCAGCGGCAAGACGCTCGCCTTCTTCCTGCCCGCCTACACCTTGATGGCGGAGCGGGCCATCCCTGGGCGGTTCGGCGTCCAGACGCTCGCGCTTTACCCCCGCAAGGAACTCCTGCGCGACCAACTCCGCGAAGCTGTGCGTGCCGCCCAGGTCGTGCGCAGCGCCCTGCTGGGCCACGGACGCCGGCCGCTGCGGCTTGGCGCGCTTTACGGCGACACTCCCTACACCGGCTCCGACCGGCGGCTCCAGGCCGGTCGGGAGCTCAGCGAGATCTGGCGTCGCCGCGGTGACGGAGTCGTCTGCCCATACCTGTCCTGCCCGGCCTGTGCCGGACAGTTGGTCTGGCCCGACCGAGACCGCCAAGCGGACCGCGACACGCTACGCTGCGCGTCGTGTGGTGCGGTCGTGAGTGGAGACGAGTTCGCGCTGACGCGCGAGTCGTTGCGCCGGCATCCGCCCGACCTGCTGTTCACCACCACGGAGATGCTCAGCCAGCGCGCAACCGACCGGGCGCTGGGCCCGATGCTGGGCTGGTTCGGTGGCTCTGGGCCACTGCTGGTGCTGCTCGATGAGACTCACACCTATACAGGCGTGCACGGCGCCCAGGTCGCCCTCCTACTGCGGCGCTGGCGCTACGCGGTCCGCGGGCCGGTCACCTTCGTCGGGCTCAGCGCCACCCTGCAGGACGGCGCGCGGTTCTTCGCCCGCTTGATTGGCGTGCACGAGACGGCCGTCGACGACATCCAGGCAGCCCCTGAGGACCTCGAACCGCACGGCCGCGAGTACGCGATCGCGCTGCGTGGCGATCCGGTCGGGGGCGCGAGCCTGCTGTCCACCTCGATCCAGACGGCCATGCTGTGCGGGCGTGTCTTGGACCGCAGGGGTGCGGAGTACCTGCACGGCTCCACCGGATTTGTCTTCACCGATGACCTTGACGTCACCAACCGCCTCTACGACGACCTCCGCGATGCGGAGGGCAGACAGCAGCGGCGGGGACGCCGCTTGCGTGGCACCGTGCTCGCTGGACTGCGCTCCCCCGACGCGCCGTTCGCCGGCGAGCGGTACCGGGACGGGCAGTCGTGGGATCTCATCCAGCGGATCGGTCGTCCCCTCACCGCCACTGCCGATGCCAGCGAGTTGCGTGTCGGGCGCACCTCCTCCCAGGACACCGGCGTCGACGTCGACGCCGATCTGATCGTGGCCACCGCTGCGCTCGAGGTCGGGTTCAACGATCCCCGCGTCGGCCTAATCCTGCAGCACAAGGCGCCGCACGACCCGGCAGCGTTCCTGCAGCGCCGCGGCCGCGCTGGGCGCCGCACCGACATGCGGCCGTGGACGGTCGTGATCCTGTCCGACTACGGCCGGGACCGGCTGACATACCAGGCATATGACACGTTGTTCGCCCCGCAACTGCCGCCCCGCAATCTGCCGATCGGCAACCGGTTCGTCCTCAAGATCCACGCCGCGCATGCGCTCATGGACTGGCTCGGCCGCAAGCTGTGGGTGTCGGGTAGGCGGGTCGACCCTCGCGAAGTACTGCGCGCACCGGCCGAGGGGCGCCAACCATACCCGGACGTCCTGCACCCGGTTGCGGACCTGCTGGAGAGCCTGCTCCGCGACGAACTCGTGCAGGATGACTTGGCGCGGCATCTGCAGTACGCGCTCAACATCCGCCCCGAAGAGGCGCAGGCCCTGCTGTGGGAGCAGCCCCGCTCGCTGCTCCTCGCCGTGGTACCGACGGCGCTGCGCCGGTTGCGCACCGCGTGGCGTCCGGTCGCTCCTGATCCGGGCGCCCGTCCGCGCGATCTGCTCCCGGAGTTCGTCACCCGCGCCCTGTTCGACCCGCTCAACGTGCCAGAGGTACGGCTCCACCTGCCGTTGCAGGACGCCGACGACGAGCACATGCCGATCGCGGCGGCGCTGCGCGAGGCGGTGCCCGGACGGGTGAGCCGAAGGTTCGGTTACCGCCGCGACCAGGACCGTACCTGGCTACCGCTGCCCAAGCCCGGAGCGATGGCGGCGCTGGACACGTTCGTTGCCGCTGGCGTGCCCCAGGGAGTCTGGACTCCGCACGGCGGTACGGCAGTCCAGGTCATCCGGCCGCTCGCGCTGACGCTGTCCACGCCGCCGCACGAGATAGCCGACAACGCCCAGGCGTCCCAGCGCTGGTGCAGCGAACTGGTCACGCCGGAAGCGGGCACGGTGCCCGGCGACGTCCCCACACCGTCGACCTGGAGCGACCGGGTGCTGGCCGTCGGCTTCGCGACGCACGCCGCCGGCAACCCCCTGCAGGTGCGGCGGATGACGCTGGGCGCCAACTGCGAGACCCGCTACCAAAACGGACGGAGCGAAACCCGGACGATCGGGTACGCCCTCGACGGCGCGCCGGCGGCGCTCGGCTTCCAGCTCGGCGTGGACGCCATCCGCTTTGAGCTCGCCCCGCTCGACCTTGACGACCCGGCGGTCCGCGCCTACCTGGACGCGCCGTCGTGGCGCACCCTGGCCTTCCTCACCGAGTTGGCTGAGGACCCACAGCTTGCCGAGGTCGCCAACACCTTCCAGCGCCAATGGCTGTCCCTGGTCTACCTCACAGCCTTCGCGCTCGCCGGGCTGGACGGGACACGCACGCCAGCGGCCATCCACACAGCCCTCGCCGGCGGTGCGTGGCGAGCCGAGCTGCGGCGGATCCTGACCGTGCTGTACCGGGATGCCGACCCTGATGAGGGATCCGGTCCGGGCCCAGAGCGGCTGCTGAGCGCGCTCGAGGAACTCAGCCTCGACGAGCGCGTGTGCGCAGCCGTCGACCAGCACGGCCGGTTGCTCCTGGCCGCCGACATGCCGCAACAAACCGGCCAGCTCGCGCGGCGCGCGTACAGCCAGACCCTGGCTGCCGCGATCCTCGCTGCGGCGCTGCGCGCCTGCCCAGACGCCCAGGACCAGGACCTCACCGTGGACGTCGTGCCGGGCCCGACCGACGCCGACGCCGCCACGATCTGGCTGAGCGAGACCAGCCCCGGCGGGTTCGGCCTGGTCGAGCAACTGGTCCAGTATTATGCCCGCGACCCGCGGCGGTTCTGGGGGTTGGTCGAGACCACTCTCGGGCCCAGCGAGCACGAGCAGGTTGACGCGGTGCTCACTCGTCTGCTCCAACATCTTCAGGAGTCGCCGGCGGGTGCGGCGGCGACCGCCATCGTCCGATTGCGCAACGCGCCCGACGTGGCCGGGGCCGACGAGGCGCTCCGCGACCTGCTGAAGGCATGGGCTGTCAGGGAGGGGCGGCCGCCGCGCGCCGCCGTGGCGGCGCTCTCCACGCGTCTGCTGCGGCCGGGTTCGACACCCGCAACCGACGCGCTCGCGCTCGGCCTGGTGCGCGCCTGGGACCAGCTCCAGCAGCGATTGGGGTTCGAGGTCGACGCGCGCGTGATCGCCTACGCCGTCGGCGCTGGCCGGCTCCACATCGACGCCTTGACCGGCATGCGCACCGCCGACCAGGTCTTCAGCCTCCTGTGGCCCCGCGGGTTGCAGGCACGAACCCAGCACTTGCAGCACTACCATCCCTTCGCGCCACCGCCGGTGCTGGACCGGCTGCTGGTTGGCGCCGCCCACGACGAGCGACTGCCGCGCGTTGACGTCAGCGCCGAGGGGTGGCGCGAGCAGTACCGCGCGGCGATCGCCCGGCAGGGCGGTGTGGAACTCACCACCTCGGCGACGCGCCTGGACGACCTGGCCCGCGCCGTCCGGGCTGTGCCCGCCATCCCCGTCGACCTCGATGTGCTCCGGGTGTACGGCTCGGTACGCAGCTTCCGCCGCGACGGCAACCGCGCCCAGGCGCGCATCGAACTCGGAGAGGCACTGCAGTGAGCAGCGGCATGGAGCGCATCCTGCGGACCAGCCCAGTGACCGGGATCAGGATGGAGCCGCTGCTGGAGTCCGCTCTGGTGTCGGAGTTGATCGCGCCCAGCCCCGAGTTGTGGTTGGTGTCGCCGTGGATCAGCGACGTGACCGTGCTCGACAACAGCCGCGGCGGCTACGACGGCCTCCTTCCCGATGCCTCGGCGCGACCGTACAGCCTGGCAGAGGTGCTCGCCCTGCTGGTCCGTGGCGGAGCGCAGCTCACGGTCGTGACCAGGCATGACCCGCACAATGACCCGTTCCTGCGACGTCTGGAGCGACTCGTGACGGCCGGCCGGGTCGTCGTGGTCAGACACGACGACCTGCATGAGAAAACCCTCTGTGGGCGGGACTGGATCGTTACTGGCTCGATGAACTTCACGATCCGTGGGATGGAACTCAACGACGAGGTCGTCTTCTACCGGGTCGACGCCCAAACGGCGGCACAGGCCCGCATTGACCTCGCCCATCGATGGAGGAAGGTGGCGTGACAGCCACGGAGGCGTTCCTGAAGAGCTTCTTCGGGACCGGCAACACAGTCTGGCCGGACCGCGACCCATCCTCACCGGTCGGCCGCCGGCTCCAGCCGTTCCTGAGAACGCTGTACGAGCCAGGGGATGTCCCGGTCGTCCTCCCGCGGCGCCGGCCTGGACGCAGCGACGCCCAGCCTGGCCCGCTCCTGGCGTACGTGCTCGCCTGGAACGGCGCGCATGCCGCCGCCGTCGCCGAACTGCTCAGCGCCTTCGTCGGCCCGAGCTACACCTGGTTCGATGGGCGGCCCGCGCGGCTGGACGGCGAGGACTCCGTGGACCGCGCCGTTCAGGACCTGGTCGGTCCGGGCTGTGCGTTCGTCCTGGCCAGCCCGACGCAGCAGACCTCGACGCAAGCCTGGAAGGCACTGGAGTTGCTGCAGGAGGCCATTGCCCGGCGGCCGGTGCGGACGTGGACGACCCCCAAGCCGGTCGGCCGTCTCCTTGCGGAGTTTGAGCTCGCGCTGGCCGCTGGGGGCGCCGCCACCTCGGCGGCGGTCCTCGATCAGTTGCGTATGGGCGGCGGCCTGTCCGGGCTCAACCTTGCGCATCTCAAGGTCAAGCGGCTGTCCAGACTGGGCCGCGATAACGAACTGCTCCGCTTGGCGGAACTCGGCGACGTCGTCGCCGCGCGCCCGCCGATGCCTGTGGTCGATGCCGTCCTCGCCGCGATCTACCAGGCCGTGCTGGCTGAGGCGCTCACCGCCGGCGACCTGCGGCTGTGGTCCAAGACCTGGAAGGTGCTGCGGACAGCGCTCAGGTTGCTGCTCCCGCAGACCACACCGCGGCAGGCGACAACCACCGCGCTCAGCGGGAGTTGGCGGCAGTCGGTGTCGCGCCAGTGAGACAACCGGTGGAGCCGTCCACGCCGCCACGGTCTTGGCGCGACTGGGTGCGCGCCACCATCGCCGATGCTCCGGAGGCGAAGCAGCCCCACCGAAGCGAGGAGTGGCGCACCTGGGATGCCCCGGCGACCAGCGACGACGACCTGGCCGCACTCATGGCCGCCACCGACGATGACGGCGCCAACCGCTTGTGGTCGCTGGTCGGAGCGTTCGTGGATGCCGACGCCTACCAGCGGCCTGCGGCGTCCTCCGCCCGGGAATTCATCCGCAACGCTCTCACCTACGGCCGCTTCGGGCCGGGCGACCTCGCCGGGCTCGTGGCGCTCACCGAACTCGTGTTGCGTTCGGCCCCGCCCGTCCCGGTTTACGTGGAACTCCTCGACGACCTGCGCGCCGAGTGCGACCGCTGGGTCGCAGCCGAACGCGCCAACGTCGCGCTCGACCTCGCCGACCTGCTGGCCCGCGCTGCGTGCCCCGACCACGAGGCACGGCTCCGCCTGGCGTTGGCCCTACTGCAGCCGCTCCACGCCCACCAAGGCCGGCTCGACCCCAGCGAGGCAATGTTCGCACGGCGACTATCCGGCGAACTTGCGACCGGACTTGAGTGGGCGATGCCGACCGGCGACGAGGCCGCGGCCGTTTCTACCCCGCCCGCCCCTGTCACGGTCCTGCTGTACTCCTTGGACCAAGCGGTGCTCGCTCGGGTCACCGACGCACTGGCGGAGCTGGCCCCTGGGTGCAAAGTGCACCAGAGCCACGATCATGTGGGAACCGACCAACTCAAGCAGTGGACACGCAACGCCCAAGCCATCGCTCTGGCAACGCGGTGCGCCAAGCACGCCGCGACTGGCTTCATCCGTGCACATGCCCGCCCCGACGCGACCATCATCGAGGCGGACGGTAGCGGATCGGCCTCCCTACTCCGCGCAGCGATGCGCGCACTCCGTCCACAAGCGCAGGACGAACTGTCGACCCGAGCCTGGAGCGATTGGCCGTCGCGATCAACCGCGGGGACAGCGTGACGGTCCGGTGCCCTCATCCGACTCCACCGTCTCCGCGGACCCGGACTTGGGTTGGCCGACCCGCGCGCGGAGCTGGATCGCGCGCTGGAGCAACTCATCGACCGCTGCCGGGTCGACCCTGCTGAGCGCGCCGAGCAGGCTGTACGCGGCGACCAGACAGCCGAGGATCTGGTGCTGCTCTTCGTCAGTGGCCGAACTTCGCTTGACCGCCAGCGCGGCGTCGTCCAGGCGTGCCAGCGCGGCCTCCAGCAACCTCCGCTCACTCATGCCGCCGCCCGGCACCGTCGGCGTTGGACCCTGGCCCGGTCGGCGAGGTCGATAGACTCGTGGCGCATCGGGAACCTCTGTTTCCTGATGCAAGGCTTCCGGGGGCGTAGCCGCGCCCCCGGAAGCGCCTGCGAGCGGGATGCGGACCTGAGCCAGCGCTCAGCTCGCCTTGGCGGTCTCGCCGTCGGTGTCGGCGGCCTCGCCGGGGTGGGCGGCGAGCATGTACTTGCGGGGCTTGGCGCTGGTCTGGGTGACCTCGCTAGCGTCGGTCATGGTGGCCAGTGCGTTGCCGACCGCGCCGGCGCTGCGGCCCAACTCCTTGCCGATCTTGGTCGGGGTGAACTCCTGGCCGGGCCGCCCGGCCAGCCAGGCGTGGACGAGGGTGCGCAGCTCCCCGGATCGCAGCCGCGAGCGGCCGCTGTCCTTGCTGGGGCGCCCTGCGGTGTCGGCCGTGGTCGCCTCGGTCTCCGAGCTGGCGGTGTCGGCCGCGGCGCCGCCGGCGGGTGGAGCGTCCTGGCCCGCATGGTCTTCGTCCTGGCTGGCAGCCGCGCTGGTGTCGGTCCGCTCGGCGCCGGGCTCCTCGGCTGCGGGCTGCTGCTCGGTCTCAGCGGGGCCGGCAGCGGTGTCAGGGACCAGCGCCCAGCGGTCGGGGGCTGTCCGGCCGCCTGCCTCGGCCTTGCCGCGCCGCCTGGTGACCCGTCCCTTGGTCTCGAGGCTGGCGAGCGTCCGGGTGGCGGTGGAGCGGCCGATGCCGGCGTGCTCGGCGACCTCGGCGGCGGTCGCGTCGGGGTGCTGGCGCAGGATGTCGAGGACCGCCTCGACGCTGGCGGCCTTGGCGCCGGTGGTGGCCATGTGCGGCTCCCTTCGGTCGGGTGGGTCCGGCGTCCAAGGACCTACCTCGACTGCCGCCAGCACCTCAAGGCCAAAAACGGCATGCTGACCTGGGCGTTTACTCACTGACTGCGAGCTGGTTGGTCCGCACGCTCGCACGCACGCCGCCACGGCGGCTCACGGCGCCCGAGTGGACCATCCCAGCCAGAGCCCACCGCGGGGAGCGGCCCTGAGCACTCTTGTGCCACCTCTGTGTCGCCGGTCGACGCTCGGCAAGCCGTGCGGGGCTCATGTAGGGTCCGCGGTTCGGTGAGCAGTGACGAGCCGACTGCCTGCGGTTTCCCGGCTGTGAGCAATGGCAATCCTCAGGTCGTCCGCGTGATCATGAGCAATCAGGCATCTGCGGGGCGGGTTCCTGAGCGGCCCGGAGGATCCGGAGTGCTTCGCGGATGAGCTCGCAGCCCTGTTCTGTGGGGGCGAGGGGGGTGCTGGTCCTGTCGATGATGGTGAATCCGGCTGCCTTTTCGATCTTGTGAACCATTTGGCGCAGGGCGCTGTCGCGTCCGCCGTAGATGGCGCGTGCGGCGGCGGCGATGCTGTCATGGCCAGGGATCTGGGTGATCACAG
>WNFU01019334.1_pt1 | contig 13033 bp, 10 predicted proteins | sample 5400121 | NCBI WGS metagenome assembly WNFU01 (sample SAMN13153360, study PRJNA577476) | soil metagenome | isolation source: 100 cm soil or saprolite under grassland replicate 1 | place: USA:California | collected 2016-06-15 | reverse complement strand
GGCGTTCTTGAGCTGCGTCTTCGGCATGTGCGCCGCATCGGTCAGCAGCACGTGGCGTTCGATCGAAGGCATCTTGTCGGCGAGCTTTTCGACAATCGGCAGGAAGGTCAGGTCGGTCATCAGCACGCGGTCTTCGGCGTGATTGACGATCCACGTGATCTGGTCGGGAAACAGCCGCGGATTGACCGTATGATAGATGGCGCCGATCCCCATGATGCCGTACCACGCCTCGAGATGGCGCCAGGTGTTCCAGGCCAGCGTCGCCACCCGGTCGCCGAGCTTGACGCCATCCTTGTCGAGGCGCTGCGCGACCTTGAGCGCCCGCGCGCGCACCTCGGCGTAGGTGGTGGTATGGAACGGACCCTCGACCGAGCGGGTGATGACCTGGCGCTCGGCGTGGTTGATGGCGGCATGGTCGATGACGCGATGGCACAGCAGCGGCCAGTCCTGCATCAGCCCGAGCATGGTTTCCCTTTCCTTGGTCTCAAAGCTTTGGTCTCAGCACGTTGTGTTGGGCCGAAGGCCGGCCGGCGCCAAGGTTACCGGCCCGGCGCGGCGACGCAACTAGGTCCGGCATATCTATTGGTACGAGTGGGGGTGCGATCGGGTTGCAGCGGCGTGGGCGATGCCGATGTCGGCCGCGGCGCTTGGGTAGCGTCGCGGCCGCTGTGCGGTCGGGGCCTGGCCAGCCCCGAGCGCAATCGGCGTCAGCGCCCGGCTTGGCTCTTGAGCGCCGCAAGGTCCGCCTCGCTGCGCAACATCATGACCGCGACTTTCCTGGTCCGATAGTAGGGCAGGACCACCTGCATCCTGCCGTCGCGCTCCTCGAGCGACACGTAACGCACCTCGCTCCCCCGCGTCGGCAGGTCGAAGACCGTCCACTTGGAGGCGCTCGGATCGTATTTCGCCACCTGGTCCGTCATCCAAAGGTTGGTCCAGGCATTGTGGCTCTTGTCGACGGCCACATGATAGGGCTGCAGGTTGTCGGGAAGCGGCACGAAGGTCGTTTCCATGGTGCGGGTGTTGATCCTGGCGAGACTGCCGCCCCAGGAGTTGCCGACCCAAAGCACATCGGCATTCTTGTCGGTGCCCATGCGGCGCGGCCCCTGCGACCACGGGAACGGGGTGTTGAAGTCGGGCGCGAACACGCCCTCGTAGTGCTTGCGCACGTCCGGCGGCAGCCGGTCCAGCTCCGCCTTGACCGGCGGCAGCTTGACCTCCATCGACTTGCCGCTCTGGCCATCGCCTTTTCCGACGATGTCGATGATCATCTCGGCCCACCAGCCGTTGCCGTCGCGATCGGCGGCCATGCCGTAGGTGACGCCGTTGCCGTTCGGGGTCTTGAAGGTCAGCGACTTGAACTCGGTGAACTTCTCGGTTTCCGGATCGAAGCGCAGCGCCCCGTCGGGCGCAGAGGACCAGATCTTGCCCTTGCCGTCGAAATCGACGGTCACCGCGCCGCCGGTCGGCGACATGCCGGAGGGCGGCAGGTAGACGTCGATCTTCTCGGTCTTGGGATCGAGCCGGCCCAAGCCGCCGCGGCCGGGATTCACGTTGAACCAGATGATGCCTTTTTCGTCCCGGGTCATGCCGTGGGTGGGAGCGGCAAAGCCGTTCGGCGCGGCGATCTTCAGCATCCGCACGTCGCCGCTCTTGGGATCGATGCGTCCCATCGTCAGATGGCGGTTGGGGACGTTGCAGGTGAACCAGAGATTGCCATCGAGATCGAGCCATGCGTCATGCACGCCGTAGCCGTTGATCAGCCCCGACGGGGTGCCGAGCGACCAGTCGCTGCCATCATTGGTCGGCGCTCGGCCAGGAAAGGTCGAATCGGGATCGATCGGAACGTCGTATTCCTTGAACACCACGCGCGCCGCCTCGCCGCTGGGGCGTGGACGCGGCTTGATCTGCAGGCCCTTTTCGCCGGGCCCGCGCACGCGGGCGAGATAGGCGGCCAATTCCTTCTGGTGGAAGTCGAGGATGCCGTTCGGCGGGCGCTCGGCCTGCACGACGCCATAGACGTTCACCCGCTTCATCAGATCGATGATCGCGCTCCAGCCGGCCTCGTCGAATCGGTGCTGCAGCACGTAGCTCGGGGTGTGGCAGCCGGTGCAATTGTTGCGCACCAGCCGCTTCATGCGGGCGTCCTCCGGCGTGGCGTCGGGCAGCGCGGCCATGAACGCGTCGCCGGGCAATTGCCGCACCTGCCGCTCGAAGTCTTTGATCGGGGCGAGCGTGAAGTCCTGATGCTTGGTTCGGGCGAGATCGACGTCGCTCTTGGCGGTCTCGAAGGCGAGCGCCTGCGCCCAGACCCGGTATTTCCCGGCCGGCATCGGCGGGAAGTAGTAGTTGCCGACGTCGTCGGTGAAGACGGTGGTGGTGATGGTCCCGCCGGCGGCCTTGGCGGAGACCGTGACGCCGCCCATTTTCTCGCCCGACGACGATTTGATCGTTCCGGCGAGCAGCGTCTCGTTGGCGACAACCGTCTGCGGAACGCACGTCAGCATGGCCAGCGCGGTGATGAGGCCGGCGAGCGTGAGACCGTTCTTCATGGCGTTTTCTCCGTTGGATGCCTGACCCGTTCAGCGCGGCGCGGGCGCGGGTGTCGGCGGCGCCGGCACGGTCATGAGATAGGCGACGATGGCGGCGATCTCGGGCGGCGCGAATTGATGCTTGAAACCCGGCATCCGCGGCGTGCCATTGCTGATGACGTCACGCATGACGTCGTCCCGGCCGCCCGATGACTCCTTGGACAGCACCGGACCGAACACGCCGCTGGTGAGTTGCGGCTTGGTATGGCAGACCGCGCACGATTGGGTGAACAGCCGAAGGCCCAATTGCTGGGTGTCGTTGAGGGAAGCCTGCTCGGCGGACGCGCCTGGCGGCACGGCGAGCAGGCTCAAGACGATCAACGCGCCGCGTATCATCGAGCGTCCTCCCAACTTGGCGGCTTTTGCGCAAGGGTACGACCGGCAGGATTTGATGGGAAGGCCCTGCCGACGCGAAGTTTCGTCAGGCACGAGCCGGCACGCGATGTCATCGATCGAACCGAGCGAGTGCGAAGCGGGCAATGTCGTGCCTGGTGGTACCGCTGGTCACAAGATCGGCAAGAATTTCCCCGATCACCGGGGCGAATTTGAAGCCGTGGCCGGAGCAAGGCGACGCGACGATGACGTTCGGGCTGCCCGGCAGGCGATCGATGAGAAAATCGCCGTCGGGCGTCATCGTGTAAAGGCAGGTCTTGGCGTGGATGAGCCGCCCGTTGGCCGCCGGAATGTGGTCGGCCAGCGCCGCGCGGATCAAGCGCTCGTCGTCGGTCGACACCGTCCGATCATAGGCGTCGGGATCGACGGTCTGGTCGCGGTGGTGATGCTTGGCGACCTTGACGCCCGCATTGTCGTGGGAAGGGATCCCGTAGTGCATGCCGTGCGGGCTTTCGATGATGAAGACCGGGAACCGGCCGGGTGCGAGCGGCGTCGCGTCCGCCGGCTCGAACCAGCCGGTCACCTCACGGGTCGCCCGCAGCGGAAGCCCGGGCAGCAGCGAATTGGTCCATGGACCGGCGGCGATGATGGCGGTCCCCGCCTCGACGGCGCCGCGATCGGTGACGATACGCACGACGCCCGCGCCGGGCTCGATGGCGCACACGCGCTCGCCACAGCGAATCTGCGCACCGGCCGCTGCGGCCAGCGCAGTATGTGCGTCGAGCGACGGCTCGACTTCGACGAAACCGCCATCGGGCTGGACGACGGCGACGTAGTCCGGCGGCAGCCGGAAGGCCGCAAACCGCCGCATCAACTCGGGCGCGGCCAAAACCTCGTGGCGCAAGCCATGGAGACGGGCGGAGGCAAGCGTTCCCTGCACCAGCACGCCGTCGGGCGGGCCGATCTCGGCGATGCCAGTGACATGGAGCAGCGCCCGTCCCGACGCCGCCTCGAGCTCGCGCCACAGCGCCTGGGCGCGGCGCACGAGCGGGACGTAAGCGGGGTGCTCGAAATAGCCGAGGCGGAAGATGCGGGTCGCGCCATGCGAAGAACCGCGGTCGTGACCCGGCGCGAAGCGCTCGAGCCCCAGCACCCGTATGCCACGGCGCGCCAAATGATGGAGCGCCGCGCTCCCGGTCGCGCCAAGCCCGCAGACGACGACGTCGAAATGAGCCATATTGCCCGCGTACCTTCGATGGCCTTGACGCTACCACGGCGGCGCCGCGCCAAGGGGCGTGGGTCGGGTTGGCTCGTTCGGCGCCAGCCCCGATAGGGCCGCAATTCTTGCGGAAATCGCTCGCGTGAAGCTCATCTGCGCCATGATCTATCTCGCGGCGGCCTGCGAGGTCGCGGCCGCCCAAACCGTCCCGTTGCCGCGGCCGCGGCCGGTCCAGGCCGCGTCGGCACTGCCCACTGAAGTAGCGAAACCGCAAGAGCCCGCCCCGCCGTCGGCTTGCCGCCTGCGGCTGACCCCAGCGCTGGCAGCCGCGCCTTCGCTGCCGCCCCTGGTCGGAGCCAGCGAATGCGGCGCCGACGACGTGGTGCAGCTCGAGGCCGTGGTATTGGCCGACAAGACGCGCGTGGCGGTGACGCCGCCCGCGATCCTGCGCTGCACCTTTGCCGAGGCCATCGTGCATTGGGTGCGCGAGGACGTGGCGCCGGCGGTGCGCGAGCTCGGTGCGCCGCTCAAGAGCCTCGACAATTACGCCTCCTACGACTGCCGCGGGCGCAATCGGGTGATCGGTGCGAAAGTCTCCGAGCACGGCAAGGCCAATGCGCTCGACATGCGGTCGCTGCGGCTCGCCAACGGCAAGGTGGTGGGGCTGACCGATCCGCACGTGGCGAAGGATTTCCGCGAGGCTTTGCGGAAAGCGACCTGCGCGCGTTTCAATACCGTGCTGGGGCCGGGCTCCGACGGCTATCACGAGAACCACGTGCACGTGGATCTCGCCGAGCGCCGAAGCGGCTATCGCATGTGCCAATGGGACATGCGCGAGCCCGGTGAGCAGGCCGAGGCCGGCGCCGACATTGCGCTGGTGCCGCTGCCGCGACCGCGTCCGGGGGAGCCGCGCCCGGCCGCGTCCGCCAAGCCCTGAACAGCGATCTGCCAAGGCTCGCGATTTGCGACCGCAGCGCGCTCTCCAACAGCTTTGCGGCGGTTAGCCGGAAACGAAAACGGCGCCGAGCCCCCGCCCGGCGCCGTCTCCCAGCCCCCTCAAGTGTCTAGTGGCCGCTCGGACCGGCCGATGCCATCCGCGGCGGACTCATCGGCGAGTCGCCGTTCTTCGGCGCCAGCACGACCACGATCGCGCCCATCCTGACGCGGTTGTAGAGGTCGATGACGTCCTCGTTGGTCATGCGGATGCAGCCCGACGAGATCGCCTGCCCGATATATTCGGGCTGGTTGGTGCCGTGGATGCGGAACAGGGTGTCCTTGCTGCCCTGGAAGAGATAGATGCCGCGGGCGCCCATCGGATTGTGCGCGCCGCCTTCGACGAAGTTGGGAACGTCCATCCGCTTCTTGATCTCGGCGGTGGGGGTCCAGGTCGGCCATTCTTCCTTGCGGCCGATCTTGGCGATGCCGTACCAGGACAGCGCGTCCTCGCCCACGGTCACGCCGTAGCGGATCGCCTTGTTGTCCGCCAGCACGTAGTAGAGGTAGCGCGCATCGGTATCGACTACGATCGAGCCCGGCGCTTCCTTGCGGTGATACGTCACGATGGCGCGCTGATAGGCCATCGGAATGCTCGCCCGCGCATAAGGTGCGTTGGCCAAGAGCTTCTTGTCGCGCGGACTGAAATTGGCGTCGGATGCTTGTTCCAACGTCCCCTGCATGCATCCGCCGAGCAAAAGCCCGGTTAGTAGAAAAGCGATTCCCCGTACCGCCATAGCTGCCCCTTTTTCCGCTTTTTGGCGTGCCCCGTCACTGGTTCCCCGACTCAAGCTTAGCCGTCTCAATTACCTAAAAGGATTCGACACTTCTAGGGCAATGGCGCTCCGGCATTCGATGTGTTGCCGACCTGTTGCAAGAATGCCTCAGTTGAGAGCCTGGCCTGTGGGAAAATCGGCTTCTGCGCCCGTGCAGAGGGCCCACGGGCATCGAGGTCCGAACATAGCGTCTGATCCCTTAACCGGTGGTTTACCAAACGCGCGGCTCAATGAGCCCATGGCGGGTCGAGCGCAGCGCGCTTTCAGGCCAAGTGGGCTGAAAGCGCGCCAAATTGAGAGACCACTCGAAATGTCACGATAGGACACGATTTGTTGCGTATTTCTGCCGTACTCCCCGTCCATTTCGATCAAGCACGAAGCGTTCCAAGAAGATCAACAAGTGTTCCAAGAATAAACGTCCCACGGAGCTAGGAGATGGCCGAGGTCGCGGCCTGATCACGTCGTTGGGAACCCTTGCTGGCGCGATCTTTGCCTTCGATCTGTCGGCCGGGCGGCAATCCGTTCACGCCTCCAGCTTGGCGGCGGACGTGCATAGCGTTTTCCGGCGAAGCCTGCCCCGGACTTGATCCGGGGCGTGGACCGCTTCGCCATCGAAAATGCGTCAAACGCTAATGATCCACTTCACCGCGCAATCTGCTTGCAAGAACGGGCATGATTGAGCCATCACTGGCTCGGTCACATCGTTTTCCTCCCGCCGTCCGTGACCAAGGGCGGGACGGCGGGCGGAGGGGTCATGCTCTCGGTTTATGTTCCGCGCGGCACCGCGCTCGACCGCGTTCCGGTGGCCGCGGATGTCGACGTGCCGGAGAGCGCGGTCTGGTTCGATCTCATCAATCCCAACCTGCAGGAAGACAAGATCGTCGAGCGCCAAGTCGGCATCGCGGTGCCGACGCGCGAGGAGATGCAGGAGATCGAGGTCACCAGTCGCCTCTACGTGGAAAACGGCGCGCGCTACATGACCGCGACGCTGATGTGCCAGTCCGACACCGACACGCCGAAGACGACTGCGGTCACCTTCATCCTGTCCGGGCACCGGCTCATCACGGTGCGCTACGACGAGCCGCGCCCGTTCATGATCGTCGGCAGCAAGCTCGCCAGGACTTGCTCGCCGACCGTTTCCGGCGAGTCGGTGCTGATGGATCTGCTCGACGCCGTGATCGATCGCGCGGCCGACATCCTGGAGCGGATCGGCACCGAGGTCGATCAGGTCTCCCACGACATTTTCGAGCCGGAGGGTTCCCGCGCCGATCGCGCCAGGAGCTACCACGACATTCTCAAGACGATCGGGCGCAAGGGCGACCTCACCTCGAAGGTGCGCGAGAGCCTGGTTTCGATCGGCCGCCTGCTGCTCTATCTCGCCAACGAAGCCGACAACATGCGCTGGGCGAAGGAGCCACGCGCCCAGCTCCGGGGCATGCAACGCGACGTGCAGTCGCTGTCCGACCACGCCGCCTATCTATCGAACAAGATTCAGTTCCTGCTCGACGCCTTGCTCGGCATGGTCACGCTCGATCAGAACAACGTCATCAAGATCTTCTCGGTCGCGGCCGTGGTGCTGCTGCCGCCGTCGCTGGTCGCCACGATCTACGGCATGAACTTCAAGCATATGCCTGAGCTCGATTGGACTTATGGATACCCGCTGGCGCTCGTCCTGGTCCTGCTGGCCGCCGTACTGCCGTACTATTTCTTCAAATGGAAAAAATGGTTGTGACCAACCGTCACCTCACACTTGCTAGCCGCCGTTGCTGTGGGCTCGGAGGCCATTTGCCCTCAAGAAATCCTCGACTGTGTTAAACACATTGAGAAACAGCGGACTTCCCGAGAAAGACAGAGGACTCACAGGGCCGATGGTCATAAACGAGTATTGCCGGCTCTTAGTATCGAAGGCCGAGTGAGGGTCACGGAAAAGCTGATACAGGTCGAGTGCTGTCCCCGAGGAACCGACGAGCTGCCGAAGTGACTGGAATTCCTGTCCGAGCCCAAGGCCAAAGCCGAAAAAGAAAATCCGCAGCTGTTGCAGGATTTCGGGATGCAAGCTCGATAACGTCTGACTGATGAAAAGCCAACCGAGACCGTACTTGCGCGTTGTGCGGGCAGCGTCGATGAGAACGGAGCGGACGCCCCGAGCGGCATCGTTTTCTCCGGGAAGTTCCCGTGGCGCGAGACGATGAGCTTCGTCGATGACGACAAGAGCGTTGAGGCTTTGGTTTTCCTTGTAGAAGTACTCCGCGGTCTGAGAGAGTCCGTCCAAAAGGCGCTTAATCACAAGCGATTGTATCTTATCATTCCAAAAGAGTCCGGTGGCCTGCTCCTTGGAAAGGTCCAAAACTAATATAGGTCGATTGGGCGCCTCGGGGGTAAGCAGCCAGCTCAGCGCCTTATTAACGCTTTTTGCTTGAGGCCGGTCCTCGCGAAAAAGTTCCGCTACTGGTCCCCAATGCGTTTTGAAAAAATCATCTCGATCACCATCATGAAGAGCGTCGTTGAACCGAGCCCGCGACGCATCGGTTCGATAGAACACTTTCTGCACTCGATCATCCCCTAGCAACTCCCATGCCGTGTCGAAGGACTTCCGCTGATGGAGATCGTTTAGTTTGATTTTTGCTTTTTGCAGTCGATCAGCCAATATCCCACAGGCGAGCTCGCGGTTCTCGGCCTTCGGCATCGTGAGGCGCTCAAAGAATTGCGATTCGAATAGGATTTGCTCGAATAGCTCCCAACGATCAAGGACAAGATTGCGGACCGTTAAAACGACCGACTGTTTTCCAAGCTTATTGGCGATATCTCTGACAGGCAGTGCAAATTCTGCACCCTGGCTACCGGAACGCATGTCCCGCGCGAACTCTCCCTGCGGGTCGATGATAAGAAGGGCCATTTTGGGGTAGCGTGCATAGGCGAGCAAAATCATCTTCGCGAGAACTGACTTCCCAGAACCGGTCTTACCAAATATGCCTAAATGATAGGCTTCTCCGGCTCCGTCAGGGCCGGTGTCAAAGTGTTTGAACCACAGCGGGAGCCGTGGCTTGGAGCCATACACATGTCCCAGGTAAAAGATTTGATCCCGGTACGGCCGCAAAATTTCATCGAGCACTTCGTCGGTAACCAAGTGAATCGGGGTTCCGGTCGACGGCACGGTGCCAAGTATGCTTGGCTCGTAGCTTGCGGCACCGCCGCTGCGAAACACTGCGCTAATGATCATCTGCCCCTGATGAGTATCTTGCCTCTCGCTTACCGCGTCCACCCGGCCACGCTGCCGGATAAGGCTCCGCATTGTGGGATCTTCGTGCCAGATGTTGCGGAGCTTGATCTCAGTGATCTGCCCGAGGGCGTAGTGCGGGCTAGAATCCTGTGTGTAGCGGAATAGCGCGAGTTCCCCCACAAGTTTACGGGTCACCGCGGACCCGAGAATGTCGAGGGATATCTCTGCGGTTGATGATGGTGAACCAACGACGCCCAGCCGCTCCGTCTGGTCGACGAGTTGCTCAAGGTCTCGCTGGTCCGAGGGCAACGCTACCTCCCTGTGTCGCTCCGGTAGCCGTGCATTGCGAAGAACACCTCGCCAATCTCGCCCTTATATTGTTCAGAGATTCGCTGGGTTGTGACCTGCCGAAAGGCCGGGATGGCGCGTGCCAGCGCTTTCACAGTCCGATCAGCCAAATATACCGGGTAAGGCTCAAGCATCGAGGGCACTGCGCACTGGTATTTGATCCCTTGTATCACGGTGGCGAGACGGTGTGTGTTCGACGAAATGCTCTCAGCAACCTCAACACGGAGAGCCGGCAGCCAGTCGTGTGGCTTGTAGTAAAACATTTGCGCCCGACCCAGCGCTGCAACGGTTTTATCGGCTACCTCGTCGACCTGAGCCTTCATGTAGGACGAAAGCCCGCCCGTGTTAAAATGCCACTCTTGATCCGGCTTTTGCAAAGATTGTGGACGTGTTAGCTCCCCAGGATTAAGAAGCAGCGTTAGCATGCCGCGATCATCGTGGCCGACGGCCCAATTAAACTTCGACCCAATTTCCCGGCGCGTAGAATACTTTGGCAGCGCAACGTAATTCTTGTCTGATCGCTCGGAACGCAGGATGGTGAGATATGCTGCCAGATAATCGAGGCAGTGATCGAAAAACTCTCGTGAACACTTAAGCTGTGGCGTTTCAGGGGCCTTATTGAGGGCTTGGTTGAAGTAGATTACGGGCAGCGTAAGTGTCCCGTCTATCATCACGAGGTCATGGGGCGCATCCGAAGCCAGCCGCAGTTCGTTTCCAAGCATGACGGCACGAAGGACCGTGGCTGTATCTTCAACGTGAGGCTCCGCGACGACGAACGTCGTGTGGTGCGGTAGCTCCCAGTGGCGCCTCTCTGAGGGTGGTGTGAGACCCTCCACAACCACAGCGGCTGCCGCAGCGAGGTCCGTCGTCAGAAGTCGCTCAATGGCATAAGAGCCGTCTGCACCGCAGGTTGTTGGCAAAGGTGGGTAACCGAGTGACGAATCAGTGATGACGAGGCCGGATTCTAAGAGCTGACTGCGGAGAGATTCCCGCTCGTTTCTCACTTGTTGGAAGGAAGTAAGCAACTCTTGGGCAACGGATGTTGTTTGACCGAGTAGTTCCTCGACGAGAGCGGCCGGCAGATCGGCGAACGGAGTTTCGTCGCTCGGCATCGTCAGCTTCTCGACCACAATTTAAAGGTGTTTGGCTCGAATATCCGGTAACTTTTGTCTCGGGCGGCGCGCGGCAAGAGCCAACGCTCGCGGAACCAAGCGAAGAGATCATCAGCACTGCGATTGTAGGGTTGCAGCCGCTGGTATTCCCCCCGCAAGAACGCTGCGGCGTTTCTGGCGAGCGGTGCCAGCATAATCTCGCGTTGGATACCGTGGTAGACTAGCTCGTATGAGAGGCCAAGCAGAGGAAGTGCCTTGCGGATAAGCTCCCGCCTATTACGAAAGCCATTGCCCCATCGAGAGTGCTTAGCTGTCGCGTCGCAATGTTCCACGGCAAACTCACGAAGGTCCTCGTAGAAACCATTGCCAAAGTGAAACTCGCCCGACCCTCGGGTATATCCCACACTCAAAAAAACGGGCTCATCACGATATCGAAGACGGTTGTAGATAGAAGAGCGTCCCAGCGCCGAATTCGTCGTCAAGAGCGCCAAGCGGCCTTCCAGTGGCTTTCGGCGAATGAAAGATTTTTCACCACCATATTTGCGTCCGAACGCGCACTGCACTTCGCGGCTGGTCGCGAGCAACGCAACTAACTTTCCGCAAAGCAGCTGGGAATAGGGAGGAACAGCTCCTAAAACAAAAAGATCCATCACACACTGAAGGCGCCGTCGCTTCTGTTCGTGCGACCAGCCGATCCATTTGTCGCGTGGTCCTAGATTATAGACCGGGTCCCCTAGGCCAAAAAGACCAACAAGCTTGCCGTTAGAATCATCGTAGACCAGAAACCGAATACGTCGACCATAACCAGCGGAGACGGGAATACTCCAGTGGAGTCGCGCGTACCGAAATAACAACTCTTCATCCGTATTGGGCCGAACCTGTACAAGCCTCGGGCGGATTAGTTCCGGAATTACATCCTCACCCGACGCAATGTATCTGTGCAGCCATGATTCGTGTCGTTCAAGGCCAGCTCGAGCGCGCTCAATTCGGTGCAGTACCGCATCGCGGTGCAATGAGCGTAGCAACGGCTTGTTGTCTGCATCAGGAGCCACGAGACGCCCCGAGCGAATGTGGAAGCCCTGTTGTCGCAGTGACTTTACAATTCGCCGTCGCAACTCATCACGATATTGGTCCGGAATTTCCATGTTCAGGATACCGTCCTAATCAAGAGGTCGGTCAAATCACTACAGCATGCGTTGGATTGTCACTCTCAAACATGCTGGCCGCCGTTGATGTGAATTTCGGCCCCGTTCAGATAGGACGAGGTGTCGGTGCACAGCACGTAGATGATCTTGGCGACCTCGTCGGGCGTGCCGAGGCGGTGCAGCGGGATCTGCTCGACGATCTTCTCCGTTCCCGGAGAGAGCATCGCGGTGTCGATCTCGCCCGGCGCGATTGCATTGACGCGGATGCCGAGCGGACCGAAATCGGCGGCCATCTCGCGGGTCAGCGACGCGAGCGCCGCTTTCGAGGTGGCGTAGGCCGCCCCGGCGAAGGGATGCACGCGCGAGCCGGCGATCGAGGTGACGTTGACCACCGATCCCTTGGCGGCCTTGAGCTCGTCCACCAGGCCGCGCGCCAACATGATCGGCGCGAAAAAATTCACCCGGAAGACATGCCGCCATACGTCGAGCGTGGTGTCGATCGAGGACAGCCGGGTGCCGCCGTCGGCGGCGGCGGAAAAGCGCTTCACCGTCGCGTGCCCGATGCCGCGGCTCGCTCCGGTGAGCAGCAGCGTGCGGCGCGGGTGGTTGGCTTGCGACGTCGGCATGAAAGTCAAATCCTCACGCTTTCCTGCATGCTAGCTCAGGGATAGAGCCGCGTCTTGCGCCACGGCGCGCCGGGCGCTTCGCGGCGGAACTCGACACGGTCGTGCAGCCGGTACGGGCGATCCTGCCAGAACTCCATGATCAGCGGGGTGAGGCGGTAGCCGGTCCAGTACGGCGGTCGCGGGATCGCTCCAATCTCGAATTTCGCCGTGTAGAGCGCGACCGCCTTTTCGAGCGCCATGCGGCCTTCCAGCGGCGCCGACTGCTTGCTCGCCCAGGCGCCGATCTGCGCCAGTCGCGGGCGCGTCGCGAAATAGGCGTCGGCCTCGGCATCCGCGACCCGCTCGACCGGTCCGCGCAGCCGCACTTGCCGGTTCGACGACTTCCAATGAAACAGCAGCGCCGCCTTTTTGCTTTCGTCCAATTCCCCGCCTTTTTGGCTTTCGACGTTGGTGTAGAAGACGAATCCCCGCTCGTCGAAGCCCTTCATCAGCACCATTCGAACGTTGGGCAGCCCCTCGGCGTCGACGGTCGCCAGCGACATGGCAGTAAGATCGCGCGGCTCCGCCCGGACGGCCTCCTCGAACCACGCGGAAAACAACCGCAAAGGCTCGTCCGCCTCAGTGAAATCACCAGTCATTAACCAGATCGGGTATTTGATCGGTGCCGATT
>WNFU01008078.1_pt1 | contig 13033 bp, 18 predicted proteins | sample 5400121 | NCBI WGS metagenome assembly WNFU01 (sample SAMN13153360, study PRJNA577476) | soil metagenome | isolation source: 100 cm soil or saprolite under grassland replicate 1 | place: USA:California | collected 2016-06-15 | reverse complement strand
GGCGCCGGAGCGCGAGGTGTACATCATGGTCGGCGACGGCTCATATCTGATGCTCTCGAGCGAGATCGTCACCGCGGTGCAGGAAGGACTGAAGCTGACGATCGTGCTCGTCGACAACCACGGCTTCAACTCGATCGGCGCGCTATCGCGTTCGCTCGGCACGGACGGATTCGGCACGCAGTACCGCTACCGGCGTAACGGCTCGCTCGGAGTCGACAGCGAGGAGTCACCCGCTCCCGTCCTGCCGGTTGATCTCGCGGCAAACGCGGAGTCGCTCGGCGCCCGCGTGATCCGCTGCGGGTCGATCGAAGACCTGCGTGCGGGGCTCGAGCGGGCGAAGGACGAGGACACGACCATTGTGCTGGCGATCGAGGTCGATCGCTACGAAGGCGTCCCGGGCTATGAGAGCTGGTGGGACGTTCCAGTCGCTGAGGTCTCGGCGGTCGAGAGCGTCCGCGCGGCGCGCACAGCGTACGAGCAGTCGCGCCCCTAGAGGCTACACCCCGGCGTGCTCTCTCAGCCAGGTGCGGTTCCGCTCCTGCGCTGCCGCTGCTTGGGCGGCGTCCTGCGGCGACCGTGGGACCATGTCCTGCTCGACGACCAGCCAGCCCGAGTAGTGCGAGCGCGACAACTCGGCAAAGAACGCGCCCAGGTCGATGTCGCCGGTGCCGAGCTCGCAGAAGACGCCGCGCCGCCACGCTTCTGGCATGTCCGCGCCGTCTGCGATCACGCCGGCGAGAACGTCGTTGTGCACGTCTTTGACGTGCAGGTGGTTGATCCGGTCGCCCCAGGCGCGCAACGCCTCCGTCGGCTCGCCGCCCCCGAGCGCAAGGTGTCCCGTGTCGAGGAGCAGCCCCACATCGGTGAGCTCGAGAACGCGCTCGATCTCCCACGGCGCCTCGACGAACGTCGCAGTGTGGTGGTGGAACGTCGGCTCGAAGCCGCGCGTGCGTGCGAGCTCCGTCGCACGTGCAACACCGTCGGCGAGCCGCTTCCAGCCATCGTCGTCGAGCCCTATCGAGTGGTCGGACGCAGCGCGACCGGGGAGCCGACTGCGCTCCGCCGAGCCTGCGTCGGCGAGGACGGCCTTCGCTCCCGACCCGTTCGCCGCCGCAAAGAGATCGAGCGTCTCGCTCATCGCGCGCAGGTCGTCCTCCCAATGCTGCGGCTCACTGAACCGGATGGGGATGTACCCGCCCGCGAGGGCCAGCCCGTGGCGCTCGAACCGCTCCCGCAGGGTCTCTTGGTCTCCGAGATATCCGGGCGGGCCCAGCTCGGTGCCTTCGTAGCGAGCCCGCCCGATCGCGTCGAGGACGCTCTCTGAATCGGGCACGTCCGGCAGAACACCGACGGTGATCTCGAACGCGCCGTAGCTGCAGGGCGCGTTCGCGACGCGGATGCCCCTCAACCGCGCCGGCCGTCCGTCGTGACGAGGGGCACGCGCGGGTCGGGCTCGAGCTCGGTCCAGGCGGGCCGGATCCACGCCAGCGCGGGATCGTCCACAGCCGCCATCGAGCGGCGATCGCCGGCCAGGCCGTTCAAGTAGTACAGGTCGTAGCCGTGGGCCGCGCACGTCGTGTGGTAGCCGTACGGGATCAGCATGAGGTCTCCGTCGCGCACCGTCTCCGTGATGTCGGTGCCGTGCCGCGGGCTGTAGAGCCGCTGCACGGCGAATGCGCCCGGAGGCTCGGTGGGCGTCCGGTAGTAGTACACCTCCTCGAGCACGACCTCCTTGGGCGGACGATCCTCGTCGTGCTTGTGTGGGGGATAGCTCGACCAGTTGCCTGCCGGGGTGAAGACCTCGACGACGAGCAGCCGGTCCGCTGGGAACTCCGGCTTGATGATGTGGTTGATCTGCCTGGTCGCGTTACCGGATCCGCGCACCTCGATCTCGACGTCGTCCGGCGTGACGGCGCGCGGCTCGAGGCGTTCGTCGGCACGTGCGCCGCACACGGCGACCGCGGCGGGGCCGATCGCCGACAGCGTGTACTCGCTGTCGCGGGGCAGGTACAGCGCCGACGGCATGCCGTCGAAGACCGTTGCCCTCCCACCCAGCTCCCAGCGCTCGCCGTCGCTCTCGGCGGCGAACCGTCCTCCCAGCGAGACGAGCGCAATCTCTTCGTCCTCCGTCCGGCGGGTCATGTCCTCCCCGTCGCGCAGCCGTTCGACGCGAAACGACAGGTAGCGCCACGCGGCCGACGCCGGATCGACGACGTCCCAATGGCCCTCGCGCAGCAGGAGGTTGGTCACGTCAGCTCCGCCTCGAGCTCTGCGAGCCGCGGCATCGCCTCCGAGCATGCCAGTTGCGACGCGACGATCGCTCCCGCGACCGAGCCTCGTCGCACGGCCTCCTCGAGCGGGCGGCCTGCGTGGAGGCTCTGCACGAAGGCGGCGACGAAAGCGTCCCCCGCGCCGAGGCCGTTGACGACCTCCACCGGATGGCCTGGGACGTCGATCTCCTCGCCTTCGTGCAAGAGCAGTGCCCCGCGCTCGCCGCGCTTGAGCACCACCGTGGAGACGCCGAGATCGAGCAGCGCCTGCGGGTCACTCGCAGCGGCTTGGACCTCCTCCTCGTTGCCGATGACAACGTCTGCGTGGCGTGCCGCGGTCTGCGCGAGCTCGCTGTACTCGTCCGGTTGCTCCCACAGCGTCGGCCGCCAGTCGAGGTCGAAGATCGTCACGCATTCGTGCGCCTCGAGCGCGACCAGCGTCGTCTCCCGACTCGGGGATTGCGCGAGGCCCGTTCCCGTCGCGAGCAGAAAGGGTGCCGCCGACACCTCCTCGGCATCGAAGTCGTCCGGCACCAACTGCCAGTCCGGCGCCGTCGGATAACGGTAGAACGTGATCGGGAACCGATCGGGCGGCCAGACCTCGCAGAAGGTCGGCGGCGTGCGCAGCCGCTCGTCGACCGCGAGGAAGCGCACGTCGACTCCCTCACCGGACAGGAAGTCGCGGACGAAGTCCCCGTGTGGATCGGCACCGACGCGCGAGACGATTGCGGGCGTCAGACCGAGCCGGGCGAGGCCCGTCGCGACATTTCCGGCAAAGCCGCCGACGAAGCGCGTGTAGGTACGGACGTCGCGCAGTGGAGTCCGGAGCTGGTTCGGGTAGAGGTCGATTCCCACTCGCCCCAGGACGGCGACGTCGATCATGCCCAGGATCTTCGCACGGCACGTGCGCAGGTTTCGTCGCAGAGGTCGGCATGGTTGTCGCCGAGATCGCACCTAGGAGCTCGCCGGTTCGAGTCCGGCTAGCTCCATTGAACTTGGCAGTGCGCAAACCGCGGGTGTGATGATGCGGTAGGTCGGGAGGATCTCCGATCTGGCGTTGACGCGGAGATCTCTGCAGCCGCAGCGCAGTTGTCACAGAACAGTCATGCCACTGTCACAGCTGAAAGGCTCGACCACGCGGGTAGGCGCAGCCGGTGCGGGGACCAGTTCCGCCCACTCCCGATCAAAGTCCTGCTCCGCTTCGCAGAGCCATGGCGAACTGCCGTCGCCGACGTAGAGGTCGAGGCCCGACAGCGCCTTCTCCTCGTCCACCACCGAAACGACGTCGGGTGCGTAAAAGATCACTACACGTCCTGCTCTGATCCGGTAGCCGACGGCCGGGGCTCGCAGCGAGTGCTCCACCGGGAACGCCTCGAACTCGATCCCCCGCACCAGGAGTGCCCGGCGCGCCTCGACGAGCTCGCGGTCGGCGATCGGATAATGCCCGATTGCGTTCCACGTCTCCTGGGTGCGTGAGCACGATCGCCGTCGGTAGGAGCCGCGCGAGCTGCCCGCGCCAGTCGAGCCCACAGTCGACCATCACCTCGCGACGGCGATAGCCGACGAGCAGTGAGCTGTGCCGCCGGTGCCTCCGCGTTCGCGCCTCGATTTCGCCCCGCGTCCCGAGAAAGCGAACCCTCATCGTTCATGCTCCTGCGCGCCGCCTGCTCAGCTCAACCAAAGGATGAACAGCACGACGAGAGTGATCAGAGCCGCAAGCGCGAGCAAGAACAGGTTTACGGCTGCGAAGAAGACGAACGGCGTCGCCTTGCTGCGCCCTGCGGCGAGGCCACGCGCGGCCTCCCGCAGGAGGCTCCGCCTACCAGGCGGCGGCGGTTCGCCGACCCGGGTCACCGGCAGGCCGAAGCGCCGCAGGGCTGCTTCGACCCCGCCGTCCTCGGCTCCCCCGACGACCATGATCTCGTCGGCGGGGAACTTGCGGAGCGCGTCTTCCACGGCGAGGACTGGATCGAGGTCGCCCGTCTCGCCGTCGACCTCGGCCTCCGTCGTGAGCAGCCACTCGGCCTCCAGCGCGCGCACTCCCGCTTTCGCACGGGCGCTCTCTTCGTCCGTGGCCAACCATTCGAGGGGCCCGACCTGCATGGGCGCGACGACGTGGACATTCGGCGAACCGTCGCCGCGCCGCGCGACGGCCTGTTGCAGCCGGGATGGCGAGCCGCCCTCCAGCATCACGACCAACAGGTTCTTTGGCGCCATCTGAGCCCCGGGGAAGTGAGCTCCTTACTGTTCCGACTTCAGCTGCACGCCGGCCTGCTCGAGTTGCGCCGCCATGCGTTGGTGATCCTGCTCCAGGATGCGTGCGACGCTGTGCGCAATGGCGTGGATCGTCGGCGCCTCGCCCTCTGCCCGTATCGCCCGCACGAGTTCCTCTTCGAGCTCCGACCGCAGGTCGTGCTCTGCGATCCCGAACCGTCCGTAACTCTCCTCTGTCGCCACGAATCGCACCTCCCTTTCGCGTGCGGCTAGCGCTCGTACGTGCCGACGAGCTCCGCCGTGGTCAAGACATGTCCTTCGATCGCCTGGGCCAACTCTTCCTTCGCCGCGCCGGAGGCGAGCTCGAGCCCGGTGTCGAGCGCGTATAGGCTGAAGTGATAGCGGTGGGACCCGTGGCCCGGCGGCGGACAGGGGCCGCGGTAGCCGGACGTGCCGAAGTCATTGCGGCCCTCGCTCGGCGCGGCCTCGCCCTCGCCGAGCCCGTCTGCGGCCGGATCGAGTCCCCAGCCGATCCAATGCGTGAACACGCCGTCCGGTGCGTCCGGGTCGTCGACGACCAGCGCCAGCGACCGCGTCTCCTCGGGGACGTTCGTCCAGCGAAGCGGCGGCGAGAGGTCTTCACCATCGCAGGTGTGGCGCCTCGGGATCGCCTGCGCGTGCTGGAAGGCGGTGCTCTCGAGGGCGAACTCGGACATCAGCAGGTCAGGTGGAGGGCGGCCGCCGTGCGTCGCGGGTCGAGCTCGCCGTAGCGCCGGACGGCCTCGCCGGTCGGCAGCGCCTCGACCTCGACGCCCCGCTTTTTCAGCTGCTCGACCGTCTCGGGGTCGGGGCGCATCTGCCCGTATGCGCCGGTGCCCACGACTAGATGCTCGGGCAGCTCCTCGAGCACGTCGTCGAGGTCGGCGAGGACGAGCCGGTGTCCATCCGCGCGCCACCAGTTCGTGACCACGCGGTCCGGCAGAACGATGACGTCCCGGGTCTGCTCTTCGCCGTTCACGACGAGCTGGCCGAAGCGGTATTCCTCGATCCTCGGCATCGATCACCTCCGATGACCTCGGTCTCCCATTCGTTGCCGGGGCCCCCCGGCGCCAAACGTCGGGATCCGGCTGCGTTCAGGCCGGATGCGCGCGTGATTCGCTGATTTCGGAGCTGCGTTCCCAGCGTTCGAGCTCCTCGCGTATCTGCATGCGGGCGCGGTGTATGCGGCTCTTCGCCGCCGCGACCGAGATCTCGAGGACGCCCGCCACTTCCTCGTTGGAAAGGCCGACGAGGTCCCGCAATACGAGCGGAGCTCGGTATTCGAGCGGCAACTCCCGCATCCGGCCGGCGAGGAATGCGTGCAGCTCCCCGGCCTCCGCCGCCCTCTCCGGTTCGTCGATCCGGCCGCCGGAGGACATCAACTGATGCTCGGTCGCCTCGAGCTCGACAAGGGGCAGTCGCTTGCGACGCTTGCGGGCGAGGGCCTCGTTCACCGCGATCCGGTAGAGCCACGTGAAGACCGTCGCCTCGGCACGAAACCGGTCGAGGTTGCGCCACGCGTTGACGAAGCAGTCCTGCGCGGCCTCCTCTACGTCCCGCGGGTCGTCGAGCAGCCGGAAGAGCACGGCGCGGACTCGGTGCTCGTAACGGCGGACGAGCTCCGCGAACGCCTCGAGGTCGCCGCTCCGAGCGCGCCGCACGAGCGCGCCGTCGTCGTTCGACGCGTTCGGCACCGTCCCATGCTACGGCCCCGAATCTCCGCGGACTACGATGAATCAGCATGGACGATGGGCGCATCCAAGGAACGATGGAGCTCGTGATGCGGCCGTGGGTGGCGACGTGCGCCGAGACGCGTGAACGTCTTTCTGCGCACCTCGAAGGTGAATTGCGAGGTCGTGAGCGCAGGCGGGTGCTCAGGCACCTCGCCCGATGCCCCCGGTGTCGCGAGGTGCTCCGCTCGCTCGCCCATGCGGTCGACACGCTGCGATCGTTCGGCCAGACCGACGTTCCCCCTCCCGTCCCGTCCGTTGCGGATTCGGTGGTCGACCGAATTCGCCACGACCCGGGCTGACCGCCTGAATCGCCTTCGCGCGACTCTCCATCTAACAGGTGGTAAGCGTCGTCTCCGAAAGGAGTGAAAGCGCATGGCCGCTCTGACACGAGACCGAGACCGGGTCACGGAGGGCAGGCCAATACCCGACGAGGCGTACATCGAGCCGCGCGTCTCCTACGTACGGCGGCTCGGGTGGGACCTCGGCGACCTCTTCACGCGCGGGGCCGTGGCGGGTATCGCCGCGGGCTTCGTCTTCCTGCTCGCGAACATGGGGTACGCGACGACTCAGGGGAAGCCGTCCCTGGCGCCCTTCATGGACATCTCGACGATCTTCCACGGGACCGACCAGCCGGCCTCGATGACGCCGACGGTCGACATGCTTGCGACGGGTGCCGTCGTGCACATCTCGCTGTCGATCGCGTTCGGGGTCGTGTTCGCACTGCTGATCGGCGCCTTTGCACCGCTGGTTCGAAACTGGCTCGTCTTGACCGTCGCGGGCGTCCTCTATGGGTTGGCGCTCTACGTCGTCAACTTCCAGATCCTCGGTAACACGGTCTTCGAGTGGTTCACGAACCCGAAAGGCCCGAACCAGGGCTTCGAGGTCTTCATCCACGCCGCCTTCGGCCTCATCCTCGTCCCGTTCTTCCTCGGGCTCGCGCGTCGTCTGAGGACGGCCGAGGCGGGGACGTCCTAGTTCGCGGTTCGGCGGGGACGGTCGCCGGCGCGCCGTCCCCGCCCTGACGAGCGGACTCGAATGGCGCCCGGGACGCTCGGACGCCTCGTTCGCACTACTCGCCTTTTCGGTGACCCTTCTCGCCGTGTTCCTTCATCACGGTGCGCGCTGCGACTTCCTTCTCGCGCCCCTTGTAGCGGCCTTCTTTCTTGGCCTCCTCCTTGATGTGCTCGTACTGACGCTGCTCTTTCTCGCTTACACCTTGTAGGTGCTTCTTTTCCGGCATTTGCACTGTCCTCCTAATGCTCGCGCTACGGATCTTCTGGTCAGATCCCTTCCCGCTCGGCCGCGGCGCTACTCACGCCGTTTTGACATCTGAATCCCGGGCAAGGCTGTGTAGAGCCGAAGAAATGAACCGCACGTTCCGCAACCGTCGCGAGGCGGGCCGTTTGCTCGCGGAGCGGCTCGCAGGCCACGCCGGCCGGCCCGGCTTGCTCGTCCTCGCGCTCCCGCGCGGGGGCGTCCCGGTGGGATACGAAGTCGCGGCGGCCCTCGAGGCGCCGCTCGACGTCTTCGTCGTCCGCAAGGTCGGCGTCCCAGGCTACGAGGAGCTGGCGATGGGCGCCGTCGCGAGCGGCGGCAAGCACGTCGTCAACGACGAGGTCGTCGCGGCCCTCGGACTGACGGAGGACCAGTTCGCCGCCGCCGTTGCGGCGGAAACCGCGGAAGTCGAGCGGCGCGAGCGCCTGTACCGCGACGATCGCCCGCCGATCGACTCGCACGGCCGCAACGTGATCCTGGTCGACGACGGACTCGCCACGGGCTCGACGATGCGCGCCGCCTCGCTCGCCGTTCGTGCGCAGGAGCCGGAATCACTCACGGTCGCAGTCCCGGTGGCGGCAGAGCAGACCTGCAACGAGCTCCGAGCCGACGTCGACGAGATCGTCTGCGCATTCACGCCGGAACCGTTTCTCGCGGTCGGTGTCTGGTACGACGACTTCAGGCCGACGAGCGACGACGAGGTGCGTGAGCTCCTCGCCGAGGCCGGTCAGCTCGACAGGAGCGTGCACTGACCGGCGCCGTTCAGCCGCTCGAGGGCGGAGGCAACGATTACGACGCGCTGGTCGACAGCGCATCCGCCGCTCGCTTCGTTCTCCTCGGGGAGGCGACGCACGGAACGCGAGAGTTCTACCGCGAGCGGATCGAGATCACGAAGCGGCTCATCTCGGAGCTCCATTTCAGCGCGGTCGCCGTGGAGGCCGACTGGCCCGACGCGACGCGCGTGGACGCCTACGTGCGCGGTCGCAGCGGCGACGCGAGCGCGGAAGAGGCGCTCGGCGACTTCCGGCGCTTCCCGGCGTGGATGTGGCGGAACCGCGAGGTGGCCGAGTTCGTCGAGTGGCTCCGCGACCACAACGACGAACAGAAGCCGCACGAGCGTGCCGGCTTCTACGGGCTCGACCTCTACAGCTTGCACGCGTCGATCCAAAAGGTCGTGGACTACCTCGAGGACGTCGATCCGGAAGCGGCGGCACGGGCGCGCACGCGGTACGCGTGCTTCGAGGACGTCGGCGATCCACAGGAATACGCGCGCGCTGCGCACGTCGGCGCGACCGAGCCGTGTGAGGGCGACGTCGTCGCACAGCTGCTCGAGTTTCGCGAGCGGGCCGCCGAGCTGGCGCTGACCGACGGTCGCATCGCCGAGGATCTCTTCTTCTTTGCCGAGCAGAACGCGCGCGTCGTTCGCAATGCCGAGCGGTACTACCGCTCGCTCTTCCGCGGCAGAGAGTCGTCCTGGAATCTCCGCGACCGGCACATGGCCGAGACGCTCGAGGCGCTCGCGGACCATCTGTCGCGTGAGCGCGAAAACGCGCGCGTCATCGTCTGGGCCCACAACTCTCATCTGGGCGACGCCCGCGCGACCGAGATGGGCCGGCGGGGCGAGCTCAATCTCGGACAGCTCGTGCGGGAGCGCCACCTGCACGGTGCCTTCATCGTCGGCTTTACGACGTACGAAGGGACGGTCACCGCGGCCGGCACGTGGGGAGGCGAGGCCGAACGGAAGCGCGTCCGTCCCGCCCTGCCCGAGTCGTACGAGGACGTTCTGCACGAGGCGATGCCGCCCGCTGCGTTGCTCTTCCCGCGCGAAGTGGCCGAGCTGGCGAGACGCCGACTCCAGCGCGCGATCGGGGTCATCTACCGGCCGGAGACGGAGCGTCTCAGCCATTACTTCGAAGCTCGCATCCGCGAGCAGTTCGACGCGCTGATCCACCTCGACGAGACGAGCGCGGTCGAGCCGCTCGAGACGACATCGATCTGGGAGCGCGGCGAGCTCCCCGAGACCTTCCCCTCCGCGCTGTGACGACGACGGAGATGACGCTCCAACTGGGTGAGGCGACGCTTGCCGGCGATCTGACCATGGCAGAAGAGAGCGTCGGAGTCGTGCTCTTCGCACACGGCAGCGGGTCCAGCAGACACAGCCCTCGCAACCGCCAGGTGGCGGTCGCGCTCAACGACGCCGGCCTCGCGACCCTCCTGCTCGACCTGCTCAGCGAGGACGAGGAGGAGCTCGACCTGCAGACGGGCGAGCTGCGGTTCGACATTGCGCTGCTGGGGCGACGCGTGGTCGCTGCGACCGACTGGCTGGTTGCCCACTCCGAGACGGCGACGCTTCCGATCGGCTACTTCGGGGCGAGCACGGGCGCCGCGGCAGCGCTCGTCGCCGCGGCCGAGCGTCCGGACCCGGTCGGCGCGATCGTCTCGCGCGGCGGACGTCCTGACCTCGCCGGCCCAGCGCTCGGACGTGTTCGCGCGCCGACGTTGCTCATCGTCGGCGGCGAGGACCGGGTCGTCATCGGCCTGAATCGCGAGGCACTCGCGGAGCTCCACGTCGAGAAGGCACTCGAGATCGTCCCCGGCGCGACACACCTATTCGAGGAACCCGGAGCGCTCGAGCAGGTCGCCGAGCTCGCACGAAACTGGTTCGCACGCTACCTCTGAGGCTATGCGCTGTGTCCACGCGCCTAGGTATGGCTGCTGCACTCACGCTCGTGGCTGCACTGGCAGTCACCGGCTGCAGCTCCGGCGAGAGTCAGGACGGCACTCCCATCAGCTCAGACCCCCCGCTTCTCATCCCGTGGAGCAGGATCGGCGATCTCTCGCTCGGTGAGTCGAAGACGCGTGTCGAGCGCGCGTACGGCTCAGAAGGGCATGGCTACCACGTGCAGGTTCGGGACGGCGGCATCATCCAGGGGTACTACCGGCTTCACGGCAGCCAAGTGTTCGTCACGTTTGCAGACGGCCGGGTCAACGAGCTCGACTTCACGACGCGCTACTACCGGACGAGCAGCGGATTCGGAGTCGGGAGCACGATCCCGCTGGGTCCGTGTCACCGGACCGCAACCGAACCGTGCGAGCACCGCTGGCGGGGCTTCGTCTGGAACGCGTGGGTCAGAGAGACTCCGTGCGGCTGCTGGGTAAAAGTCGGCCTCGGCACCCAATCGCTTCCGGTGACGGGAGCGAATTTCTTGAAGCCCTGGTTCTTCATCTACACCCTTCGTGGTCGTGTAACGCGTTTCCACTTCGCGCTGAAGTTCGTCGACTGACCCAGTCTCACGGCGCTTCTAGGAGCCGGCGCAGCCTGGCACAACGGCGGGGCTTGCCTCCGGAATGCGCAGCCTGATTGGCACGTCCGGGATCGGCCCCGAAACGTCGTGAACCTGTCCTCGCGACCAGCACCGGCCCGCGACGTAGTCGAGCATCGCGGGCAGGAGGCCCGGCAGGTCGCGCGCCAAATGCGCCGCCATCGTCTCTCCCTCCGGCGCGTTGAGCTGAGCGTGGGATGCTCCCGTAAGAACGATCAGCGGAAGGTGCTCGTCGCGCTCGGCCAATAGCCGGTCCGCCATCTCCTGCTCGCGCACCTGGGAGTCATCCGGCAGCGGCTCTGGATCGAGCCGATCGAATGCGATTACCTGGTCGAGACGGCCCTCGGCGCGGAGTCGCTGGAGGAGTGCGAAGTGCCCGGCCGTAATCCGACCGTCCCCGCAGAAGAACTCCGCCGACGGCGACAGCGACCACAGATTCCCGAAGTCGAACTTCCCCGTGCGAAGGAACTCCTGCACCGGCTCGTCCATCTCCTCGTGTGACCACTCGAACCCGACTGCCCGCATGCCGAGCAACGACGCGAGCCGATAGAGCACGCTCGGCGTCTCGCGGACCCCGTGCGGCTCGCCGACGACGAGCAGCCCTGTTTCGGCGAGCGTCTCTCGCGCAAGCGCGATCGCCTCGCGCTCGAACGCGAAGTCGTCGAACCGATGCGCGCTGACCGCGGCGGCGAAGTCGTTGGGGGAGGACGCGATCAATCCGACAGTCACCGGCGACCGAACTCGACCCCGGCGTTCGCCAGGACTCGGGCGACGAACGCCCGCTTGCCCGCTGTGTATGCAGCGATGTCGCCGCGGTGCTCCCGCGCCAGCCGCAGCTTCAGCGCCTCGTACTCGGCAGCCAAGGCGACGTCAGTCCGAAGCGCATCGCGGAAGGCGAGCCGCTCGCGCCAGAGGTCGCTTCCCGGTTCGGTCAGATGGAGGCCGTGCGTCAGCTCCGACAAGCGAGCCGACGGCTTGGAGAAGTGGTGGGCGATTCCCGGCCGGTGGGGCGTGTAGATGTACGAGTGCTCGCGGAGCGGGTCGAACGCCGCCCGCGCCTCGTCGAGATCGCGTACTCCGGCCATCATGTCGATGATCGGCTTCGCGGCGAGGCCGGGGATGCTGGTCGCGCCGACGTGGTGGATGCCGCCCTCACTCGTCCGCCATCGAGCGAGTATCGCGAGTGAGGTTCCTCACGGTCTCAGTCGCGAACGACGAGCGACGCCAAGACGTCGTCGACGCGCCGCTGGAGATCCCGCGCCGGTTGAGCGCCGCCGAAGTCGACCTCGATGCTGACGCAGCGGGCGTCAAACCAGAACGTGCCAGAGGCGAGCGCGTGGCCGCGCGGGACTTGAGGCCCTCGCACGGGCGTAAGTTCGTCGAGCGTCGGCGGCGTCGCCGCCACAGCCCCACCCGTCGCGCCGTCGATGGCCATAACGAGCACATCGCTCTCGGTCATCGCCTTGATCGGGTCCTCTTCGCCGGGCGGAAGCTTGGGCGGTTGCTCGAGGCCGGCGTTAGGTGGGAGCGTGAAGTTCGCGACCTGGAAGATGAGTCCCTCGCGGCCCGTCGGTTCACGGAAGAGGATGCGGCCGTCCCAGCCATCCGGAATGCTCAGCGAAATCCCATTCCGTGCCAGGCGCTTCGACGTCACACCGGCGCTGCCGGCGCGCTCGCTTGCCGCGACCGCAGGCCCCTTCATCGCCTCGCGCGCTGCCCCGCCGCCACAGTCGGCGACGATCAGGCTAAGCAGGAGCAGCGTAAAGATGAGGCTGCTACGCATGACTTGACTACGAAGACAGCCTCCGAGGGGTCCCAGACCCTCATCGAGCTCTCGCGGGCCGGTAGGTGAGGAGCACGCCACCGGTGCTGGTGGCTTTGGAGTCGACGAGGGTCAGCCTCCGGACCTGGTCGGCCTCGCGGAACAGCCGTTTACCGCCCCCCAGCACGATCGGGAACACCGCCAGAAAGTATTCGTCGACCAGGTCGTGCTCGATCAGCGTCTGAACGAGGTTCCCGCTGCCGAGGACGGCGATGTTCTTGCCCGGCTGCTCCTTGAGCTTGCCGACCTCCTCGGCAACGTCGCCTTCGATCAGGGTCGAGTTCTCCCACTCGACACCTTTCAGCGTCCTCGAGGCCACGTACTTCGGCGTGCTGTTCAAGTGCCGGCCGTACGGAT
>WNFU01008343.1_pt1 | contig 13034 bp, 10 predicted proteins | sample 5400121 | NCBI WGS metagenome assembly WNFU01 (sample SAMN13153360, study PRJNA577476) | soil metagenome | isolation source: 100 cm soil or saprolite under grassland replicate 1 | place: USA:California | collected 2016-06-15 | reverse complement strand
GCGTCCGGGGATGGACGGGGACGGGCTCTCGTTGTCGCTACACGCCGCGGCGGCACACAGCGCGAGCACCGGGACAAACGACCGTAGCGGAGGCGTCACACGAGGCTCCGTGGCTTGGACCGGACCAAGCTACGCCGGCTTGACGCTCGACGGCCAGCCCCCGACTATCCGGACGATGCGGGCGTGCTGTGTTGCCCGATTCGTGTCCGGCACGCCGGTCGTCGCGGGGTGCGCCCGCGGCACGCCAGGGCGCGCGGCCACGGCCCCACCCATCCCGGAACCGTCATCACACAGGAGCGGATCGCCGCTTCGGGCGCCAACACGGCGTGGGACGCGATCCGACTGACGGTGCCGAACGTCCAGTTGCGGGAGAGTCGTGGGAAGCCCGCCCGGATCCAGGGCCGGGGGCGCGCCAGCATCTACCTCGACGACCAGGTGCGCGTCATCGTCGACAAACGTGCGGCTCTCCGACCTCCAGCAGCTCCAGCAGATGCCGGCGGCCGACATCCTCACCATCGAAGCGTTCACGGGGCTCGACGCGGCGACGTACTACGGCGGGATGTCGACGAGTGGCGCGATCGTGATCCGCACCAAGACCGGCGCTTCGTGACTTCCTGAAACAACACCGTGATCAGGGATCCAGGTTCAGGCACTGGGTGAACAGTGGGTTGTTCTGCTCCTGGAACGGGACGGACATCTGCAGAGCGCTCTCGTAGTTTCCACCCTTGTAGTACGCACCACCAGGGTAGACGCCCGACGCGTCCCAGCCATACCCGCCGGCGGTCACCGGGCGGACGAGTCGTCGCATATCCGCCAGGCGGTGCCCGGTTGAGAACAGCCACAAGGCCCGCTCGCGGAAGTGTGTGAAGATGCGGAGCGAGTCGGTAGCCGGCTGCGCCAACGCGGTGAGCACCGTGCCCCGTGCCGGCACCCAGTTGGGAGGCTCAACCTCCGGCGCCTCCCGCGGTGGGTAGAGCGAGGCGTTGGTCCGTAGCGCATTGATGGTGTTGAGCCACGTCGTGAAGTCACCGGCCTGCAGCGCCGCTAATCTGGAACCTGAACGTGTCGGGGACGCCCGCACCCGACACCACTGCCGCCGCCTGGGCGAACTGGCCCCGGTTCAGCAACGCTCGTGCCTGCACGACCGAGGCGAACCATCTCACCTTGTTGCTCCCCGTCGTGTGGTCGCGCGCGCGTGCGGAGTCTAGGCGCGCCCGCACAGTGTCTCCCGCCGCCAGCGCCGTGTCGGCGTGCAGCAGCAGGGAGTCCGCCAGCCGGCGCAGCAGGGCCGCGAGCCCCAGCGCAGAGTCGGCGTGCGTGCGCGCCAGCCCGAACACGGAGTCGTTGGTGAGCGGCTGCCCATAGATGATGGCCCCCGGGGTCACCGGGTCGGGGTTGCTGAGTGGCGTGCCGTTGCAGTAGTGCTCGCCGATCAGCGTCTCGACATAGGCCACGACACCGAACATCAGGCCGACGGCGGCCACCGAGTCCGGGACCAGTTCCCGGAGCGCGCCGACGGCCATCTCCGCCTGGACCCGCGCCCGGTTGAGGTTGCGAAACGGGCCGGCATTGAACGTGTTCGTCGGATCGAAGATGCGCTGATCCTGATTGTTGCGCTGCACGAACGTATCGCCCGAGCGCCACTCGTCGGTGATCAGGCCGCCGAAGACGAACAGCGCGTCGGGGCCTTGCGTGCCGCTCACAGCCTCGGCGAGTCGACGGAACACGCCGTTCTTCAGAGCGATCGCCGCGCTCGGCGTCTCGGGCGGCTCGATCACGATGTCGGGATCCTGAACGTCGAGAACGTCGTGGCAGCCCACGGGCAGCAGGGCGGCCAGGGCCGCGAGCGCCGCGCCGCCCGCGAGCCTCCGGAAGCTGCACGCAACGGTCATGGGGCGAAGCCTTTCGCAAGATCGGTCTCGGTGTCTCACGCGCCAGCCTCAGAAGCCGATGTTGATCCGCAAGGTCCAATACGTCACCGGCGGCGCGGTCTGGAAGTCGCTCACGACGCCGGTGTTCCCTTCGAAGTAGTTGCTCTCGGGATCCATGCCCGAGTAATCCGTGATCTTGAAGACGTTCCGGCCGGCCGCGGTCACGCTGACGCGCTCCGCGCGCATCACCCGGGCCAACGCGTCGGGCAACTGGTACGTGACCGAGAGCTCGCGGAACCGCAGGAAGGCCGCCTTCTCGATGAAGCCGTACTGGGTGCGGACCGCCGTTTCCCGCAACGCCACAACGCGGGCCTGCTTCCACAGCGGTGCGCCGGGATCGATCAGGCCGTCGCAGTTGAGCCGGGACTCACAACGGATCCGATCACTACCGTTGAGCTGATAGTGTCCGCCCTTGTAGTCCACCAGACCGGAGACACGCAGCTTGCGGCCAAACAGATCGACCCCGGTCGAAACGCTGATCTCGGTCTTGGGATTCTGCTGCCCGACGAAGACCGGAGTGTCCCCGGTGATGATCTCGTTGGCGGTGATGACCCCGTTCGTATCGAGATCCGCGTAGGTGTAGGGGATCTGCCAATAGCTGTTGACGGGATACCCCTCGATCTGCCAGATCGTCGTCCCCTTGATCGGCGGCACCCCGCCCATGCTCTCGATCTTGTTGGCGTTGTACGCGGCGTTCACGCTCACGTCCCAGCCGATGCGAGGTCGATTGAGCACGATCGCGTTGAGCAGCACCTCCACGCCCGAGTTGCGCACGGCGCCGATGTTCTCGAAGCGGTCGACCGCGGAGCCCGCCGACGTCGGAAGCACGCGGGCGATGAACGCGTCCTTGGTACGCTTGTGATAGACCGAGAAGTCGAGGCTCACCCGGCGGTCGAGGAACGCCGCGTCGAATCCGGCCTCGATTTCCCGCGCGCTCTCGGGCTTCAGGCTCGGATTACCGAGCGTACTGAAGACCAGCGCCGGCACGTCGACGTTCTCCACGCTCGCCGCGGTCGGCGTGAAGAATCGCAAGGCGTCGGTGGGCTCCGGTTGCTGGCCAGACGAACCGACGGCGGCGCGCAGGCGGAGGCTCGCGAGCCAGGCGGGCGCCCGGAAGAACGGCTCTTCGGAAATCACCCACGAAACGCTGGCCTTCGGGTAGTATACGGCCGTGAAATCCTTGCCGAACGCGCTGTTGTCGTCCCTGCGGAGCGCGCCCGTCACGAACAGCCGGTTGTTGTGGGAGAACGTCTGCTCGACGAACGCACCGAGCGTCTTCGACTCCTCGTTCACCTCGTCGGCGTCCAGGATCGCGCCGGGCGTCACGGTGCCCGCACCCGGCGGGAGATCCTCACCGAACGCCCCGTTCTGGTGGACCCTGCTCTTGAAGTACTGTAACCCGAGTGTGGTCTTGGACTGGACCGACGGGCCGACCGAGAAGGTCGCCGCGGCGTTCACATCGAGCGTGTACTGGAAGAAGCTGCGCCGGTTGTCCTCTTTGAAGCCGGTGATCGAGGTCGTCGAGAAGTCCGTGCATTCGTCCCGGCGGCAGAGGTCCGTATCGACCCGGCCCGTGTAGTCCACGCCGCCCACCGCGCGCGCGGCGAGCCACCTGTTGGGCCGCCAGTTCGCCGTCCCGCTGCCGATGAAGCGATTGATATCCTGCGCGACGGTCTCGTCGAAGAACTGGTCGGGCGTGAAGGCGCGGTACCCGTAGCGCACGGTGTCCTTGCTGCCCTTACCGCCGAGCGCGTTGGACAAGAGCCCCGTGGTGTTGTTGTCCGTCTGCGGCAGCCGCTGCGTGCTCGAAATGAAATTCGTCGTCGCCGCGAGGTCGAGCTTCGGACTCACCGTGCCCTGAACGTTCGCTCGGACGCTCACGCGCTCGCGCGCGTTTGGCCGGTATTGCTCGTACGGCACCTCCGCAATGCGCCGTCGCTCCAGCACTCGGCCGTAGGCGAACGGCGGCATCCGCAGCGGCCCCCGCTCGTCCTCGTACTCCGCCGACAGGAAGTAGCGCGCCGCGTCGGCACCCCCCGACACCTGCGTGCCCACCTGGCCGCGCCAACCCGTGCCGATGGGCGACGCCTCGGGATCGTCGAACAGGTTATACGTGGTGACGCTGTCCAGCACGCAGCGCAACGGGTCGCCGACGGCGCGCACGCTGTTCGTGAGCAGGCACTGCGTCGTGTTGAGCGCCGTGGAGGCGGGCGCCCAGCCCCGGTAGGCGTCTGGGTACCGGTTGTTGTCCCGTATGGCGCCGAGCTCGCTGTACGTGTTCCACCGCGCGGGGCCAGCCTGACCCCGCTTCGTCCTGATGACGATCACGCCGTTGACCGCCGCCGTGCCGTACAGCGCCGCGGCCGAGGGGCCCTTCACGACGTCGATGGACTCGAGCTCGTCCGGGTTGATGTCATTGACTCGGCTCGGGTTGGTACCGCCGATCCCGATACTCGATGAATTGACAGCGCTCTCCATCCGGACGCCGTCGATGACGTAGATCGGCTCGTTGCTGAGCGACAGGCTGTTCGTGCCGCGGATCCGGACGCGAGCGCCGGCACCGGTGAGGTTCCCGGGCAGGACGTGCACGCCCGGCACCTTCGCGACGAGCAGGTCGTTCATGTTGGTGATCGCCTTGGACGCCACCAAGCTGTCGGCCCGGATGGTCGCTATGGAATTGCCGATCGCGCGCCTGGCTTCGTCGCCGGTCGCCGTCACAACCAGCTCATCGAGAGTGAAGGGGGTGAAGGCGAGCTGGAGATCCGCGGTCGCGCTCTCCCCCGCCTGGACGGCCACACTCTGCGTGGCCGCGGCGTAGCCGACCGCGCTCGCCCGCACGACCGCTGAACCGTCGGGGACTCCCGGGAGCGTGTAGCGTCCTTCCACGTTGGTCTGCGTGGTGATCGCCGTCCCGACCACCGCCACCCGCGCCCCGGCGATGGCCTGGCCACTGGACCGATCGGTCACCCGCCCGCTGATCGTCCCCTGGGCGACGAGCGTCCCCGGCAGCGCCAGGAGCAAACCGACCCACGCCGCTTCAGCGAGGCCGACTCCGAATGTGGCAGAGTTCATCGATCCAGCCCTCATGCGAGAGGTTCCCGGAAACTCATTGCCGCAGGCACCCACATTCCATTGCACGCCCAAGCATCACTGCCGCTGCACCTGCGCGCGCACCTCGCCTCCCGGGTTCTTCCGTGTGTGGACGTTCACGTAGGCGTTGCCCGCCCGCATCAGCTCGAGCAGCGAATCGAACCGCGCCCGCGTGTCCGCCCCGTAGCCTGCGGGCAGCCCTGTCAACTGGCTGGGCTTAGACTGCCCGAATCGCAGCGGCCCGGTGTACCCTCGGCCGCGCGTTGGGCCTGGGTAGAGCGTGACGATGATCCCGCCGTTCACGCCCGCCGCACCTTCGTGTATGTGCGCGACGGTCGGGCTGTCGAGCGCCGCCACATCGAGGCGGTACACCAGGAACGTGTCCTCCACCACCCAGAACCTCGCCGTCCCCGTCGCGCCCGTCGTCACCGCAGGGACCTCGTTGCCGCCGGACAGCGCCGCCTCGAACCGCTCCGAGGCCGAGGCGACGGGGTCGATCTCACCGGCGCAGGCTGCCGCTCCTGGAGCGAGAGCGGCGGCAGCCAGACCGAACCAACTCTTGAAGCGCATGGGTCACTCCCCAAAGACCGGGGTGGCAGTGGGCGAGCGCTCCTCAAGGATGGCCGGCGAGCGCCGCGGGAGGTGGCAACAACCTGGAGGAGGGATAGACGGGGCAAACATCGCGACGGCACGAACGACGGCAACGCGCATCGTGACTCCTACAGCGGGCCCATTTCCAACCTACGCCCCCGCGGAATGCCCGCAAGGGTGGCCGGCCTGCCCACTCGGTGCACTCCCGCTACTTCGAGAAATCCACCTTGGGCGCTTCGGCCGCGCCCGGCGTCTGCAGCTCGAAATACGGCCGCGCCGTCTTGCCGATCGCTTTCGCTGTCAGCACCTGCGGAAACCGCCGGATGTACGCGTTGTAGCGGTTCACCGCCTCGTTGTAGTCCTGGCGCGCCACCGCGATGCGGTTTTCCGTCCCCTCGAGCTGGTCCTGGAGCGCGCGGAAGTTCTCGTTCGACTTGAGCTGCGGGTAGTTCTCGGCGATGGCGAGCAGCCGGCCGAGCGGCGCGGTCAAGGCAGCGTTCGCCGCGGCCATCTGCTCGAGGCTGCCGCTCTGGACCGCGCCGGCGAGCTTGGCGCGCGCCTCCGCCACCTCGGTGAAGATGGTCTGCTCCTGCTTCGCGTAGCCCTTCACCGTCTCCACCAGATTGGGGACCAGATCGGCGCGCCGCTGCAGCTGCACCTTGATCTGCGACTCGGCGGCGTTCACCTGCTCGTCGTAGGTCTGGATCGTGTTGTAGCCGCAGCCGGCGAGGAGAGCCAGGAGCGGGGCGAGAACGATCAACAACGGGCGCCTGAGCGGGTTCACGTTCCTTCCTCTCTTTTGTCTCTTTTGTCGTTTCGAGTTACTGGAGATGGTTCACGAACTCGGCCGTGCGCGCCACCGCACCAAGATACGCCACCGCCAGCGGATCGCCCGCCCGGAGCCGGAGCCTCCGCGCGCCGGTGGCGTAATCCACCAGCGCCGCCAGGGCTTCCGGCGTGAACCCGACCAGGGTACCCGCCTCCCGCACGAGCGCATCCGGCGCCGGCGGCGGCGTCTTCCCGGCGAGGCGTAGCGTCGCCCGCAGCATCGTGAAGAACCCGCCCGCACTCCCGGCGATGACCTGGGCGAGTCGTTTCGGGTCGCCGCGCAGGGCGGCGTACGCCTGACGCAGGCGCACCAGCTTTCCCATCAGCTCGTGCTCGAGCTGGCGCCGCACGTGCTCGCGCTGCACGCTGATCCCGGGCCAGGGGTCGCGGCCGGCGAGCACACGGTGGTGCTGCCGCATGTCCTCGTACTCGATCGGGAACGCGTCGGTCGAGGCACGCCATTCGGCTTCCGTCAGAATGAGCGGAGCGGGATGACCCGCGCGCGTCCAAGGGCGCACCACGGGCTCCATCCGCACGAACAGCTCGTCGTCGGCGGTGTCGCAGATCAGCAAGGTGTTCATGTCCGACCGGTCCGGCACGTGCGACCCGCGCGCCGCCGAGCCGTACAGCAGCAGCGAGATGAGCCGATTCCCCAGGGCCTGACCGACCCGCTGCGCGAAGCCGTCGACCGTCACGTTCGCCATGGCTCAGAATCTCCCTCCGGCGCCGCCGCCCGAGAACCCCCCGCCGCCCCCGAACCCTCCGAAGCCGCCACTGAACCCTCCGCCCCCGCCCCCGCCCCCGCCCCTCCACCCGCCACCCCAGCCGCCGCCCCGCCGGCCGGCGCCGAATCCGCCGAGCCAGAAGGGGAGGAGAAAGATGCGCCCTCGGCTGAACGCGATGAGCAACACGACGATCGCGACCAGGAGGCGGAAGGGGATCCGCGCACCGTCGCTCTCGTCGCCCTCCGGCGGCGGCACGCCCGTCAGGGTCACGCCGAACTCCCGGGCGAAGGCCTGCGCAATCAGGTCCACGCCGACCGCCAGACCCGCGCCGTAGTTCTCGCGGGCGAGGTAAGGAGTCATCGCGTCCCGGATCCGTCCGACCCGCGCGTCCGGGAGGAACCCCTCGGCGCCGCGTCCGGTGGCGATGAAGACCTCCCCGCTGCCGGGGCGATGGTTCTTCAGCGGGACGAGCAGCACCACGACCCCGAGATTCTTCGCCGGGTCTCCGGCCTCGCCGCGGGCGCCCACGCCCCACTGGCGGCCGATCTGCACCGCCACGTCGCTCGCCGCCCGGTCGCCGATGTCGGAGAGCGTGACCGCGGCGATCTCGCCGCGCGTCTTCGCCCGCAGGTCGGCGATCACCGACTCCATGTGGGCGATCGAGGCCGTGTCGAGCACCCCGGCGAAGTCGTTGACGTAGCCGCGGGGCGCGGGGAGGGCGATCTGGGCAAGTGCCAGAACGACGGCGGGTTGCACGATAGGACTGAAAGTTACCATTGACCACGGGGCTCCGGGGTACGACTATGGACGCAACTGGGTGAAACGCGAGCCGTCGCTCCAGCCTCGAGGCCTTATGGCGGCTAACCGATCATCGCACGCGTCCCTCGTCGTGGCCATCTCTGCTGCCGTCTCTGTCACCGCTGCCGTCTCTGTCACCGCGTGCGCGAGCCGCCCGTACCACCGCGCCGACACGCGGCCCGGAGTCCAGATCATCACCTCGGAACAGATCGCCCGATCCGGAGCCAGCACGGCCTGGGACGTGCTCAAGCGTGAGGCGCCAACGCTGACGCTGCGCGACACTCGCGGCGGGCGCCCCGGCTCGGCAGGACGGCGCGGTCGCTCGAGTATCGTGCTCCAGGACGCGCCCCTCGTGGTGCTCGACGGCGTACGCCTCACAGATTTCCGGGCGCTCGACGGCATTCCGGCCGCCACGATCCTCACGATCTCTGTCTACAACGGCATCGAAGGCACGACGTACTACGGTACGAACGCGGTGAGTGGTGTCATCGTGATCCAGACGAAGGTCGGTGCGGATCGAGAATGAAAACGGGGAGGCCCTTGCCAAGGCTCCCTCCCGCTGCTATGGATCACGGTAGATGCACTGGGTGAAGTTGGGGTTGTTCTCCTCGTCCACCGGCACCGGGAAGTTGACGTCGCTTCCGTACGTCGGGACCTGGGACTTGAAATACGCGCCCGACGGGAACACGGAGTCGGCGGCGCGGCCGTACTGCCGGACGAGCCGCCGCAGGTCGCCGAGCCGGTGCGCCGTGATCCAGAGCCAGTAGGCGCGTTCCTGGAACAGGAGTTGAACAGCGCCGGCCGCCGCCGTGGCCGAGTCGGTGGTGAGAGCGCCGAGCGCCGACGTGACGGTGAAGTAGGAGGGCGGCGCGGACCGCAGGCCGTTGAGAGCCGCATAGAAGCCGCCGCCGCTCGCGGTGTCGCCGGCTTGCAGGGCAGCTTCCGCCTCGATGAGACGCGCTTCGGCACCCGTGGCGAGCGTGATCGCAGTGCTGCGGCTCGTGTAGCGCGTCTGGTCGTACTGCAGCGTCGAGCCGTCGAAGCCCTTGTTCGTGTCCGGCTTCGTGGCCGGCGGCGTCGGCGGCGTGATCACCAGCCGCCATTGGATCCGAGGGTCCCCGCTGCTACGGTACGGGAGCCCTGGACCCGTGCCCGTGGGTGCGAACGCCGCGGTATAGCCACCCTCGCGATCACCGACGGCGTAGCGCTTGAAGATCTGCGTCGCATTGAAGACTCCGTTGTTTTCCCGCGTCGTGTTCTCCGAGTGCTGCACGACATAGGAGAAACTGGTGGGCACGGCGGACGACACCAGCGCAGCCGCGGCAGCGAACTGGCCCTGGTCGAGCAGCGCTCGCGCCTTGCCCACCGTGGCCAGGCGGATCAGGTTCGCGCGAGCGACGATCTTGGGCGCTCGAGCCGCTGCCGAAGGTCCGCTCGTGTCCAGCGCCGTTGCCGCCGCCAGCGCCGCGTTGAAGCGGGCCAACGCGGTGTCCAGGAGCTGCGTTGTCGTAAGCGGCGGCCCGTACGTGAGCGTGCCGTCCGAGGCGACGTTGCTCACGGGCACCCCGGAGCACCACGTCTCGGCGAAGAAAATGTAGGTGTACGCCGCGAGGGACAGCACTTCGGGGAACCCGGTCTCCACCGTCGTGTCGGGAGCCAACGTCCGGTAGCGCTCGGCCGCGAACTCCGCTGCGCGGCGCGCCCGGTGTAGGTTGCGGAACCAGAGGCCGACATCGGCATTGGTCTTCTGGATCGGCCCGCGCGAATCCACCTCGATGCGGGTTGGGAAGGTCTCCGAGTTGATCCACTCGTCGGAGAGCAGCCCGCCGTACATGGTGACGCCTTCCACCGTACCACCCGAGCCATCCGCCCCGGACCCGGTGTAGGCCAGGGCAAAGTCGCCGATCGCGCCCGCCCGGATCGTGGGCAGCACGGTTTTGTCATTCAGATTCCCCGGGGGCACGATGTCCGGATCCCGCACATTCAGCGGGTCGCTGCACCCGGTGAACGGGAGGGCCAGCGCCAACGCGGCGGGGAGGGCAAGCGTCAATGCGCTCTTCATGGTCGTCTCCCTCGCCTCAGAAGGTCAGGTTGATCCGGGCGATAAAGTACCGCACCGGGGGCTGGGTCAGGAACTCAGCCGTGTTGAAGTTGGACTGGCCGGCGTCGTTCAGCTCGGGATCGATCCCACTGTAATTGGTCCACGTCACCAGGTTCCGCCCCGTGACGGTGACGCTGAGCGCACTCGCCCCAATGTGCCGCGCGATTTCGGCCGGCGCGAGGTACGTGAGCGACATCTCCCGCAGCTTGACGAAACTGGCCTCTTCGAAGTACCCGGTCTCGAGACCGTAGGAGACCGCGGCGACGGCGCGGGCCTGCTCGGCCAGCGGCGCTGTCTGGTCGCGCCGGCCGCGGCAGATACCGAGCAGACAGCGGAACTGCTCCGTGCTGTTGTCGAGCCGGTTGCCGAAGCGCCCGTCGAGCAACCCGTACAGGCGGAAGCGTTTGAGGAAGCCGATTTCCGTGCTGAGCGTTCCGCCGTGGGTCGGGAACGGCGTCCCTTGATACGTTTCAGCGGCCGCCACGGTGACCTCGGAAGCCGCGATGATGCCGTCACCGTTCGCGTCGTTGAAGGTGTACGACCGACCCCAGTAGCCGCCCAACGGATAGCCAGGTTGATGACGCTGCGTAGCGCCACCCAGCCCGAAGATGATCGGCGTGATACCCGGGCCCAAGTCGATGAGACGGTTGCGGTTGCCCCAGGCGCTGGCGGTCACGCTCCAGGTGAGATTAGGTGTGTTCAGGACTTGCGCGGTGAGCGAAACCTCCACGCCCTTGTTACTGACCTCGCCCAGGTTCTCGAACCGCGTGGTGCTGACGCCCAGCGACGGAGCGAGCCGCCGCGCGATCAGGGCGTCGCGCGAGTTCTTGTCGTAGTAGGTGAACTCCAGATGCAGCCGCTGCGACCACAGGTCGGCGTCGAGGCCGGCCTCGTATTCCCGCGTCTTCTCAGGCTTCAGATTGGCGTTCCCGAGGCTCGAGTCCGTAATCCCGGGTGCATCGGTGCTGTTTGTCGCCACGGCCACGGGACTGAAGAACGCCAGCGCGTCCGTGGGGCCCGGCTGCCGGCCGCTCGTGCCCCATGCGGCCCGCACCCGCAGCGAGCTGAGCCATGACCAATGGGGGAAGAACGGCTCCTCAGACACCACCCACGAGCCCGACAGCTTCGGATAGGTGATGAAGTTGAAGTTCGCGCCGAACGCCGAGTTGTCGTCGCCGCGCAGCGCGCCTGTGAAATACAGCCGGTCGCGGATCCCGACTTGCTCCTCCACGTACCCACCCAGCGTGACGAACTCATCGGTGTTCTCGCCTACCGTGGGGACGACGACCCCGGCGAGCGAGGTGGTTCCCCCGACTAGCTTGCGTCCCGAGGCGAGCGTCACCGCGAAGACGTCCTTGAAGTACTGGACGCCCGCCGAGGTGTTCGACGTCACGATCGGGGAGAGGCGGAGCGACGAGGTAGCGGTGAAGTTGGCCGTGTAGTTGAAGATCTGCGCCCGGTTCGAGTTCCGCTGCCCGTCCAGGGTATTCTGGTTCAGCGGTACCAAGCCGGGCGAGATCGTCTGCTGGTCGAACCGGTTGGTGACGTCCGTTCCGACCACCGCCCGCAGCGTCAAAAAGCTCGTCGGACGGAAATTCGCGTTGACGCTACCTGTGAACCGCTCGACGCCCTGATCGACGAGGATATTGAACGCCTGGGTCGGGGTGAGGAACCCATAGCCCCGCTTGCCGTTGTTCCTGTTCGCCGAGCCCAAGAGCCCGCTGGACGCGATGCCTGCCGAGTTGTTGTCGTTCTGCGGGAGGCCCAAGTCGCTCGACGTGTAGCCGGTCGAGATGGCGACGTCGAGCAGCCGGCTCGCCGTGTGATGCAGGTTGGCGCGCAGGCTGGTCCGGCGCAGGTCGTTCGGGTGGTACACGCCCTTCTCGCGCGCGAAGTCACCCGAGAGAAAGAAGGTCGTCACGTCGCTGCCGCCCGATGCGCTCACGCCGTACTGCTGCCGGCTGCCGGTTTGGAACGGGCTGTTCACCTCGAGCGGGTTGAAGGTCCGCACCGTGTCGATTACGCAGGGCTTCACCGCCGCCACGGATTGAGTCAGGGTGCACGAGACGCCCGAGTCCGTCACCGACGTGTAGTTCGCCGGCCAGGCAGTGATGTCGTTTAAGGGGCCGCCCTCGATGAACGCGTTCCACTTTGTCGGTCCCGGGCGGCCGCGCTTGGTGCGGATCTGGATCACACCATTCGCGGCGTCAGTGCCGTACAGTGCGGCCGCGGACGGGCCCTTGACGACCTCGATTGATTCGACGTCTTCCGGGCTCAGGTCGTTGAGCCGCGACGGCGTCTGCCCGCCCACACCGATCGATGTCGCGGTCTGGCCCGTCGCACCGTTTTCCACGCGAATCCCATCGACGACGATGATCGGCTCGTTTGTCAGGGAGAGACTGCTCGAGCCGCGGATCCGAACCCTGCTACCCGTCCCCGTGGTGCCGCCCGACTGCAGCACCTGTACGCCGGGCGCCCGGGCGTTGAGAAGGTCCGCGAGATTCGTCGGCGCCGCCTGCTGCACTGTCTTCACTGCATCGATCGTGGCCACCGCGTGACCCAGTTCCCGCCTGAGCTGCTCGGCACCGGTGGCGGTCACGACGACCGCCTCGATCGGCACCGCCGCCTCCGACACGGCGAAGTCCACGGTCACTGTCTCGCCGGCAGCTACAGTCACCGGCTGCGAAGCGGTGCCATACCCGATGAGTCGTGCCTGGACCGTGTAACGCCCGGCGGGGACGTTGGTGATGCTGTAGTGGCCGTCCTGCCCGGTCCGGCGTCCGAGGTTGGTGCCCAGCACCAGCACCTCGGCACCCGACACCGATTGCTGCGTCGCGCGGTCGGTCACCCGTCCGGCGATCGTGCCCTGCTGCGCGTCCGCGACCACGGCCAGCCCGGACAGCAGGGCCGCGGCAGCGGCGATCCCGCACAGTCGGCAAATGGTTCGAATGGTCATCGGCATGTCCTCAT
>WNFU01007365.1_pt1 | contig 13034 bp, 5 predicted proteins | sample 5400121 | NCBI WGS metagenome assembly WNFU01 (sample SAMN13153360, study PRJNA577476) | soil metagenome | isolation source: 100 cm soil or saprolite under grassland replicate 1 | place: USA:California | collected 2016-06-15 | reverse complement strand
CGCGGCGCGGTGAGAACACCGCGACCTACCAAATACGGTTCATGGTCCAATGCGCGGTCATAAAACCGTGGAGACTCTCCATGAACCGTACAAAGCGCTCGGACAGTTTCGTGTTGCATATGCGACATGAAATTGTCCAATCGGGTTCGTGGTCCCAATGCGCGACGAAAAAGTCGTGAGGGATCTCCATGAACCGTATGATGCCTTGCTTGTAAATGAACAAGTTACGTATCCTAGGTTCATGGCCTCAACTCACGTCAAAATTTTGGAGGTGTTCCCTTTCCATGAACCGACCAAAGGGCCGCCAGGTTTTGGACTGCGCCAGCCCTCTGGCGCTTTTCGATCTGGACTGGGAGCGCACAAAAGCGGCAGAAGACTGCCGCAGTCCAAGACGCTATCGCGGCGGCGCGCCCACCTCCGCGGTCCATGGTCCCAATGCGCGATTCTGAAATCGTGGAAGTTCCCGATGAATCTCCCCCCACCCGCCCTTCCGCCTTCGCCAAGGCTACGGCGGACAGGTCGGGCACCCTCTCCCCCCTCGGCAGAGAGGGATGGGGTCGCTCGCGGGTTCAGTGACAGAATGCGCGAAATAAATGGCGTCGAGGCTACGCGTAGTATGGCCGCAGCGCCGGCGGCAAAGTGCCAATCTTTAATGCGCGCTCAATCATTTGATCGTCTTCCCCGGCGCCCTTTTCCATCTTGATGATCTGACCGGCCTCGAGCGCCGCCAGCGGCAGACCGTCGCGCAGGAGAATCCGATTCGCGGCGATGGCCGTGACCCGAGGGCCGGAGGTGAGGATGCCCGCGAGATTTAACGGGTCCGCCGCGCTGATCGCCAGCAGCTCGCCCGGCGGTTTGGTCTTTCGCAGCGAACGCAGCAGGCCGATCGCTTCAGGCAAGGCGAATTGCTCGCCGCTGACTCCACTGATGAAGTAGCCGCCGCGAATTTCGCCCCGCGCCTCCAGCCGGCGATACAGACGCCCCAACTCGAACCAGGAAACCTTCAACGATTCCCGCTCCAGGAGCCGGCGGAACACAACGCCGTAGCGACGCAGCAACACGCGCGCGTAAGTTTCGATCGCCTCGTCGCGCGGCGGGCCGGAGAGCAGGGCAGAGGACTCGCCTGTCCCGGCGGGCTTGCTCGTCACAGCGGAGGCGTGACTTTTCGCGGGTTGCAGGCCAACCCGGGGGAGCGGGGACGCCTGCCCGCCTTCAGTTCGGAGCAACGACCATCGTCCCGCAAACTCGATGCTCGTCACGGTCTTGTGCCGCCGTTTCCGCTCCAGATCGGCAAACGGCGCGCGTTTTTCCGACGGGATCAGCAATGCGCGCAGCCCTTCAAAACTATCGGCCGTCACCCAACCCTGCGCGGCCAGCTCCCCAAGGGCCTGTTCCACGCGTGACGGCAGCAAACCGCTTTGCCGAACGATTTCGCTGAAAAACAACGCGCCGGCGCGGGCAAGCGTTTTCCAAACCAGCTCCGTGTCGGGCAGGATTTCCGATCGCGCTTCCGCCGCCGAGAGTTCGAGCCAATGCGGCAGGTTGTCGCGCGAAAAGAGCGACACCGGACTCGATCGTAGCGGCGTGAACGCGCGGGCTCTCTGATTTTGCGGCGGCGTCAAACGCCCCCAACCGATCCGCCCGGTGGAGCACAATCGGTCGAGCCATTGCGGCAGGTATTCCCTGACGCGCAGCGCGAGCACTTCCGGTTCCCACGCGGCCGCGGGCAATTCATAGCCGTCGAGGAATTCCAGGACCGCCGCCGCTCCCTCCGGTCCTTCCGCACGGTGCGCGGTATCCACCCGCTGCCACGCGAGCAGGTAACGCTGAAATTCGGCGAGTGAAACCGGCTGAATCTCCGCGCGCAGCCGATTGATCGTCAGTCGATGAATTCGCGCGAGCATCCGGCGGTCGCACCACTCCAGCTCCCGGGCGTCGGTGTGAAATCGCCCGCGAAGCACGAACCCTTCCGCCTCCAACCCCAGCAAGGCGGCGTCGATTTCCGATTGGGGCAATTGGTAATAAACCGCCAGCGCGGACGCGGTGACCGGCCCGCAGATTTCCATCCGCCCCCGAACCAATTCCCGAACTGCTTCCCCGCGTTCCCAGGAGCGTTTCGATTCGGACTGCGGCGGGGCAATCGGCGGTTGGACCTGACCTTCCGGATAAACGGCGCGCAGCAGGGACAGCCGCTCGGCGGCGATCCAGAATGTGCGCACGTCCTGGGATCGGCCGGAAGCGGGGGCGGTTTGCCTCTGCAATTCTTTTTCGGGCGTACTCTCGGTCGAGACTTTTACGCTCCCCATTCGCGTCGCCGCATCAGCCCCAATGGCGAATCGGCCGGCCCGTTTCTGCGTCATCAGCGATTCAAAAATAGCGCGCGTCGGCTCGCTCTCGCCCGCCCTTCGGACACCTTCTTCCCCGTCGGGGGAAAGAGTGTCGGCCCGAGGGGGCAGCGCAGACCGTTGCACTTCCTCCTCGGTCATCGCACCCAGCAGCAGCAGCGCGTCATGCATTTCATCCGCGTCCACCGCCCGCGGCCACGCTTCCTCGCAGACACGCTCGATGGCCGTGGCGTCGAGGATGCCCAACTCCCGGTGGTCCGACGATTCGCCGGCGCGCCGGGTTTGGACCGCTTGCGTTCGTCGCTCTTCCAACGGTGCGTTGTCCAGGAAAGCGTACGGTTTCGCGTTGAGAATCTCGTGCGCCAGCGGCGACGGCTCCGGCAAATCGCGCGCCAGGCACTCGATCGCGCCGCCCTCGATCTGCCGAAGCAACTGGATCAACCCATCGACGTCCATCGCCTCGCTCAGGCAGTCCTCGATCGTCTGTCGCACCAGCGGGTGGTCGGGGATTTCACGATCGCCGGCGATGTTTTCCAGACAGGCGAGCTGATCGGGGAACACGGCGGCAACCAGATTCTCCGCTTCCATGCGCTGCAAAGGCGCAGGCACTCGGCGTCCGCCCCGTTGCCGCGGCAAGGCGAGCGCGCGGGTGGCGTTCCAGCGCCAACGAATGGGAAACATCGGCGCATCCAGCAACGCCTGCACCAGGATGTCGCGGACGGTCTGGCTGTTCAGATAACGAAAAACTTCGTCCAGTGGAAAGGAATGTTGCGTGCCCAGCGAAAGCACGATCGCGTCGTCCGTTGCCGCCGCCTGCAGCTCAAAATTGAACGAGCGGCAAAATCGTTTGCGCAAGGCCAGGCCCCAGGCGCGATTCATCCGGATGCCGAAGGGCGCGTGAATGACCAACTGCATTCCGCCCGATTCATCGAAGAACCGTTCCATCACGAGCTTCGTCTGCGACGGAATGACTCCCAGCGCTTTGTGGGCCGCAACGAAATAATCAGCCAGTTGACGGGCGCCGGATTCGCAAAGGCCAATTTCCGACATCAGCCAGGTGGCGACAGACTGAGCCGCATTGGCCATGAACCCGCCAGGGGTGGTGCAGGCGTCTTGCTGGCCACCGGCGTGCGTGGCCTCCGGACCCGTCGCGGGCGGGACGCCCGCGGCGGCAGCCGGGACGGCTGCCCCGCCGATTCTCTTCTCGATTTCCCGTCGCAACTCGGACACTGCCTCTGACAATTCCCGCGTTCGGCCCGGCGCTTCACCCAGCCAGAACGGAATGCCCGGCGGCTGCCCGTGAGCGTCTTCCACGCGCACGGCGCCGGAGTTGATCCCGAGGATTCTCCACGAGGCGTTGCCCAGTTGGAAGATCTCGCCCGCCATGCTCTCGACGGCAAAGTCTTCGTTGACGGTGCCAAGGAACGTCTCGCCCGGTTCCAGCACCACGCGGTAATCGGCATTGTCCGGGATTGCGCCTCCGGAAGTCAGCGCGACCAGCCGCGCGCCGCGGCGACCGCGCACGCGATGGTTCACCCCGTCGTGATGAATCAGCGCGGCGCGCCGCCCGCGTTTCGTGCTGAAACCCGACGCCAGCATCCGGAGCACGTCGTCAAATTCCTGGCGCGCCAGGTTGCGATACGGATACGCCGAGCGCATCAGGTCGAAGAGTTCCTGTTCCTCCCAGGCTTCGCACGCGGCGGAGGCGACGATTTGTTGCGCCAGAACGTCGAGCGGTTTTCCCGGGATTTGCAGGCAGTCCAGTTCCCCCTGGCGGACGCAACGCAGTGCGGCCACACATTCGACCAGTTCATCGCGACTCAACGGAAACAGCCGGCCTTTCGGCAAACCGCCGCGCCGGTGTTCCGCCCGGCCGACGCGCTGCAGCAACGTGGCGATCGAACGGGTGGACCCGAGCTGGCAGACGAGGTCCACCGACCCGATGTCGATGCCCAGCTCCAGCGAGGCCGTCGCAACGAGCGCTTTGAGTTCACCGCGTTTCAAACGGTTTTCCGCGTCGAGCCGGAGCCCGGCCGAGAGGCTGCCGTGATGCGACGTGACCTTGTCCTGCCCGAGCCGCTCGGTCAGATGATGCGTCACCCGTTCCGCCAGCCGCCGCGTGTTGACAAACACCAGCGTTGTCCGATGCTGTTCGATCAAATCCGCCAGGCGCTGATACACTTCCGACCAGACGTCGTTCGACATCACCGCCTCCAGCGGTGAACCGGGCAGTTCGATGGCCAGGTCCATCTTCCGCGAATGGCCGGCATCGATGATGGTGCAGGGCGGCTGTTCGAGCGCGTCCGTGAACGGCGTGATCGGTGTAGCGCAGGCGTCTTCGCCTGAGGGTCTGCCGGGCGTCTCGCCCGGTGTTCTTACTGGCGGCGAGACGCCGCCATGACCCGCAGCCGGGACGGCTGCGCTACGCGGTTCATAGGCTGGGGTTCGGTCCAATCGGTCTCCCTGCGCACGACAATTACCCACCAGGAACCGCGCCACTTCCTCGATCGGCTTCTGGGTCGCCGACAAACCGATGCGTTGCAGCGGCCCTTTCACCAGCGCTTGCAACCGTTCCATGCTCAAGACCAGGTGCGACCCCCGCCGATTGCCGACCACCGCGTGGATTTCGTCCACGATCAGGGCGCGCGTCGTGGCCAGCACCTTCCTTCCCGATTGTGAAGTGAGCAGCAGATAGAACGACTCCGGCGTGGTCACCAGAATGTGCGGCGGTTTTTTGGCGATAGCCTGTCTTTTGGATGCCGGTGTGTCGCCGGTGCGCACCTCCGCGCGCACTTCGACGTCGCGCCCTGCGCTCGCCTGCAGTGCCGCGCGGATCCCCGCCAGCGGTTCCTCCAGATTTTTGTGAATGTCGTTGCTGAGCGCTTTAAGCGGAGAAACGTAAACGACCCGCGTCTCGTCCGCGAGTTTTCCCGCCAGGCCGTCGCGAAACAACCCGTCCAGCGAAGCCAGGAATGCCGCCAGCGTTTTGCCCGACCCGGTCGGCGCGGCGATCAACGTGTGCTGGCCCGATTGGATCGCGGGCCAGCCGCGCGCCTGGGGTTCAGTGGGCGACCCGAATTTCTCTTCGAACCACCGAGCAACGGCTGGAAGGAACTGAAACGACTGCATTTGCCTGACACAGTAACCCGCCCCACGGCATTGTCAGACAAAAATTGCCAGCGCCAATACCGGCCTTGGTTGGACATTGGATGTTTATTCGTGTGTTTAGCGCACACTGGCTTGGCCAACTCCGTCGCGGGTATGGCCGAGAGAGAGCGACGATTCTCCCTCGCCCCAAGGGAGAGGGCCGGGGTGAGGGGGAACTGAGAGTGCCAATCCCACGGTCCATTGAGTAACCATCCAGGAACCCGTTTGTCCGCGAGCTATTCGTCCAACGCCAGCAACGGGAACAGCTTCGACTTCGTGTGCTGCTCCCGCATGATACGCTCGATTCTGGCAACGATCTCCGGGTGTTGTGCCGCCACATCGCGCTCCTCGCCGGGATCCTCTTTGAGGTTGTAGAGTTCGGTTCGCAGTTCTGGTTTCCGTTGCTTGCTCTGCGGATTGAGGTTCTGGCGGATTCCTTTCCAGTCGCCGATACGGATAGACTGTTGGCCACCGTAGGCAGGAAATTCACGGTAGAGAAATGGCCGCGGCTCCTGCCGCTTGCCCTGCAACGTTGGCGCCAAGCTGATGCCGTCCACGCCCGTCGGAATCGCCCTGGGCGCACCGATCAGTTCCATCAAGGTCGGCAGCCAATCCTCGAAACCGGTCACGCGCTCTGACTCGGCGCCCGATTTGATGTGGCCTTTCCACCGGACGATCGTCGGAACCCGCACGCCGCCTTCGTAAAGCGATCCTTTCCTTCCGTGTAAATGACCGGCCGACTCGAAGAATTCACAGTCCGTCCCGCCGAGCTTGTCGTAGAGCGGGCCGTTGTCCGAAGTGAACACAAAAATGGTGTTCTCGTCGAGCCCGAGTTCCTGGACGAGCGCCATGATCCTGCCGGCCTCACGGTCCATGCGGGCGATCATGGCCGCATACGCCGCACGCGGTGAGTAATGCGGCAAATAATTCTTCCCGCCGGCGTAAGGCGGGTCGGGCCATTTGCCCCGGTATTCCGCCAGCGCCTCTTCGGGGACCTGCAGCGCCAGGTGCGGGACGGTCGTGGCGAAGTAGAGGAAGAAAGGGCGGTCCTTGTTCTCGCGGACAAAACGCCGCGCCTGCTCGGCAATCAGGTCCGGCGCGTACTCCGATCCCACGTAACGCCCGTAACTCGACGGATCATTCGGGTCGGCCTCCGGCGGCAGCTTTTGGTGCGCGGAGAACTCCGGGTTGTTCAGCTTTACGCGACGATCATTGTCCCAAAGATACGTGGGATAGGAATTGTGAGCGTGCCGCTGACAGTTATAGCCGTAGAAACGATTGAATCCCTGCTTGAGCGGATCGCCTTCGGAGCCCGGGAAACCCAGGCCCCACTTGCCGAACCCGCCGGTTGCGTAGCCCTGGGCTTTCAGCAGTTCGGCCAGGGTGATCTCCGATTCAGGAATCGGCGGTTGACCCTCGGGTTGCACCTCGCGGTTGTTCCGAATCCACGCGTGCCCGGGATGTTTGCCGGTCAGGAGGACGCAGCGGGAGGGCGCGCACACGGCGTTGCCTGCATAATGCCGGGTGAAACGCATCCCCTCCGCCGCCAGGCGATCGAGGTTCGGCGTGCGAATCATCTTCTGACCGAAACAACCAAGATCACCGTAGCCCAGGTCATCAGCGAGCATGAAGATGATGTTTGGCTTGCGCGTTGCGGCGGCAAACGAGTCCCCCGGAAAGAGGCCGAGACTGCTGGCGAAAACGAGCACAAGCATCAAAGTACGGCCACAGCCATGCCGGAGTTTCATAGCCCACTTATCCCTCGACTGCCAGCAAAGCACAACGCGAATTACGCAAGAGTGCAGTGCGAAACTTTCGCGCATATGCGTAAAAGTTTCGCAGACCTGCGCGCATCAGAGCGACGCAACATACGCGATTTCCGAAGAGCCGAGGCGCTGGCGTCACGCGCCGGCTGCTTTCTTGATCTCCTTCAATTTCTGAGACTCGGGTTTGGCTGCGTAGTACTTGTCGAGCGGGTAACAGCCGCTAATCAGACCGTTGCGCGGCGCTGTGGTGCAATCACTGAAGGTGCGGCAGATGAATTTCTTTTCCAACGCGCCTTTCTCGACGGCGTCGGCCAGAATGCCGGGATAGGCCAGGGTCATGCGGCCGATCCCGATCATGTCCGTCCAGCCATTGCGAACGACGTATTGGGCGACGTGTGGAAGGTATTCCTGCAGGTAGGAGTAAGCGGAGCCGACCACGATCGGCGCGGAAGCGTTCAAGGGTTGAAGCGTTGAAGGGCTGCTGGGGCGATGGGGTGATGGGGTGACGGGGTGATCGGTAGAACCATTCAACTCTTTAACCCTTCGCGCGATTTGCCTGACCATGTTCATCTGCCGGGCGACGCCCACCAGCGGGTCTTCCGGCGGTTGGTAACCGTCGCTGGGCGGGTAGGCGGCCGGACGTTGGATGTGCGGATTGTAGTAGGGCGACCCGGCGCTCAGATTCAATATCTTCACGCCGAGTTGCGCGCACAGTTCAGCGAACTGAAACGTCTCCGTCAGGTCGTATTCGAGCGGGTTGTTCTGGTTCACGCCGAACCCGTAGCGATACGGCAGGCAATGGGAGAAATCCTCCGGGATACCGGGGCCGAGTTTGCCGGGCTGCGACAACGCCGGGTCGGGCTTGAACGGCACGAAATCGAACGCACTTAGGCGCACGCCGATCTCGATCCGGTTCCCGCTCGCGCGGATGCCTTGGACGATTTCGCGCAGAATGCGGGTGCGGCTCTCGAAACTGCCGCCGTATTTTCCGGGTCGCGTGAAGGCGCTCAGAAACTCGTGCAGCAAATAACCGTGGCAATGTTTGATATCGACAAAATCCGCGCCGACATCCCACGCGATCTTCGCGGCAGCGATGTAACATTGGATGAGCTGCTCGATCTCGCCGTCGGTGAATACCTGCGCGTCGCTTGTGACGTTGAACTTTTTGTCGAGGATCGGATGCCGGTATGCGACGCTTGGCTCCAGGCGGAACTTATCATTCGGCTTGCAGAACCGGCCGGAGTGCGTGAGTTGAAAACCGATGACCGGATCGCCCGTGTTCCCGTAACGTTCTCCGTGTGCGCGAATGAGAATCTCGCGCAACTCGGCGAGGTCTTTCTTGTTCTGCTCGACGATGATGAGCTGATTCGGATTGGCTCGGCCATCGGGCCGCACGGCCATCGCCTCGCCGCCGTAGATCAGCTTCGCGCCGCTCTGGCCGAAGCGCTGCCAGCGCCGCCGCACTTCCTCCGTGGCGCCGCCGCTCGTCGTGCCGTCCCAGCCTTCCATCGGCTGGATGGCCCAACGGTTGTCGATGGTTTTGCCGTTGATGGTGACATCCGCGACCGGCCGGGTCAGTGGCGAGGCATTGCCGGTGGCGATCTGGTCTTCGCACGGCAAATCGAGGCCGAGTGAGGCGACATGATTGCTAAAATCCGCCGCCGTTTTTAGCGTCGGAATGCGAACGAGTTTTAGCGGTTCGGACATGAAACGTGATGAACGTGTGTTGGGGCATGACAGCATCCGGACTCCCGGCGGTCAAGCGAACGAACTCGGCGGGGGTGTCCCCGGACACGACCAGCCCGACGGAAGCAGTCGCCGAAGCGCCGAACTCCAGTTCGCCACGGTCATCGGCTGACGAAACTTTGTCACACGTGTGACAAAGTTTCGTCAGCTCTCTTTGGCCGGTCGGAACCGCGCTGTTTCCTGAGTGATCCTCGGCCGGGCCGAGGTCTTGAACGCGAAGCGACAGGAGCCAATCGGCCATTTGCTTTTGCGGCGCGGAGGGCACGCGCGATGAAGAGCAGGTCGATCCTTCTTCGAAATCCCTCTCGCAAATGACCCGAGTTAGCTTAAGCTGCCGCCGAACCGAACATTCTGGCCTATGCAAAAATACCTAACAGAATTCATCGGGACATTTTTTCTCGTTCTCACCGTCGGGATGTGCGTGATCGAGCCGGGCGCGGGCAGCCTCGCGCCGATTGCGATCGGATCGGCCTTGATGGTCATGGTGTATGCCGGCGGGCACGTGTCGGGTGGTCACTACAATCCGGCGGTCACGCTCGCGGTGTGGCTGCGCGGCAAATGCCCGACTTCCGACGTGCCGGGTTATTGGGTGTCGCAAATCCTGGGCGGCGTCGTGGCGGCGTTGCTGGCGCTTTATCTCAAGGGCGATCCAACCGTCACGCCTGGCGAAATCAAGGTAATGCCCGCGCTGATCGCCGAATTGGTCGGAACCTTTGCGCTGGCGTACGTGGTTCTCAACACGGCCACCGCCAAAGGCACGGCGGGCAATTCCAACTACGGCCTCGCCATTGGATTCACCGTCGCGACGATGGCCTTTGCGCTCGGCGGAGTTTCGGGCGGCGCATTTAACCCGGCGGTCGCCGTCGGCATCACCGTGATGCATCTCGCCAAGGCGTCGAACCTGTGGATTTATCTGGTCGCAAATCTTGCGGCTGGAGCCCTGGCAGCCGCTACGTTCCGCTGGGTGAATCCCGACGACAACCTCAACGCGGCGGGGGAGGGAAACCGGTCCTGACCCATCGAAAACCTGGTGACACGGCGGGCGGCGATGTCAGCGCGAGCATCTCGCCCGGTGGCGGCCGGGGATGAGCAAGTCCAAGCCGCCAAAATTAGGGCCGGCCCTTCAAGGAAACCAGATACCCCACGAGATCGGCGAAATCCTGCTGCGTCATTCCCGCCTCCAAACCTTCCGGCATGAGCGAGAGTTGGCTGTTGCGACGATCCTTGATGTCCGCTTTGGAAATCTGATGATTCCTGCCGGCGGCGTCGCGCAACGTCAGCCGGTCGTTCGTCTCAGCTTTCACCAACCCCTCGAACGTCTCCTCGTTCTTCGTCTCCACTTCGACGCGCTGGTAGCCTTCACGAATCGCTTTGCTCGGAAAAAGAACGCTCTCGGCCAGCTCGGCTCGTCCAAACTGTGTCCCAGCCGCAGTCAGGTCGGGGCCAACGTCGCCGCCTTCACCCGCGACCCGGTGGCACTTGATGCAAGCGACGCTGCTGAGGTCGCCGAAAATCCGTCGTCCGCGCGCCGCGTCGCCGTCGTGTTTCAACACGAATTCCAGATAATCGGCTGGTTCCAGTTTCTTCGCCTTCACTTCGAACAGCCGGCCCCTTCTCGCCCCGGCACTGTCCGCGTAAATCTTTTGCAACTCGGCAACCGTTTCCAGCGTCAGCTCGCTCAATTTCGATTCAATCCCGGGCAGCGCCTGGTCGCGAATCGCTTCGATGACCTTCCGGCAACCGGCGCGCAGCGTTGGATTCTTTCCTCCCAGACCATCGAGATAGGCGTCCAAAGCCCGCGCATCGGGCACCTGAGTCAGCGCAGCAATCGCTTCCCATTTGGTTTCAGGGTCGCGATACGCTTTCAACAATAGTGGCAACGCCGATCGCGCCTTCAGTTCGCCGAGCGCGGTCACGGCGCCGCGACGAACGTCGGCGGAGGAATCGTTCAGCATTGGCATGAGGACGGCCAGGGCGGAATCTCCGCCGATGGTTGTCAGCGCCGTCACTGCGGCCTGGCGAACTTCCGAATCCCCGTTCCGCGCAAAAGGCGCGATGGCCGCGATCGCCCCGGCTCCCTTGAGCTTGGCCAGCGCAGCAATGGTCCGAAGCAAAATCGCTTTTTCCGCTGGTTGAGAATTCAAAAGTTTCACGAGCAACGCCGCGGCGTCCGGCGTGCCAATCTGTCCGGCAGCGGCGATGGCATCGGGAAGCAGCGCCGCGTCGCTCTTCGCGTTGCCGAATACGGCGGCAAGCAATTCGACGCTGGCCTTGTCCTCCAGCGCGCCCAGCGCGGCGAGGATGCTGCGTTTGAGTCCGAGGTCGGTTTCCGTTCGGAACATGTCGCGCAGCCTGGGTGCGGCATCGCCGATCTTCGCCTCCCGCGCGCCCTCGACAGCGGCAAGTCGAACGCGTGACTCGCGGTCGTCCAGCGCGTCGCGGAGGACAGCGTCAACAATTGCGGTGCCCTCCCATTCCTCTGTTTTCGCCGATGGGGGTGAGTTTACGGGATGATAGGCCCACCACTCACCTTTCCATGCCGGTTTCTTGCGATGGAGATTCGCAAGCAGGTCCACCGCGGCCACGCGCGCTTCGACTGGCTTTGCCGTCGCACGAACAACGTCCGCCAACGTTCGGACGAGCGGCGGTTCGTAGGTTTCGCGCAAGGCGAAGATCGTTCCTTCGCGCACACGCGGGTCACCGCTTTCCAACCCTTTCGAAATCGCCGGCCAACTCCAGTAATCGGCGCGGCCAATTCGGTTCAACGCAGTGAACACAGCGTAGCGCGCAAAGAAATCCTGCTCGTTCAGTGCGGCGACCAGCGGCGGAATGGCGGACGGCTGGTTGATGCGACCCAACGCAGTCGCGGCGTGATATCGGATCGAAGCGTCGCCGTCCTTGAGTTGGGAAATGAGAACGGGGACCGCTTCGAGCGCGCGCCGCATTCCAAGCTGGCGAATCGCCTGGCGACGCACGCTCGGATCGGAATCATTTGCCGCGGCCACAATCGCTTTGGCAGCGCACTGGCCTTTGTCGATGGCATCGAGCGTCCAAAGCGCGTGCCAACGGGCGTAAGGCGGAACCCGGGAGTTGGCGAGCAAGCGTGAAAGCTCTCCAATTTCAGTTCCGCCGATCGCATCTTCCAACGCCATGCGTTCAGCCATCTTAAGTCTGGCCCTGGTGGCATCCGAAAGGCCTTTGACAATGCGCCGTTGCGCCAGCAGCCGCACACTCTGCGCCGGGTGCGAAAGCCCTTTGATCAACTCTTCGTTGCTCGCTTCAAACGCCTTCCCCATCGCGGCCGGCAAATACCAACCCGGCTTGGGCGCGGCCTGGCTTTTGCCGGTGTAACCCAGTTTCCAGAGCCGACCCACCGACACGTTTTCTTTTGTATCGCGATGGTTCCAGTCGCAGACGTAGATGCTCAGGCCATCGGGCGACAGCGCGATACCCACCGGACGAAAATTCTCCGGCGGGTCGGCGAAGAAATCTTCGCGTGACACCACCTTGTAGGTTGCGCGTTCGCGCTCGATACGCAACCGCAGCAGTTGCCGCTTGCCGAAGTCAGCGAGGAAGAGGTTGCCGTAATACTCCGGCGGCAGCGCATCTTCGTTGTAACAGAAGGCGCCGGTCGCCGCGCCGCCGCCGTAGTCCGCCATGCACCAGAGAGTGTACGGCCGGCGCGGGATGAAATCGTAGGGGTAGCCGTAAAATCCGCCGTCCACCATGTGTGTGACGCGTGACATCCATTGCTGCTCGTCGGTGTTGTCGTAAGTGAAGATCTCGTCCTCGGCGTTGATGGCCACGTCGAGAATGTTCCGCACGCCGGTGCAATAGACTTCCAATTCCGTGCCATCCGGCCTCAGCCGCAGGATGCCGCCGCCGTGCAAATCAATCCGCTTCCCATCCCGGCCGACCGCGCCGTAAACACCTTTGTCACCCACTGCCAGGTAAAAATAACCGTCCGTCGCCAGCCGGAAGTTCGCGGGCACATGATCATTCCAATCCAGCGCCCACGGGTTCGGGTTCA
>WNFU01009683.1_pt1 | contig 13035 bp, 14 predicted proteins | sample 5400121 | NCBI WGS metagenome assembly WNFU01 (sample SAMN13153360, study PRJNA577476) | soil metagenome | isolation source: 100 cm soil or saprolite under grassland replicate 1 | place: USA:California | collected 2016-06-15 | reverse complement strand
CGGAGACCGAGTGGGCGGCGACGGCCCAGGTAGGCACGCGGGGGCAGGAGGCGGCGGCGCTGGCGCGCGCTGCGGGGCAAGCGGCGGCCGGCCTGGAGCAGGCGCGGCGGCGCGTGGCCGAGCTCAAGGAGCAGGAGACGCATGGCCGCGCCACACGGCGCCAGGCCGAGGGTGCGCTCGCGCAGGTGACGGCGCGGCGCGACGCCCTCGCCGACCTCGAGCGCGAGCGTGTGGGGCTCGCCCCCGCGGCCCAGGCGCTCCTGAAGGAGCGGGCGCAGTTCGGCGACGCGGTGATCGGGCCGCTGGCCGACTTCGTGCGTACCAGCCGGCGCGACGCGGTGCTCGCGGAGCAGCTCCTGGGCGAGTGGCTGCACGCCGTGCTGGTGCGCGACGCCGCTGCCGTCGAAACAATTCGCCGCTGGCACGAGCAGGCGCGGCCCGGGCCGCTGGTGCTCCTGCCGAGCGTGCCCGGACCGCGCCTCGCGGCGGACGGGCATCCCCTGCACGACGACCTGCGCGTGGACGGCCCGGCGGCCGCGTGGGTGCGCGCGCTCCTCGCGGGCAACGAAGTCCTGGACGGCGGGCCGGGGCGCGCGCTGCGACGGGCCAACGGTGCGGTGTTCCTGGCCGGAACCACCGCCGGCGGCCCCCTCGAGCGGCGTGCCGAGCTCGAAGCGCTTGCGCAGGAGGTCGGAGAGGCGGAGGCGCGCCGGGGCAGCGCCGCCACCACGCTGGAGGGAACGCTCGCCGAGCTCGCCGCTGCTGAGGCGGCATTCGGCGCGGCGGGTGAATCGGCCGAGCGCGCCCGCCAGCAGGAGCTCGAGGCAGGCGCGTCGAAGGACGACGCCGAGCGCGCCGCCGCTCACGCCCAGCGCGAGGCGGCCGAGGCGACCTCGCAGGTCGAGCGGCTGTCCACCCGCTTCGCGGAGGTGGACGCCCGGCTCGAGGCCCTGCACGCCGACCTCGAGCGACATGAAGTCGAGCGCGTCCGTCTCGACGAGCGGCTGGGCCGAGAGCGCGTGCAGCTGGTCGACCTCGAGGCCCAGCAGGAGGCGGCGCGGGAACAGCGGGTGCGGTGGCAGGTGGATGCCGCCCAGGTCGAGGCGCGGCTCGGCGCCGCACGCGAACGGGCCGGCCGCGCCGCGGCCGAGGCCGAGGAAGCGCGCCGGCAGGCAGCGACGCTCGCCGAGGAGATGACCGCGCTCGAGCACGAGACCGCGACCCTCACGGCGCAGCGGACCCAGTGGGAGGACCAGCTCAAGGAGCGCCGCCTCGCGCTCGTGGCGCTGGAGGCCGCAACCCGGGAGGCCGCGGTCCAGGTCGAGGCGGCGGATGCGCGCGTCGCCCAGACGGAAGCGGCGCTCGAGGACGCGCGCAAGGCGCTGGACGTCCGCGGCGCGGACGAGCACAAACTCGAGCTCGAGCGCACGGAGATCCTGGGCCGCCGGGGCGGGCTCGTCGCGCGAGTCGAGGCCGAATGGCGCAAACCCCTCGATCGGCTGCTCGCCGAGGCGCCCGAGGTCGCCGGCGACCTCGAGTGGCTGCGCCAGGAGGACGAGCGGTTGCGGGGGGCGATCGACGCGGTCGGCCCCGTCAACGCCCTCGCGGTGGACGAGCATGGAGAAGAGGTCAAGCGCCTCGAGTTCCTGATGACGCAGCGGGATGACCTCGTCGCCGCGCGCCAGTCGCTCCAACAGGCGGCCCGCGAGATCGACCAGACCGCGAAGGCGATGTTCCTCGACTCGTTCGCCAAGGTGCGGGAGAACTTCCGCACGGTGTTTCAGACCCTGTTCGGCGGCGGCGAATGCGACGTTCGGCTCGCGAATGAGGACGAGCCGCTCGAGAGCGAGATCGAGATCCACGCCGCGCCGCGCGGCAAGCGCACGCAGCGGATCCACCTGCTGTCGTCCGGCGAGCGCACGCTCGTCGCCGTGTCGCTCCTGTTCGCGATCTTCCTCAGCAAGCCGAGCCCCTTCTGTCTGCTCGACGAAGTGGACGCGCCCCTCGACGACTCCAACGTGGGCCGCTACGTGCGCCTGCTCGCGGAGTTCAAGGACCTGACGCAGTTCATCGTCATCACTCACAACCCCCGCACCATGCAGGCCGCCGACGCCGTGTACGGCGTCACCATGCAGGAGCCCGGCGTTTCGACCATCGTCGGCGTGCGCCTCGGTCAGATGGAGCCGGTCTGAGTGGACCTGGTCACCGTCGGCACCGGGACAGTCGCGCCGTCGGCCACCCGCACGTCGGCCTGCCACTGGGTGAGTCGGGGGAACCTCAAGATCCTGCTCGACTGCGGCGCGGGGGCGCTGCACCGCCTCGCGCAATTCGGCCTGCCGTGGCACCAGGTCACCCACGTGATCCTCTCGCACTTCCACCCGGACCACTGGGGCGAGCTGCCGATGCTCGTGTACGCCCTCAAGTACACGACCGTGCCGGCACGCCGGGAGTCCCTCGTGATCCTCGGCCCCCGGGGCGTCGTGCGGCTGGTGAAGCAGCTCGCCGAGGGATACGGGTCGTGGCTGCTCGACCCCGGCTTCCCGATCGGTATCCTCGACGTGCAAAACGGCGAGCCGTTCCCGCTCGACGCCGAGGTGAGTCTCGAGACCTTCCCGGTGCCTCACACCCCCGAGAGCGTGGCGCTGTCCTTGACCGCGCCCGAAGGCCGGCTGGTCTACACGGGTGACACGGGGCCCTCGACCGAGCTGGCCCGCTGGGCCGCCGGTGCCGACCTGCTGCTCGCGGAGTGCTCGCTCCCCAAGGACATGGCCATGGACATCCATCTCACCCCGGAGCAGGCGGGCGAGCTGGCCCGGGACTCCAAGGCGCGACAGCTCGTCTTGACGCACTTCTATCCGCCGGTTGAAACTTCGGACCCGGCGCGCGCGGCCGGGACGCGGTTCACCGGGCGAGTGACCGCGGCCCGCGACGGCGACCGGTTCACCATCGGAGGGACGTAGCAGTGCTGATCGTGATGCGCCACGGCGCGACGGAAGCGGAGGTCCGGCGCGTCATCGCGGTGATCGAGGAGATGGGCTACAAGGCCCGGCCCATGCCGGGGGCGCAGCGTACGGCCGTCGGGCTGGTCGGCAATGACGGGCGGGTCGACGCCTCGCGGCTGGAAGGCCTCCCCGGCGTCCAGGACGTCATCCACGTCACCAAGCCGTACAAGCAGGTGAGCCGGGAGTGGAAAGCCGAGAACACCGTAGTGCGGCTCCCCGGCGGCGTCGCCGTGGGCGGCACGGAGGTCGTCACGATCGCGGGGCCGTGCTCGGTCGAAAGCGAGCGGCAGATCATCGAGGCGGCGCGGCTGGTGAAGGAAGCAGGTGCCGTGATCTTACGTGGCGGGGCGTGGAAGCCGCGCACCTCCCCCTACGCATTCCAGGGGCTGGGCCGGCCGGGGCTCAAGCTGCTCGCCAAGGCGCGCGAGGAAACGGGCCTCCTGATTTGCACGGAGGCGATGGATCCCGAAGGCGTCGGCTACGTGGCCGAGGTGGCGGACATCATCCAGATCGGCGCCCGCAACATGCAGAACTCGACGCTCCTCAAGGCGGCGGGCCGGGCGAAGAAGGCCGTGCTCCTGAAGCGCGGGATGGCGGCGACGATCGAGGAGCTCCTCCTCTCGGCGGAGTACGTGCTCGCCGAAGGAAACCACGACGTGATCCTGTGCGAGCGCGGGATCCGTGGGTTCGACACCGCCACGCGCAACGTATTCGACCTCACCGCCATTCCGGTGGTGCACAAGCTGTCGCACTTGCCGATCATCGCGGACCCGTCGCACGGCACGGGGCTGCGCGACAAGGTGATCCCGATGGCCCGCGCGGCGGTCGCCGCGGGGGCGGACGGCATCATGGTCGAAGTGCACCCCAACCCCGAGCAGGCGCTATCGGACGGCGCGCAGACGCTCTTCCCCGATCAGTTCGCCCAGCTGATGCGCGAGGTCCGCGTGATCGCGGAGGTGATCGGGCGGCGGGTGGCCGAGCCGGCGCCGGTGGGCGCTTGAACGGCGGCGGACGGGCGGGTCGGACGGGCGGACCGATACTGCTTCTCGCCGTGGGGTTGCTGTCCGCCGGTCCGCCGGTCCGCCAGTCCGCCGATCCGTGGCCGGTCCTCGATCGCGCCAGCGCCACCTACCAGACGATCACCAGCCTCTCCGCCGACTTCGTACAGATCATCACGAATCCGATGATCGGCACGCCCGACACGACGCGTGGCCGGCTGTACCAGATGCGTCCCAGCCGCTTCTCCATGCGGTTCACCGCGCCCAAGGGCGATCGCATCGTGGCGGACGGCCGTTTCCTCTGGCTCTACACGCCGAGCACCACGCCCGGCCAGGTGATCCGCTCCCGCATCCCGGAGTACGGCACCACCGGCCCCAATCTGATCGGACAGTTCGTGGAGCAGCCGCGCGAGCGCTACACGGCCCAGTACGTGCGGGCCGACTCGCTCCCGGACGGGGGAGGCGTCGACCTGATTCGGCTCGTGCCGAAGGGGCACGACCAACCCTACAGCGAAGCGACGATCTGGGTGGGTCGGCAGGACGCCCTCGTACACCGGGTGGACATCGTGGAGAGCTCCGGCCAGGAGCGCACCGTGATCCTGCGAAACATCCGGGTGAACCGCGGGGTGCCCGGGCGCGAGCTCACGTTTTCGCCTCCGGCCGGGGTACGGGTGGTCGATCAGTAGGCCAACGACGTGTTCAAACAGATCCTTCGCTCGCGCGCGTGCCGCGCGCTCGGTCCTCACCCCTTTGATCCCCTCTCCCTTCGGGAGAGGGGAAACGCAGTTCGCCCCTCGTTCCCCCCTCTCCGGAAGGGAGAGGGGGACAGGGGGTGAGGACGGTAGCGAGCGGACCCTGTCATCCTGAGCGCCGCAGGCCGAAGGATCTGCTTTCCCAGCGCCGCAGGCGCGAAGACCTCATGGGCCGGACGTGGATTCATTCCGCAGGATCTGCTCGTCCAGCCAGCGATCGATGATGCTCTTCCGAAAGCGCCACTCCTTTCCCAGCTTCGCCGCCGGAATCCGTTTCTCCTGCGCCCACTTGTAGATGGTCTGCGGCGTGAGCCGCAGATACGAGGCGACCTCTTCGATCGTCAGAATCTCGTTTTCGAGAGACGGGCCGCGAGCCTTGCCTCCATCCCGGGTCATGGGCGCTTGCGTCGATGCGGAGCGGCGGCGACGGTGTCGATCGGCGGGATGATGAAACCGCGGAATCGCGGGATCGTGTCCTGTTTGCCGGGCGGCGCCGTCGGCTTCTCCTCTCCGTGCAACAGCTTGTTCACGGCGTAGATGATCGCTGCATAGAAGTTGCCCTGGTAGCGTCCGAACACCTGGAAGGGCTGATTGCGATCCCCGAGGAAGGGTCGAAGACTCCACGCCAACTGGACTCCGACGAACGCGAACAACACCGCCCACGCGCGCATGATCGTGAGCGCTTTGCGAGGGTACACGCCGCGCTTCTCGCACACCACGCTGAGCCCTTCGTGCAGCGCGTACATGCCGAACAGTCCCGCCACGCCCGCGATCGCGATGTTCAGAAGATGTTGGAAGTAGTAATTGGCGCCGGTGATGAGAAAGAACGCCGTGATCGGCACGAACGCGGCGAGGACCACGGACGTGAGCGCGAGCGCGCCGAACACCAACACGGCCACCTGCAGCAGGCGCAGGCGCGAGCCGACGAGGACCTGCACCACGAAGAACGCGGGAAAGCAAACCGCGAACGTCGCGAAGAACAGGAACGGCAGCTTGAGACCCGCCGACACCGCCTGCGCGGGACCCGAATAGGCTCCGGCGACGAGCCCGAAGAACCCGGCAAGTGCGATGATCGTCGTGACGGCGTATCGCAGCGTGCGGCGAAGGGCGACGCCCTCGACGACCTCCTCGAAAAACCGCTCCCGGTCGCTGAGCAGCGCTTTCAGGAAATCGGAGTAGCTCGTGATCGGCTGGTCCGCGGCCATGCCTCTAGCCCTCGGGGGTTTGAGGCCCAAGCTACCAAGTTATTACTGTTATGTCAATTTTGATAATGTTACATGATGTTTGTTGGTGCTCTACGCCTTGCGAATGACCGGCGGTACCTCCGTGGCGAGCGCCGCCGCGACCTGCGCCGCGGTCGCTTCGTCCATCCCCCGCTTCTGCGCGAGCTCCAGCGCCGCTCGCCCGAGCGCGCGATACAGCACCGCGTCGTCGTGCGTCAATGACTCGAGATGGCGGCGGATCGTCGCGGCGTCGCCCCGCGCCACGGGGCCGGTGAGCGCCGCCATCGGCTCCTGGCGGCTCAGGTTCTCGAGCGTCCCCTCCACCAGCGGGCGCAGCGCCTGCCACGCGTCCGCGTCCGAGAGCCCGGCATGCCGCAACAGACGCTGGGCGACCGCCTCCACCACCACCAAATAGTTGGAGGCGAACACGGCGCTCGCGTGATACATCGGCTTGGCCTGGGACGGGATCTGAAACGGCCGCAGGCCCAGATCGCGCGCCAACGTCTCGGCCGCCTGCACCGCGCGGGGCATCCCCTCGACCGCCGCCCAGGCGCCCTTCAGCCGCTCCGCCGCGCGCTCCGGATCGGAAATCGTCTGCAGCGGGTGGAGCGAGCCGAGGGCCGCGCGGGATCCGACGAGGGGACCGAGCGCCTCTTGGCCCTGGGCGCCGGAGAGATGCAGCACCACCTGATCGGGGCGGATCGCTCCGGCGCCGGCCAGCGCTTCCGCCAGGGGCCGGATCGCGTCGTCCCGCACGGCGAGAATGACGACGCCCGCCTGGGCGATCCAGGCGGGCGGCTCGTTCTCGGCGCCAACGGTGAGCGTGAGCGGCTTCGGGACCGGCTTCTTGCTGCGGCCGTGCAGGCGGACCTCGTACCCTGTCCGGGAAAGCGCGAGCGCCAATCCGACACCAGCGCGGCCAGGCCCGATGATCCCCACGACCAAGGGATCGGGCACCCTAATTCCGCAGGGTCGCCGGTGCCTTGGCGGCGGCCAGGGCGAGGAGATCCTGGGGCGACTTGGCGCGGCGCGCCAGGCCGAGCGCGGCCTGCACCTGGCGGTCTTCCTCCCGCTGGCGGCGCACTTCCGCCGGACGGCCGAAGACGTAGCGCGCGATCTCGTAGCCCAGATCCTGGGTGATGACCTCGCGGGCGCCCGCGACGACGCTGTCCGGCAGCGCGACGCCCCGCGCCCGCAACCGCCTGAGAACCTCGTCCACCATGTCCGGTGTGACGGTGAAGTCGGGGGTCTTCACGCGGCCCGACGTCTTGACCTCGAGCGCATACGCCGTGGCCACGTCGCGGTAGGTCGGAATTTTGCTGCCCAGCGTCTTCACGAAGCCGCGCTCCGCGGTCGTGAACGTATCGGGTGCGACGAACAGGTCCGGCCGGATACCACCGCCACCCACGACGACCCGACCGCGGTCGGTGTGAAACACCAGGGAGGAATCGACCTTCGTGCTGTCGTGCCCCAGCTCGGCGGCTTCCGCCTGCGCGAGTTGGTCCTCTTCGTTCTTGCTCTTGCGTTGGATGGTCCGGCCGCTCGGCGTGAACCAGCGCGCCGTCGTGAGCTTCAGCGCGGTTTCGGGCGTGAGCTGCCACAGCGACTGCACCAGCCCCTTTCCGAAGGTCGGCGTGCCGACCACCACCGCGCGGTCGTGATCCTGCAGCGCGCCCGTGATGATCTCGGCCGCGCTCGCCGTACCCCCGTTGGTGAGGACGACCACCGGGAGGTGCGGCCACAGCTGCGGCTTCGCGTCGCGGTAGGTCTTGGACGTGGTGGGCGCGCGGCCCCGCGTCTCCACGACCTCCTGCCCCGGATCGAGGAACAGGTCGCTCACCGCGACGCCCTGGTCGAGCAACCCTCCCGGGTTACCCCGCAGATCGAGTACCAGCGACTTCATCCCCTTTTCGACTAGACCGTTCACGGCGTCGGTGAGCTCCCGCGCGGACGTCTCGCTCACGGGCGTGAGCAGGACGTAGCCGACCTTGTCGTCGAGCATCATCGAGACCTGCACGGAGCGGATGTGAATCGTGGCACGGGTCAGCTTGAAGGTGAGCGGCTGCTCGATGCCGGCGCGGCGCACCCTCAGCTCCACCGCGCTGCCCGGCTCGCCGCGCAGCTGCTTCACGGCCTGATCGTTCTTCCACCCCTCGGTCGACCGACCGTCCAGCGTAACGATCTGATCGCCCGATTGAATCCCCGCACGCTCCGCGGGCGTGTCGGGAAGCGGCGCGACGACGGTGATCCATCCATCCCGTACGTCGATCTGGATGCCCAGGCCGCCGTAGTTACCGGTCGTCGCCTCGTTCAGCGCCCGGAAGTCGTCGCGCTTCAGGAATACCGAATACGGATCGTGCAGCTGGTCGAGCATGCCGTCGATCGCCATCTGGTACAGCCGGCGCTCCTCGATCGAGTCCACGTAGAAGTCGGCGACATGCGCGAGCACGTCCTCGAACAGACGCGCCTGCTGGTAGACGGACCCCGTGGGCGCGGTCTCGCGCTGCAGCAGCCAGCCGCCGGTGGCCAGCGCCAACCCGGCCGCGGCGGTAACGATCACGACATTGCGGAGCTTCATGAGACGCCTCGTGTTGAGGGGGCGGTCACCGCCATGACCTCGCGCCAGGCGGCGTCCTGCACGGCCTTTTTCGACTGTGTCGCATCGACGTGCACCACGCCGGGCCCCGCCGCGCGACGATATGCCTCGAGCACGCGGCGGTGAAACGCATCGTCCTGGCGCTCGAACCGGTCCTGGACCTTGCGCGCCGCCCGCTGCCGTGCCCGCCCCACTTCGACGGGGACATCGAGCACCAGCATGAGGTCCGGCACCAGACCGCCCGTGGCGAGCCGGATCGCGTGCGCGACGTCCTCCGCCGGCAATCCGCCACCCGCCACCTGGTAGGCCATGGTCGAGAGGTCGAAGCGGTCGGCCACGACCACCTGCCCGGCGTCGAGCGCCGGCCGGATGACCCGCTGCACCAGGTCGGCCCGGGCCGCGAGAAACAGGAACAGCTCCGCGACCGGCGACATCTCGTGGGGAAACTTGAGCGCCACCTTGCGCGCCGCCTCCGCCACGGGCGTGCCGCCCGGCTGCCGCACCGCTGTCACCTGGAGTCCCTCGGCGACGAGCCGCGCCGCAAGCCAGCGCACCAGCGTGGACTTCCCGGCCCCTTCCGGGCCCTCCACTACGATGAAGGCGCCCATCAGCCCAACGTGATGATGGGGCTCGCCGCCCCCTGCTTCATGCCTTCGTAGATCCGCGCGTTGACCTTGGCCATGAGCTTCTCAAAATTCGCCTGCGCGGCCACGACCTGCTGATACACCGAATTCGCCTGGACGCTCTGGAGCGCATGGTCGTACTGCTCCACCTGATCCTTCGCAGGCTCGCGCCCCTCCTGCGCCGCCCGCTCGATATCCTGCGCGATGCGCTCGACCTCGGCGAGGAGCTGCCGGCAGGTTGCGTCTGCCTTCATCCGGTCACTGGCCCGGACCAGCACTTTGTACTCTTCGCTCTGTCCCAACAGCCGCCCCAGCTCGCTCGCCTTCTGGTCGATCACGCGCCCCCCTCCTCGTCCAGGCCGGCCAGCAGGAACCGCGGCCGGCCGAATAGATCATCGTACACCGCCGCCCCCGACCAGCCGTGCCGCAGTGCGAGCGCCCGCACTTGATCGGCGCGCCGCTCGTCGAGCTCGAGCGCCACAAACCCACCGGGCTCGAGTAGCGTCCGGGCGCCCGCGAGCAAGGCCCGCGTCGCCGTGAGCCCGTCCGCCCCGCTCACCAACGCCTCACGCGGCTCGAACAGGCGCACCGCCGGGTCGAGCGCGGCATGCTCCGCCTCCGTCAGATACGGAGGATTGGAGACGATCGCACGATAGCGCCCGCCGGCGAGCGGGGCGAGCAAATCGCCATCGCGAACCTCGACCGGCACCGGCGGCTGCACGAGCGCCACGTTCTCGCGCGCCAGCGCCGCCGCTGCCGCGGACCCCTCGACCGCGATCACCCGCTCGAAGGTGCCTTCGACGGCGAGCGCCAACGCGATGCAGCCACATCCGGTTCCAACGTCCGCGACCACACCACGCATCCCGCATCCCGCATCCCGCTTCCCGGTCTGGCGCAGCACCAAGTCTACGAGTCCCTCGGTCTCCGGCCGCGGAATCAGGGCGCGCGCGTCGAGCTTCAGGTCGAGTGTGCGGAAGCCGGTGCGACCCACGGCGTACGCGAAGGGGACGCCGCTCGAACGCTGCTCCACCGCCTGCCAGAACGGCTCCAAGAGCTCCGGCGCGGGCTCCCGGTCGCGTTGCAGCCACACGTCGCCCGGCTTCGTCCCCGCACCGGCGACGGCGGCCCAGAGCATGGAGGCTTCGCGGCGCGAGCTGGGCAGGCCCGAGGCCGCGAGACGGTCGGCGGCGTCCTTCAGCGCCTCTCGGATCGAGGAGCCGTGCGCGGTGCGCTCACGCACTGAGCCGCTCCTTCTCACCCGCGAGCCGCAAGGCGTTGATCAGATCGTCGAGGCTGCCGTCCAGCACCTCGGAGAGGTTGTGGACGGTGTAGTGGATACGGTGGTCGGTGACGCGGTTCTGGGGAAAGTTGTACGTGCGAATCTTGGCCGAGCGGTCGCCCGTGCCCACTTGGGCCCGGCGCTCGCGGGCGCGGGCCGTTTCCTGTTCGGCGATCATCTTGTCGAGCAGGCGCGAGCGTAGGACTTCGAGTGCCTTGATCTTGTTCTGCAGCTGACTCTTCTGGTCCTGGCACTGGACCACGAGATTCGTGGGCCCGGTCCCTGCGAGCGGAAGACGTCGATCCGGAGGTCCTTGTCTTCGATCTTCACGTCGACCTCCTCTGCTTCTGGGAGCACCGCCACGGTCGCGGCGGACGTGTGGATCCGCCCCTGCGCCTCGGTGACGGGAACGCGCTGCACCCGGTGGACGCCCGATTCGTACCGCAGCGTCCCGTAGACGCCGGGACCCCGGGCGGCGAAGATGGCCTCCTTCAGGCCGCCGAGATTCCCCTCCGAGAGCGAGACGACCTCCACCTTCCACCCCCGCCGCTCGCAGAACCGCGTGTACATGCGAAACAGCGCGGCGGCGAACAGGGCCGCCTCGTCGCCTCCCGTGCCGGCACGGATCTCCACGATCGCATCGCGGTCATCGAGGGGGTCCGCAGGGGTGAGCAGGTCGGCGAGCCGCCGCTCGAGGCGCTCGATCTCGGGGTGCAGCCGCTCGACGTCCGCGCGTGCCAACTGCGACAGCTCGGGATCCCGGTCCTGGAGCACCTCACGCGCTTGGACCAGCTCCCGCTGGAGCCGGTCCAGCCGCTCGTGCGCCTGGCGGATCTGGTCGAGCCGTGCGTGCTCGCGGCCCAGCTGCCTCAGCTTGGCCGGATTCCGCGCGGTCTCGGGGTCGGCCAGCTCTCGGGCGACCTCCTCCGCCCGCGCGAGCGCCTGGCGGAGTCGGGCCTCCACGCGTTAGCCTGCCGCCTTCTCGGTCCCGTATTTCTGGCGGAAACGCTCCACCCGCCCGGCCGTATCCATCAGCTTCTGCTTGCCGGTGAAGTATGGGTGGCACTTGGCGCAGACCTCGACATGGATCACGGGCACGGTGGAGCGTGTGACGAAGTTATTGCCGCACGCGCACTGCACGGTGGCCCGCTGATAGACAGGGTGAATCCCGGGTTTCACTGCACTCGATCCTTGACTAGAAGTCGAACGGCACGAAGTCTGGAAATATAACTGGCGCCGCAAGTTGGCTGCAAGCTGCAATGCACCCGCCGAATTGACACCAGCGCCCCTTGGACGTAAGCTTGCGCGACCAATCGACCCCACCACGCCCTAGGGGAAGCATATCGTGTCGGTCACGGCGATCCTGCAAAAGGTCCCGCTGTTCAGCCAGCTAGCACCCGTCGAGCTCGAGCGGGTGGCCGAAATCACCCGCGAGCGGAGCTATCCGCGCAACTCGGTGATCCTGTTCGAAGACGACCCGGGCGACGCCCTCTACGTCGTCGCCACCGGGCAGGTGAAGGTCGTGCTCATCGGTGAGGACGGGCGCGAGGTGATCCTCTCGGTGCTCGGCGAGGGAGACTTCTTCGGTGAGATGTCGCTCATCGACGAGGAGCCCCGCTCGGCGCACGTGATCGCGATGGAAGACTCGAACCTGCTCGTGATCCGGCGGGAGGACTTCCAGGCCATCCTGCAGCAGTCGCCGGGCATCGCCATGGGGCTGTTGCGGGAGCTGTCCCGTCGCCTGCGGCGGGTGGACGAGAAGGTCGGCAGCCTGGTCCTGCTGGACGTGAACGGCCGCGTGGCGCAGCTGCTCCTCGACCTCGCCGACGAGGCGGGGTCGGATAAGATCACGCGCCGTCTCACGCACCACACTATCGCCCAGATGATCGGGTCGTCGCGCGAGACGGTGAGCCGCACCATGCGCGAGCTGGTGGACAAGGGGTACATCGAAATCAGCCGCCGCGAGATCCTGATCCGCGACCGCGGCGCGCTGGAAGCGTCCGCCGGGCGGTCGTGAGGTGGGTCACGCAGCTCGGGTGAGGCGGCGGCTTGTCCTACCTCTCGAATTCTCCATAACTTAGCCCAAAAGGGTACGGCGTTGCCGGGACCGATGGCCTACACGGTGACTTTTTGGGGGACGCGGGGCTCCATCCCCACCCCCGGAGCCCACACCGCGCGCTACGGCGGCAATACGCCGTGCGTTGCCGTAGAGGGCACCGGCGGGCGCCCGGGAGAGGGCCAGCTGGTCATCCTCGACGCGGGCACCGGCGTCCGGGCGCTGGGACGCGAGCTGGTCGAGCGCCAAAATGGCGCGGTGCAGGCGGAGATCCTGCTGTCGCACGCGCACTGGGACCATATCCAGGGGCTACCCCACTTCAAGCCGTTCTTTGCCCCCGGCAATGCAGTGCGCATCTGGGGCTCGCGCCAGGGAACGACGTCGCTCGAGGCGATCCTACGCCAGCAGATGGACCCGGCCGTGTTTCCGGTCCCGTTGGACGCACTGTCGGCGAAGCTCACGGTGCAGCAGGTGGAGCCGGGCGAGTTCACTGTGGGGACGTTCCG
>WNFU01012019.1_pt1 | contig 13040 bp, 13 predicted proteins | sample 5400121 | NCBI WGS metagenome assembly WNFU01 (sample SAMN13153360, study PRJNA577476) | soil metagenome | isolation source: 100 cm soil or saprolite under grassland replicate 1 | place: USA:California | collected 2016-06-15 | reverse complement strand
GCCCAGCGCGGTCGAGCCGACGAGGTCCGCGAACAGCACGGAGGCCAGCTTCCGCTCCCCACCCGGCCCGCCGTCCTCGACGGGCGCAGCGCACGCCGGGCAGAAGCGGGCCCGCTCCGGGAGCTCGGCTCCACACCGGGTGCAGACGGCCATGCCGGGATTGTCGCTCACCGGCAGCGATGGACCCTAGAGCCTGTGTCGTCGCAAGGGACACAGCTCGATCGGCCGAGCTGAGGACGCGCATGCTGTACGTGTGCCGCCCGCGCTCGAGACGCTGCTCAAGCGGGTGCCGCTCGTCGCCAAGTGCTCGAAACGCGACCTCGAGAGGATCGCGAAGCTGGCCGACGAGATCGATCCCCCCAAGGCAAGGTCCTGACCAAGCAGGGCGATCGCGGCCATGAGTTCTTCGTCATTGTCGAAGGCTCCGCGGAGGTACGGCGCGGCGGACACAGGTCAACACTCTGGCCGACGGCGCCTTCATCGACGAAATCTCGCTCGTGACCCATCGCGAGCGCACCGGTCGAGACGATGCTCGCCTCCGTCCCGACCTGAGCGGCGCACTCCCCGGCTACGGCCCCGCAGAACTGGCCCAGCTCTTCGAGCCTTCGGCATCGAGCTCGCCTACAGCCAGCACGAGCAGAAACTCCAGCTGGCGGCGACGCTGGCCCTCGACACGGCGCCAGCAACAGCGCGGCCGCCTCGCAGGCGGTCGCACAGTTGTGACAGAGCGGGGGCGGGTTTTGGACAGACATCTACGACCGGAAGCGCCTACCGCTTCACCGAGATCCGGCAGCTCTGATCGCTACGTGAGGTCTCAGGCTTCAGTCCGCGTCGCTCGATCTTCTGGCGCGCCGCGAGAACCCGTCTGCACAGACGCGCGCGGCGAAGGCTCGTCTCTCTAGTACGTGTGCGTATCCGCCACTCGTGCGGCAGGCGCGCCTGGCGGTAGGCTCGGCGCATGCGGAGAAGTCAGCCGTGAGGACGCTGCCGAATGTCACGCCGACGCCCGAGCAGGCGACGGTATCGACGATCCTTCGCCGGGGTTCTGGCTCATCCGCGGCGCCGGAGGAAGCGGCACGACGACTACTGCCCTCCCGCGGCTGAAATTCCTCGTCCGTTTTTGGCGTGAGCGCAGGGTTGAGATGGGGATTCCGGGGCCGGTCCGGGTTCTCGTCCTCACCTTCAACCGAACCCTCCGCGGCTACATCGAGGAACTGACGCAGCAGCAGATCCAGTCCGGTCCGGACGTCGCGCTCGAGGTCTCCACGTTTGCCGCGTGGGCGCAGGGCCTCCTTGCGCGCGTCGTTCTTGACCGGACGCCCATGGAGGCGAAGATGAAGGACACGGTCTTCACTTATCGCGACCTGGCCGCCAACCTCCGGGACAAGCTCGGGGACGCGGACTTCCGCTCCGACCTCGATCCTCTCATCCTCGCGGTTCCCAACGGCTACACCGTCGACAACGCTGCCGATCTCGTCATGGAGCAGCTCGGGCCTCTTCTCGACAACGCACCGGATCGAGCAGAGATCGATGCGGGCGCCTGGCGCATGTAGCGCACCGCTCGCCAATCACGGCGCGCCGAACAAGCCCGAACGGATCGCCGATCTGTCGGTGACGCAGTGGCTGACTACGACGGCGTCGGTCGGGCGAAGATCGTGCGGCCAGCGCCCGGCCGCGTCAGACAACAAGACGACTAGATCGGGCGAAGCCGCGAAGCGGGACCCCGCGACATCGATCCGGGGTCGAGGACCGTTATGCGGTGTCCGCTCGTACGCCGCTCGTTTCGTGCCTTCACGTGTGCCTCCGCCTTTGGTGCAGTCGGCTAGCGGATTACGGTCGCCCGCTGAAGCCGGAAGTCACGAAGGAGTGAATGGGCTGAGCTTGCGTGGCACTCATGGAGATCGCGAGACCAGGAGCGCGGTCCGTGAAGCGGATGTGTTCGATGTAGGGATACAGGCCGAGGTGCGCACGTGGTGGCAGCTCACCAAGGCGATTGTGCTTACGGCGCTCGGAACAGCGATGCGGCGCGGCGAGCTTCGGCCTACGGTGGCGCGCAGTCAACCTGCTCGAAGCGAAGATCGAGATTCGCGAGACGTATGTCCGCGGCCGATTCACGACGCCGAAGAGCAAGGCATCGCGCCGCGTCCTCGAGCTCGGGCCGCGCACGCTCGCCGTCCTCGAGGAGCAGTGGCGCGGAACCGCTTACCGTGCCGACGACGATCTCGTCTTCGCCCACCCGACGAAGGGGACGCCGGTCGCTCGATCACCGAGCGCTACATGCACGCCGCGCAAGTGCTCTTCCCCGGCGCAGCTGCCAAGAGCGAGGAGCGCATGTTCGGCCAGCCGCCCGCTGGCGACGTCGCATCGCCGCCACCCTGAGTCAGCCTGAAGAGCGCACCCGCGGAAGGTCGCTGGCGTCCGTTCTGGCCGCCGACTGTTGCTCCGATCATGTCGTCGTGCCGGTCGCACCGCCATCGACGGTCGCCGGTACCGACTGCGGTCACGTTCTGGGACGCGCGGCACGGACTTCTTGGCAGGCGCGGCTGCAGGTTCGCCCCACGATGCCCGCCGGCACGATCGAGCTCACCGCGGCATGCCGGCCGGACCTTCCGCGTCGTCCTGCACACGCACCGACCAGTGATCGCGCTACAGACCGCAGTCCGCGGTGCCGCAATCCCGAACCTGGACGGCGGAGGGAGCGCTGCGCACGGGCACGGGCTCGTCCTTCTCGGCCGTGGTGGCGGGTAATCGCGGCGGCCTTGGCGGCCGGGCGGTCGCCGCCTCTTACCACCGGTCTCATCGGAGCCGACTGCCGGGCTTATGCTCCCCTCGTGCAATCGGACAGCTATTCCGGTCTTCAGCGCTTCGACGACGTCGACGCCACGGGCGAGGAGGCGATGTTCGTCGACTTCCTCGAGCGCATCGAGCAGCTGCCCGACGTTGTCGCGCGGCGTCGCCGGTCGTACGAGCTGCTCGCTCTCCGGCCGGGTGATCGCGTCGCCGAAGTCGGTTGCGGACTCGGCACCGCCGCACGCGAGCTCGCGTCGCTGGGTGTTCACTCGATCGGGTTCGACGCGAGCGAGACGATGGTGGCCGAGGCCCGGCGGCGTTCAGGCGGGGAGTCGGTCGAGTTTGCGATCGCCGATGTCAGCGCCCTCCCGTTGGAAGAGGGCGCCCTTGCCGGCTACCGAGCCGAGCGCCTCTATCAGCATCTCGCCGATCCGGGCGTGGCGCTCGCAGAAGCGTGGCGCGTGCTCGCACCGGGCGGACGCCTTGTCCTCGTCGACCAGGACTGGGATGCGTTTCTGATCGACGGCGATCCTAAGGATGTGACGCGTGCCATCCTTCTCGGCTTCGCGGACTCGATCCGGAACGGTTGGATCGGCCGCAGTTACCATCGGCTGCTGACCAGCGCCGGCTTCGGGGACGTGGCCGTCCTTCCCGAAACGGTCGCGATCACGAGTCCCGAGCAGGGGGAGAGGCTGCCCAAGCTCGCCGCCGATGCGGCGGTCGAGGCAGGGGTCGTGGACGCGACGGTCGCTGGACACTGGCTCGACGACCAGCGCGCGCGACTGGAAGCCGGAACGTTCTTCGCAGCGATGACACACTTCATCGCAGTCGGCCGTCGGCCGACAAGCTAGCCACGCCGCGTCGACCACGAGCCGGCTCGCACAGCATCGCGAAGTGGGCTTGCGGGCGACAAGGTGTAGCTCAGCCCGCCACTCGCGGATGACCAAGGGCGGCCGTCCGAAGGGGCATTAGGGACGGAGAGTGCTGCCATCACGATTCGACTCGGCGCAAGGCGCCCCAAGGGCCGACCCTTCGCGTCCACGAAAGGCGCGCTCGGGCAGCGAAATCGCGCAGGACGTCCTCCTCTCTCACGCCCTTCTCCTCGCGCTGGGTCGCCATCTGCTCGGTGAGGTGCAGGAAGACCTCGCGCCGCACGTCGTCCGTGACCTGGGCGCGTGCCACGGCAGAGAGACGCCGGCGGGCCGGCCTTCCCGCATGACGAGGATGACGTGGTCGGAGTGGAACATCTCCCACGCGCGATCGCGGAACTCGCGCCGTCATGAGACGCATGGGGATCGCTCAGTCGCGCCGCAGCGACTCGAGGGCCGCGGTGAGTTCGCCTGCACCGACAACGTCCAGGGCCGAAAAAGGCTCCCGCAGCCGCTTGCGCGCGTCGCCGGCGACCCCGATCTTGGCCCGCTCAAGCCCCCAGGAGATCACGTACAGGCACGCCCCTGCATCGCTCGCCTCGCCGCTCACACCCCCAATTGTACTTTCCGCTTAACACCTTCGAGAAGGGCCAACGTTCTTTCCGCTTTGACGCCCGCAAATTTTGCCGCGCCCGAGACCCCCTTATTGGCGCAAAACGTTCCCGCAGGGACGCGCAACATGAGCAACAAGGAGAAGTCCTGGGCGACCTTGGTCTATGTTGGTCGGGATTTGGGCGAATCCGACGACGCTACGTCCGCTCGGAAATGGCAGCGCTTGGTTGCGTTGTCGATGTGAGCGGTAAGCGAGCCCGTAGGCATCTAGGCGTGCGGATGGCGAACCGGCTTCGGGGATCCCGGCCAGCTGACTGCCAGAACCGGTCGGGTCCGGGAGCGCAGCCTTAGCCGGGGCGCGTCGTGCTGCCCAGCTCTTGTTCCGCCCTGAGCGCTGCGAGCGTCTCGGCGAGATCGGCGTCCCGTTCGCCTCGCTCGATTTGGCCCAGAACCTTCGTAACAGTGGCCGGAAGTACGGCGGGATCGAAGGGCTTGACCAGGTACGACTGCGCTCCAAGCTCGAAGGCGCGGATCCGGTCGGGGACGCCACCGCGCGCGGTCATGAAGATGATCGGGATCCGGTCGGTCGAACGATCTGCGAGCAGAGCCGCGGCGACCCCCCAGCCCGAGACACGCGGCATCATGATGTCGAGAAGGATCACATCCGGGCGATCGGCCGCGACGACGCCGAGCGCCTCGTCACCATCCGCCGCCTCGATAACCCGAAAACCCGCTGCTTCGAGATTGACGCGGCAGAGTGTGCGCATCGGAGCGTGATCGTCCACGACGAGCACGCTCCTTGGCCTCGTCCCGGGCGTCATGTATCGACGAAGCCTACGTCATCCAGTTGTGCTCGAAGGAGGAGGGTGTCACACTCGCTGAATGCGCAAAATGCCGCACGCCGGTTGCGCCTCGTTCGAGATGCTCGGGCTCGCGATCCGCGCTGTCTGCTCCTAGCTGGGTTCGTCGAATGATCGTCTGTCCGAACTGCGGCGAGGAGAACCCGCAAAAGTTCCGCCTGTGCGGATTCTGCGGGACGGCGCTCGCTCCCGCGCTTCCTCCGCAGGAGGTTCGGAAAACCGTGACGATCGTCTTCTCCGATCTCAAGGGCTCGACGGCGATGGCCGAGAAGCTCGACTCGGAGGCGGTGCGCGAGGTGATGTCGCGCTACTTCGACGAGATGCGGGAGGCGCTAGAGCGCCACGGCGGAACGATCGAGAAATACATCGGCGACGCAATCATGGCCGTCTTCGGCCTGCCGCGCGTGCACGAGGACGATGCGCTCCGTGCCGTTCGGGCGGCCGCCGAGATGCGGAGTCGGCTCGCCGTGCTCAACGAGGAGCTCGACCGCCGCTGGGGCGTGTCGGTCGGCAACCGCACAGGCGTCAATACGGGGGAGATCGTCGCCGGCGATCCGGCCAGCGGCCAGCGACTCGTTACCGGCGATACGGTCAACACCGCCGCACGCCTCGAGCAAGCTGCACCGACCCGCGAGGTGCTTCTGGGCGAGGCGACGTACCGCCTCGTCCGCCATGCGGTCGAAGTCGAACCTGTCGAGCCCCTCGAGCTGAAGGGGAAGGCAGAGCGGGTACCTGCCTATCGGCTGGTCTCCGTACGGGAGGCCGAGAGTGTCGAACGGCGACACGACAGCCCGCTCGTCGGGCGGACCGGCGAGCTCGCAGTCCTCGCCGACGAGCTCTCGACGACAGTACGCGACCGCTCATGCCGGCTCGTAACGCTCATTGCTCAAGCGGGCGTCGGCAAGTCGCGCTTGATCGAGGAGTTTGCACATGCTGTCCAGCGCGACGCTCGAGTGCTGAGAGGACGATGTCTTCCTTACGGTCGTGGGATCACGTTCTGGCCGCTGATGGAAATCGTCCGCGACGCGGCCGCGATCCGCGATGACGACGCACCCGAGGAGGCCCGCGCAAAGCTCCTTGGCATCGCGGGCCCGGGCCGCGAAGATGCAGTTGCACGCGTGGCCTCGGCAGTCGGACTGACCGAGACCAGCTTCCCGCTGGACGAAGTCTTCTGGGGTACGCGCAAGCTGCTCGAGCTGCAGGCCGCCCAACAACCTGTCGTAGTCGCCTTCGAAGACATCCACTGGGCGGAGTCCGCCTTTCTCGATCTGATCGAGCATCTGGAGACGACTGCGTCCGGCCCACTGCTCCTGGTCTGCGCAGCGCGCCCGGACCTCCTCGAACACCGACCCGACTGGGCGGAGCGGAGCCGGCCGCCGATCGAGCTCGAGCCCCTCTCCAATGAGGAAAGCGAACGAATCGTCGAGCATCTACTCGGCGAGGCGCCCTTCCCGGTCGAAGTCCGCGACCGAATCATCGCCGCGGCCGAGGGCAACCCGCTGTTCGTCCAACAGGTTCTGTCGATGATGATCGACGACGGGCTCCTGCGCCGGGAAGAAGGTCGCTGGGTGCCCACCGGCGACCTGTCCGACCTCGCGATCCCCGGCACGATCCAGGCGCTCCTGGCCGCCAGGCTCGACCTGCTGACGCCCCAAGAACGTGCCGTGATCGAGCCTGCCTCGGTGTGCGGTCTCGTCTTCGAGGAAGCGGCCGTCGAGGAACTCGTCCCAGACGTGGTCCGCCCCGAAGTCGAGGCTCACTTGGTCTCGATGACGCAAAAGCAACTGGTTCGGCCCGAGCCCGATGAGAGCGAGCAGGACTATCGCTTCCATCACATCCTCGTTCGCGACGCGGCGTATCAGGGCATTCTCAAGCGCGCACGGGCGACGATGCACGAGCGTTTCGCGAACTGGGCGGAAGGCGTCAACCGCGATCGGGACCGTCAGACGCAGTTCGACGAGATCCTCGGCTACCACCTCGAGCAGGCCTACCAGTACCTCTCCGAGCTGGGGCCACTCGACGAGCACGGCCTCGAGCTCGGGGGTCGCGCGGCGGCACGACTCGCCGCGGCCGGACGCCGCGCGTTCGCTCGCGGGGACATGGCAGCCGCCGCGAATCTGCTGCGTCGTGCGAAGAACCTGCTACCGGAGCGTGATCCGGCGCGGCTGGAGCTCCTCCCCGACCTCGGCGAGGCGATGATGGAGATCGGCGAATTCGCCTGGGCCGACGTCTTCCTGGAGGAAGCCCTCGAGGGGGCGCTGGCGGTCGGCAACGAACTGCTACGCGCAGACGCGCTGCTCACCCGGCTGCTCGTCCGCCATCACGCCACCGACGACCTCGACGCCTGGCGAGCGCAGGTCAAACGGGAGACGGCCGCGCTCATCCCGATCCTCGAGGAGCGCGAAGCGCACGCGGAGGCCGCGAAGGCGTGGCGAATGGTCGCCTTTGTCCACGGGATCGCATGCGAGTGGGAGGCAACTGCAGCCGCCCAGCAACGCGCGATCCATCACGCCAGGATCGCTGGCAACGCGCGTCAGGAGGCAAGGATGTCAGGCGCCTATTCAATGGCGCTCTGCGCGGGCCCGACTCCCATACCCGAAGCAATCACCATCTGCGAGGAAATGCTCGCCCGCGGGCTCGAGCACCGACAGTCAGAGACGCTCGTCCTCTGCTCGCTCGCCTTGCTCGTCGCCAGGCAAGGAGATTTCGAGCGGGCGCGCGAACTCTATCGGCGTGCCCGCCCCATGCTGGAGGATCTCGGCGCAGTTGTGCTCGCCGCCTCGACCTCACTCACCTCAGGCCGCGTCGAGTTGCTCGCAGGCGACCTACAGGCTGCCGAGAGCGAGCTCCGACGTGACTACGAACAGCTCCTCGCGCTCGGCGAGCTGTACTACCGGCCGTGCGTGGCCGTGCTATTGGCACAGACGATGTACGCGCAGGGCAGGCTGGCCGAGGCGGAGGAGCTTGCGCTGGCGGCGGCGGAGATCGCGGCCGATGACGACATCGAGTCGCAGGCACTTTGGCGTTCGGTCAAGGCGAAGATCCTCGTTCGTCAGGGCGTCGTCTCCGACGCGATCCGGCTTGCGCGTGAGTCGGTGGCGCTTTTGGCACACACGGACGACTTCAATTTCCGAACCGAAGCTCTGCTCGATCTCGCCGAGGTGTCGGCCGCCGCCGGCGAGGCGGATGATGCGCGCGCGGCCCTTCTCGAGGCAAGCGAGCTCTGCCGGCTCAAGCAGATGACGCTCCAAGCGGAGCGCGTCGAGCAGCTGCTCGACGCGCTCCCTCTGGGTTCAGTTCCGCAACGGGTCTAGCCGGAGTAGCTCGGGTCGAAGTTCGACCCGAAGACGTTGAGGTTGTACTCCAGGCCGCCCTTTGGCAGGTTCTTCGTGTTCACGATGCACGAGTCGCTGCCGCTGAGGTTCGAGGCGCACGTCGGCACGGGGCTCCAGCTGTTCGGGTCAGTCGGATCCTTCCCGAGCTGCAGTTCTTTCAGCACGAATCCCTTGGGAACGCCCGAGAGAAAATCGATCGTGACCGTCCCCGGAACGTTGCCCTCGGTCGTCGGGAACTCGGCGAAAGAGACGGGGACGAAGTTCAGGGGTCGATGAGCCGGGTCGGTGTCAACTCCGGCGCTTGCAGGCGTGCACGGCAAGCTCAACGACGTAGTGGCCTGTCCGACGCTGGCCGTTGTCGCCTGCGCGGTCGTCGAGCCGGAGACTGTCGCGTGCCCACCATTGAGGAACTGCGTCGCGTCGAAGCAGTCACCCGCTGCGCTGGCACCCGCAATGGCAAGAGTGTCCCACGCCTTCTGGGTGTCGTTCACCGTCCCGTTCGGACGAGGCGGGCTGCTGTCATTTCCGCCTTCTCCGTAACTGACGGCGCCCTCAAGAACTCCGCCGGTCGCCGTCGAGAACCGGACGATCATCTTCGCCCTGTCGCCCCCGATGATGCTGCCCACCGAGCAGGATACGGTTTGCGCCAGAGCTGGCAGGGTCGTTGGCGTGCAGGAATTCGAGACGACCGTTCCGTTGACGAGGACCTTGATCGCCTTGACGGTTACCTGCGAAGGAAACTTCACGCTCAGCACGACACGAGCGGCCGTCGCTCCTCCCACGCCTGACTGATTGATGAAGCTCGTAATCGAGACGGCGTCGGCGTTGACGGTCAGAACATGTGGCGCGACCAGTTCGCTGACGCAAGACGCCTTGGTCATGGTCGTATCGCTCGATGCCGTGGTGCAGACACTAGGGCTAGCGGCCTTGCCGCCGCTCGCGAACGCGAGTACCGCCGCGGTGACTGCTGCGGCAGCAACTACGGCGATGCCAGGGGTGATCCATTTCTTCACAGTGCTCTCTCCTCCCTAAACCCGCAGACATGACCCGCAGCACCGCCACGATGTCGTAGACGATCATCGTTAGCACCTTCGCCGGCGCTGGTCAACCGAGGCTCGGCTTTTCGCTCCACCGGGCTCATCCGCTTCCGCCGAAGAGTGTTGGCACTGCTCAGGTCAAGAACAACAACAGCAACCCACTCGGTTCGCGCGTCCAGCAGAAAGGGGCAAAGGCGGTCGATCGGCGGCACGGGGGATATCTCTCGGCTTCGCGTCGAGGCCGTCGTGACGTTTCAGAGCGCCCCGACGAGCCCGCTCGCGCGGATGCCAACACCGCGGGCCTGCACGCGGAGGCAGGCGGGCCACGTCTCAACGTTTCGCGACGATGCGGACAGTACGGACGACGTCGGTCGCGCCGCCGCGAGCAGGGCTTTGGCGCCACAGGGCGGTCTCCGGCTTCATTTGCCGCACTCCCGCGAGGACCGGCTCGGCGGAGACGGATCGGCGCTCGCTATCGCGGTTTGGTGGAAGTACGACAGAGCCGTCGGCCCAGCGCCCGCCAATCGACTCGAGAGGATTTCTCGGGCTGGCGGACAGACGGTCCCGTGCGCAGACGACACGACTGCGTCGTCACGGCCGTAGAACGTGAAAGCTCGCGCGCGAGAGAGGCGTAGTGGCGGTGGTTCGACTCGCGAAGCCTTCGCTTGACAGATGACCGAGCAGGCTAAAAACTCCCGCTGAGAGGGCTGCGGTCGAAGAGGTATCGCACCCTCGTGCGGCAAAAATCGATGAGGGGAGAGCTGTGAGGCGACTTCGTCTGCTTTTGTGTGTAGTGACTCTTCCTGTGGCTGCTGCGGCGCTGGTCGGGTTGACCGCTGGGCCAGCACGCGCGGACTATGGTCCGCTGGCCGTGTACCAGATCACGATCTCGCAAAACTGCAACAACCCGACATTCTGCGGCCCTGATCTCGGCGGCTTTTGGGGTTGGGCCGTCTTCAATAGCGACGGCACGGCCGACGCCGAACTGACCGGCTGTGAGCACTCGGTGGGCGGCGGTGGGGGCGGCGCAATCCACTTCCACGCCGATGCCGATGATTGGTTCATCTCTGGCGGCGACTTCTGGGTATCGAGCGAGGTCGATACCTACGTGGGCCGATTCGCGCATACGGAGGTCATCAGCTCACCGGCGGATACCGGCATCCCGGCCGCGCCCGGGCACTACTCGACCAATGAAATCCTCGGGTTCCAGGCACCACCCGGCGTCTCGTTCCAAATCCAGGTGGTGAAGATCCCGAACCGCTAAGCGCACTACCGGGAGGTGATGCGGGGGCGGTTGCCGGTCTGCGACGCCCCCATTCCCTTCTAGGTATCGCACCCGCTCGAGCAGCCTGCGCGTGGCGGGTGGAAACGTGACGAGAAGACCCACTGACGCGGGTCGCATGTCGGCTCGTGTCGCGCTTCCGCCTATCTAAGGTGGTCGGATTGAGCAAGGGCCGGCGGCGGTCTGGACGCTTGCGGGGGGCGGGAGCAACTCATGCCTATCTCGGCGCGCGACGTTGTGCGGCGCAGGTTGTCGAGTCGGGGAAGCTGGAGACGGCTCATTCCAAAGTGGAGTCGGCGACTCGCCGGGCTCAGGCGGAAGAGGGAGCGCGTCAATGCTGATCCAGCCGATCAGGCTGCGTGAAGCTCGAGCTCGCGGAGGGCGTGGAAGGCGCGCTTGCCGATCTTGCGGGCGACGGTCAGTCGCGCCACGGTCGTGTCGCGCCGCTGGCGGGTGGCGCGGTAGAGGGCGAGGTCGGGGGCGGTTGTGCGGTGCGCGTGCACGGCGGCTTCGACTAGCGCCCAGCGCAGATGCGGCGAACCGGCCTTGGCGAGGTGGCCGCGGCGGCGGCTCTCGCCCGACTCGTCGACGACGGGGTCGAGGCCGGCCAGCCGGGTGATCTGCTCGGGGTGCTGGAAGCGGCGGGCCTGGCCGATCTCGGCGAGCAGGTGGCTGAGCAGGGCCAGCCCTCGTGCAAGAGGTAGGCGTGCAAGCGCTGATCCCAACGGCGGCGGTCCTCGGCCAGCGCCTTGCGCAGCCGTGTGCGATCGCGCAGCTGCTGGATCTGCGCCGGCGGGATCCACGACTCGGGCAGCATCTCCTTCGCCAGCAGCCGCGCCAGCCAGCGCGCATCGAGCCGGTCGGTCTTGGCGCTACGGCGGCGGCCGAGCAGGGCTCGCGTCTGCACCGGCTCCGCCAGCCGCACCTCGAAACCGCCTGCGACCAGCTCGCGCCAGACCCAACGCCAACCGGTGGTCATTTCGATCGCTACCGCCGCCACCCGGCCCCGCCACGGCTCTGCCCAGCGGGCAAGGCTGTCCCGATCCGCGGAGAAGGGCTGCTCGACGCCCTCACTGCTGTCGGGATCGAGCACAGCCGCCTGAAACGCATGCTTATGGATGTCGATCGCCGCGTACAACATCACGGACCTCCTCTCGTTGGACAGAGGCCCGATCGTCCCTCCGCGCTCAGGACAGAGCCCTATGACATCCAAAACGCGACAGCGACCCACTCTGTCGCGCTTCGAAGAAAGGGCGACTGCAGTCAATCCTCCGAGCGGAGGGGAGTACCGCCTCGGCTTCGCGCCGAACCAGCAGGCAGGTGAAGCACGCTGATCAACCGCGGATGAGGGAGAAATCAAGCCGCTGCCGGCGCCGATGCCCAGAAACGAGCGTGACGGGACTCGATGCGGCGGAGCCTCACACGCGAGAAAAACGGTCCTCATGAGCAGAGTCCAGCGGCGGGCTCTGCTCAGGAGACTGAGAGCCGGGCTGAAACCAGCGGCGGCAATATGCGGATCCGAACCGACACAGCGGCGTCTGCCGTCTCCCTTGCCGAGTACTTGCGGCGCTGCGAGTGCATCGTCGACGTGATCGACCGTCGCACGATCGCCGCGACCGTAAGGCCGCGCTCATTCGCGGCCGCGCACACCGAGCTCGAGCTCGACGGATACCTCACAGTCTGGCAAGCCATGCACCCTGACGTCTTGATTGAGAGACTCACCCCGCTCCCGAAGCGCTAACAGAAACCAAGCGACCAAACGAGCGTCGGCGGCATCCGAACAGCTCGACTCGCCCTTAGCCGGCGAGCTCGTCGAGCCGCTTGCGAAGCCTCACGACTTCGGCCTTGCGCCGGTCCTCGAGAACTTCCTGGGCGGCCCGGTGGGCTCCCTCGCGCGCCCCTCTGCCCGCCTCGGCCTGAATCGCTCGCAGTTCTTTCGCCGTCAAGGACGAAAACTCAAGCCCCGCATCGGCAACGCCCCGCTCAGGCGGCGTCGCTTCGCCCGTCTCCAAATGTTCGACCGTCACACCGAGCTTGCCGGCGATTCGTCGCAGCGCCTTCACCGGCGGCGTTCGCGCGCCCGCCTCGATCCGCGAGATGTACGCATAGCTGATGCCCGGAGAGGAAAGCTCGCGCTGCGACAGGCCGCGCTCCAGCCGCAGTCGCTTCACTCGTGCGCCGATGCCCTCCCGCCTCGCCACGCCGCGATCTTTCCACGCACGCCCGCATCCAATGGTCAACGCGGCGGCTCAACC
>WNFU01010789.1_pt1 | contig 13045 bp, 13 predicted proteins | sample 5400121 | NCBI WGS metagenome assembly WNFU01 (sample SAMN13153360, study PRJNA577476) | soil metagenome | isolation source: 100 cm soil or saprolite under grassland replicate 1 | place: USA:California | collected 2016-06-15 | reverse complement strand
AACCCGCGGCGCCCCCTCCGGACACGGAGAGGTCATCTCGCTGTCGAGCGTCGTGGGGATGGCGGGCGCAGATGCTTCAGGCCACGTCCCAGACGCCCTGCTCCAGCATCCCATCCACGAACTGCAGAGCCCGCGTCACGATCTCGTCTCCCGGGCTCGAGTCGCGGCGATCCAGCAGTTCCTGCCTGGCGCGCACCGCGGACACCCGTCTTCCCGAGCAGCAGCGGAGCAGGTCGTCCACGGCCTGATCCGTAGAACTCCCCCGCTCCGCGTGGGATATGGCAAGCTGCAGGATCTCCTCCCCGGTGGTCATGGCCCCGCCTTCCGCTCCCTGGACGAAGCGCCGGTGCCGGACCAGGCTTCCCGGCGCTCCCTCCCAAACCGACCAGTCAGTCGGCTCGGGTAGGCCGATCTTAGCACCGAACGAGCATGCTGTCGCCTCGAACGCGCAGCAATTCCCTTCGGCAACCGCGTCACCGACGCGCGCTGAATGTTCCTCGCGCGTCGATCGTCTTGCCTTCCCCTCGCAGGCCCCGGCAGGTGAAGCGACCACGCACCTCTTCGGGTCTCGCCGTCCTGACGGCTATCAGGCACTGGCCCGGAGCGGACGTAAAGGAATCGTTGCCGATGACGAGTCGAACGACGAGGGTCGGCGAGGAGGATCGCGAACCCAGGAAGGACCCACCCTCGATGCTGAGGGCGGTCCCATAGGACTCGATCCATTCGAGCGCCATGTCTCCGGGCGGCGGTCGAAAGTAGGCGGGTGGACCGAGGTCGAAGTACAGGGTGCCGCGAACGTCGCCCTTGGTGTGGACGGTGGCCCTACCCCGGAGAAGGTTCCCGGGTCTCTCCGCAACCCCGGCCGACATGCGGACAGCGGGCGAGGCATCCGGCGAGGGGGCCGTGGTGCACCCTGCGGCCGGAAGCAGCACCGTGAGGGTGAGTGCCGCAGTCGTGAGGGACCGGACCATTCCGGTCAACGTCCTCAGCGTCCGCCTCGGCGCTCGTCCCGGCCATCGCCGGGTGGTGCGGACATGGCGGCCACGGCGTCCTCGATCCGGTCCGCGTCGGCGGCCTTGACGAGAAGGGCCAGCCGGTCGCCCTTTCGAAGCTCGAGTTCCGGAGTCGGCTCGAGCGCCTGGCCGTCCCTGCGCACGGCGAGGAGGAACGTCGAGCCGGGCCAGGGAACCTCGTCCACGCGCCGACCTGCCGGGGCACGATCGTTGGTGAGCTGGAGTTGCAGGACGCGGTACCCATCCAGGCCCGGCATCGGTGCCGGAGTCGACCCTTCGGGCACAGCCCTGGGTTTCGGCGTCGGAGGCCGGGCCCGAAGCGGGGCTCCGGCCTCAGCCCCGGCCACCGATCGTTCCAGTCGATCGGTATATGCACGCAGTACGTCGCGGTGCGTGAGCCACCCAGTGATCGCCCGGCCGTCCCCGGACAGCACGGGGAGACCGGAGGTCTCGTTGCGGACGAGGACCTGCAGGGCCTCCTGCAGCTTCTGTCCTTCCCGCAGCGCGGGCGTCTCGACAGCGAGATCGGCCGCCGGGACGTCGAGTGCGTTGTCCCTGATCGCCTCCTCCACCTGCTGTGCCGTGACCGTTCCGCGGTACTCCCCCGTTCGATCGACGACCGGCAGGGCGTCACGACTTTCCTGAGAGAATCGGGCGATCACCTCGTTCAGCGGGAGCTCCGAGGGAAGCGCTTCCGGAACCGGTTCCATCGCTTCGGCGACCGTGAGGATCTCCATGAGGTTGGCTCCTCTCCCTCGCAGGATGTCGATCCCTCGCCGGCGGAGCTTCAACGTGTAGATGGTGTCCCTGCTCAACAGGCTGCTGGTGCCCGCGGCCAGCACGATGGCGAACATCAGCGGCAGGATGATCCGGTATTCGCCCGTCAGCTCGAAGATGATGAGGACGGCGGTGATGGGTGCTCTCGCCGCGCCGGCGAACACCGTTCCCATCCCCACCAGCCCGTACGCGCCGGCCGGCCCTGTGGACCCCGGGAAGAGGTGGTGCACGAGGATGCCGAACGCGGTCCCCAGCATGGCGCCCATGAACAGCGACGGCGCGAATACCCCGCCGGAGCCGCCGATCGAGATGGTGAGGCTCGTGGCCACGACCTTCCCGATGAGGAGGATCACCAGGAACCACACGACGTAATGGCCGCCGATGGCCCGCTGCAGCACGGGGTAGCCCACGCCGTACATCTGGGGCAGCGCGAGCAGCAGCAGGCCGAGCACGATCCCCCCCACCGCGGGTCGGAGCCATTCCGGCCACCGCCACAGCCGGTCCAACACGTCCTCCATGCCGTAGAGAACTCGCACGAAGCCGACGCCGACGACGGCCGCGATCACGCCGAGCACCGCGTAGAGCACGTACTCGGTGTACGACTGGAGGTGGAATGGGGGGAGGTGGAGGAATGCCTGCGAGCCGAACGCCGCTCGTCCGATCACGTTCGCCATGACCGACGCCAGGACCACCACGCCGACGGACTCCGTGGCGAAGTCGCGCAGGATGAGCTCGAGCGCGAAAAAGACGCCCGCGATCGGGGCGTTGAACGTTGCCGAGATGCCGCCCGCGGCACCGCACGCCACCAGGATCCGAAGTCGCGACTCCGGCACCCGCACCGCCTGCCCGATCGAGGATCCCAGAGCCGATCCGATCTGGACGATGGGCCCCTCCCGTCCCACCGACCCTCCCGCCCCGATGCAGAGCGCCGAAGCGAGGGACTTGATCGCCGCGACCTGGGGTCGGATCCGCCCGCCCTTCTCCGCCACCGCCAGCATCACCTCCGGCACGCCGTGGCCCCGGGCCTCCCGCGCGAACCGGTGGATGAGGGGTCCGTACAGGAGGCCCCCGATCACGGGGACGAGAAGGACGAACCACATCCCGAGCCCGGGGACGTGGTGGTTGGGCGCGTGACCGTGGGAGCTGTAGTCCTGGAATCCGGTGAAGAGCTCGGTGAACCACAGGATCAGGTACCGAAAGAGCACGGCGCCGGCGCCGGCCGTCGGCTGCGCTCGCGGGGACGCTCCGGGAGGCGCAGCCGACGCCCGCGACTCGCCGACTTCCCCCGTGACTCCTCGGGCCCTCCTCTCACGCTCGGCTGATCCCCTCAAGCAGCCCGTCGAGGGCCTTGCGGATGTTGGCCCACCGGAAGCCCGCCGGGTCCAGACCCGCGTGGAGGGTGAGTCCGTCACCCAGTGCCAGCAGTATCGAGGCGAACGCGTTCGAGGGAATCGCCGCCAGCTCGCCGGAGGCGACCGCCCGATCGATCCATTCCTTCAGGCGCTTCCGTCGACGGGAGATCGCGTGGGAGAACCGATCGCGGACCGCCTCGTCGGTCAGCATCCCCGCCCACAGATCGGCCCGGAGCTGGACCTGTCCCGGATCGTCTCCGCGTTCCAACGTCGCCCGGGTGAACCGGCGTATCCGCTCGACATCCGAGATCTCCGCTCCTTCGAGCCTCTCCGACAGCTCGTCCAGGGCGCCGGCATCCTCTTCGAGCAGGGCGAGCAGGAGAGCTTGCTTGCTGTCGAAATAGCCGTAGAACGACCCCTTGGACAGTCCTGCTTCCGAGCAGACCTCGTCGATGGTCAGGTCCGAGAATCCCTTGCGGGCGGCGCATCGCCACGCGGCGTCCACGATCTGCTGCCGGCGCTCCGCGCGGGCGGCCGGTGCCATTCGGGGCATCGCTCCTCCTTCAGGTGGATGGGCCTCAGAGCAAGGGCCGGGCGTCCGTCGGGACGGCCGGCCTCGCTATCGCAAACCGACTGGCCAGTTTATATATATAGTGTGGGCCGTGACCTCAGTTCGGCGAGGCACAGTAGGAAGTCCGTCCGACCTCGGTCCTGTTCGGTCCCGTCGCGTCGCGGTGGCAGCGGCGGGATGCCTGGCAGCCTGTGGCGCCGCGGCCGCGCTGGCGGTCTGGTCGAGCCTCCTGCTCGGCCTCGCAACCGGCCTCGTCGTGGTGGCCGTCTCGCTCGTCCTCCTTTCCCGCCTGCGCTCGGTGCAGACCGATCCGTCCCGGCGCACGTTCATCGCGGGCGTCGGCGCCGCCGGGCTGGGCCTCGTGATCGGCGGCGGAGCGACGGGCAGGGTCATCGAGCTCCTGAGCCGTCGGGATCCTCGGCCGGCTCTCCTCGATGGCGCACGACGTCGGGGCGGGGGTGATGACCCTGCTCCGACGCGGGATCTTCCCCGGGCGATCGGGAGACCTCCAGCTGATCCTCTCGCCCTACGGAACGGCCAACTACCCCAACGAGTCGAGGGCCCTCGCCCTGAGAGACCCCCGGAGCAGCCACGCCCTGGCCTGGGGGTACACGCAGCGCGTCCCGATCGTGATCCATGCGCCCGGGATCGTGAGCCGGCCGGGCGACTTCACCGATCCGGTCACCCTGGCCGACCTCGCTCCCACGACGGCGCGGCTCATCCGGTTCCAGGGCTTCGATGGCGCCGACGGCTCGGCGCTCCCGGGCGTGCCGGACCCGGCGGTTGCGCCCAAGGTCGTCGTCACGTTCGTGATCGACGGCGGAGGGTGGAACGTGCTCACCCACTGGCCGAGCGCGTGTCCGAACCTGGCGCGGTTGATGCGAGAGGGACTCACCTACCGCAACGCCATCGTCGGGTCGTTCCCCTCGGTCACGGCTTCCGCGCACGTCACCATCGGGACCGGCGTGTTCCCGTGGAAGCACGGGATCTCCGGCCATCACGTCCGTGAGGGGGGACACGTCGTGCCGGCGTACGGGCTGCCCGGCGAGGCCGACCCGTCGTTCCTCCTCGCTCCCACGCTGGCCGAGCGGTGGAGCGAGCATACGAACGGCAGGGCCTGGGTCGGGGAGATCGGCTATCAGATCTGGCACCTCGGGATGATCGGAAGAGGTGGAGGCCGGCCGCCCGGTGGGGAGGTCGTGGCCATGTACTGGGACGAGGCACGGAGCAGCTGGTCTCCACAGAACCCGGACCTGTACCGGATGGTCGAGGGCACCCCACCCCGGGAAGCGCTCTCCCGCGGTCTGCAGAGCTACTTCGGCCCGGAGCGCGGAGGGCAGATAGATCGCGAAGGTCGAAAAGAGGTCTGCTGCTCCCCGCCGATCGTCAGGTACCAGGGCGACGTCGTCGCGGCGGCCTTCGAGCGCGAGCCGATCGGGACCGATGAGGTCACGGATCTGCTGTACGTCAACTACAAGATGCCCGACTACGCGGGGCACGTGTACAACATGCTCTCGGTCCAGGAACGGATCGCGCTCACCGCGGTCGATGCGGAGCTCGGCCGGCTCCGGCGGATCCTGGAGGCCCGCTTCCGCCCCGGCGAGTTCGTGCTCATCGTGACGGCCGATCACGGCCAGTGCCCGCTCGTCGACTCGGCGGGTGGCGTCAGGCTCGACCCCATCCAACTGAGCGGGCACCTCAGCGGCCAGTTCGACCGCAGTCTCCTCTGGAATCTGGTGCAGGACGTCAAGCCCTCGGAAGCCTGGATCGATCACCGGGCCCTGTGGGACGGTGGGTTCACCCTGGAGGACCTCGCCGCAGGGCTGTCCCGTTACCGCTACGAAGACAATCTGGGTCCGTACGTTGCGGAAGACCTGATCGATCGGACCCGGCTGCGACGGGCGGAGTTCGCGGGGGTGTTCCCCGTGTCCTTCCTTACGACTCTCCCGAGCGCTCGACATCCGGGGTCTCGGACCCGGCCGGTACGCGCACGCCGATCCGGGTCTCCCGCAATCCACGTGACCGGATTTCGACGGCGTTCCGATCGGCCATCCGCTCCGTGGCGGGCGCTCGATGCGCTCGTCTTCCGAAGAAGAGTAAGGCGGGGCACGAGGACATGGGTTTCGAAGGAACCAACGGATCCCGGCGGGACCGGATCGCGGAGGACCGTTCCGTGACGGAGAGGGCGGAGACGCGAGGAGATCTCGCGATCGTGCTCGAACGCGTGACGAAGACCTATGGAGAGGGCGATCTAGCGGTCCACGCTCTTCGCGGCGTCGACCTCCGGATCCTTCGTGGCCAGTTCGTGGTGGTGCTCGGCCCGAGCGGATCGGGGAAGACCACCCTGCTGAACGTCATCGGCGGGATCGAGCCGGCCACCTCAGGTCGCGTCTCGGTGGACGGCCGCGATCTGGCAGAACTCGACGAGCGCGGCCGAACCACGTTCCGCCGGATGGGGGTCGGCTTCGTATTCCAATTCTTCAATCTGATCCCGACCCTCACCGCGAGGGAGAACGTCGAACTGGTGCTGGAGCTAACGGGACGTTCTGCCGACGTGGCGGCGCTGGACGAGGTCCTCCGCCTGGTCGGTCTCGCAGACCGAGGCGACCATTTCCCGCCCAGCTCTCCGGGGGCGAGCAGCAGCGGTTGGCCATCGCCCGGGCGGTGGCCAAGACCCCCCCGATGCTGCTCTGCGACGAGCCCACCGGCGCTGTGGACCCCGACACGGGACGCCGGATCCTCGCCCTCCTGCGCGGGATCTCTGCCCGAGACCGGCGAACGGTCCTGCTCGTCACCCACAACTCGGCGATCGCCGGCATGGCGGACCGGGTGCTCCGGATGCGCTCCGGCGAACTCAGCTCCGACGAGTCGATCGAGCGACCGGTGGATCCCCGGGAGCTGGAGTGGTGAGCACGCCCGCCCTGCGGAGGAAGCTCCGGAGGGACCTCCGACGGCGGCGCGCCCAGTTCGCCGCGGTCGCCGTCATCCTGTTCCTGGGGATCGCCCTGTTCGTGACGTCCTACGACGCCTTCCTCAACCTCCAGGCGTCCTACGGCGCGCTCTACGCGCGGACCCACTTCGCGGACGTCACCGTGACCGGCGGAGACCTCGGCGCTGTCGCCGACAGGGCTCGAGAGGAAGGAGCCCTCGCTGAGACCCGCTGGGTCGCCGACGTTCCGCTGCGCCTCGGATCCGATGCGCTCCTCGGACGAGTCGTCGGCATGCCGACCGGATCCCAGCCCGCCGTCGACGGCGTCTTGGTGCTGCGCGGGCGATACCTGTCCCCGTCGGGGCGGGGCGACGCGCTGGTGGAACAGCACGCCGCGTTGCACTTCCATCTGTCTCGGGGCGCGGCCGTCCAGGCCCTGTCTCCCGGCGGATGGCGGACGCTGGCCGTCGAAGGGATCGCGTCCTCTCCCGAATACCTGTGGCCCGCCCGGAGCCGCCAGGACATCCTCACCACGCCGGAGGACTTCGCCGTTCTGTTCGTTCCCCAGCAGCTCGCGAGAGAGCTGGGGGGGCCTGCGGCACAGCGAGAATTGGCCGTGTACGCCCCGGATCGGTCCCGCGTCGGCTCCGTCGTGAGCTCGCTCGAGCGCGCGGCCGGACGCGCCGGTGCCACGGCGGTCGTCCGGCGGGCCGAGCAGCCGTCCAACGCGGCGCTCCAGGAGGACGTCCAGGGGTTCGACCAGCTCTCCCTGCTCTTTCCGATCCTGTTCCTCACCGCCGCCGCGATGGGGGCCTGGGTCCTCCTGACCCGCCTCGTGCAATCCCAGCGCTCGCAGATCGGCACCCTGAGGGCCTTCGGAGCCGGACGAGGAACGATCCTCGGCCACTACCTGTGGTTCGGCCTCGCGGCGGGGTTGACCGGAGCGGTCCCGGGGGCGGCCGCCGGAGCGTTCGGAGCGAGACTCGCGACCGGAGCGTACACCCGAGCGGTCTCCGTGCCCATCACCGTCGCCCCCCTGCACTGGGCCACGGCGATCACCGGGATCGGGTTCGGCCTTCTCGTGGGGGCGGTCGCCGCGGCCGGTCCCGCCCTGGCGGCGTCGCGTGTCCCTCCGGCGCAGGCCATGCGCGGGTTCGTCCCCCGCGAAGCCGGCGGAACAAGTCTCCTGGAGCGCGTCCTGCCCCCGCTGCGCAAGGTCCCGGTCGGGGCCCGGATGGCCATCCGGGGTATCTCCCGGAACCGAAGGCGGACGCTGTACACGCTCCTCGGGGTGGTCCTGGCCCTCGTGCTCGTCCTTGTTTCCTGGGGGATGCTCGATACGACCCAGATCCTGCTGGCCCGCCAGTTCGGGGAAGTCCAGCGGCAGGACGCTCAGGTGTATCTCTCCGAGCCCGTGACGGCAGCGGAGGTATCGAGGCTCGAGGGGATCCCAGGGGTGGCCACTGCGGAGCCGGCCGCTCAGCTCCCGATCACGGTCCAGGGCGCGGGTGGGAGCTACTCGACCTCGCTGCTCGCGCTCGTCCCGCACACGGCCATGCACGGGTTCCTCCCGCCAGGTGGGGGCACGACATCGCTGCCGCACCGGGGGGTCCTGCTCGGGGTCGCGCTTCGCTCGCGGCTCGGCCTCGCCGTGGGCGACTCGATCCGTCTGTCCCTGCCCTCCCTCGGCACGTCCATCGAGGAGCGGGTCGACGGCTTCGTGTCCGAACCCCTCGGGACGTTCGCGTACGCGTCCCTCCCAGCGCTGGCCACGCGGCTCTCCTCGTCACGCGGGGTCGCAGGGGGTCGAGCGGGATCCCTCGCGAACTCAGTGCTCCTTGCCTTCGGTCCCGGAACCGACCCGGCCGCCATGCGGGAGAGGATCTCGGCCGCTCCCGGGGTGGCCGCGTACGTCGATGCCCAGGCCCTGCAGCGAGCCGCACACGGGTTCATGGGCCTGTTCTATGCCTTCGTCGGCCTGATGCTCCTCTTCGGCGCCATCCTCGCCTTCTCCCTCGTGTTCAACGCGATGTCCGTGAACATCGCCGAGCGGTCCACGGAGGTGGCCACCATGCGCTCGGAGGGCGTGTCACTCGGAAGGGTGAGCCGCATGATCGCGTCCGAGAACCTTCTGGTCACCGCCGTTGGACTCGCCCCCGGGCTGATCGCCGGGTATCTCCTCGCCGGAGCCTTCATGGCCTCGTTCTCGAGCGACCTGTTCACCTTCGACCTCGCGATGCATCCGAGGACGTTCGCCGTCGCGGCGGCTGCCATGCTCATCGTCGGGCTGCTGTCCCAATGGCCGGCCTTCCGGACCATCGCTCGGATCGACCTGGCCGGCGTGCTCAGCGAACGAGTGGGATGACGTCGACATGACGAGGCGCAGACGAACGCCCACGCCGCCTTCCACCGAACGGCTGCGGCGCTTCTACGATCGGCTCGGACGCCACCACGACTGGGCAGAGCATTACGAGGGTCGGGCCAAGGCGCTTGCCCTGCGGGCCCTGCGCCCGGCGCCGGGGCAGCGGGTGCTCCACGTCGGCGCCGGCACCGGGATCGACCACCGGGCCATCGTCCGCGCGATCGGGCGGCCGGAACCGGCGGTCGCGGTCGATGTCTCGCCGGTCATGCTGGGGCTGATTCGGAGCAGGACCGGGTCGCCCGTGGTCCTCGCCGACGCTCGGCGCCTGCCGTTCGCCGACGGGGCATTCGACCGCCTGTTCTGCTCGTACGTCCTCGACCTCCTGCCCCGGGGTGACCTGACGCCAACCATCCGGGAGTTTGCCCGCGTCACCGGCCCGGGTGGCCGGATCGCGCTCGTTTCCATGACCGAGGGCACCACCCCCGTCAGTCGGTTGCTGGTCGGCGTCTGGAAGATCCTGTACCGCGTCAGTCCCATACTGTGCGGCGGGTGCCGGCCGCTCGAGCTCGCGGTGCCGGTCCATGACCTCCAGCTCAGCCTTGAGCAGCAGGCAACGATCGTGCAGCTCGGGTTCCCGAGCCAGGTCCTGATCCTCGGTCGCTGACCCGAGATCCCCGTGGGGTTCAGAAGCGCGATCGCCGGGCTGGGACAGGCATCGGCGGCCCGGTCAGCGACAATGCCGCGCCGAGATCCGCTGTCTTCTCTATCTCCTCCTGCGCCGCGTCCTCGGTCTGGACCGTGCCTCGTTGCCGCATCGAGCCCGTTCCCACGACGCGGGTGGACCGTACCCGTTGGTCATGGACAAGCCAATGGCCAAGTCATGGACGAGTCTCGACGATAGGGAAGGCTCGCTACACGAGAAACAGCGGGTGGGAAGGCCTTCTCTTGGAGCGGACGACGGGATCCGAACCTGCGACCCCCACGTGGCAAAACAAGGAACTTCATATCGGACGTCTCATGCTTCTCAGCGAGTCTCAGGAGTGCCCCTGAGCTGCACGTTTGTGCACACACTCGTCTCATCCGTCTCACCGGATCGAGGCACGTTCATCGAACCGTAAGAAAACGTCAAGGGAACGGAAATCAGCCTTCGATCATGGTGGATGACGACCCGACTCGGGAAGGAGGCTCCATGTCCCTACTCAGCCCGTTGCGAGCAGCGATCACGGTAGCTGCGGTGGCCGCGTCCGCGCTGCCACTCCTGGCCGGCCAGGCCTCCGCATCCGCGGGCCCGGGATTGCTGTTCCACGACGGCGATACCATCCGCACGATTGTGGTCAGCGCGCCCGTGCCCGGAGGAGGTACGGACCCGTTCTACGAGGTGACCAATGGCGTGGAGGCCCAGCTGGGGATCGCCGGCGTGGCCCCGGGGGACGGTCCCTACCACGGCGGTTCCTGGGAGGTCTTCATGGTGACGTTCAACGAGGGAGTGACCCCCTACCTGCTCACCTCGGACGAGGCCGTGTTTGCAGCCCAGGCAGGGGGCGACGTCACCGTCACCAGGGACGCCGCGGCGGATTTCCGCTGCCCCGTTCAGCCGTAGCTGTGCCCGTTCAGCCGTAGCTGCGCCCATCCACGACGCGGGGGACGAGCTGTGCGTGCCGCGCCGGATTCCGCGGATGGGGATCGAGATGTCCGACGATCCGGGCCAAAACCGGCCGCTGGCAGAAAGCGACGAGTGCTCGGATCCTCATCGTTCCTTGGTGGTCCTGTGGCTGTTTGTCTCCACCGGGGTAATCGTTCCCGCCGGCCACCGGCGCCTACGCTGTTGCAGTATCCGCCACGGTCAACTGGCGACAGTTTTGGGCCACCGAATGAACCAGGCGGTCGAGAGCTTCCGGGGGGATCTCGTAGACCGCGACCCGGGCGAACATCGGCGAACCTCCCTCCCCGTGACGACCAAGTGCCGGGCTGTCGACCAGGCTTCCACGGCGCTCCTGAGCACGCAACACCCTACCTGAGCACGGGAGACCAGGGGCGAGCCGCCGACCGCCAACGTGACCCCCTTCGCGAGCCCGGATGCCCGGAACGAGCCCGTGACCATGACCCGCCTACCGGCTCCTCGTGTTTGGCCACCCGGCAGTGAGGCAGGAAGACCCTAAGCGCGGCTGCTGGTTGGTTTCGTCCCAGGCATCGGGGCGGAAATCCGCCCAACCGGTGCCGCTGGCGGGAGTTCCTTTGGCCCTGCGGTTCAAGCGACGACGTCGGCCAGAGCTCCCTTCTCCGAGTCCCGGCCGATTGGTCTCTGCGGCTGGTTGCCAAAGGCCGGCCGCGAGGATAGCCCTGGCGCGATCAGCCAGCCAGGACTGTCCTCACGGACTGGGCGAGCGAACCTGCTTCGGACGAGACCCCCGACCTTGTGGCAATGGGGAAGGCTGCTTCCTCCCGACCCTCTGGATCGGTGACGAAGACGATCGCGGTGTGGTCGATGTCTCCGTGGACCACCTTCGCCTCCACGCCGTAGGACCGCCAGACGGCGCGGAGCCGGCTCGGCGCTCCGGTGAGGAAGAGCCACCGGCGAAGCATCCGGTGCTCCCGGGACCAGTGGAGCACGTCCGTGACCTTCATGGCGATGGCGCTGGGGTTCGGATGGTCGATGTCGAACGCGCCGGGGCGGAACAGGAAGGCGAACATCGCAACCACCAGGCCGGCGCGCCCAGCAGGATGGCGAGGCTCAGCCGGTTGCGCACCAGCGTCTCGAACGTGCGCCGCGTCAGGACGGCCCACTGCCGGACCAGCCCTGGCAGCCGGGGAGGCAGGGCCGAGGTCGACGCGGTCTCGGCCGTCGGTTCCGAGGCCTCGGCCTCCGTCTCCGTCTCGGCGAAGGCCCGGCCGGCCTCGACCGCCGCTTCGGGCGTGAGGCGCTCGTAGATCTCCTCCGCGGACGCGGCGCCGAAGGGAGCCAGCGCGTCGTCGAGCGTCCCGGCCGACGCGAGGTACCCGCCCGGCCCGAGGAACACGACACGGTCGCAGGGCGAGTGGTCCTAGACAGCGTGGGTCGTGAACACCACGGTGGCACCGCCGTCGGCCAGCCGGCGGAGCGCGCGCACCAGGCCCGTCCCGGTGGCCGGGTCGAGGCCCGACGTCGGCTCGTCCAGGAAGAAGACCCGCGGGCCGGTGAGCAGCTCGACCGCGATGCTGGCCCGCCTGCGCTGGCCCCCGCTCAGCGCGCCGACCCGGACCCCCGCGCGGTCCTCCTCCCCGACCGTCCGCAGGGCGTCGCGGACCGCGTCGTCGATCTCGGCCCGGGAGGTGCCCGGCGGAAGCCGCAGCGACGCCGCGTATCGGAGCGTCCGCTGGAGTGGGAGCTCCACGTGGATGATGTCGTCCTGCGGGACGTAACCGAGGAGCGGCCGGAGCTTCTCCAGGTCCCGGTGCAGGTCGGCGCCGTCGAACAGCACCCGCCCGCTCGTGGGGGGCCGCACCCCGGCCAGGATCTCGAGCAGGGTCGTCTTGCCCGCCCCGCTGCCGCGGGCGATCGCCACCAGCTCGCCCGGCTCGACGACGAGCGAGACGTCGTCCAGCAGCACGGTGCCTCCGCGAACGGTTCGCGTGAGCCCCTCACCCCGGATCCGCACGCCGCCACCGCGCCGCGCCGCGCCGCGCTCGTGACACTCGTGACGCACTGCTCGACGCTCGACCGGCGCACCGCCTGAGGTGCCCCCGCTCCCTGGGTCCCGGGCCGCCCGGCCTGCGGCCCGGGCGGCCCCTCGATCCTACGTTGCGCCTCGTCGCTCGGATCAGAGGACCTCGAGCGAGGTCTCCACCGAGACCGGGTTGGCGATGATGTCGAGCACGGGCGAGGTGTCCTGTACGTACTGGCAGAGCTCCTCGAGCTGCTCGGACGTCGCGTTGCGCGCCTTCGCCTTCCCGCGGACCCGGATGGCCGAGAACCCCGGCCGGGGCCCCTCGGCGATGCCCACGAAGTTGCGCAGGTCCAGGTCCCCCTCGATCTCGTACGACAGCTCCTCGAGCTCGTAGCCC
>WNFU01014097.1_pt1 | contig 13053 bp, 6 predicted proteins | sample 5400121 | NCBI WGS metagenome assembly WNFU01 (sample SAMN13153360, study PRJNA577476) | soil metagenome | isolation source: 100 cm soil or saprolite under grassland replicate 1 | place: USA:California | collected 2016-06-15 | reverse complement strand
GCACAAGAAATAGCGAGCAACGATGCTCCCGAAAATCTGCAAGGTAAATTAATTTTTTCGCTGCGTCTCGACAGGTTGTCTGCCGGCATCAACGACCCGGAGAAATTTGTTGTTCGTCTGAAAGCCGTATTGAGTGAAGCAGAAAACTCGAGAGGAAAAGTCATTCTTTTCGTTGAAGATCTTCATCAGATGGTCGGCAGTTATGCTAATTCTCAAGCATCAGCGACATTTCAAGAGTCACTCCAGCGCGGCAGGCTGAAGCTAATTGGTGCCGCTACAACCCAGAGCTACACTGAATATATTGCCAGTAATCCAACACTCGTCAGGCTTTTCCAGGTAATTCAAATCGCAGATCCAACCACAAGCACCTCTGAAAGGAAAGCCGAAAATCAAAACAAAGCCGAGGAGTTTACGGGTGAGAAGGTTTCCGTCGACCTACGTGCCCTTATGCAAACGGTTGGCTCCTCCAAAGAACGTATTAACGTCATTTTGCAGACAACCGAAGTACATAACGCCACCCTTTTGGCACTTCTCAAACGAAATGGCGTGGTGGTAGGCGAAAGTCTGCCGAGACTTGGTGTGATGAAAGTGGAAGTGCCGGCAGATGCAGTCGATAAGCTCGCCACCAGCGGATTGGCCAACTATTTATCACCTGATCGACAAGTCCAGACTCTTGGTCACGTCACGTCCACTACCGGCACGGAACTGATTCGGAATTCCCTACTCGGCTCGGTCCTCACCGGCGCTATCGACGGAACCGGCGTCGGTATTGCCTTTATCGACTCAGGAATTGACGTGGCCCATAAATCATTTGGTAGCCGAGTAAAGTTCAAAAAGGACTTCACAACAGAAAACAAGCCGGACAAAGACTATTATGGTCACGGTTCACATGTCGCCGGCACAGCCGCTGGTTTAAGCCTCACATCTGGTAACTCTTATTCCGGCATTGCCCCGAATGCAACTATCATTAACCTGCGCGTTTTGAACAGTCAAGGTGTGGGACGAAGTTCTGATCTTCTCTCCGCGCTGAATTGGATTCTCAGTCCCGCAGATCCTAACAAGCCTGTCAGTTCCGGTAATCCATTGAACAAAGACAAGTACTTGATCCGCGTCGTCAATCTAAGTCTTGGCGCCCCGGCAATCGATTCCTACAAGAACGACCCTCTCTGTCGCGCAGCACGGAAACTGGTTGATGCCGGCGTTGTGGTCGTCGCGGCCGCCGGAAACAATGGAAAGGACTCAGCAGGTCAAAAGATCTACGGCGGTATCCACGCTCCCGGAAACGAACCCTCCGTGATTACAGTGGGGGCTTCTAACACATTTGGCTCAGACGGGCGCAACGATGATGTGGTAACCAGTTATAGCTCTCGCGGTCCAACGCGCAGTTACTGGACTGATGATACGGGTGTGATGCATCACGATAATCTCATGAAGCCAGACCTCGTCGCTCCAGGTAACAAACTAATCTTTGCCGAAGCAGATGACGGCAGCTCCAATCTTAATCTTTTAGTGACGCAACACCCTGAACTTGATTCAGGCATCAGCAATGAAGATAACAAGAAGATGATGTACCTAAGTGGTACTTCCATGGCAGCTCCCATCGTTTCCGGTGCCGCAGCGCTGATGCTCCAATGCAATCCTAAGCTAACGCCCAATATGGTGAAGGCGTTCTTAATGTACACCGCACAGCCTCTTGCCGGCTTCAACATGTTGGAACAAGGCGCCGGAGAAATTAACGTGGAAGGGGCCTTACGCGTGGGTTCTCTTGTCAGAACCAATCTCTCATTGGGCGCAGTATTAGGAGACCCACTGCTTACAACCAGTATTCCGCCGACTCCGCAAACGACAATTGCTGGGCAAACGTTCACCTGGTCACAGGGTTTAATCCTTAATCACAGCTACGTTACCGGGATAAACCTTATTATGAACTACCAGCAAATTTTTGCTCTCGGCGTAGTCATGGGCGATGGCGTGGTCATGGGTGATGGCGTCGTGATGGGCGACGGCGTCGTGATGGGCGATGGCGTCGTCCCATTCCTGCTATTCAGCGAATTGTTAGCCGACGGCGTAGTCATGGGCGACGGCGTCGTAATGGGTGATGGCGTGGTCATGGGCGACGGCATCATGTTAGGCGATGGTGTGGTAATGGGCGATGCCTCAGCGCAGGCACAACAAGCAATGATTGGCGGCGATAACACGAGTTGCATGCATTAGAAAGAGTCTAAGTATATTCGACCGTAGAAGAGAGGTGAAAGCGCCCTCTCTCTCTACTTTCAGCAATATAGAGATCCGTCCCTGAAATCCTCAAACAGCCCAGCAATTTCCCTACCTTCAAACACGTTCAATGTAACTATGCTTCAGCCAACACTCTTATGGGAATAACGCGGCAAAGATTAACAGGCATCTATATGTGGACCGTCATTACGACGGGAACCCTAGCTTGTTTTTACGCCGCTCGCGGTCTGGCCTTCTCAAAGATTGATGGCTATTTTTCGCTACTCGTGGTGGTTACCGCACTTATTGGATCGCGTGTAGCCATTCGTATTCCGCAGATCAATAACAACATTACCGTTGAGGATACATTCATCTTTGTCGCGTTGCTGATTTATGGAGGTGCGGCTGCTACTCTGCTGGGCGCGGTTGCGGGCTTCTGTTCGGTGCTACGGATTAGCAGGCGGACAAGGAATGTACTGTTCGCCCCTGCGGCACTGGTCTGCGCCGTCTCTGTTACCGCCATGGTCCTGAACCTAGTTTTCGGCTCTACGGTAAACCTTTTTCATCAAGGCTTTTCGATGGCCCTTGTTGCTGTCTGCCTGATGGGTCTAATTCACTACCTTTCGCATACTGTCATTGTTGCGACCGCCAATGCGCTGAAAGACAATCAATCGATCTGGAAAATGTGGTCCGAGAACTATCTCTGGATTTCACTGACCTATTTCGCAGGTGCTGGCGCCGCGGGGTTTATCGTCAGCAGCATTGGCACCGCTCGGTTTTACGCCTTCCTGGTGGTGATACCGACAATCGCAATTGTATACCTCAGCTATGACCGTTACCTGAGACAAGTAAAGTCTTCGGCTCGTCAGGCGGAACTGGCGGAGTATGCGCGGGCCGAAATCGAACGTGAACGAGCAGAGCAAGCCGAACGTCACGTTAAAGAACTCAATAACTATATCGCTGAGCAGGAGCGAATCAGCCGCGCATTGGAGGAGACAAAGGATCATTTCCGCCACGCTGCTTTTCACGATTCACTTACGGGCTTGCCTAATCGAGCAATGTTTTGCGAACTGTTGAAGGCAGAGCTTGAAAGCTCCCGACACCGGCACGACCATCTGTTTGCCGTACTCTTTATAGATCTTGATCGCTTCAAGAACATCAACGACAGCCTCGGCCACACCCACGGTGACCTACTGCTCGTGGCCTTTGCGCAACGTCTGGAGCGTTTCCTCAGGCCAACTGATACGCTGGCCCGGTTTGGCGGCGATGAATTTGCCATCCTGCTCAGTGGCATCTCTCAAAGCAATGATGCCATTCGGGTGGCGCAAAGGATTCAGGCTGATCTCACGCTGCCCTTTGATCTTGATAAAAGCTCTTCGTTTACAACCGCCAGTATTGGCATCGCCCTGAGCGCCACCGGCTACGAGCGACCGGACGACATTCTTCGCGACGCCGATACGGCCATGTACCGAGCCAAGGAGAACGGCAAGGCACGTTATGAACTGTTCGATACCGGCATGCATGCCAAGGCTGTGTCGCGATTGCGTCTCGAGAGTGACCTGAGGCAGGCCCTCGAGCAAGAAGAGTTTTGCGTGTTCTATCAACCGATCATTGCTTTAGATAATGGTAGGCTCGCAGGGTTTGAAGCGCTCGTGCGATGGAATCATCCGGAAAAAGGAATCATCTCACCGGCGGACTTCATTCCGATAGCAGAAGAAACGGGACTAATCGTGCCGCTCGGTCAGTGGGTTCTGGAACAAGCCTGCACAGCAATCCATGGCTGGCAGAAGCGATCGCCTTGCCACCGGGCGTTGAGTCTGAGTGTTAACTTGTCAGCCAGGCAAGTTTCGCAGCCCAACCTCGTGGACCAGGTAAAGCTGGCGCTTAGCAAGAGTAACCTCAATCCACACTCGTTGAAGCTGGAAATTACCGAAAGCGTGGTTATGGAAAATGCCGAAGCTGCTGCAGTCATGTTTAAGCAACTGCGGGCTCTCGGAGTCCAGCTTAGTATTGATGATTTTGGCACAGGATATTCCTCGCTGAGCTACTTGCATCGATTTCCTTTGAATTACTTGAAGATCGATCGATCCTTCGTTAGCCGGATGACGGAAGCAGACGACAACGCAGAGATTGTGCGAACGATAGTGACATTGGCGCGCAATCTGGGCATGGAAGTAATCGCGGAAGGCGTCGAAACGCGGGCTCAATATCAACAGCTCAAAGTTCTTGGCTGCGAATATGCTCAGGGATATCTGTTCTCACGCGCCGTTGCCGCTACCGATGTGCCGAAAATTTTGGACAAGGAGCTCGCGCGAGAAATTGAGGTAAGTTCCGAGCACACAGCTTTGCCGGATCCTGCACTTGTAACCACTTATCAGATGTGAGGCCAGTCGACTCGGTGTTAGTAACCTCTCAGGTTGGGAAGGGGACCCTGTCCCCGCTCAACTTGAAAATCCTCTCAGCATCAGCTTTCCAGGAATCTCGGAGCTCCGTTTGTCACCGGGCTGAAGCCGCGGTGAGAATGAGAGAGAAAGCAAACTGACCCACTCCCCGATTTCTGGTAGTGCTCTGTTAGTGACGGAGCCTACCCGATTTCTTCACCCGTTCCGGTTCAGGTAGTTTTCTGCTAAAGTCTCTTGTTTTCCTGTTTGATGCGTTTTATATACTCGTGACCCTGTGATTTCTGGGAACCGAAAGCTTGCGAAAGATACGGCAAGGACGGCAGTTATGACTGGATTTGTTTTAGCTTAACCGAAGTCCAACCACTGTGAATCCGGGGGCATCCAAGCCGTCGCCACTCAGCCCTGGCGACATTTAACTTGCTGAACATAATGGATTTCTATTGATGAACGGTCTTACTAAATTCTTCATGCTAGCATTTGCGACTGCCCTGTGTCTGACGCTTGCCTCATTCTCTTCGCTGGCTCAAAGCCAACCTGGAGGCGATGTGGTAATGGTACTGCCATTTGAGAACACCTCAAATCGGCCCGAGTACAATTGGGTAGGCGAAAGCTTTGCAAATTCACTGGCAGAATTATTAAATCGGCCGGGTCTGATCGTGGTCTCCACCGATGAGCGTGAACTGGCTTATCAGCGTTTGCGCTTGCCAGAGACGGTTATTCCTTCCCGTGCCACCTCTATCAAGCTGGCGCGAGAGGCAAAGGCATCCCTGATTGTCATCGGTACCTATGCGGTCATGCCGCCGCAAGAGGAAGGCAAGGGCGACAAGAAGAAGACTGATAAGGATAAACCGCCAGCCGAAGCTTATGTGCAAGTGACGGCACGAGTGATAAAGGTAAATGAGGGACGAACCCTGGGAGAAGTGCTGGAGGGTGGATGGGCCACACGACAGTTCGATTTCGGTGGTCCTTTAACGACACTACAAAACATTCAGGGGCGTTTGGCCTACCAGATTCTTTACCAACGTGATAAAGCACTTCCCTTCTCTCAGAATCAGCTGGTCCAAGACGCGACGAAGATCCCGCAGCGAGCTTTTGAGGCTTACGTCAAAGGGGTGCAACTCAATGAACGCGATCCGAAGCGGGCAATCTATCTGAAAAACGCTTTGCATTTCTTTGCAGACGCAAATGGTGGAGCGATCTATACACAGGCCGCTTTCGAGCTTGGTCGCTTCTATATGATTGATGGAAAGTGGAAAGATGCCACAGAGTATTTCACTAAACTGCAAAAGAAAGATCCACATTATGCTGAAGCCGCATTCTACGCGGGGCTCGGCTACGCCAAGATGGGCGATTTTGGACATGCGCTGGCGGCACTTGTTCCCCTCTCTTCTGAAATGCCACTCATAGGCGTTTACAACAACGCCGGTTCCGTCGCCGTTCAGGCCGCGCGCGAAGAGAAAAAAGAGGGGGAACGAGCCCGGCTTTTGGCCCAGGGCACCTCTTTTCTGGCACGTGCTGCCGAGTCCGCGCCCGACGACCAGATGGTGCATTTTAATTACGCATTCGCGTTGTTCTTGGCAGGCAAACATGCCGAGACCGCCGAGCAACTCAGACCGGTGATAACGGCTAATCCGAGAGACGGCCAGGCTTATTTCTTATTCGCGAAGTCTCTGGAAAAACTAGGAAAGACGGAAGCGGCCAATGCAGCAGACGATCAGGCTCGTCGCTATCTGCAAACCTACGCGAAATGGCAAACGGAATGGCAGAAATCGCAAACTGCGAGTGGTATTTCGCTAAGAATGCGAGACGTTTTGAGCCGCGATGATCTCTCCGACTTGCTGCGCAAGAAAGCAGTGGCCGCGAATGTTGACGCAAGCTCCCCCACTCAAGACCTTCTTGCCAAAGCACGTGAACTCTACCAACAGGGACGCGATGACGAAGCCTTGCCGGAGTTGCACCGGGTGGTAATGATCGAACCAACCAATGCCGAAGCATATCTACTGAGTGGACGAATCAACCAACGGCGCGGCGACCAGGAAGCAGCTATTGCCGCTCTTAAGACTGCAATTTTTTGGGATCCAAAACTGATCGATGCGCACATTCTGCTAGGGCGCATTTTCCTGGAACGGGGCGATCGAGGGGAAGCTACCAAATATGCCGCAAGTGCCACTACCATTGATCCCAATAATCAGGAAGCTATTGCTCTGCAGCGGCAGGTGACGCTGGGTAAGAATTAAATGCAAGCGGTGGTCATCGGTCTGATTATCTGCGCGCTTTTTCTGTTGCTAGTGATCAGTCTGCTGTGGCGACACAAGAAGAGCGCCAGTAGCGATCTGCATCTGATCGGAGAGCGCGCGTTCGTGCAGGGCCAACTGAAGCCTGAGGGTAGTGTGATTGTAGGAGGCGAACTTTGGCCTGCCTGCTCAAGCGATGGAGCTGCCATAATGGCTAACTCACCTGTTCGCGTTATCGGGATGCGCGATCATCTTCTCGTCGTAGAAGCGTCTGACTCTACCTCAAAAGCACCAGGCACAACAGTTCAGTAGTGCACCACGGTACTCTACCCCCTGAATCTCGATATCATCCCTAAATACTCAAGCGTCCCGATCTTCCAGAAAATCTTTTGGATTGGCACACCAAGTGCTCTAGGACACTCCGGCATGCACGGTAGACCAACGGAAAGTTAATCCGTGCCCCCGCCGCCATCTCATCTCTGAGCGCCGCCTGCCGCTGCGCCAGTTCCCCGCCGAGCAACCCTTCAGTGCTCCCTCCGAAAACAGGAACCCAGTCGAGAGCGACTGGGTTCTCCTTCTTTTACCCGCCGCTATTAGAACCTGAGTTTTTCTACTGGGGTATTTGTCCCAGCCCTTCGTTGCATTACTCCCCATTTGGTCTATGTGTCAGTCAGCGCCTTAAATGCCTGCGTGCGAAATACCCAATGGCAGGGACTTTTCACGGACTTCTAATCTTTGGCATAGGAAGTGCTCTAGAACTCCTCGGCATGCACGGTAGACCAATGGAAAGTTAATCCGTGCCCCCGCCGCTATCATCCCTCTGAGCGCCGCCTGCCGCTGCGCCAGTCGCCTGCCGAGCAACCCTTCAGTGCTCCCTCCGAAATGTGAACCCAGTCAGGAATGGCTGGGTTCTCCCTCTTTTTGTTACCAGTCGCAGTCGTTCCGTTTCTGCATTCAGCCTTTCATTTTCTGTGCCTTCCACTAAGATATTACAAGATAACTAGCCAAGGGAAATTGATCCTTCGGTTCCAGGCGCGACGAAATTTGTCACATGCAGGGTGACGTTTTCTGTCTTTCTGACCCTACTGAGCACGATTTTTGGTCGAGTTGACACTACCTGAACGCTCCTTGGCGGGTTCCTGAAAATATTTTTTTTCGCTTCCAGGAGAGGTTCTGAAGGGAGCCATGAACTTTGGCAGTATCATAATTTGAGTTTTTTTGCGCATTCTCTGCGACCGCTGCGCCTCTGCGGTGGATATGCCTAACCAAGCAAATCACCGCAGAGAGTTGAAACTAGGACACCACCGGAACTTTGCCCGTGTTCGGTGTCGAAACCAGGGTTTGATAGACTCCTCTATCGATGGAGGAAACCGTTCCAGTTGTAGGTCGAGTGAATGCGGGATGGACTGCCACGTTTTTCTCGCGCGCTCGCGTCAAGGCTCTACCTGTCACCGACTGTGGGATTGCGCTAAGCTCCGCATTGTTACTCATACTTTCGTTCCCGGACTTCAATCTGTGGCCATTGGCATGGATTGGCCTGGTACCCCTATTCCTGGTAATCGCGCACCGACCGATTGCCTGGCGTGCCTTCTTTTTCGGCTGGCTATTTGGTTCGGTTTTCTTTTATGGATCCTGCTACTGGCTCACCTATTCAATGGTCCACTATGGCGGCCTGGCCGTCTGGGCCTCCTACCTTTTACTTGTTCCGGCCGTGTTGACCGTAGGAATCTTTCCGGCAATTTTCGCGTTCCTGCTTGCCGGCGGAATTAAAAGGTGGGGTCTTCGCGGTCTAGTTTTGGCTCCCTTTGTCTGGGTGACACTCGAAGCAACCCGACTTGCGGTTACGGGCCAACTCTGGAACGCATTAGGGTACTCGCAGGCCTTTCGACCTGGTTTGATCCAGGCAGCGAGTTGGGGTGGTGTGTACGCCGTGGGCTTCCTGATCGTCTCCGCAAATACCGCCGTCGCATTCGCGGTTCTGCGAAGAAGTTGGCAGGCGTGGGGAATAAGTCTGTCTGTAGTAACCAGTGTTGTTCTATTAATTCTCGCCTCGTCCTTTTTTTCACGACAACAAAGCTCGCGTGGCGGAACTCCGGATCTGTTGGTAATTGCTTTGCAGCCTAATGTTCCCATGGAACCCGCCAAGTCCACGGAGGAAATGCAGGAGCTAGTCTCTCGACATCTGGAAATGAGCGAGATGGCTTTGGGCCAGGTAACCGTTCCGGCTGTTCCCCGGCTGGTAATCTGGCCCGAATCGCCAATGAATTTTAGCTACGCTAACGACTCGCGCTTTCGTGAGCTTCTGGCGCGATTCGCCGCCACAAATAACACCTCAGTCTTGTTCAACTCTCTGGAGCCTGCTCCGAACGATGGGAGCTACAACTCAGCCCTGCTCGTAAATCAAAAAGGTCAGCGGATAGCGCAATATGATAAGATTCGGCTGCTGCCGTTTGGCGAGTATGTACCGTTGCCGCGCTGGTTGCCGGGAGCGAGGCTGATAGGAAGTATTGTCGGAGACTTCACTCCGGGTTCGAAGTACAGCTTGATGACTGTAGGAAGCGTCCGGGCAGGAGTCTTCATTTGTATTGAGTCAGCTTATCCTTCGATTGCGCAGACGTTATCGGCCGAAGGCGCGGACGTGCTGATCAATATCTCAAATGATGGGTACCTGGGCCGGACTGCGGTAATGCGGCAACACCTGGCGAACTCTGTCTTTCGTGCAGTGGAGAATGGAAAGCCTTTACTGCGTGTCACAAATACGGGAATAAGTGCCTACATTACCTCGCAGGGTGAAGTAAAGGATGCAACTGGTGGATTTCAAAGAGCAGTGCGCACCTGGACCTTAAGTCGTACAGACGGCCGGCGAACTTTATACACGAAATATGGCGATGTATTCGTGACTATCTGTGCCCTGGTGACGCTATTTCTTCTTGGCATTTCGCTCGCGAGCTGGAAGCAGAACATCAAAACACAAGAGACTAGGACAAACTGATGATCGAGACGTTATCAATTCAAGATTTAAAGACTTCTTACGACGACTTACGCTCGCGAGTTGAACAGCTCGGGAGGTTTCTTTGATGTCGCAGCCGGCCGCAAAGAGTTAGAAAATATTGAGCAGCAGGCCTCCTCGCCGGATTTCTGGGGCGATCAGGATGCCGCGCAGAAACTACTTCAGAAGCGCAGCATTTTGGAGAGAAAAATTCAACGTCAGGAATACTTTGATTCGCAGATCGCAGATGCCACCGTGTTGTTTGAATTTGCGGAGGAAGACGAAGAGTCATTGAAAGAACTTCGCTCGTTAATTGAACGGCTGGAGCATGAGATAAGCGTTGCCGAAAAGGTGGCACAGAATCGCAGGATTGGGCCGAGATGCTCCTGCGCATGTACCTAAAATGGGCTGAACAGCGCGGCTTTAAGACCGAGATTATCGACTACCAACCAGGGGAAGAAGCCGGCCTCAAGAGCGTAACTTTCAGAGTTCAAGGCGAATATGCATACGGACTCCTCTCAGCTGAGGCCGGGGTTCACCGGCTGGTCCGTATATCACCCTTTGATCAGGCTGCGCGCCGGCACACTTCCTTCGCCTCCCTTTTTGTTTATCCGGAAATCGATGAGAACATCGAAGTCGAAATTAATGAGAAGGACCTGCGGGTTGACACTTACCGTGCTACCGGCGCCGGTGGCCAGCATATAAATACTACTGATTCCGCTGTCCGCATCACCCATAATCCCACCGGTATCGTGGTCCAATGTCAAAACCAGCGATCACAACACCAGAACCGGGCGGTTGCTATGCAGGTCTTGCGCTCTCGCCTCTATGAACTGGAGCTGGAAAAGAGACAAGCTGAAACAGCCGAGTTGGAAGCAAATAAGGCCGACATTTCCTTCGGATCCCAGATTAGGAGCTATGTTCTGGCTCCCTATCGGCTGGTGAAGGATACTCGAACCAAACTGGAACGAGGGAATGTTGACGCAGTACTCGCGGGAGATATCGACGATTTCATTAAGGCGTTTCTGCTATCAAAGAAGGCTGCGTAGCGGAAACGGCCGGTGGAGATTCGGCCCCCACTCTCTGGAGTTTCCATGGCAATTACACAGATTGAAGAGAAACCGCGAATAATTACGCTCCGCAACAGTCGCCGTAACGAGATTCTGGCGATATTGCTGCTGGCGCTAGGCTTGTTGGCCACTCTCTGTCTGGTCTCGGCGGCGTTTTACCCAAATGATCCGACTTGGAATTCTGCCGGACAGAGCGAGATTCACAATTGGGCCGGCGCAATCGGTGCGAACGTCGCAGCAGCTCTCTTTCAGGCGATCGGAATTGCGGCGTATCTGGTACCGCTTCTCCTATTTGCCGCTGCTTGGCGCCGCTTCAGCACCCGCAATATCAATGCTCCATTCTACCGCCTGTTGGGACTCCTGATTCTGGTTCTCGCTGCGGCTGCCCTGCTCTCGATTTCAAGACTGCATCCACTCTTCGATTCAAGTGTGCAGCCCGGTGGTCTGGCAGGGACCTTAATTTCCCGCACTCTGGCGAGCGGCTTGAATACTATTGGTGCAACGGTTCTCTTGATCGCAGCCGCAGCAACGGGTCTGCTCCTCGCCACTAACTTCTCGTTTATTGGCCTCTACGAACAGCTTCTTAGGGCAAATGCGCCTCGGTTCGCCTTTATCCAAACCATGCCGCAGAAATTCAAGGTCTGGCGCGAGACTCGTCGTGAACAGGAGCGGGTTCGTAAGGAAAGGGTTCTGGCACTGAAGGCTGAACAGGAAGCGGCTCGCAGTGCCTTGAAAGTTTCGCGCGATCTGAGTCCTGCCGAGCGTGTAGCTGAGTTCATGAAGGAACAGGATGCCGCAGCTATCGCTAACTCGGCGGTCGAAATCAGGTCGTCCGCGGAATCACTGACTGCCGCCGTGCGGGACGTTCCCCGCGCAAGCGTGGCAACGGCGGCAGCAGCTACGGCCGGGGCAACAATTGTTGAGAGCCGTTCGGGCCGACGCTCTATCTTCCCCGGTTCTGGCGGCATGAGTACTGTCGTCGACGACGAGGACGATCTCGAGGCCATGGTAAAGGGTGTTTCGGTAGTGCGGAAAAAACCAGAGTCCTCGGCAACTGAAAAGTTGCCTTTCGATGCCGATCGTTCGCGCCGCGTGAGCTACTCAGATTATGCACTCCCGCCACTGGAGTTCTTAAATGAAGCTCCGCCCCACAGTGAACAAGCCGATGCGGAATTACTTAGTTTAGCTACCCGACTGGCGGAAAAATGCAAAGAATTCAATGTCATGGGCCAAATCAAGCACATCTGTCCTGGCCCAGTAGTTACAACCTACGAATTCAAACCTGATCCCGGTGTGAAGTATTCGCGAGTGGTCTCTCTCGTCGACGATCTCTGTCTGGCCTTGAAAGCGGAATCCATTCGTATCGATCGTATGCCAGGTAAACCGCATGTCGGCATCGAGGTTCCCAATCCGCGACGTGAAACGATCTTTCTTCGAGAGGTAATTGAATCGCGCGCCTTTCGTGAATCGGGATCGAAACTCACAATTGCGTTGGGCAAGACGATCGATGGTCTCAACTACGTAGCCGATCTTGCCAAGATGCCCCACCTCTTGATTGCCGGAACTACAGGCGCCGGCAAATCTGTGGGAGTCAATGCCCTCATCGTTTCCATTCTCTATCGGGCGCGACCAGACGAAGTTAAATTTATTCTCATTGATCCCAAGCGACTCGAACTTGGTCTTTACGAAGATATTCCGCACCTCGCCACGCCGATTATTACTGATCCGAAACTGGCGGCAAGGTCATTGAAGTGGGCAGTTTCCGAGATGGAACGTCGCTATCGCGACCTGGCCGGCTGGGGGGTGCGCAATATTGATGGTTACAACACCGAGATCATGAGCCGCAATCTGGTGAAGGAATATGACGATGACGGTGAACCTTGGAAGCCATTGCCCTTCATCGTAATCATCATTGATGAGTTAGCGGATCTGATGATGACTTCCGGCCGTGAAGTGGAAGAGTCTATTACTCGTCTCGCCCAGATGGCGCGAGCCGTTGGAATCCACCTGGTACTCGCCACTCAACGTCCTTCAGTTGATGTTATTACGGGTTTGATCAAGGCAAACTTCCCTTCACGCATCTCCTTCCGAGTCTCATCCAAGGTTGATTCCCGCACAATTGTCGACACGAACGGTGCGGAGCA
>WNFU01007348.1_pt1 | contig 13053 bp, 10 predicted proteins | sample 5400121 | NCBI WGS metagenome assembly WNFU01 (sample SAMN13153360, study PRJNA577476) | soil metagenome | isolation source: 100 cm soil or saprolite under grassland replicate 1 | place: USA:California | collected 2016-06-15 | reverse complement strand
GAAGCAAGCACTTTAGCCACTCCAAAATCGAGAACACAAACACCTCGCTCGTTCAGCATGATATTGGACGGCTTTAAGTCTCGATGAATAATACCGATCTGATGCGCCTCCTCCAACACGTCACAAATCTGTACCGCAATCTTTACGGCGCGTTCAGCTGAAAAAGTACCGTCACGGGCTAACACTTCAGAAAGAGTCTCGCCCTCGACGAATTCCATGATTATGAAGTGACGGCCGTCTGGCAGATTTCCCGCGTCAAAGATCATCGCGGCGTGCTGGTGCCGCAGCCTGGCCATTGTGCGAGCTTCTCTGAGAAAACGGTCCGCTACGTCTCGATCGGCGGCAAATTCTGGTTTGATTATCTTAACGGCGACCGGGCGTTCGAGTCCCAGATGTGTTGCCCGGTAAACGGTGCCCATACCACCCGCCCCGATCTTGCATTCGATCCGGAAGCGGCCGGCGATAAATTGAGGGACATCCATACCTGACCTTCTTTCGGGACAAAAGGTCGCTCGGCACGTGCTTAATAGACCGAGGAGAATGCGCGTCCGGCGGCGCTATAGTGGGCTGTTCGGTTAATATGGCCTGGGGGAGAGAACACCAGCTTCTGGCACAATGCCGGTTAGTTTAGCACTTTTGTTCTGGCAGAGAAACGTTTTGCCGGGCAGGCGAAATTACTTACCGGAATCAAGTCGCTCCTGGACGTTGGGAATCCAAAAAGTTTGTTCATCCAAATCCACGCGCCTCAATCCTCGCTTTGGCAAATCTTTTTCCTTAATGCCCAGGAATGTAAAGTGCGGTAGATCACTGAGCACTGTTTGGAACCACCCATGCCGAGCCAGGATTTCCCGCACTCGAGGATTATCAAACTCATTTACGTCAAAGGCGAGCATCGCTATGTGTTGCGACGTACCTGGCGCGGCTATCGAATAGAGAATTGATTTCGATAAATCTTTGCTGAAAAAGATGCCACTCTTTTCCAGTTCCAGTATTTCAGCAACTTGTTGATGAACCGGCAGACCTTTTAATCGCAGCACCTGATCGGCACTCAATCGGCCTTGCGAAAGCCAATAATCAAGTGCTGGCCAAAACCGAGTGTTCCACAGACGGAGACTGTCGTCATAGTTTCGGCGTGCAGCTTCTGCGCCATCTCGCGGCGTAATGTCCAGATTCTCCTTCTGTGCTTCTTCTCGAGCTCTGAGCAACTCCTTCATAGCGGCAGGCTGGAGTTCAATGTCGGCGTCGGCTACGGTTTCCGTTACAAAGCCTACAGCCTGCTGAAACTTGCCAACCTCTTCTTCGCTGGTAAAGACACACACTGGAGGTAGCATAACCTTCTTGTCGGCGATAAACATGGCGCCATAATCTTCCAGCACGCGTAGGGCTACGGAATCTGACAAGGGACAAATTTTCTCGATGGTTGTTTTCCGCTTTTTCAGTGCTTTGCGCAGAGCCTCGTAAAACGGCGCCGGTATTTCCTCTGCCGAACTCTCGTATGATTTTTCCGCCATTAGTCTGGGATTCTCACCTTTGCTTATGTATTTACTCGCTGCCGGTTGGGCGGAGACTCGTAGAGTTGTTCTTGGCACCGCAATGCTTTGGAGTAGCAGAACAACAAGAATCCACATCTGACGGTGAGACGCGGAAGTACTTCGAATTCTTGTGCTCTCAATTAACTGCGAGGGAACTGCCACCGCAATAATTCCAGAGAAACCAGATCTTCACGAGCTCAGCTGTGCTGAGCCGTGACATTGAAGAGTCAGAGTCAATGGCAGCGCCACCCTGGGACTGCAAACAACCAACGAATTCGAATGATAGTTGGCCCGGCTTACGCGGGTCAACAAACCATTTGAAGGCGCGTTATACTTCTTCATACTGAATTCGGACAACCAGCAGGGATTACATGGACCAGGGTAAACTCCTGAAAGAGATTGTCAATAGTTATCAAAAGCATGGGTGGAGGCTAAGACGAGTATTGCTCCGCCCTGAGACGCGAACCAATATCTCCACTGAACACATCGAACTTGAAGCACTTCCGATTGAGGACGCAGCTGTTGACGCACTCTGGTTTTCCCGCACGTCGCATGGGGATCGCGTAGCTTGGGAACTGCGGCTGTTAGCCGAAACGCCTTACGCTCTCTTTGAAACGTTTGCTGCCAATGAACCAGAACAATTGCAAGGGGAATCGCGAAAAGAAATGGAAGTGCGTTTGCGCGAGTACATCGCGCGCACTGGAGCTTGACGCGTTACTGTCTTCCCATTTTTACGGGAATCTCCAATCGTTCGGCGCCGCGCATAACGACTACGGGTACTGTGGTGTAGGGCACTGCGCGTTGTATTCGCGAATTGAGCTCTTCTGGAGTGCGAATAGGAACGCTATCAAATTCGATCACGATATCGCCTTTTTTTATCCCAGCCATGTCAGCGGGCAGGCTCGCTGAGATATCCCCTAATCTCACGCCAAACATTTTGTTCTCCGAGATTTGAACACGCTCAGCGTCGTCATTATCGTAACCGAATCGGCCCCGACCTTCCGGACGAGTTCGAAACGCTTTCCCCAAACGATCGAATTCTTCTTTTGCAATCGTAGTTAACTTTGTCGTCTGCGTTTCGCCATCGCGAATATAGATGACTTCGACGGTCTTACCGATCGGCGTTTGGCCCAGCAACTCCATGATTTGATCATCTGAGTTAATGGGATGACCATCAAAGCTGGTTATGATATCGCCTCCGACGAGTCCCGCCTTATCTGCCGGCGAACCGGGCGGTTCCACGTTGTCGAAGGTCACACCACCATCAGTAGTATCGAAAGAATCTACGCCAACCCACGATCGAGCTGGTGCTGCCTTGACAATTTCCCGGTTGACGGCTCGCCGAACCGGGGTGACGATAGCGGTAAATGCTCCTGCTCCTATGAAAAAGAGAAGTAGAGCGAGAAAGATCCAAGTCATCCCATTCACGCGTTTTCGCTGCTTTATAGCTTTGCAACCGCGAGCCGACAAGACTGGCGACCCAGCCGGTGCGCCTGCCAAGGGCTGTGCGGTTCCCGTGCTGGCGGTGGCCACAGACTGACCGTTCTGAAATCGCACCGTCTGCGTATACTCGGCTGATCCCTCACCGAGCCGGAAACCGCAATTCCTACAGAAACGCAGCTCGCTCGGCATTGGCGCATGGCAGTTCAAACAAGTCGTTGTTGCTGACTCAACTCCTGGATTGAGCGGCATACCGGGATTCTTTGACATGGCATTGTTACCCATATTGCTTGGATTAACGGTGACAAAACTCTATACGCCTAATCAACCACTATGGTTGCATTTAAGCCTAAGGTTATAGCAACCGAGACGCGATCTCAATTGAATGGTTCGAAGGATTTGCTTCTGCCTCAATTAGTCTTGCGCCTGCCTTCAACCCTGTTCGCTGTCCGGTATTCCCTCATGGCCTAAGACAGTTTTGGAATTGTTAAGTATTCGCCAAAACAATTTCTCTTCCGGGCGATGGACATCCAGCTGGCTAGGGTGCAATATCTTCATACAACCTGAGAACAGTCCGCGTGCAGCCAGCAGCGGGGAGGAAATAGAAAAACTTGGAAGTATCAAAAGCACTCGCGGCGCTTCAGCCGCTCTATGGCAAGGGTAATATCGAAATCGTCACGCTCGATGGGAGACGTGTTCGCGGCGTGGTCCGCAGCATGAAAACTACGCAGGCATTAACTACCCCCAGCGTAAAGATGGAATGCGCAAACGGCGAGGTGATCAAGATACCTTTTCCCTCAATCGCCGAAATCAGAGATCACAACTAGATCTAAGAGTTCGGGCGGACAAAGCTAGCGAGTGCAAATTAGTTTGCACCACGCGTCTCACGATCCACTTCGCGTTTGTGCTATCTTCGCGTATAGTACGCCGTTTCATATAGCAAGTTATTTGAATTCGGGAGCTAGCATCGGAATTGTCATTAACTATTGAAGATTTTGGCGGCAGAGTAGCGAGCGTTTGGTCGGAACTCCGGCCAACTACTAGAGGTCTTGTCGAACGGGCTTTGCACACGTCAAACACGTCCGGCTCGTCAGCTCGTAACATTCCCTATGATGCGCGCGCGGACCTTGAGTTGAGCAGACTTCTGACGGCACTGGATGATCGGGCCTCTGAAACTGAAGCTTCCCTGGAAAGTGAGAAAGGCGATCGACTACGCTACGTTGCTGACGCCTGTGCGGCTGTGCTGCAGGAGAAAACTCAGTCCGCTGAGGTATTCTCCCAGTTAGTGCGGAGAGCAGGGCAGCAGCGCGACTATGCACGCATTGACGCTCTGGCAGATGCTCTAACGCGATTCTCCCCCACTGAAATTTGCGAATTGGCCCGATCTCAGGATGTGATTGTCAGGGCCTTAGCCAGTGAAGCACTCGCCTTGTTTCCCACATCGACCCTTGTAGGTCTGTTGAGTGACCCGGTCGACTCAGCCATTGCGCGGGATGCTCTTAGTCGTCAGGCGATCGATTATGGCTCGGAGGAAGCTCGGCAAATAATCAACGCCTTGGATCAAGTTGAGTTGGAATCTGAAATGTAGAGATGGCAGGGTTTTTCAGACGGCCGCTGAGATTCCGCCTTGACCAATTTCATGCAGGCGTTGAACCACCTGGTCGATCAACCAGTTCGGAGTCGAAGCGCCAGCCGTGACACCGACCCGCTCGACACCTTCCAGATCTTGAGAATTAATTTCCGCTGGCGTTTCGATTAAAAAGCTCTTCTCGCATTGCTCCTCGCAAACTGCCAACAATTTAACGCTGTTCGAAGAATGCCGGCCGCCAATCACATAAAAAGCGTCAACTTGACCCGCCAACGCACGCGCAGCATCCTGGCGGTCGCGGGTGGCGGAACAGATGGTGTTTACGATTTGCGGTTCCGAATCAGACTTTGCGCGCACTGCCTCTGCAACCTCAAGAAAGGTTTTGAGTTTGATCGTGGTTTGCGACACAACAAGGGGCGCGCGCAATCTAGGTAAAGACTCCACTTCTCCAGCGTCTCGGACCACGTAAGTGTTGTTTGGCGCATAACCAACAACTCCAATCATCTCGGGGTGATCCGGATTGCCTGCCACTACTACGTCTCGTCCCTGCCTTGCCGCCCTTTCGGCCAGATGTTGCACCCGGGTTACGAAAGGACAGGTGGCATCAATCACCTTGGCCGCGCGCTCTTCCAATTCGCGCTGCACTTCAGGAGTTACGCCATGGGCGCGAATTACGGCGATAGTATTACTATCAGCTGCGGCGGGCGTATCAATTGTGGAGACACCTTTCGCGCCAAGCCGTTCCATCTCCTGCGCGTTGTGAATTAGTGGACCGAGAGAGCGAATCGGACCGTCCCCACCGGCAACCGCATCTTCAACCAGCTCGACTGCCCGTTCGACGCCAAAGCAGAATCCGTACTCATCTGCCAACAAGACTTCCATAAAGTCCTACTGCCTCTTTCGTGAAATTTAATTGGCGGGTTCGGAAGCTTGACCTTTTTTGCCTGCCTCAGCTGCCCTTTTCCATTCCTCTCGCAGACGATCGCCGCCGGCTACCCGTTCGTCGATCCATTCGAGCTCTTTATCAATAGCCGAGCGCACGTTGCGCCAAAAAGACTTCTTTAGATCGCCCAGATCGTGCGCCAGGTCCGCGGGCAAGATCGCGTAGCAGACATCGCCGAGGTAGCAAAGGACGTCGCATACCGCGTTTGTAGCACAATGAATCGACTCTCTTGCTTCGCTCATAAATACATAACCTCCGGAGGTGAAAACCAGGACCAAAACGTGATTCCCACTATGGTTATTCTAACACACCCTCCTCAGAGTTAACGGACTGGTTCGCGCAATACGGCTGCCGCCGCCAGGGCGGCCGTCCGCGCAGCTTCTTGATGCACGCTCTTCAGACTGGCAACTTGCAAGAGCGACTCCCCCGTACGAGAAAGCATGCGGAAAAGGTCTCCCTCCTCGGCCCTTGTCTCATGAACCATGTCGGCCCAGCCTGTACCAGCAACCCATCGAGCTGCCGCTCCAGCGGCGGAAAAATTTAACTCCGGCGCCGGCTCCACCCCCTGTTTCCATTCTTCGGTGGCGACTCTAAAACCAATTTCCTCGAACATTGACAGTGTGGTTACAAGGCCATCGTCTAACTCCAGCTCACCATAGTCCCGATCATCATCTGCGGTGAGTGCCGCAATGACCGCAGTCATGCTCATATTATCCAAGGATTTGAACAGCCCGTGTTCCAGAGCTTCTCCGACTATCAGCGGCCTGTCGATGTGCAGGTCGGCTAGCCAGCGTCCTCGCTCAGTCACTTTCTCCTTTTCGAAATCAAGATAACCGAATGCCGAAAGGACCCTCGCCCGTTGCTCAAAAGGTTGCCAAACTTCATCTCTTAAGCGCTCAACTCGCCCAGTCGCCCGCTCGACCGTTTCCGCACACTCCGATGACCCCCACAAAGCCTCGGTGCATCTGGCTTTTTCTTCTGTGCTCAGGTGCGCAGGAACGATGGATTCAATGGCCCGTTCGAGCAGATCCAAGGCAGCCCCACCTTCATCCGAACGCGGATCACTTAAGCGGGGTTCGGTCAAAACACATTCTTTGCCTTGAGCGCGGATTTCGGCAAAAGCCTCTTCCTCGCTTATTTTGTCGTGAAGTCTAAAAACCGGAGCATAAACACGCCCGATTCGTTCCAACGGAAGCGAGGCGGGTCGTCCGTCTTCTCGAATTCCTAAAATTGTTCCGCCCCGCCTTTCGCTGACCAACACCAGTCTGCGGCCGCTGCGACCAATACCGACTATGCGGCCCGGCTGGACCACTTCCGCGAGCCAGCGCCGAGAGAGTTCCGCCCGTGTTTGTGGTTTCAGCTCTTGTAACCTGGTTCGAGCACTTAAGAGTCTCTCGAATCCCAGCGCCGCTGAGATTGGGATCTTGCAGCCGGCTTGATCAAGCTTCGACCTGATTAACGCTTCGCTTTCTGCGCGTTCAGCTTCGGCGCGCATAATCCAGCCTGCAACCTCCCGGTGTGCGAAACTCTTTTCAGCAATCTCCCGTACCTGCCCAAAACTCTGATAAGCATCAAGCAGATTGAGGAGTGTCGTGTAAGTTGCTCGAAATTGACTAACAAGCGGATCCGGCGATGCTGCAAGTAGATCAGCTAAACGTTTGGGATCTTGATGTAAACCAGGGGCCGCGACGATAAATCCAACCCGATCACGTCCGCGTCTTCCAGCGCGTCCAGTCATCTGTTGAAATTCCGACGCAGTCAATTGTCGCCAGCCACTCCCAGTACGGATGTCTGGTCCCGTTATCACGACAGCGCGAGCAGGAAAGTCCACGCCCGCGGCTACTGTGCTGGTAGCAAAGATCGCATCGAGCAGACCCTTACTCATTAATTTTTCGATCACTAATTTCCAGGCGGGAATGTGTCCGGCGTGATGCGAGGCTACGGCACCCCGGATGATCACGTCCCAGTGTCGATGTCCGCGAATTTCAGAATGCTGCTCAACAAACCCACGCATGAAATCTCGTCGCGCCTCTGCTCGCTCGACATTTTGGTCTCGTCTGGAGAATGCGGCTTCTGAAGCTGCCTGGTCACAGCGTCGGCGAGTTGGGAAGAACACAATGGCCGGCAGCAAATTGTAGGAACCCAATGCCGTTAACAACGTTGCCGGCGGCATTTCAGGCATGCTGAGTTTCACAATCGCCACTCCATACCGAACCCGTTCAAAAGTGCGCAATATCAGCGATGCGACGAAAGCTTCGTCAGTGTCTACGCCCGCCGTCCCGATTGACTTTTTCCTGAGGGACCATGCTCGTAATTTCGGAGTTCAATTTGCCACTCTGGTCAAGAAGAGGGAGCAAGCGCTTGTCGGGAAGCAAGAATGCTGATCGCAGCGGCACTGGCCGCGCTCCAGGACGAGACACAACTCCGCACCGAATTCCACGGACTTCCTGAATCCAGGCGGCAAATTCGTGAGCATTTCCAATTGTTGCTGATAACAAAAGGAGGCGAATGCGAGGCGGAGTCAGGATTATTGCTTCTTCCCAAACGTGTCCCCTATCGGGATCGGAAAGATAGTGTGCTTCGTCCAGCACAATGAGGTCTGCCCTGACCTGTTCTCCACCTCGTAACGAATCGAATAACTGATTCCGATAGATTTCTGTGGTGCCAACTATCAATGCTGCGGCGGCATTTTCCTTGCGGTCACCCGTGAGGATGCCTACATGCTCAGCGCCAAACTCTTCGATAAACTCTTGATATTTTGAGTTTGTGAGCGCCTTGAGTGGGGTTGTGTACCAGACCCGCTTGCCTCCCTGTAACAGACGTCGCATTTCTTCGCGGGCAATCCAGGTTTTGCCGCTTCCGGTGGGTGCTGTGACGAGAACATCCTCAAATTCCAGAGCCGCCAGTGCTTCAAGCTGAAAAGGATCGGGTTTAAAGGGAGTGGGCAGCGGCGTTCCAATACCTTCCAGCAGATTTTTAGTGTCGCGTGACCGGACCGGTTGTGCTCCGGTGCCGGGGCCAGAGCAATCCGCTGGAAGGCGCGCAGAGCCGGCGTCAGCAGGCCGCTTTCCACGAAATTTTCGCCGCCCGCCCGGGCGCCCGCTGTGACGCTTTGGCCCATTTTTCTTGTCGAACCGTCGACGTCGCATAGGGCGATTGTAACCTGACTCTGACCACCGGCGTCCTTTCCACACGTGGAGTTTGGACAATTAGTGATAAGAGGAGTCTGGGCATTCAGTGGACGAAGTAAGCAATTAAATTACATCGTTTGAGAGCTGACGCGCCAAATGCTAACGTATATGTTGCATTTTTCAAGCGCCTCGCAACTCAGCCTTCCGGGCATGCGTCTAAAATCGGGAACGGAAGGCAACCAAAGGGCGTTTGAAGCTGAAAGATGCCGGAACTCTTCGGAAATTTCGAAGTCAATCGTGCGCCACGTTGGCCGGTGCTTCTCCAACTGATCGGTGCGTCACTCATTTTTCATGTGACCGCCGTCGCGTGCGTGATGTATGTACCTGGCATTCGGGACACCATCAATATCGCCGCGTTGCTATCCCATACCGGTTATGCGGATAAGCCCTATTTGAAGACAACGGTTGGCGAAGATGTACGCATGATAACGTTGGCAGGGGAACGGTTTCGCTACCCTGACGGATACTTCGCAATTGAATCAGGTTCACTAATTCAGCCACAGACACAAGTTGTTGATCCATTCGCTCCAAAAATAATCTCCTCAGGAAAGCCTGACTGGCAGGAAAACAAAGCAACTCCTTCACCCAGTCCCAGTCCCAGTCCAGAGATTGAAACTTCCCCTGTTTTACCGAAAGCTTCACCGACTACTTCAGTTGCTGAAACCACTGCGGAAAAAGAAAAAACCGGAACAACGAGTGCTGAACAGGCGGAACAAGCACTCAATAAGATTGCCGCCGAGAACAGTGTGGTTCGGCCGAATGAGAATGAAATCAATACTCGACCATTGAAAGATTGGTTGGCTCATGCAAACGAGCTAAAAACAAAGGGTGAGCTTGATCTAACCGGTAAAGTCGAGATTACTATTGCGGCGCATCTAACCAGTGGATGCAAACTGACCGATGCGAATATCGTGAGCAAATCCGGGGATGCGCGGTTAGTTGAGGTTGCCCGGGATATGGTGTCTGCCATAAGTGACAGCGGTATGCTCTCATTTCTGCGTGATCCGAAGAAGGTCAAGGATCCGAAGGAACTGAAATGTGATGAGGTGCCGTTGCAGTTGACTATCAAGTTAGATCAAAACGAGGTCAACGCCAGAGTGGAGTCGCAAGCCGACTCTCCTGAGCGCGCCGCTGAAATGGCAAAGGGATATAGCGGCCTCCTGACTGTGGGACAGCTGGTGAAGAGTGGTCATGATGAGGAAGTGCTCTACAGAAATACGCGCGTTGTCTCTGAGGGCAAACAGATCGTAGTCAGTTTCAGTATGCCTCGTGACACTGCCAGTGAAATGCTCAAAAAACAGCTGCCGGCAAGCTAACTAACAATGCCGCCCGCCATGCTTTAGCAGTCGTTTGCCTCGTTTAATTACCTCATCTACAATCACAATCTGTCTCTGGTAGAGGTAAAATGTCTTAGGCGAAAAGTAGAGACTGTGTTCAGTTGCCATGATCGACAAATTCTTAACCAAAGTCTTCGGAAGCAGTAATCAACGTTATCTTAAGTCGGTGCAGCCGCTCGTCGTCCGAATTAATGAGCTTGAAGCATCAGTAAAGGCGCTATCGGACGAGCAACTGCGCGCGCGAACGAACGCTTTCAAGGAGCAGGTTCAGCGCGCGCTGGCTGATGTCAGCGACCCGCAAGATCGAAAGCGACGCGAGCGAGAGGTGTTAGACGAAATTCTGCCTGCAGCATTCGCCACGATCAGAGAAGCCAGCGTGCGAACCACAGGCATGCGCCACTTTGATGTCCAGCTAATCGGGGGCATCGTATTGCACGAAGGAAGGATTGCTGAGATGCGCACGGGCGAGGGCAAAACGCTCGTCGCTACACTGCCTGCCTATTTGAATGCCCTTACCGGTCGTGGTGTCCACGTCATTACTGTCAATGATTATCTCGCGTCGCGCGATGCTGAATGGATGGGCCAGATCCATCGTTTTCTTGGCCTAGAAGTGGGCTGCATACAAAACGATATGGACGATTTCGAGCGGCAGTCCGCGTATGCCGCCGACATTACCTATGGCACTAACAATGAGTTTGGGTTCGATTATTTGCGCGACAACATGAAATTCGATCTGGCCACCTGTGTGCAGCGCGGCCATTACTTTGCGATCGTTGACGAGGTTGACTCGATATTGATCGACGAAGCTCGAACGCCTCTGATTATTTCTGGTCCCTCTGATGAAGCCACAGACAAGTACTATAAGGGCGATGCGATCATTCCCCAGCTTCGTCGAGGCGAGGAGCAAGACGGTGTTAAGACGGGAGATTATCTCGTTGACGAAAAAGCGCATACCGCGGTCCTGACGGAAGAAGGAGTGGATAAAGCTGAACGCCTGTTGGGAGTGGGCAATCTGTACGATCCCTCAAATATGGAGTTGCTCCACTGTGTCGAACAGGCGCTCAAGGCGCATACCCTCTACAGACTCGATCACCAGTACGTGGTGCAGGATGGTGAAGTAATCATCGTTGATGATTTCACGGGCCGGCTGATGAAAGGTCGTCGTTGGTCCGATGGATTGCATCAGGCAGTGGAAGCAAAAGAGGGTGTTAAGATCGAGAAAGAGAACCAGACGCTCGCTACTATCACCCTGCAAAACTATTTTCGGCTGTACGAAAAGCTCTCGGGCATGACCGGTACCGCGGAAACTGAGGCAGCCGAGTTTCAGTCGACGTACAAGCTCGATGTAATTGTTATTCCTACGCACATGACAATGGTCCGTACTGACTTTTCTGATGTTATCTATCGCACGCTGCCGGAGAAATGGAATGCCGTAATTGAAGAGATTAAGGACTGCTACGACCGCGGCCAACCAACGCTGGTCGGTACCGTTTCCGTGGAAAATTCAGAATTGATCTCGCGGCGGCTGCAGAGAGAGGCTGTGCCACATAATGTCCTGAACGCCAAATATCATGAGCGGGAAGCCGAGATTGTAGCGCAGGCGGGACGAAAAGGGGCCGTTACGATCGCTACAAACATGGCTGGCCGCGGTACTGATATTCTGCTGGGCGGCAACCCGGATTTTATGGCCCGCGAGTTTCTCAAGGAGGAAGAAATTGATCCCGATGAAGCTGAGGAACAGCAGTGGACGGGAGCCTTTGCTCGCGCAAAACGGATTGTTGAAGCAGAACATCAGGAAGTAGTGCAAATCGGCGGGCTCCATATTCTTGGTACGGAGCGGCACGAGTCGCGACGCATTGACAATCAGTTACGTGGTCGTGCCGGCCGGCAGGGGGATCCAGGTTCATCACGTTTTTTCCTTTCACTCGAAGATGATCTGATGCGCATTTTTGCCGGTGATAAAGTCAAGGCACTCATGCAGCGTCTGGGGATGGAAGAGGGCGTGGCCATAGAATCGAAGATGGTCTCCAAACGCATTGAGTCAGCCCAGAAGTCAGTTGAAGCTCGCAATTTTGAGTCACGCAAACACCTGCTCGAGTATGACGATGTAATGAACAAACAGCGCGAGACCATCTACGGTCTGCGCCGACAATTGATGGAGCAGCCAGACCAGCGCGAGTATTTGCTTGGTGATCCACCACAGTCGGGTGTGGCTTATGACCTGCTTTCCGACCTGACAAAGCAATATCTGAACCCGGATGTGGGTCCGGACGACTGGGATATTGAGAATTATAACTTACAGATCAAAACCATCTACGATTTTGATGCAGAGGCAGAAGGAATTGATTTTCAGCATTTGACTTCACAGGAGATAGTCGACGCGATCTGGGAGAAGTTGAAGGTTAAGTATGAGGAGAAAGAGCAACAGATCGGCGTGGAAGCGATGCGCACGTACGAGCGCATCATCATGCTCAATATCATTGACGCACAATGGAAGGACCATCTGCTTTCGCTCGATCACCTGAAACAGGGCATTGGCCTCGTTGGTTATGGCCAGAAAGATCCGCTGGTTGAATACAAGAAACAAAGCTTCGATCTCTTTCAGGAAATGCTGGATCGTATCGATACCAGCACAATCCGTTCGCTGTTTAATCTGCAAATAGTTTCAGGCGAACCTCCGGAAAGAGTCCGGCGTCGCCCACCTCGACGTCCGACTCCGCTTACCTTTACGGGTCCAAATCAAGGCGCGGCTGCAGCGGGTGAAGAAGCAGGCAAGGTAAGAACTGTGGTCCGCGATCAACCTAAGGTAGGACGCAACGAGCCCTGCCCTTGCGGTTCGGGTAAAAAGTACAAGAAATGTCACGGCGCAGCGGTCTAAACACAGCCAGCTTGCAACAATTATGCGAACGTTTTAGCTTTCGTCCTTTGCGCTATTCGCGTTTGGTCCCAGATTTGATCTGCACGCTTTGTAACTGTTCTCCCTTTCGTCCCTCACGCCGTGCTCGGAAAGAAATTCCGATTC
>WNFU01007346.1_pt1 | contig 13056 bp, 12 predicted proteins | sample 5400121 | NCBI WGS metagenome assembly WNFU01 (sample SAMN13153360, study PRJNA577476) | soil metagenome | isolation source: 100 cm soil or saprolite under grassland replicate 1 | place: USA:California | collected 2016-06-15 | reverse complement strand
CCTCAAGGGACGGACGGACCGGCGCGATCAGAAGTCGACCAGAGCCGCTCCGGCGTCCGGCCCGTCCTCTGCGAACCGTACCGGTAAGACGACGGAGAGAGTCGCGTGATGCCCTTGACTTCCCTTAGGAACTCATTCCTGAACGCTGGCCCACAACGGGATCCTGTTCCTCGACGAGCTCACCGAGTTCCGGCGCGACGCCGTCGAGGGTCTGCGCCAGCCGTTCGAGGACGGACGCGTCGTGGTGACCCGGGCCATGGGGTCCGTGCAGTTCACAGGCCGTTTCACTCGGCGCCGCGAACCCGTGCCCGCAGCGACGCCCCCTACTGCTCCGGGGCGTGCCGGATGGCGGGGCTCAGGTCCCGGGCGGCGTGAGACTCGTCCCGTCGCCGTCCCGTCGTCGTCCCGTGGAAGACCGCCAAACGACCGGAAATGATGGGTAGAGACCGGTAACGGCCCGGAGCCGAATCCGGCCCTTGACCTGCGGAAACGGTCTCTGACCTGTTGAGCGGGCGAAGGGAATCGAACCCTCACCACCAGCTTGGAAGGCTGGAGCTCTACCATTGAGCTACGCCCGCGGCAGGGAGCAAGTGTACCGAGCGGGCTGCTGGGATACTGCCCGCCATGCGCGTTCCCTTCGTCATCGCCGACGTGTTCACCGAGCGCACGCTCGCCGGCAACCAGCTGTGCGTGGTGCCCGACGCGGGCGAGCTGGACGGGCGGCTGATGCTCGCGCTGGCCCGCGAGATGGGGTTCAGCGAGTCCACGTTCGTGCTCGAGGCTGAAGGTAACCGGTACCGGATGCGGATCTTCACGCCGGAACGGGAGATGCCGTTCGCCGGCCACCCCTCGGTGGGGACCGCGTTCGTCCTTGCCGAGGCCGGGCGGATCGGTTCGCCGGCCACACAGGTGGTTCCGGCGGGGGAGTTCGCGGTCGAGGCCGACGTGGACGCCGGCGCCGCCAGCGTCCGCCAGCATCCGCCGGCGTTCGGCGATGAGCTCACCGACCTCGACCGGGTCGCCTCCACGATCGGCCTCGGGCCGGAGGACCTCGACCCGGCGACGCCGCCCCAGCCCGTTTCCACCGGGCTGGTCCACCTGATGGTCCCGGTGCGGACCCCGGACGCCGTGGCCCGCGCCGAGATGCGTCCTCACGATGTGGCCACCCTGGTCGAGGAGCGCGGCTGCGACGCGCTGTACTGCTTCGCGCTGACCGAGGAGGGTGCGAAGGCCCGCCTGTTCGCGCCGGGCGTGGTCCTGGCCGAGGACCCGGCCACAGGCTCGGCGGCCGGCCCGTGCGGCGCCTACCTCGCCGAACGCGGATTGGGGCCGATGCCCGGGTCGATGGTTATCCGCCAGGGAGAGGAGGCGGGCCGGCCCAGCGCGCTGAAAGTCACCGTGGAACGCGAAGGGGACAGCTGGTCGGTCGTCGTCGGCGGAGGCGTCCGGATCGTGGCCCGCGGCGAGTTCGACCTGCCCGACGCTTAGGACTCCGCGTCGGAAGTACGGCCGAATGCGAATGTATTTCCGAGGCGGTGCACTTAGTCCGGGGCAGGCGAGTCCTCGCGGATCAGGTCCTGCCGGAGTCGCTGGGGGGACGGCATCAGGTCCCGCCAGGGGTCGCCGTCGCCGATCAGCTTCGGCACGTTCCGGATGGTGAAGTCCTGCGGCGCAACCCGTTCGAGGTCTTTCCACGGCACCGGGAACGACACCGTCCCGCCGGGCCGGGCCCGCGGTGAGTACGCCGCGACCACGTGCTTGCCCGGCCCGATGCGCGTCGCGTCCAGGAACACCCGGTCCCCGCGTTCCTTCTTCCGGAACTCGATCGTGATCAGGTCGGGATCCATCTCGGCGGCCTGTGCGGCCAGCGCGAAGGCGGCCCTGGCCACCTCCCCATAGCTGTGCCGGCGCTCGAGTGGAACGTAGAGGTGCACGCCCTTCGCCCCGGACGTCTTCGCGGCCGACTCCATTCCGTTGCGCTCCAGGACCTCCCGGACCACGAGCGCGGTCCGCACCGCCAGGTCGAAATGCCCGGCCGGCGGGTCGATGTCCATGATCAGGAACTCCGGACGCTCGATGCGGTCCACGCGCGACAGCCAGGGGTGGAACTCGATCGAGGCCTGGTTCGCCAGCCAGACGAGCGTCCGCTGGTCGTTGCATAGCGCGTAGCGGACCTCCTTGCGCTTGCCCCGCCCGGAGTCAGCCGGAAGCGACACGGTGCGGACCCACCTCGGCGCGTAGTCGGGCGTCTGCTTCTGGTAGAAGGACCCGCGCTCGATGCCGTCCGGATAGCGGATGACCGTGAGCGGCCGGTTCCGGAGGTTCCGAAGGAACTGTGGGGTGACGGCCCGGACGTAGTCGATCAGGTCGCCCTTGGTCAGACCATCGTCGGGCCAGAACACCTTGTCGAGTCGCGACAGCTCCACGCCGCCCGGCATGGGCAGGTCATACCCGCTACCTCCGATCGGGGCAAGCCGGCATCGGTGTTTCCCGGCCGCGCCCCCGGGTAGGACACCAACGCGTCGCGCCGCTTTCGCCGTGCCGCCAGGGTTCGGCCCTCCCCCCTCCTACCCTCGGCGCGGCGCTGCCCGAAACCGCAGAGCCAGTGGCGCATCCGTTGCGCCTACAATTCGCTGCAGCGGGGCGTAGCGCAGCTTGGTAGCGCGCTGCCTTTGGGAGGCAGAGGTCGCGGGTTCAAATCCCGCCGCCCCGACTCGGTTCCGCCGAAACCCGCTCGTCTCAGGCGCGCTGGGTGACATCGGAGGGCGAGCACTGCTCGGCGCCGTGCGCGTGAGTGACCTTGCGCAGCGACGCGGCCACGACCTCGATCTCCGCGTCGTCCAGGTGCCCGGTGAAGTGCCGGTCGACGGCGGCGAGGAACGACGGAGTGGCGTCGGCGAGCGCCCTCCGGCCCCGGTCGGTGATCACCGCGTTCGTTCCCCGGCGGTCCGAGGGGCACGCGGTCCGCTCGATGAGCCTCGCGGCCTCCATCCGGTCGGCCAGCCGCGTCAGCCCGCTCTTGGAGAGCAGGACCGAACGCGCCAGCTCCTGCATCCGCATGGAACCGTCCTCCGCCCTGGCCAGCCGGGCCAGCACCTCGTGCCAGGAGAGGGGGAGCCCCGCGTCACGGACCAGGTCCGCCTCGACGCTCTCCACGGCGGCCGCGTGCGCCTCGATGAGCGCAATCCAGGCGGTCAGGCCGTTCTCCGAGCTTCGCTCTCCGATCACGAGGGAAGTCTACCAGCGGAAGTTGACGCCGCAACGACTTTGGCCGTATCCTTTGCCTGCGCAACGATTGCAGTAACAACAGGTTTTCGGCGAGGCGCCTCTGGTTCCGCCGGTGAAGCGGCATTCGAGGCGGAAGGAGGCGGGAGTCATGGCAGAGGGAATGCGGGTGCTGGACGGGATCGAGATCCCGGCCCCGGGGGTCTGGGAGCTCGACCGGGCCCACACGCGGCTGGGATTCGTGGCCCGACACCTGATGGTGACGAGGGTACGGGGCAACTTCGGCGTGTTCGGCGGGGCCATCACGGTCGGCGAGCGCCCGGAGGACTCGAAGGTGGAGGTGCGCATCGACGCGGCCAGCATCGACACCGGCACGAAGGACCGGGACACGCATCTGCGCTCTCCGGACTTCCTCGACGTGGAGAAGTACCCCGAGCTCACGTTCCGGTCGACCAAGGTGGAGCGGGTCGGAACGAACTCGCTGCAGGTGGAGGGCGACCTGACGATCCGCGAGGTGACGCGCCCGGTCGTCCTCGAGGCCGAGTTCGAGGGCCTGACCGACGACCCGTGGGGCAACAAGCGGATCGGGTTCACCGCCACCACGGAGATCGACCGCGAGGACTGGGGGATGACCTGGAACGTGGCCCTTGAGAAGGGCGGGCTCCTGGTCAGCAAGAAGGTCCAGATCGAGCTCGACGTGGAGGCGGCCTTCAAGTCCGAGGCCGGAGACGCGGCCGCGTAGCGCGCCGTCGTAGATTTCGAGTCGATTCGCAACACCGCCCGGGCCCCCACACGGCCCGGGCGGTTTCGCGTCGCGGCTCACCCCGCCGAGAACAGCGCCAGGACCCGGTCGTGCAGGACGCCGTTGGTGGTGAGCACGCTTCCGCCGTCCGACAACGGGCTGCCGTCCAGCTGGGTCATCCGGCCGCCGGCCTCCCGCACGATCACCGCCAGCGCCGCCCAGTCCCACGTGCGCAGGCTCTCCTCGATCATCACGTCCGCGGCGCCCCGGGCGACCAGCGTGTGGCCCCAGAAGTCCCCGAACCCCCGGGTGCGCGCGGCCGCGGAAGTCAGCGCGTCGAATCCGGCCGCATGCGGCCCCGTCCGCCAGTCGCCGAGCCCGCCCAACGACACCAGGGCCTCCTCGAGCGAGGAGCGGCTGGCCGCGTGGATCGGCTCGCCGTTCAGCGTGGCGCCCGCACCGGCCGCCGCGCCGTAGCGCTCGCCGATCGCCGGCGCCCCGACCACCCCGACCACGGGCTCGTCGTCGACGACCAGCGCGAGCAGCGTTCCCCAGATCTGGATCCCCGCCGCGAAGTTCTTGGTGCCGTCGATGGGGTCCACCACCCACACCCGGCCGCCGGAACCCCTACGCCCGTGCTCCTCGCCGAGCACCGCGTCGGCGGGGAACTCCTCCGCCAGCCGGTCCCGGACCATGGCCTCGACGGCCAAATCGGCCTCGGTGACCGGCGTCGAATCGGGCTTCCGGCGGACCTCGAACCCGCCCTGGTAGAACCCCATCGCGATCTCGGCGGCCCGGTCGGCCAGCGAGTGGGCGAACTCCAGCTCCCGCTCGTACATGGCGCCCGAGGGTAGCAACGCTGCCCAGGTGGGGTTCCCGGGATTGCATTACGCTCGATCTCATCATGGAGAGCACCGTCGAGGAGTCGGGCCGGCACACCGTCGTGTTGACCGTGGAGGTTCCGCCGGAGGAGTTCGCCCGGGACCTCGACCGCGCCTACCGGCGCATCGGCCAGCAGATCAAGGTTCCCGGGTTCCGCAAGGGCCACGTGCCGCGGAAGATCATCGACGCCCAGATCGGGCGCGACGCCGTGATGCAGGAGTTCATCGATGACGCGCTGCCGCAGTACTACTCGGAGGCCGTCCGGGAGCACGAGCTGGCGCCGATCGCCGACCCCGAGATCTCGCTCGAGAAGTCGGACGAGGGCCAGCCGCTGGTGTTCTCGGCCACCGTCGAGGTCCGGCCCCGCCTGCAGCTCGAGGGGTGGCGCGAGGACATCGCCGACGTCGAGCCGCCGGACGCGACCGTCACCGACTCAGACGTCGACCAGTTCGTCGACCGGCTCCGCGACCGGTTCGCCGAGGTCGAGACCGTCGGCCGCCCGGCGCAACGCGGCGACTACGTCCTGGCCGACATCCGGGGCACCGTCCACGGCGAGGAGATCCCCGAGCTGACCCTGCCCGACCAGCTGTACGAGGTTGGGAGCGGGCAGCTCGTGCCGAGACTCGACGAGGAACTGGAGAGCACGACCGCGGGGCAGATCCTCAAGTTCAACGCGGTCCTTCCGGAGCGATTCGGTGAACGCGTCGGCGAGGAGGTCACCTTCCAGGTGCTGGTGAAGGAGGTCAAGGCCAAGAAGCTCCCCGCCGTCGACGACGAGTTCGCCAAGATGGCGAGCGAGTTCGACACCCTGCAGGAGCTTCGCGACGACCTCCGGGAGAAGCTCGGCGAGGCCAAGGCGGCCGAGGCGCGCGGCGAGTTCCGCGACCGGCTGCTGCGGGCGCTGGTCGACCAGGTCGACATCGAGCTGCCCGAGCGGCTGGTCGACCACGAGACCGAGCACCGGGTGCAGGAGGCCACCCGCCGAGCCGAGCGGGCCGGGCTGACCCTGGAGCAGGTGCTCGAGGCCCAGGAGTGGGACGAGCTGCGGTTCCGCAGCGACGCACGCGCCCACGCCACGCGGGCCATCAAGTCGGACCTGGTGCTCGAGGCGATCGCCCGCCAGGAGAACGTCACGGTCACGGCCGAGGAGATCGCCTCGGCCGTCCAGGACCTGGCCCAGGCCCTCGGGCGGGACCCGAAGGAGGTGGCCAAGACCATCGAGCGGACCGGACAGGTCACCTCACTGGCCGGTGATATCATCCGATCCAAGGCCCTCGACCTCCTGGTCGAGGCCGCAGAGGGGGACAGGGGGCCCACCTCGGAGGAGCCCGCCGACACACGACCGGAAGGGACCGAGGCACCCGACCATTCCACCGGAAGCAACCAGGGAGCGACGAAATGAAGGACTATCTGGTTCCCGTCGTCGTCGAGCAGACGAACCGCGGCGAGCGCTCGTTCGACATCTACAGCCGGCTCCTCAAGGAGCGGATCGTGTTCCTCGGGACACCGATCGACGACCAGGTCGGCAACCTGATCATGGCCCAGCTCCTGTTCCTCGAGTCCGAGGACCCGGACAAGGACATCAACCTGTACATCAACTCGCCGGGCGGGGACATCACGTCGCTGTTCGCGGTGTACGACACCATGAAGTACGTGCGGTGCGACGTGTCGACCATCGTGATGGGCCAGGCCGCCTCGGCGGCCGCGGTGGTCCTGGCGGCGGGGACCAGGGGCAAGCGCTTCGCCCTCCCGCACGCGCGCGTGCTGATCCACCAGCCCCACGGCGGCGCGCAGGGCCAGGCCGTCGACATCGAGATCCAGGCGAAGGAGATCCTGCGGTACCGGAAGCTCCTCGACGAGATCCTCGCCGAGCACACGGGCCAGCCGATCGAGAAGATCAGCCACGACACCGACCGCGACTTCATCATGACGGCCGAGCAGGCCAAGGAGTACGGCGTGATCGACGAGGTCTTCACGAGCCGGAAGATTCGTCCGGAACTGGCTGCGGCGGCGGCCGGAGCCTCGTAGGATTCGACGGTGATCCGCCGCCGGCCGATGCCCGGGGCCGGTGGGGGGGACGAACGTAGCCGGGAGGAACGGGCGGGAGCCGGGATAGATGGCGAAGTTCGGGGACTCGGATCTGCTGAAGTGCTCCTTCTGCGGCAAATCGCAGAAGCAGGTCAAGAAGCTCATCGCCGGACCCGGCGTGTACATCTGCGACGAGTGCATCGACCTGTGCAACGAGATCATCGAGGAGGAGCTCTCCGAGACCTCCGAGCTCAAGCTCGAGGAGCTCCCCAAGCCCCGCGAGATCTACCAGTTCCTCGACGACTACGTGATCGGCCAGGAGCAGGCCAAGAAGGTCATGGCCGTCGCCGTCTACAACCACTACAAGCGGATCCAGGTCGGCCAGAAGAACGACGAGGTCGAGCTCCAGAAGTCGAACATCCTGATCCTCGGGCCGACCGGCTGCGGCAAGACGCTGCTGGCGCAGACCCTGGCCAAGATGCTCAACGTGCCGTTCGCCATCGCGGACGCCACCGCGCTGACCGAGGCCGGCTACGTCGGTGAGGACGTCGAGAACATCCTGCTGAAGCTGATCCAGGCCGCCGACTTCGACGTGAAAAAGGCCGAGACCGGGATCATCTACATCGACGAGATCGACAAGATCGCCCGGAAGTCCGAGAACCCCTCGATCACCCGAGACGTCAGCGGCGAGGGCGTACAGCAGGCCCTGCTGAAGATCCTGGAGGGGACGACGGCGTCGGTCCCGCCCCAGGGCGGACGCAAGCACCCCCACCAGGAGTTCATCCAGATCGACACCACGAACGTCCTGTTCATCTGCGGCGGCGCGTTCGCCGGCCTCGAGAAGGTCATCGAATCCCGGATCGGGAAGAAGGGCGTCGGGTTCGGCGCCGAGATCCGCCCGGCGGGGGAGAAAGACGTCGGCGAGATCCTGTCCCACGTGCTGCCCGAGGACCTGTTGAAGTACGGGCTGATCCCGGAGTTCGTCGGCAGGCTGCCGGTGCTCACCCACGTGCACAACCTGGACAAGCAGGCGCTGGTGGACATCCTCACCAAGCCGAAGAACGCGCTGGTCCGGCAGTACCACAAGTTCTTCGAGTTCGACGGCGTGGAGCTCGACTTCGCCGACGACGCGCTGGTGGCCATCGCCGACCAATGCCTCCTCCGCGGCACCGGTGCCCGCGGGTTGCGGGCGATCATGGAGGAGGTGCTGCTCAACGTGATGTACGAGCTGCCCTCCCGCAAGGACGTCACCCGCTGCGAGATCAACGCCGAGGTCGTCCTGTCCGGCGTGAACCCCACGCTCATCCCCCGCGAGACGGCCACCAAGACCCGCACCCCCAAGGAACGCACGGCCTAGCGACGCCTGATCCAGCGGAACTCCCCGCCCGAACAACACGTCGAAGCGACGTGCCCCGGACGCGCACCGCCTTGCTCCTCCTTCTCGTGGCCGTGTTCGCTGCCGCCTGCGGCGGGAGAACAGGTTCCTCCGGCGCCACGGGAACCCCGAGTCCGACTGGGTCCTCGCTGCCGGTCGTCGAGCTGAAGCTTCGTGTGGTCGACGCGGTCGGCGGCGCCATCGACTGGTGCGATCCCGACATCTATCCCGTCGGGCGCGGTACCGAGTTGCAGCGGGCGCGTCAGGCGCTCGACGAGATGCAGGCCAACCCCGACGTCTACGACGCGGTCCTGGGGCACGAGGGGATCGACCCGGACGCCGAGCTGACGGACCGGCAGCTCGTCCGCGTCTACGGCGACTACAAGCTCGTCGCGAACGACACCCCGGTGCCGCTCGTGCCCGACGGCGACGGCTACCGGTTCACCCTCATCGTCTACGCCCAGCAGGCAGGCTACGACGACAAGGTCGAGGGCCGGGTGACCGACGATGGGACGGTCACGATCGAGCGCACGATCCCCGGAGACGGGTCGCCGGGCCACTTCTTCAATCCGAACTGCCCGATCTGCCTCGCCCGGGGCACGCGAATCGCCTCGCCGCACGGATTCGTGGGAGTCGAGGACGTCCGGGTCGGCATGCCCGTGTGGTCGACCGATCGGTCGGGCGACCGGATCTCCGCGGTCGTCATCGCCGTCGGTCACACGCCGGTGCCGCCGACGCACCGGGTGGTCCGGCTGGCGCTGGCGGACGGGCGGCGGGTGCTGGTCTCTCCCGGCCATCCCACGCCCGATGGTGGAACCGTGGGTGGGCTGAGGATCGGTGATCCCTTCGAGGGAACGCGCATCGTGTCGGTCGAGCGGATTCCCTACGGGGGCGGATTCACCTACGACCTGCTGCCGTCGGGACCGACGGGAACCTACTTCGCGAACGGCGTGGTGCTCGGATCCACGCTGGCGCGGGCGACCGCGCGGTCAGCCTGACCCCGGGGGCGCGTGGGCTTCTCGTTCCTCAGCGTGGCTCTCGCGTTCCTCCGCGCGGTCTCGGATCTCCTCCACGATCAGCGCCGGGACCAGCGCGCAGGAGACGCCGATGAGGGTGCCGGCCACCGCGTCGGACAGCCAGTGGGCGGCGAGGTAGGCGCGCGACAGCGCCATCAAGAAGGCGAAGACGGCCGCCGCGGTTCCCCAGATCGCTCGCTGGCGGCCGGTCGGGAGAAACGCGATCACCAGCGCCACGGCGGTGACGGCGGTGGCGAGCGCGTGCCCCGACGGGAACGATGACCCGCTCGTGTGCACCAGCGCATGCGGAGGGCGAGCGCGATCGAAGATCGACTTCAGCGTCCCGGTCAGCGCCTCGGCCAGGATGATGGCCGACGTGAACGCGATGAGGTGCCACCACCGCCTGCGGAGCGCCAGGTACACGGCGGCGAGGGCCCGGACGGGGAGCGTCGCCTTGACGGACCCCAGCACGTTGAGGACCTTGGCCACCGCGGTCAGCCATCCCGCGCGGTGCGACTCGACCGTGCGCAGGAAGGCGTCGTCGAGGTGCTGGAGGTTGTCCCGGGTCGAAGAGATCGCCATGAGCACACAGATCGCGACGGCCAGGGCCGCCAGCACGCCGGCCGTCGCCAAGTCCGCGAGTTCATTGTCGAGCAGTCGGTGCTCGTGCTCCTTGCGTGGCATCCTGACGAATCGCTCCTCGGTGGGAGGGAGTGAATCAGGCGGGCATCGTATCTGGCCGCCTCTGGCCTCCGAGCCCCGACCGGCGTACTGTCGGTCGGAATGGGGGGGTTCGTGCGAACTCGCGTGGGCCGGGCCGCGGCCGCAGCCGTGCTGCTCCTCCTTGCCGCGTGCGGCGGCTCGGGTCCCGCACCCCCTCCGCGATCCGCGCCGGGGACGATCACCGTGGGGTCCTTCAACTTCCCGGAGTCCGAGGTGCTCGCGGAGGTCTACGGGCAGGCTCTCGTGGCGGAGGGACTCCCGGTGCGGCTGGCCCTGAACCTCGGGCCGCGCGAGCTCGTGGAGCCGGCATTGCTGCGGGGGCTGGTGCAACTGGTGCCGGAGTACCAGGGCTCTGCCCTCGACTTCCTGAGCGGGTCGCAGACGGCCGTCGCCGACCCCGCGGCCACCCACGCGGCGCTCGACCGGCAGCTGGCGCCAACCGTGGCGATGGCGCTGCGAAGCGCACCGGCGCAAGACGCGAACGCGTTCGCGGTCACGGGTGCGACGGCTCGCCGCTATCAGCTGGAGAAGGTTTCTGACCTCGTGCCGATCGCCGACGGGCTGGACATCGGTGGACCGCGCGAGTGCCCTCACCGACCTCTGTGTCTGCAGGGGCTGCGTGACCTGTACGAGCTGCGCTTCCGGCACTTCTTCCCGCTCGACACCGGAGGGTCGCTCACCCACGCCGCGCTGACCTCCGGAGACGTGGACGTCGCGGTGGTCTTCTCGAGCGACCCGGTGGTGGCCGAGCGGGGGTTCGTGCTGCTCCGTGACGACCTGGGCCTGGAGCCGGCCGAGAACGTGACGCCGGTCGTCAGCAGAGCTCTGGTTCGTCGCTATCGCGATCGGCTCACCGCCACGATCGATGCCGTGTCGGCCCGGTTGACCACCGGACAGCTGGTGTCCATCAACGTCGCGGTGGCGGGAGGCCTCCGACCCGCAGTGGTCGCCGCGCGGTGGCTGGAAGATCAGGGGCTGACGTCGTGACCACAGAGGTCGGTGGGGTGACGACGCCCGCGGAGGAGACGCTGCCGGGCGACCACGCCCGCTGGCGGGACCCGGTCGCGCTCCCGGGAGTCCACTCGACTCGCCGCCGTCGCCGGCCGTCGGGGAAGCCTCCGCCGCTTCCCCGTGAGCTCGGCGCCAGCGGCAAGATCTGGATCGCCGCCATCATCGCCATGTTCGCGTTCCTGATCCTCCTGTTCACGGTGCCGATCGGCAGCTCGATCGAGCGGGCCGAGGATCAGTTCCTCGCCTGGCTGTCGGGGGTCCGGACGGGATGGCTGACCCATCTGGCCAAGGGGATTGCGGGCCTCGGGGCCGAGTGGCCGAACCGAGTCGCGCGGTGGGCGGTGATCGTGCTGCTCATCGTGTTCAAGCGGTGGCGGCACCTGTTCGTTTTCCTGGGCACCGTGATCGTCGTCACGTGGCTCGTCGGCCAACTCCCCCTGTTCGTGCCCCGCGCCCGGCCGCTCGGCGTAGAGATCATCGGGAGCTGGAAGGGCTTCGCCGCCCCGTCCTCGACGGTCGCCTCGGCGTCGATCACCGGCCTCGGCGTTGTGTACACGCTCCTCGAGGCCGGAAGGATCCGCCAGATCGGGAAGTGGGTGCTCTGGACCCTGCTCGCGCTCCTGATCGTGGCCAACTGGTACCTCGCGGTGGACCATCCGTTCGACGACCTCGTGGCCCTAGTGCTCGCCGTCGCGATCCCCCTGCTCGCGTACCGCATGCTTGTGCCGAATTCCGTGTTCCCGGTCGCCTACCGGCGGGGACGCTCGGCCCACCTCGACCTCGGCGGGGCGAGGGGGGAGGCCATCCGGCAGGCCGTGGCCGACCAGCTGGGGCTCGCCGTGACCGGCGTCAAGCCGTTCGGGCTTCAGGGCTCCGGCGGCTCGACGCCGATGCGCATCACGGTCGAGGGGAACCCCGACCGCGTGCTGTTCGGCAAGTTGTACGCGAAGACCCACCTCCGGGCGGACCGGTGGTACAAGCTCGGGCGCACGATCCTGTACGGCTCGCTCGAGGACGAGAAGGCCTACAACTCGGTCCGCCGGCTGGTGCAGTACGAGGACTACGTCTTGCGCGTGATGTACGAGTCGGGGATCCCGACCGCGAAGTCCTTCGGGTTCGTGGAGATCACGCCCGGCGCTGAGTACCTCCTCGTCACGGACTTCCTGGAGGGAGGCGTGGAAATCAGCGAGGCGGAGGTGGACGAGGCGGTCATCGACGACGCCCTGGGCACGATCCGTCGGATGTGGAACCTGGGCCTCGCACACCGCGACGTGAAGCCCGCCAACATCCTCGTCCGAGACGGTCGAATCGTGATGATCGACCTGGCGTTCGGGGAGCTGCGCCCGTCACCCTGGCGGCAGGCGGTGGACCTGGCGAACATGATGATCGTGCTGGGGCTGCGGGCCGACCCCGACGTCGTGTGGGCTCGCGCGATCGAGATCTTCACGGTGGACGAGCTGGGGGAGGCCTTCGCGGCCACCCGCAGCGTCACCATCCCCTCCCAGTCGAAGTCGATGATGCGCAAGCTCCGCAAGGAGGGCCGCGACGTGCTCCGGCGCTACCGCGAGCTCGCGCCGCCGCGCCGCCCGATCGCCATCCAGCGGTGGAGCTTCCAGCGCATCGCGCTCACCGTCGGTGTCGCGTTCGGTGCGCTGATCCTGTTCAGCCTGCTGCTCGAGAACCTGAGCTCGGGGGCCCTGTGAGGGGCAGGCTCCTCGGGGGGATACTCGCCTCCTCGCTGGTGCTCTCGGGCTGCGGCAGCGCGTCGACGGGGCCGCCCAGCACGCCCACCTGCGACCCCAAGACCCACGGAGACGTGCTGACCTTGATCGCGCAGTCCGTCCCGTCGGCGACCTTGATTCCGTGCATCGCCGAGTTCCCGGCCGGGTGGACCTTCGGCGGCGAGCGGTTCGAATCCGGCCACTCGGAGTTCTGGCTGGACTCCGACCGGGCCGGCCTCCGGGCCGTCACCGTGACCCTGGACCGGACGTGCGACACGACGGGCGCCATCCGCATCCCCGTGGAGCCCGACGAGGCGGGGACGGTGCGCTCCG
>WNFU01007345.1_pt1 | contig 13056 bp, 9 predicted proteins | sample 5400121 | NCBI WGS metagenome assembly WNFU01 (sample SAMN13153360, study PRJNA577476) | soil metagenome | isolation source: 100 cm soil or saprolite under grassland replicate 1 | place: USA:California | collected 2016-06-15 | reverse complement strand
TAATAATTGAAATAGGGATCTTTCCCTATTTCAATTATTACTATCGGATCAATTTTGATGGTACAGGGCTCACTCGTTTGACCGAGGCTGAGGCCAACCATATCGTCAGCTTCTCACCGGATATGAAATTCTATGTTGACACCTGGTCCCGGGTTGACCTGCCCACCGTTTCGCAATTGCGCAGCACCGCAGACGGAAGAGTTTTGCAGGAGCTCGAACGTGCTGATATTCAGGAATTAATTAAGGCCGGCTGGCACGAGCCAGAGGTTTTCACTTCGCTGGGTCGGGACGGTAAGACCGAAATCTGGGGGATTATTGTTCGGCCGACAAACTTTGATCCGGCAAAAAAATATCCGGTAGTTGAATTCATCTATGCAGGGCCGCAGGACTCGTTTGTGCCCAAATCCTTTAGCCCATACCTGGCGATGCAGGCACAGGCCGAGCTCGGTTTTATCGTGGTCCAGATCGATGGGATGGGCACCTCAAATCGATCCAAGGCCTTTCACGATGTTTGCTGGAAGAACCTTGCCGATGCAGGCTTCCCGGATCGAATCCTCTGGCACAAAGCTGTGGCCGCAAAATATCCTTACTATGACATCAGCCGGGTCGGGATCTACGGTCACTCTGCCGGAGGCCAGAGCGCTCTCGGCGCGCTTCTTTTTCATCCTGAGTTTTACAAAGCGTGTGTGTCCTCCTGCGGCTGCCACGACAACAGAATGGATAAAATCTGGTGGAACGAACAGTGGATGGGTTGGCCCCTTGGGCCTGAGTATGCCGCCTCGTCCAATGTGGACAATGCTTATAGACTACGTGGCCACTTACTCCTTTCTGTCGGAGAGATGGACCCGAACGTGGACCCCGCCTCGACCATGCAGGTAGTCAATGCCTTGATCAAGGCGAATAAGACCTTCGATCTGATTGTTCTTCCCGGCCAGGGCCACACGCCGGGTGGAGAGTACGGGGAAAGAAAGCGCTTTGACTTTTTCGTCCACCATTTACTGGGGATCGAGCCCCCGGATTGGAATAAAGTTGAGCAGAAGAAAGAGTCGAAGGATAGGGTTGCTCCGGCGGTCTCCAATTAATCAATGGAGGCGGCTCCCCAGCGCCAACGGCGCGAAATGTGAGAGCCTGGGCCAAGGGCCCAGTAAAGAGTAATACTCAAAGATCAATAGTAGTTTGGAGGAATTTTATGAATTATCGAAGAGCGTGGCTGGCCGGTTACTTAGGACTAGCGCTCTGCTGTGTCATCGTTCCGTCAAGAGGCCAGCAAGCGTTTCAGACTGTGGCGCCAGCTTCTCCGGCAGCATCACGGGATTATCCCGTCAAGCCCGTGCCATTTACTTCGGTACATTTTACCGATACTTTTTGGGCCCCGCGGCTGGAACTCAATGCGAAGGTGACTATCCCGTTTGCGTTCAAGAAGGACGAGGAGACTAAGCGAGTCTACAATTTCGAACGAGCGGCGGCAGCGCTTCGCGGTGAGATGATTAAGGATAAGACACCTCCCGGTTATCCCTTTGACGATACCGACGTTTACAAAGTGATCGAGGGCGCAGCGTACGCCCTGACTGTGAAACCCGATGCTCAGTTGGAATCCTATGTAGATAAATTAATTGAGAAGATAGGAGCAGCACAGGAGCCAGACGGTTACCTTTACACTACACGAACAATTGATCCAGAGCACCCGCACGCCTGGGCAGGGAAGAAGCGATGGGAATTGGAGAAAGTCGACAGCCACGAGCTCTATGACCTTGGGCATTTATATGAGGCGGCCGTCGCCTATTATCAGGCGACGGGCAAACGTCAACTGCTTGATATTGCCCTCAAGAGCGCTAATTTATTAGACCAGACGTTTGGACCAGGAAAACAATCTATCTGGCCTGGCCACCAGATCACCGAGATGGGACTGGCCAAGCTCTATCGCGCCACCGGTGATCGGCGATACCTGGATTTGGCCAAGTTCCTGCTCGATGTGCGCGGACCTGATGGCACGCGCGGAAGCGGTCGAAAGTACAATCAGTCACACCTCAAAGTTGTGGACCAGACAGAGGCGGTCGGCCATGCCGTGCGCGCTACTTACATGTATTCGGGCATGGCTGATGTCGCGGCCCTGACCGGCGATCTCTCGTATGTAAATGCGATCGACAAAATCTGGGATGATGTTGCTGATAAGAAGCTTTACATCACCGGTGGCATCGGGGCCACCGGTTCAGGCGAAGCATTTGGTGGTCCATACGATCTCCCGAATACGAGCGCCTACAACGAGACCTGTGCCGCCGTCGGCAATGACTTCTGGAATCAGCGGCTTTTCCTATTGCATGCGGATGCAAAATATATCGACGTAATGGAGCGCACGCTCTTTAATGGACTAATCTCCGGGGTCTCGCTCGATGGCAAGACATTCTTCTACCCGAACCCGTTGGAATCTGCCGGCCAGCACAAGCGGAGTCCCTGGTTTGGAGTTGCTTGTTGTCCGGGCAACATCACGCGATTTCTACCCTCCGTGCCTGGTTACGTCTATGCTCAACGGGGCGATTCTCTCTATGTCAACCTTTTTGTGGGAAGCACCGCGGAGGTCAAGCTCGATAATGGCCGCAGGCTGAAGCTGGTCCAGGAGACGCGTTACCCCTGGGACGGGACCGTTAAGTTAACAGTCAACCCCGACCAGAGTGGCAATTTGACGATTAATATGCGTATTCCCGGTTGGGCGCGGAACCAGCCGGTCCCCAGCAATCTTTACCGCTTCGTCGATAAAGTTGAAGAGCCGGTGGTGCTGAAAGTAAATGGCAAAGCAGTGGCAGTCAACACCGAAAAAGGTTATGCGGCTTTGAGTCGTAAGTGGCAAAAAGGAGATGTGATTGAACTGATCTTACCAATGCCCGTTCGCCGGGTGATGGCTAACGACCTGGTCCAGGCGGACCGCGGTCGCCTGGCATTGCAGCGAGGGCCAATCGTCTATGCTGCTGAGTGGCCGGATAACCCCGGTGGTCGAGTGCGCAATCTTGTGCTCTCTGAAAATGCCAAGCTGACGGCTGAGTTTAGACCTGACTTGCTCAATGGAGTTGAAGTTGTGAAAGCCAGGGCCTTCAGTCTTGCCTATGATCAGCAAGGCAAGATCAACAAGCAAGAGCAGGATTTTATGGCAATTCCGTATTATGCCTGGGCCAACCGAGGTGCTGGAGAAATGATTGTCTGGATCCCTAAAGATGAGTCCAGTGCTCGACCCCTGCCTCTGCCCACCATCGCCTCAGAGAGTAAGGTCCTGACTTCCGGTGGCCAGGGACCATTCGCGATCAACGATCTGGCTGAGCCGCAATCCTCGAATGATCATTCCAATCCCTTTTTCCATTGGTGGCCCAAGAAGGGCACAATGGAATGGGTTGAATACGCCTTCGCAAAACCAGCGACTGTCTCCGAGACGGAAGTCTATTGGTTCGACGACACAGGCAGTGGTGAGTGCCGTGTGCCCAAATCCTGGCGCCTGCTATACAAGGAGGGAGACACATGGAAGCCGGTGGAAACCAGCGCCGCGTATGGTACGGACAAGGACAAATACAATTCCGTTACATTCAAACCGATCATCACCGCAGGCCTGCGCCTCGAGGTGACGTTACAGCCGGAATGGGCGGCAGGAATACAGGAATGGAAAGTCAAGTAACCCGATGATTAGACAGTAGTTCGGTTTTATGTCCGCTAAAGCTTTAGCTTATCTTTCCGCGCGACAAACTGAAGTTTGTCGGACGTTTTCAGCCAGTCAGATAGTGGGTCGATTGCTAAGCGCGGTTTGAATTAGCTCCTTGGCTTGTTTCAATTCCTCTCCTACAAGTTCCAATCGGGGTGGCCGCACTCGTGCATTGCCCATTCCTACCTCTTGTTGCACGAGCTTGATGAGCTGCACAAACTTTGGCACGGTGTCCAGCCGCAGAAGCGGCAAAAACCACTTGTAAAGCTCGAAGGCTTTCTCACTTTCACTATTCTTAGCTAAACGAAATAACGCCACCGATTCCCGAGGCAGCGCATTGACCAGGCCGGCAATCCAGCCAGTTGCCCCCATGCCAATCGCCTCCAGGATAGCGTCATCAACGCCAACAAAGACCTGCAGCCGATCACCGAGCAGCGTCCTAATTGCTGTGACGCGTCTGACATCGCTGCTGGATTCTTTTACAGCTTGAAAGTTTGCGTGCTCGCGAGCGAGTTCCTGAATTTGTTGCGGCAGAAAATCGGTGCCATAGGCGATTGGGTTATTGTAGAGCATACAGGACAACTGGGTGGCGCTCATGATTGCGGTAACATGCCGTTTCATCTCACGCCAGTCGCCTACATATACATAGGGGGGCAAGACCATCAGTCCGCGACAACCCACGGATTCTGCAAGCGTCGCCAATTTTATAGCTTCTGCCGTGCTCAGAGCCGAGATGCCTGCCACCACCGGCACGCGGTTGTCGACGGCGTTAATAGAAGTTCTAAGGATCTCGATCTTTTCGTCCAGAGTTAAGGTAGCCCCTTCTCCCAGAGAGCCAAGGGCAACAATGCCGGTGCACCCGCTATCCACCAGCCACTGACAGTGCTGCTTGATGAATGGACGATCGACTTTGAGGTCTAGATCAAAACAGGTGGTAATAGCGGGCATTACGCCCTGCCAATCCATTGTCATCTTTGTAGTTCCTGCTTTGTCGCTTTTTGCGCAAATACGTATTGCTCAGCGGCGACAGCGTGACCATTTTCAGAAGTCAGACTACCTACTTTCACGGGCATAATTGGAGGACGCACCGATTCCAGTCTCCAATCCATCAAGAACTCCAGCGCCCCACCACAGACCCGCCCCTGGCACGGGCCCATGCCGCAACGAGATTGCAGTTTCGCTGCTCGCCACGAATCGAACTCGCGCAAAACTCCGAAAATAACGTCTTCACACCGGCACACGATCGTTTGCATTGCCGGCAACGCTTTAAGCTCGTCCCGGAGCTTAAATGTTCGGTTCAGAACAGCGGCAAACCGCCGTTGTTTCTCGCGCAAAGAAAAGAGCCTGCGTGCTTTTTCGGGGTTGTCGGCGGCAGCGTAGCCGGAAATCTGACCTTCAACCACAGAGAGCTCCAGGCCACCGATCCCTGTTTGCTCACCGGCGCAGTAGGTGTTCGGTAGTGAGGTCTTCTGGAAGTCGTCGACCCATACGGTGCCATTATCTATTTCGCAGCCAAGCAGCAGCGCCAGCTCAAGGTTTGGGACAAGATGAAATCCGCAGGCAAGAAAGTCGCAGGATACTCGCCAGCTTCGTTCGCCCTGGCGTAACGTGACCCCGCTTAGCACTTCCTCTCCCAAAGCCTCAACAGGCCAGCATCCGGTTAGATATTTTACCTTGGATAACGCGCTGCGAAATTTGATCGCCTGAATCACCTTTCTAGGCTCCTTAGTGAGGTGTACTGCAAATGAGAGGAGACGCGATAAAGGCGCTTGCTCTGCAATCAGTAGGACCTCAGCGCCGCTCCGCCGCAAATACGCAGCGACTGCTAGCAACAGTGGTCCACTGCCGGCAACGACTACCTTTTTTCCTTCAATTGAGAGACCCGACTTAACCAAAGCCTGTAGGCCGCCGGCCCCCATTACATTGGGTAGTGTCCAACCGGGGAAGGGTAGGAAACGCTCGCGCGCCCCCGCCGCGACCGCCAATTTTCCATAGCGCAACTCATAGACTCCGTCTGAACGTTCGGCGAGTAATGTTCCCGCTTCAGGCTGGTGAAAAACGCTGGCACTGGTAAGAATGCGAACGTTTGAATTCTGAATTCGTTGGAACAAGGTCTGCGCTTCTTTTGAGGAGGGCTTTCGTTGCTCACCGCGCCAGATCTGGCCTCCCGGTGCGGGGTTATCGTCAACGATAGTCACGCTCAGCCCGCTCTGCGCGGCGCAGTCTGCTGCCGCCAGGCCCGCAGGACCAGCACCTATGACCAAAAGATCGCAGGAAATCAGCCTTTCACTCATCGGTTTCGACGTCCATGTCGTTCTCGCAAAGGACTTGACAAGTGCGCGATTTAGCCTGCCCGTTAATCCTGGCCACGCATTCAAAGCAGATGCCCATCCCACAGAGGGGTCCGCGACGCTCGCCCTTTATGGACCTGCGGAATGTTAGCATTCCAGCCGCAAATACCGCGGCCGATACCATGCTACCGCTCGGCATGGTCACGTTGAGACCATTGACCTTTAGCTTGACTACGTCAGGCATAAGTCAGTTCCTGAGCAATCCGCTCGGGCATGTAAGGCTCAATGGGAATGGCTGACGTGCGGTGCAGAATCTGATCAACCAGAAGCTTGGCAGTGCCGAGTGAACTCGTAATACCCAGGCCTTCATGTCCAGTTGCCAGGTAGAGGGATCGATGATCTGAGTAGGGGCCTATAAGAGGAAGTTTATCAGGTGTGGCGGCTCTAAAACCTGTCCAGGCTCGAATCGCCGAAAGTTGACTTAGTGCCGGCATATATTCCAGGGTTCGCTGAAGCATCTGCCGCAGAAGCGGTGTGTCAACTTCGCTGTGTTCAGCACCGTACTGGCGCGACGACCCAATCAGCAACTGTCCAGTTTTTCTGGGCTGAATGTTAAAAGCTACGGAATCCTCGGTGAGGGAGTGCGCGCTCTTTAGATAACCAAGCTCAACAACTTGATGGTGAAGGAATCCGGGGTAGCGATCGGTAATTAGCAGATGTCCTTTACGCTTCTGAACGTTAATTCCTGGACTCAAAAACGGAGACCAGGTACCTGCGGAATTGACAACCAGGCCAGCTGAAATTGATGAGCCGCTGCGAAGACATACGCCTTCGTGCGTAATCTTCTCCACCGCCTGGCCCAGCTGCAAGTTCGCTCCCTTCTCTTGGGCGCGCCGGATTAAGAATTGTGCCGCAGCTGGTGGATAGATCACGCTGTCGCGTGGTACCCGCAGACCCCCCGCGAGTCCTTTACGCAAGTTGGGCTCGGCCTCTTCCAGGGCATGGCAGTCCAGTATCTCAGTGGCAACACCCCGCTTAGCATAAAGCTTCTCCTTGCGCCTTACCTCCTCCATTTCTTCATCGTCAGTCGCAACCCAAATCGTGCCGCAGGTGTCGTGCTCAGTCTCGCTGGGCAGCTCAGACGCAAGGTCGTTCCAAAGCGATTGTGAGTAGCTGGTGAGGGCAAACTGCGCATCCGAGTCATCCATCACCACGATGTGACCCATGCCCGCTGCGGTGGCGCCGCCGCCAATGATAGCGGCGTCAATGACCGCAACGCTCAAGCCGGCGCCGGCGCATTCTGCGGCGCACGCAGCGCCTACTATGCCTGCGCCCACAATGACCACATCATAACCAGGTGAAGTCATCCTCGAATTCCGAGGCAGAATGGATCGCGTTGATCCAGGATCAGGTCGGCCTCTGCCGTAATAAATGCCGAACCTTTTATGAACGGATGGATTTCATTGTTAACGATCGCAATTGTTCCCTCGAACTGGCTTCCAATGACGCTCTCTTGTCGCCAAATCTGTCCCTGTCTGAGCTTGCCATCCTTGTAGAGGCAGGCCATTTTAGCGCTGGTGCCGGTTCCGCATGGTGAACGGTCGTAGGCCTTGCCCGGGCAAAGAACGAAATTCTTACTGTCCACGCCATCCAAATTGGAAGGGCCTGACAGCTCGATGTGATCGATCTCCTCGCCACCGGTGCCGGTAATACCTGTCTGCGCCAGTGTCTGTCGCACTCGCCAGGAAAAGTCTGTAAGCATTTCGAGGTTATCCAGCGTAAGAGGATGGCCATCGGCATCGATCAGAAAAAACCAGTTTCCACCCCAGGCAATATCTCCGGTAACTGGTCCAAAGCCGGGTACCTCAACTGTTATATTAGCCGCCAATCTGTAACTGGGCACGTTGGCCACTGTCACTTCTCCCCGTTCATCAAGGTGTGCCGCGACTATCCCTACAGGCGTCTCGATACGGTGTTTGCCCGGCTTTATGCGATTCAGATAGACCAATGTGGCTATCACGCCGATAGTCCCATGGCCACACATTCCGAGGTAGCCAACGTTATTGAAAAAGATAACGCCCGTCACCCATGAGGCATCCGAGGGCGCGCACAAGAGGGCCCCCACCATTGCGTCTGACCCGCGTGGCTCATTAACAACGGCCGACCGGAAATCGTCATACTCGGCCCTGAAAAGTTCCAGCCGGTTAGCGAGTGGTCCCATTCCAAGGTCCGGACCACCATTAATAACCACGCGCGTCGGTTCACCGGCCGTGTGTGAATCAATTACCCTTACACGTCTTATTTCCGGTTGCGACATGAAAATCACATTTACAAAGGCTAAACCAATCAAGGAAGCAGCAAGAATGCGTTTTTGCTGCCGTCATTTAAGCTACCAAGCTTACTTCATTAAATCTAATAATAAGCACTCCTAAAAGGTTCATGTCTTGAATATTTGTAATTTTACTGGAATCTGATTAGTTGGATTGCCAAATGCTGTTTGTGGGGAATCTGGGACGCTCGTGGGAGGAGGGCCTTTTCCTCACCGTATCCGCAAGTGCCGCCGATGCCGCGGCATGGGGGTGCTAACATCCTGACACAAGCAAGCATTGAGGCTCCCAGAAATATTACCGCATGAACAGGGGATCAGTTTTCAGGTAGAGACTCACGGTAGAGAGAAGGCGCCATGCCAGTAAGCCGTTTGAAGGTCCTGCTAAAATGGCTCTGGTCGCAAAAGCCAGCCTCTAATGCAATATCCACAATCGACTTTTCGGTGGTCGAAAGCTCGTGACATGCGTAATCGATTCGCAACTGACGGACGTAATCTCCTACAGTGCAACGATAAGATTTATGGAAAGTCTGCGCCAGATGCACCGGATGCACTCCAACAGTCCGCGCAACTTCTGAAAGCCTTAAGGGCTCGTTAAAACGTTGGTGAAGGAGTTCTTTTGCCTGTCGCAGCCACGTCGGTGAGCGATTGGTTCCTCCGGCCGAGCAAGGACGAGAGGCTTCGCCGATCATTTCCAGCATGAGTCCTTCGATGACTAGAGCAGAAGCTTCATCGGGATACATGAATTCCTTGTAGAGCCTCTTTGCCAGTAATTGCATGATCCCGCCGGCGTAATCGACAGAGGTTACGGCAACCGCATAGTTCTGGCTTAGGCGGCCCAGCCAATCGGGTTCGATTTCAATTATGAACGAATGTCCTCCGGAGGCATGAAAATGCTCTTCGTGCAGTTCTTCCGGTGGATGGAAAAGCAGAGTAGACGACTTACATTCGCGGGTTTTTCTGCCGTACGTTTCAGTGTAATTGCCCTGCAGCACGTAACAAAAGAGGGCCCTCTTATGCGAATGTTTGGGAGTCTTGAAGCAGGGTGGGTAGAACCTTTCCATCAAGGCGAAGCTGGAAGTCTTATAGCTTCTGAGGTCCTCGCCGTATAAGTGACCGGGGGCTAGTTGTACAGACATATGAGCCTCTCACTTCCGTCACTATTAGCGGACGGTCCGCTGGGAAAGCGTCAAGTTGATGAAAATCTCCACGCATGCCTATGCTCGGCTACACTTTTCTCTTAGCACCTGAAGACCTGCGGCGGAGAGGAGACGGTTCTCTGTTGCTAAACCTGCTTTAACGCTATTCACTTAAATCTGAGTCCAAAGCCTAATCTCTGTTTTGCCGCTTGTCAAAAGATTTTTTCCCGGAAATCGGCAGATCGGCTAGGGGCCAGTCTTCATTATCCTCAGCAAGTTCCGCTTTGTGGATTCAACCTCCTCCGTTTTAGCCTTGCCAACTTTGTCGAAGAGTATCATTGCGCGCGCTGTGTCGCCCTTTTTTTGTAGCGCTCGCGCGAGAAGATAGGTGGCCGTGAGATCCTGCGGATCAATTTCCACGGCTTTCTCCAGTTCCGCGGCGGCTTCAGCGACTTCTCCGCGACCAAGCAAAATCTTGCCCAAGAGCGCCCGCGGTTGCGATCGTGAGGGATCTAACTGGATTGACTTCTTCAGAGCCGCAATTGCTTCTGTTTCGGCTTTGCTCCCAACGGTTAGGCCAGACTGATTCAGCGCCTCACCCAAGAACCAAAATACATCCGAATCATTTGGGGTTTTCACACTCTGGCGCCGCAGCACCTCAATAGCCTCGGCAGTCTTTCCCATCTGCATCAGAACAAGCCCTAACGCAACCTGTGGCAGTCCGGCTTCGGGCGTAAGCTGGCTGGAAGTCTGAAATTCTTTCACCGCGTCTTCGTATCTGCCCTTCATGGCTAACACTGCCCCTCGCTGGAGATGCAGGCGATGCGAATGTGGAACTCGCCTCAACCCAGCCTCGGCAATTTCCAAACTGAGGTCATAGTTTTGAGACTGCATTAGTAACGAGATCAGATCGAGATAATTGGTCTCATCCTGAGGCTCAAGTTCGGTAGCCACCCGAAGAGCGTCGTAGGCCTCCTTTTTCTTTCCTGCTTTGTCGTAAGCCTGCGCAAGCAAGTTATACAATTCGGCTTTCTTAAATCCCGCGGCAAGCGTCTCTTCGGCGGTTTTGATGGCCGCCGAGTATTCTCTATTCCCGAGCAACACTAGCGTCAAGTTGTAACCGAGCTGGTAGGCGTCTGGAAATCCATTTCGCGCCAGCTCCAGGCGGCGTGCGGCAGCAGCAAAGTTCTCCAGTCTTGCCAGAATGAGCCCAGCTTGAAATTGGATATTTGCGTCGGCGTCAGTCGGGATCGTTTCAATCAGTGCTAGTGCCTTGGCTCGGCTTGTCTCCGATCGTTCTACTTCGAGATAACTGGTTGCAAACCTAATCGTCACGCGCGGATCCTTAAATACTAAATCGCCACTCTGCCCGTAGTGGAGCGCCGCGTCGCGGAAATTGCGTTCGGCGAAGGCGATTTCTGCGGCACCCCAGTGGCAGGTCGCGTCCAACGGTGCGAATCTCAAAGCTTGTTCAAAGTGAAACTTAGCTTTGGACTTCTGGCCCATTGCCAGTTCATTAACCGCTAAATTCTTCAGAGCAGGAACAAACGTAGGATCAAGTGCCAGGACCTTCGCAAATTCTTCATTCGCTTCTTCTCTTCGACCAATTGCCGACAGAGTGATGCCATACAGGTTTCGTGCTTTCAGGTCTTTAGGTAATTGGTCCAGGATCTGTCGCAAGAGGGGAACGGCCCGATTAAAGTCTCCCTGTTGAACGAGAGACATTGCCGCCTGGTAATCCGAGGCAGACTGAGCCCAGACAACATTAAAGTGAGTTATCCAACTGAAGAGCAAAACTACCGAAAGGAAGCTGTGTAATCTCGAGTGCACGCGACGTCTCTCTCGCGTCAATTCCAAGCGCCTGCGGAAAGCGCACTGAAGGGCTGAGAAATTGTATTGCTTCTTTTGTGCGAGCATATCAGGCTTGTGATGGTTTGCGGTATCTAATCGATTCAGCGCAAGTATGTCAAGTAAGGTTATTGCCCTAATTTGCTCATCAGTAGCTGGATGGCTTTATCACAGTACCCTCTCAGGTCGGGAAGGTGTCCCCGGCTCAACTGGGGAAAGCCACTAACCATCAGCCTAGACCATTCAGCCTCAGCAGCCTCTCAGGTTAGGAAGGCGGACTTTGTCCCCGCCTCAACTTGGCAGTCACTCACCATCAACCTAGACCGCCTCAAGCATGAGCACTCTTTCCAAGGTGTGAGCAGCGGCATACACCTCCTTAGACCTTAGAGGGTGCTGAGCTTGAGCAGGGCTTGGTTAATGGTGAGTGGCTTTCCAAGTTGAGGCGGGGACAGGGTCCGCCTTCCCAACCTGAGAGCTTCCCGACCTGAGAATTCTCACCACTCGTCTGAAGCGCTTTCTGGCCACTTTTCCTGAATCCTTAATAGTATTCAACCAGTCCTAAGACCATACAAGACACTTCGGGTTGGATCGTCTAACTAGAATAGGACTAACTGGGCATACTCAAATGATATGCGCACCTCTTTCGCTCAGCCCAAGGCGAAATGTGCACCGCTCTAGTTTACGCACGGCAAGACAACCAACGAGATAGGATCCAATCTCTCGTTCGTCTGTTTCTGTTAGGAGGGAATATGCAACGTGATCGCCTTCCAGGGCTAATCCTCATTTTAATGGCTGTGGTGCTGGTACTCGGCGGGCAGTCGGTATTCGGGCAACTACGAATTGTTGGAGCTGTCTCCGGAACAGTTCACGATCCGAACGGCGCTATCGTTCCTAATGCTAGTATTGTCTTGAAAGATTCGAAGACTGGAGTGACAAAAGAAACTACTTCAAATGAGGGCGGCGCGTTCTTTTTTCCTGACCTGGCAAGCGGGGCCTACGAAATGACGGTCAGTATGCCCGGGTTCCGAACCTCACTCGTCCCCAATGTCACTGTTTCGACAAGTCAGACAACCGACCTCAAGATAAACCTGGAAGTGGGGCAGCAAACTGAAACTGTAACTGTTGTTGAAGGCGCTTCACAGGTGCTGGAGACTTCCTCGCAGTTAGTCACGAGTACTTTGGCAACAAAAACCGTTACCGAGTTACCGCTCGGTAACCGTGGCAATGTTCTCGCTTTGGCGAGACTGGCCCAAGGCGCCTCTCCACCAACCGGCGGCAGCACACGATACAACAACTTGCCTGGCGGCGCCGTCAATGTCACGGTGGATGGCATCAACGATGCCTCCAACGGTTTTAAGAGTGGCGGGACGGTATTCTTCATGACGGTTCCAGTGCGTTTGGGCGCAGTGGAAGAGGTCTCAGTGGAGACTGGCGGTTTGAGTGCCGATTCTGGCGCCCAAAGTGGCGCTAATATCAAGTTTGTAACCCGTAGAGGTGGCAATGAGTATCACGGCAGCGTCTTTTACGAACCTCAAAGCGAGAGGTTCAATGCCAACACCTGGTCCAGAAATGCCCAGGGTCTGCAGCGGCTCTTTAATCGTACCCAGAACTATGGTGGCAATTTCGGAGGCCCATTAGTTCCTTTCGGATCCTGGAAGAAGAAGGCGTTCTTCTTCGTCAACTTTGAACGTGCATATTCGCCGACTACGAACGCGCGTACGGTCAAGGTTTTGACTCCAGCTGCACAGAGCGGGATCTTTACATATCTGG
>WNFU01010981.1_pt1 | contig 13058 bp, 13 predicted proteins | sample 5400121 | NCBI WGS metagenome assembly WNFU01 (sample SAMN13153360, study PRJNA577476) | soil metagenome | isolation source: 100 cm soil or saprolite under grassland replicate 1 | place: USA:California | collected 2016-06-15 | reverse complement strand
CCTCCAGGTACCAGTCGACCGCGTCGATGGCCCGCGCCTCGGCGTGGCGGTACAGCAGGGCCAGGGCCACCTCCGGGTCCTGCCACTGCTGCAGCGCCTGGTCCGGGAACGGCACCGCCCGCAGGTCGCGGCGGCGGCGCCAGGGCCACCACTCCCGCCTGGCCGTCGGCTGCCGCGCAGCGCCCACCATCCGCACTCCTCCCGCTTCATGACCGGCTCGACCAGTTCGCGCTGTATGCTCCACCACGTGGGCGCGGACGGGCAAGAGCCCGCAAGATCGGCGAGATAGGCCATTCGCCTGTCAGGCGCATCGGACCAAGCGACCCTGGCGACCGCGACATAAACGAATGGCCGGCCGATAGGGTTCGAGGCTTCTTGGACCGTTGGCTGTCGGCGACGGATGCGAGAATTCGGTCGCGCGCGGCGACCGCCGCGGGGCGTCATACGCTTAGATGGGGCCTCGGTGGCTGTGGTGACCGCCACGGCGACCTGCACCGCGTTCCGAGCGGTGGATGAGACAACCGGCCAGGTCGTCACTCCGCACCTGCTGGTCGAGCGGGTCGGATTTCTGGCCGCGCTCACCCGAACGATGACAACCAGCCTGGTGGCTGCACACTGGAACGACGGCGACCTTGGCAGGGTCGGATCAGGGGTTGGGCCGGACGGGCGGGCGCTGCCAGCCAAGGGCTGGATGGCGCTACGCCGACTCGACTGGCAAGCGGCCAACCCCGAAGGCGTCTATGCCTCTGACCGGGTCCGGCGGGTCGCCGAGGAGGCCGCTGCACGGGAGCTGCGACGGGCGGTGCACCGCCGCGCGGTCGTGCAGGCGATCCTAGCGTCTTGGCCGGCGGATTCTCGGCGACGGACTGACACCGAATGGGCGGCGCTGCGCCGGCGGCTCCCTGCCGGGGTCGCAGGCGCGGAGCTCCGAAATCGCACCCGGCAGGTGTGGGCCTTCCAGGCCGACCACGACGGGCGACTCCCGGCCTGCTTGACCGAACTTGAACAACCACCGGCGGCCACTTCGGCGCAGGCGCCGCTGGCCGCCGCTGACAAGCAGTTGGTCACCATCGATCGCAGCAGCCCGGACACTGCAGTGCTGCGGGTCCAGCTGCCGTTGATCCACATCCGGCCACGCGCCGTGACTGGGTGTGGCACGCGATCGGGTTTCGCCTGCCACGGCACGTGCCTGCCGACGCGGACCTGTGCGTCCCGACGCTGCGGATCATCGGTGGTCGGGTGCGGGTGGACCTGCCCTGGCGTTGTAACTTCCCTACTGTCCGCAGGGCCGGGCACGCGGTCGCGCTAGGGCTGGACTGGGGTCTGAACACTCTGTTGACCGGGACCGTCGGCAAGCTGGCCAAGACATCCAGTGGGTGCAGAGTGGTGGCTGACGGGCGGCGGCTACGCTTTGACGCCACTGGGGTCTCATCCAAGCTGAATCGGTTGCGGAGCAACCGCGAGGCGGTCGCTGCGCGTCGCGACCACTACGCTCGGCTGCTCGACGGGCGACCAACGACCTCGCCGGACCGCGCGACGCTGACCGCCAAACAGGCGGTCCTGAAGCGAGAGCACGAAAGGATCTGCGCGCGGATCCGTGGCCTCAACCATGCCTTGGCGTGGGCTGCCGCCCGCTGGGCGGTGGACCAGGCGCGGGCGCTGGGTGCCACCGTCATCTACGTTGAAGACTTGACCATGCTGGAGGCTCGGGGGCGGCGCACGGGCAACGCCCGGCTTTCCGGGCAGGTCCGCGGTGCGGTGGTGGATGCGATCCGGCACCTTGCCAGCAAGGAAGGTATCGCCACCGTGACGGTGCCAGCGCGTGGAACCTCCAAGCAGTGCCCCCGCTGCGGCAAGGTCCTCCACCATGCGCCAGCCCCAGACCGTACCCGCGAGCGGGGCTGGAAATGGGCCATCTGCCGGTACTGCGGGCTGGCTGACGACCGGGACTATGCCGCCGCCGAGCGGATCATCGCCCGCGGACTGCTAGCTCAGGCGTGGGTGCGGACCGAACCGAAGACTGGTCAGCACACCGTCACCACCACCGTGGAGGGTAACGTTGCCCGCGCCCGGCGCTCCAAGCACCGCAGCCGCGCTGCCCGCCTGACTGACGACACGCAGGCCACCCGACCCACCCGCCGGGAAGCGTCGATTGCGCCCGGCATGCATCAGTCCACCGCCAGCCGGCCCACCGGCCAGCCGGCCCCACATTCCCCCCGCCGCGTGCCTGACCGGCGCGCGGTTCCCGCCCCCGCACCTCAGCTTGCGGGTAAGCGTCCGGCGGGACAGGCGCCCCAGACCCACCCTCACCGCCAAGCGGAGGTCGGGTCAGGCCCTGCATACGACCGCCCGCACCGTCCCTGCCGCGCCAGGCGGCCGGGTGCCGGGTGGGGCTTCCACCGCAATGTGACCGCGACCGCGGTCCTCCCGCTGGGAGACTACGGCCCGGCTACTGCGCGGCCACGCCCCTGCCCGGAACGCCTGAACGGCCGGGTCGCTGTGGTGCACGCTGTTCGACGCGGCCGCGCCCGCACCCGCCGCCGCCAAGGTCACGCTGGCACCCGACCGGCTCCGCCGGCCCGCCGGCGGCTACCTCGCGGTCGGCGCGGCCAGCTTCGAGCCGGGCCGCGTCGCCGGCGCCGCCCCGGCCGGGCCCACCCCGGCCGCCTGGGACCTGCGCTTCGAGCCGACCGCGGCCGCCTATGACCACTTCCCGCGGGCGTGGATGTACCGCACCCCGGTGCCGAGGACGAAGCTGCACAGTCCCTACCCGGCCGTCCGCGTCCACGGCGACCTCACCATCGGTGACCGGCGCGTGCGCCTGGACCGCTGGCCGGGGATGGTTGGCCACAACTGGGGCAGCGAGCATGCCGAGCGCTGGGTCTGGCTGCACGGCGCCGGCTTCGGCGGCCGCGACGACGGCACCTTCCTGGACGTGGCGGCCGGCCGCGTCCGGCTCGGCGGCCGCACCACCCCGTTCGTCGCCAACGGCGTGCTCAGCCTGGACGGCGTCCGCCACCAGCTCGGCGGCCTGACCCGCACCCGCGCCACGCACCTGGCCGAACGCCCGGACGGCTGCCGCTTCCGCCTCCTCGGGCGTGGCGTCACCGTCGACGGCGACGTCGAGGCGCCCCGCAAGGACCTGGTCGGCTGGGTCTACGCCGACCCCGGCGGCGGCCGGCACGACACCGTCAACTGCTCGATCGCGACCATGCGCCTGGTCGTCCACCGACCAGGCCACGACCCCGTGGAGCTGGAGAGCGCCCGCGGAGCCGCCTACGAGCTCGGCATGCGCGAACGCGACCACGGCGTCCCGCTGCAGCCGTACCCGGACGGCCCGCAAGCGGCAGATTGACGGGAATCCCGCCGCGCCGGCGGGAGTTCCCCCTCAGATCTGCTCGCGCCCCCCAGCGAGGTCCCGTCGTGCAGCGTCCCCTGATCGCCATCCTGGCCGTGCTGGCGTTCGTCAGCACCGCCGGCTGGATCGTCACCGCCAGCCGTTCGGCGCAGGCCGAGCGGCCGGCCGCCGTGGCCCAGGCCGCCGCGGCCCACAACGCGGTCCCCCACACCCACGGCCCCCAGGGTGGCCCGCTGGTCGCGCCCCGCGACGGGGTGCTGGTCGTCCGCGTCCCCGAGCTGCCGCCCAAGGCGGTCAACTTCGAGTGGAAGCCGGGGAACCTGCTGTTGGCGGCCGGGCAGGCGGTCACCCTGAAGATCGCCAACGACGACACCATGCAGCACAACTTCACCTTCAAGCCGGTCAAGGTCGCCAAGAACCTGCCGGTCGGCGCCACCACCACCATCAGCTTCTCCGCGCCCAAGCCCGGGACCTACCGGTTCTACTGCAAGTACCACCTGCAGATGATGGAGGGCGCCATCACCGTGCGGTGAGGAGGGTCGTGATGCAAACCAACCAGCCCGAACCCAACGGCGGCATCGTCGCCGCGACCGTGGCGGCCGGCGCCGGCTGCGCCGCCCTCGGCGGGCTCACGATCGCCTCCGCGGCCTCCACCGAGGTCGCCGACCTGCTGACCCTGTACGCGCCGTCGGGCCCCCTCACCGGCAAGGCCACCGTCGCCGCGATCATCTACGTGATCGTGTGGGTGAACCTCCACTTCCGCCTGCGCGACCGGGAGCTCAGCCTCTCCAGGGGCTTCCTGCTGACCATGCTCCTGCTCGCCATCGGCCTGGCCGGCACCTTCCCCCCGGTTTATCAACTCTTTGAATAGCCCGGCGACGTCTCCCACGGTACGGGCCGCCCGGGGTTCCCGACCGACCGACTGTAGTTCCCGGAGGGAGGGCGGGAACCCCGGGCGGCCCGAACCCAGGGCGGGTCTCAGGCCCCGATGACCACGACCAGGACGGTCAGCAGCATCGCCACCAGCAGCGCCGAGAGGGCCGGCGTGGCGGCCAGCAGCGCGTCCAGGCGGCGCTGGGCGCGGAGCGCCTCGCTGCGGGTCCTCGCCAACCACGGCACCCCGAACGGCGCCTCGAGCAGGTGGAAGGTGACACCGAGGCAGGCGCCGTAGACGAGGTGGCTCGCCAGCGCGGTGAGCGCGCCGCCGGCCGCGGCCGCGGTCCATTGCGGCTCGGACCCGAGCAGGGCCGGCAGCAGGGTGAGCGGGCCGAGGACCCACCACAGGAACCCGTACGACAGGCCCCAGCCGAGCGCGCAGGTGACGTCCTGGCCGAGCCGGCGGAACAGCAGCCCGTAGGAGACGCCGATGGCCACGGCGATGGCGAGGTTGACGGCGAAGCCGACCAGCAGCCCGCCCGAGCCGGTCAGCCGCTCGGCGACCGCCGGGACGGCGCCCTGGAGCATGAGCTCGGAGATGACCGCCCCGCCGAGCAGCCCGGCGATCGCCCCCCGCAGCCCGGCGGCCAGCACGCCGCTGCCGACGGTCGCGCCCCGGTAGGCCCGCAGGTGCTCGGAGGAGAGCAACGGGGCCAGGCCGTCCAGGCATTCGCGCGCCAGCGCCGCCACCGCGCCGAGCAGCAGGCACCCGGGCAGGCTGACGAAGCTCGCCCGTGCCTCGTCCAGCGACCAGCGCAGGCCGGCGTCGCCGAGCAGCGGCAGGATGGTCAGCTCGCCGATGACCCAGACGACGAACCCGTACGCCTGCCCGCGGACCAGGGCGGCGCCGGCACCCTGGGAGGTCCGCGGCGCCAGCGCCGCCAGCGCCACCCCCAGCGCCGGCCCGAGCACCAGCGCGGGGCTGCGGTCCTTCAGCACCCACTGCAGCAGCAGGGCGGCCAGCCCGCCGGCGAGCGCGCCCCGCAGCAGCAGGCCTGTCAGGCCGCTCCGGGCCCGCCCCGCGGGGTCGTCGGGCCCGTGCAGGACCACGAACGCCAGCGCCGTACCGATCCCGTACAGCAGGTGACCGACCAGGCTGGGGAACTGCTGCTGGGCGGCCTGGAGCTGCCAGGCCGGTGGCTGCCCAAGCGCCAGCGGCAGCAGCGTGAGCGGCCCGATGCACCACCACAGCGCCCCGTAGCCCACCCCGAGGAACAGGGTCTCGGTGGCGCCGCAGCGCTGCCCCCGGACCAGCAGCCCGAAGCCGGCGCCGACCGCCGCCGAGATCGCCATGTGCACCGCGAACCCGGCCTTGGACGAGCCGGACCCGACCAGGTTGGCGACCGTCGGCAGCGTGCCGATGTGCGCCATGGCCAGACCGAACAGCAACCCACCGGCCATGCCTGCCGGCGCACCGGCCGCGACCGCCCGCACGGCCGAGCCGCGCCGGTCGACCCGACCCATCGGGGCACCCCTTCGGGGTTCCCCGAACCCCTCCGGCCGTCCCATCGGGGCACCCCCTTGGGGTTCCCCGAACCCCTCCGCGTTCATGCCGCCGGCTGGCCGCTGCGGCGGGGCTCGGCGGCGCGGGCGGGCGCGCCGCCGCGACGCTCGCCGGTGGTGAGCGCGATGTCGCGCGGGAAGAACAGCTCCACGGTCCAGTCGAGCAGGACCCGCAGCCGCTTCTGCGGCCCGGGCAGCTTCCACAGGTACAGGCCGCGCCACAGCAGCCAGGCGGGCAGGCCGGAGAAGCGCATGCCGCGCAACTCGGCCGCGGCGCTCTGGCGCCCGAGGGGGACCAGGAACCCCAGCGCGCGGTAGCGGAACGGCTCGGGCGGCCGGCCGGTCATGGCCGCGACCACGTTGTCGGCCACGACCTTGCCCTGCCGCACGGCATGCTGCGCGGTCGGCGGGCAGGAGGCGCCGCGACGCTCGACGTCGGGGACGCGCGCGCAGTCCCCGACCGCCCAGACGTTGGCCGTGCCACGCACCCGCAGCGTCGGGTCCACCAGCACGGCGCCGCCGTGGCGGGCCAGCGGCAGGTCGGCCAGCAACGGGCTCGGTCGGCTCCCGGCCGCCCAGATCAGGGTGCGGGCCGGCAGCCGCTCGCCGTCGTCCAGCACCACCGCGCCGGCGTCGGCGGCGGCCACGGTCGTGCGAAGGCGCAGCTCGATGCCACGGGCCTCCAGCTTGCCGTGCGCGTAGCCGGCGAGCCTGCCGCCCAGCTCGGGCAGGATCCGCTCGCGGCCGTGGACCAGCACGAACCGCGGCTCGTTCGGGCGCACGTGCGGGAAGTACCGCAGCACGCTGTGGACCAGGTCGAAGACGCTGGCGACGGCCTCGGTGCCGGCGAACCCGCCACCGGCGACGACGAAGGTGAGCCAGCGGCGGCGTTCGCGCGGGTCACGCTCCTGGTCGGCCTGCTCCAGCCGCCCGATGACGTGGTCACGAAGCCGCCGCGCGTCCTCGAGGGTCTTCAGGGTGAGCGCGTTGGCGGCCACGCCGGGCAGGCCGCGCAGGTTGGGGACGGCGCCGACGGCCAGCACCAGATGGTCGTACGGCAGCGATTCGAGCTCGCCGCCGGCCGAGCGGAGGTGGATCGCCCGCCCGACGGGGTCGATGCCGAGGACCTCCGCGCGGCGGAACCTGGTCCGGGGGCAGGCGGCACGCAGCGGGACGCTGACGTTGGCGGCCGCGACCGAGCCCGCCGCGACCTCGGCGAGCATCGGCGTGAACAGCAGGCTGTTGCCCTGGCTGACCAGGGTCACGTCCAGCCCGGGCGTCCATGGCAGGAGCTGCTCGAACCGGCGGGCCGCGGCGACGCCGCCGAAGCCACCGCCGAGGATGACGACTCGCTGGCGGCCTCTGGTCGGCGCGGACAGGCGCCGCGCCGGCGACCGTTGCCGCAGCGCCGCCTGGAGGCCGGGACCGACCAACCCGCCGGCGCAGAGGCTCACCAGCAGGGTCGGGAACAGCGCGGTCGCCGACCTGCCGAGCGCCGGCAGCAACGTCAGCGTCAGCACCGCCCACGCCAGCACACCGAGCAGCATGCCGTCCACGAACCCACCCGCCAGACCTGGCGGCGGGAGGGGCAGGTCTCCCGTGGCCTGCCCCTCCCTGCCGGCCTGGCGGCCGGTACGAGCGGCCCGCGTCCCCACGCTCACGCCCGAGGGGGCGTCGAGCTCGGGCCGCCGGCCCATCCGCTCCCTCCTGGACGGACGTCGACCTGGTCGCCAAGGCGCACCGGTCCGCCTCGGTGTCAGTGCCGAGGCCGGACGGGGGCCGTCCGCCGACGCTGGCCGACCGCGACCAGCATGGAGCCGGCCGCGACGACGAGCAGGCCGAGCAGCAGCAGGCCTCTGGAGACCGGACCACCGGTGTAGGGGAGCTGGCTTCCGGCACCGAGCTTGGCGAGCTGGCCCCGGATCTCCCCCTTGGGGAAGTCGGCCGAGTGGACGTTGACGTAGTAGTTGGATGGCTTGGAGGCGATCGCCGCGACCACTTCCGCGTCCGCCTGCACGCAGCCGGACTTCTTGGTGGCGGCCAGCGCGCTGTCCTCGGCGAAGAAGTTGACCACGATGTCGCCGGTCTTGCCCGCCGCACCCCGATGGATGTGGGACGCGGTCGCCTCAACCCCGCTCCAGCGCAGGTCGTAGCAGACCTCGCTGCCACGGGTCTTGATGGACGCGGTGCCGTTGGCGTTGGGATCCCCGGTGGGGATCTCGGCCTCGCCGTTCAAGCGGGTGATGAACTTGGTCCACGCCCCGGCGGAGGACTCCGACGAGGTCGCGCCCTGCTCGGTACCGCTGTAGACGTCACCGCCGTACTCGACCTGCTTGGTGGTGTAGTCGTCGCCGGAGGCCTGCGCCAGCGCTGCCGGTGCGGCGAGCGCGGCGGCTGCGACGACGGTCAACGCCACCGTCGCCATTCTCCTCAGCATGAACGGCTCCTCCCTTTCCTCGCGGTGTCGGCGGATTGTCAGCGGTTGCGGAGCTGGCGGAAGTCCATGACCAGGACGCGGACACAGTCGGAGGACCCGTTCTCACGGGCGAACGCCCGCGCGCCCGCGTAGTGGAACTCGCTGGCCGCGTCGGCGCAGAGCCGGTAGCGGCCCGGCTGGGTGATCGGCGGCGCGATCCCGGTGAGGATGTCGGAGGTGCCGTCCTGCGCCAGCACCACGAACGAGGCGCAGGCGTCTTCCGGCACCGCGTTGTCGGCGGCGATCCGCGCGAAGCAGGCGTGGTTGTGGCCCTGGAGGTGGCCGCTCTGGTTGAGCCGCTGCGGGCCGATGCCGTAGCCGGTCGCCGGGTCCGAGAAGAATCCCGGCTGGAAGTTCTTGAAGCGGACGCGGATGTTGATCTCACGGTTGAGCGGCAGGATCCGGCCGCTGCCCGGCCGCAGGATCAGCACCTGCGGGGCGTCGGCGGGGATCTCACCGTACGGCACCGGGTTGAACACCGTGCCCACCTGGGCGCCGCTGTTCAGCGGCAGGTTGTTGATGTTGCCGTTGGGGTCCGGGGCGCCGGTGTCCTCGGGCGCGGTGGTGTCCGGGGTGCTGGTGTCGGGCGCGCTCGTCTCCGGCACGCTGGTGTCCGGCGCGCTGGTGTCCGGCGCGGCGGTGGTGTCGGGGGCGCTGGTCTCGGGCGGATCGGTCCCAGGGGCCTGCTGCGCCCCGGCGACCGCGCCGACGCTGGCGAGCGCGGCGCCGAGCAGCACCGCGAGCAGGCCAGCGACCCAGCGCGCCCGCAGGCGCGACCGGTCGGATCGCCGGCGTGGGGACGGGGACAAGGACACGATGGCTCCCTCCTTCGTCGAGGAGTCGTCGAGGGTGGACCGGGACGGCTACTTCACCGTCAACCAGCCCTGCATCTCCTGCTGGTGGTATTTGCAGTAGAACCGGTAGCGGCCGGGGTCGGGCGCCTTGAAGCGCACCAACGCGTGCGCGTCGGGGGCCAGGTTCTTGGACAGCTTCACGTCAGCGAGGGTGAAATTGTGGTAGCTGCTGTCGTCGTTGACCACGTCGAGGACCACCGACGCGCCGGCCGCCGCCACGTACCGCGAGGGATTCCACGCGGCATTCTTGGTGGAGAGCTTCGCCTTCGCGCCGTTGCGCAGCTCGACCGTCTTGACGACCGGCTCGGCGGCGCCATACTGCCGAGCGAACTCGTCGGAGGGCCCGTACCCCTTGCCGTCCTTGGTGGTGGGGATCGTGCAGCCGGCCACGCCGAGCGCGACGCCGAGCAGCGCCGAGACGGTCAGCAGCCGACGGCTTCGCGACATCGCGGGCTCCTCCTCTCTCTCAGCAATTCCAGCGTCCACCGGGGAACGCACCGGCAGCGCCCTGGATTCCCAAATTCTTCCCGGGAATTTCATGGCGACTGGCGAACGAGGGTGCGGGCACGACCGAACTCGGAAAGCAGTAGCCGTCGCAGCCGCGCCCTGGCGCGATACAGCCGCGAAAGCACCGTCCCCTTTGGGGTGCCCATCACCGCCGCCGCCTCCTCGCACGACAACCCCTGCAGCTCCACCAGCGTCACCGCCACCCGGTACGGCTCCGGCAGCTTCGCCAGCGCCCGCTGCAACGCCTCGCGGTCGAGCTGCCGCAACGCCTCCTCCTCGGGGCTGGGCACGTCGGCGCGGAACTGGGCGAGGACGTCAACATCGTCCTCGCTGGCCGTCCGGTAGGTGATCCGGCGGCGGCCCCGGTAGTCACGGCAGAACACGTTGTGGGCGATCTGCAGCATCCACGCCCGGCAGTTGGTCCCCGCCTGGAACGACGCGAACGAACGGAACGCCCGCAGGTAGGTCTCCTGGGTGAGGTCCTGGGCGGCCACCGGGTCCCCCGTCAGGCGGAGGTTCGCCCGGTAGATCGAGTCGTGCAGCGGCAGCGCCGTCGCCTCGAAGCGCTCGTAGATGGAGGCTTCGGTCTCGACCGTGGTCATCGCCGTCACGGGCTCCACCCCCGGTGCATGAAGTCGTTGGGCGCCGTCACGTTCACCATCGCGCCCATCACCGCCGCGACCAGCGCCCCGGCGAACGCGATCAGCAGCAGCATCGTCATCACCTTGCGGACCAGCGGGTCGGCCACCAGCCGCCGCCGGTACCGCAGCGCCACGAACGCCACCGCGGTCGCAAGAAATGGAGTGGTCCAGCCCACGTGGACCTTCCACTCCATGGCGAACGTCTCCCAGAACGCCAGCCCGGGACTGCGCATCAGGTACTCCCGCGGGTACATGGCGATGTCCCCGCCGGGCGGCACCTTCGCCCGGTAGCCCGCGTACCCACCCCAGGTCCCGACCAGCGACGCCAGCCACGCCACCACCGCCAGCGCCGCCGTGCTGAGCTTGCGGATGCGGTCCTTCATCGGTGAGTCCCCGCCGATGATCAGCGTCCCGATCCCGCCGCCGAAGGCGTGCACCATCGCGATCCCCAGCGCCGAGTGCACCATGAAGAACAGCTGCCGGGTGGTGAGCAGCCGGCCCATCAGCACCAGCACCCCGAACCCCACCGCCACCAGCAGCCACACCCCGGCGACCATCACCGTTGAGGTGTTCAGCAGCGTCGCCGTCCGCCGCAACGCCACCCGACCGTGCCCGCGGCCCGCGCGACCCTGGCGCCCGGGCTCGCGACGCCGGCGCACCGCGACCACCTCGGGCTCCTCGTCGGCCTCTTCGAGCTCCGGCTCCCAGCCGTCCGGGTCGGGCTCCTGGACCCAGCCACCGGTGGTCGCCTCCGGCGTCCATTGGTCCACGAAGTCGTCCTCGCCGGTGAAGCCGCGCTCCTGCCGTGCCTGGGTGGCGACCCAGCCGCCGCCGGCGGCGGCGTCCTCACCGGACCAGTCGGCCCAGTCGTCCTCCACCGCCGCCCAGCCGCCGGTGCCTGTGTCGCGTGCCCACTCGTGGGTGTCGTCGCCCCGCAGGTACGCCACCCGGAGCTGATCGAACAGCGGCGCGTCGTCCGACACCTCGGCAGGTCGTCCCTGGTCCCAGGGGTCGTCCATGTCGTCGACGTCGTCGTAGAGCTGTGTCACGGGCTCCCCCCCTCGGTTCCGGCAGCAGCACCGAGCAGCCCGGCGAGCACGGGCATCGGCGCAGGGGTTTGCCCCTTCAAGAGGCAGAGAGCGAGCCAGGCCGCCATCGCAGCCACCTCGTATTTCGATAACCGCAGCCAATGGCTGCGTGCCGACGGGGGGATCACGATCTCACCGGCCAAAAGCGAAGCAGACCGGTAACACCGTGCGTCAGTATTGCAACCCTGAATACGCCGAGACAGCGGCGAGCGCTTTGGGGGAGCGCCTCGGGCTATTCCCTGCCGTGGGGGCGGCAAGGAGGGGGAAGCCCGGACCGATCCGCGAACGACGAACCAGAGCGATGGTTCAGGGGGAACGGCTGAGCCGTGGTACTGCTATTTACTGCGTGCCATGGGGGTAGCGCGACGGACTGTACGACACGCCCCATGTGGAGTCAAATCGTACACGGGCTGAGATCATCCTGTGATCTACCTAGATTCCATACCCACTCCGGGCCCACTCCATACCCACGCCACAACGAGGGAATCCAGCGGACATCCAGGGAGTTCCCTCCCAAAGCCACACACACCGGCTGCCCCGCCATCCAGGCGGAACCGCCGCCGACCACGGAGAGGAGGTGACCCCAGGAGTCCTGCCATGGGAGACGCCTCGGTCCTCATGACCAAGGCGTTGGCGTGTAGCGAACGAGCGGCCGGGCTGGTGGACCCATCTCCACCCGGCCGCTCGATTCATGTCCGGGCCCGCACACGGTGCTGTTCCGATCGACGATCGCGACCGGGTCGAGGCCATTTCGACGTTGCCGTGACGCTCCGCCGCCGTCCTGCCGTGACCGGTCCAGGCCACGCTGGCACCAGCGACCCGCAGGGGTCGAGGTTCAACGGCTCGCCGCCGCCGTGGCCGCCACCGGCTGCACGGCCTGGTCCGCCGCCGTCGACCAGCCGGCGCCCACCCCACCGCCGGTCGACAGGCCCGCACCGCCAACGCCCAACCCCGCGCCCAGGTCCCCCGCCCCGGCGCCCATGCCGCCGGCGCCCATGCCGCCGGCGCCCACGCCGCCGGTCCTGGCCGACGGCCACTACGACGCCTACATCCGCACTGTCGACCGCCGCCGCGACCGGGTGGTCGTCGACCTCGTCCAGGTGCTCCACGACCAGGCCGCGGTCGACGCGGCCATCACCGACGGCCGGCCCCGCGACCTCGCCCGGTACCTCAGCATCTACGTCCGCAACCAGAACCCCCGGCTGCGCACCCTGCCGCTGGCGGGCGACCTGCGGGTGGACCTGGCCGACCCGTGCGGCGACCCCCCCGGCCGCGGCGCCCTGCTCACCAGGCTCGCCACCCACGCCCACCGTGTCGGCTGGTACTTCGTGCTGACCGTCAGCGACGGCGCCGTGCAGCGGATCGAGGAGCGCTTCGGCGGCAACGCCTGCTGACCGCCATTCGAGCGGCCGGCCGGAGGACCCGCCTCCAGCCGGCCGCTCGATGCAGGTTGCGGGCTAGACGCGGCGGGCAGCGGCGAGCAGCGCCACCCCGGGGAACTCCAGTCCGGACGGTGTCTGGTAGGGGCCGACGGCCTCCCGCGCGCTGGCGCGCACCCGCTGGGCGGCATCCTCGGGCAGCCAGGCCAGTCGCTTGGCCAGCGGCCCGGCCAGCGAGGTCGTCCTGGACCACCACTGCTCGAACGATGCGGCGCGCAGCGGCACGGGCAGCTCGCCGACGGTCACGTCAGCGAGC
>WNFU01011623.1_pt1 | contig 13068 bp, 12 predicted proteins | sample 5400121 | NCBI WGS metagenome assembly WNFU01 (sample SAMN13153360, study PRJNA577476) | soil metagenome | isolation source: 100 cm soil or saprolite under grassland replicate 1 | place: USA:California | collected 2016-06-15 | reverse complement strand
CTGGCGTTGGCACAACCGCCGCTACAACTTTTAGCGTTACGCGGTCACTTGCTTGAACGCGCTGACGAAACTTTCCATCTCGGTTTTCTTCCCAATCGTAAGGCGCATGTGGTTTGGAAGAGCTGGGAACAACCGGCCAACGTGAACCTTGCGCTGTTTCATTGCCTGGATCAGCGGGACGACAGGGCGTTTGCAATCGAACATGATGAAGTTGGCTTGTGACGGAATCTGTTCATAGCCCATCTTGTCGAGCTCGGAGATCACGAATGTTTTCGCGTCACGGTTCAAACGTTGACCGTTTGGGACATGATCAAGATCATCAAGACTCGCGGTTGCTGCGGCCAGAGCCATGCAGTTGACGCTGTCCCACATTTGATTTCGGCGCAGCCGATCGATCGTCTCCTTCTGCGCGACACAATAGCCGCAGCGCAATCCTGCCATGCCATAAATTTTCGAGAATGTGCGTGAGACAACCAGGTTCGGATGATCTTTCACGAGCGCGATGACACTGTCGTAATCGGGGCTGTCGGCATAATGAAAATACGCTTCGTCTACGAGAATCGTCGTCTGCGGCGGAGTCGTTGCGAGGAAATCTCGCAGCTCATCCTTTGGCGTGATGCTGGCGGTTGGGTTGTTCGGGTTGCAGACATAAATCAGACCCGCTTTCGCAGAATCACGCATTTTCGGCAGATCATGCTGAAAGCTGCTGGTCAATGGCACTTTGACCACCTCGGCGCCATTGGCGCTGGCATTATTGAGAATTGCTTCAAAGGTCGGATCCGCTGCTACAAGCTTCCCGTTCTGCGGTCCGGTGAAGGTTTCTGCACAGAGTTTTAGGATTTCCCCCGAACCATCGCCGAGCAGGATCTGATCGCGATTGACGCCGTTCAGCTTCGCCAGCTTGTCAATTAGCACGGTGTTATGTTCGTCTGGATAGCGACAGGCAAGGCCGAACGAATCCGTTATCGCCTGAAATGCTTTCGAAGATGGGCCGTAGGGATTTTCATTCGCGCTCAAGCGCACGATGCCTCCTTCCGCCAAAGGCGTAGTAACGGACTGAGCCGGCTTTGCAAAAGAAAGCGGCGGCCTAACGACTGCCGCCGCCGCGCCGGCACCGAGTAGGCGTGCAAAATCGCGGCGGGAAATCGAGATCGTGTTCATGGAAATTCCATACGGCTTTTCCGCGTTAATGCGAGACCGAATTGCGGTGCCGGGGTAGCTTACGCGGGACGTGCGTCAACGAAATCCGGCGATTAGAGTTGCACTGTGATCCTTACTCTATTGAGACAGCGCAGGCGACGGCGCTTGCGAACCCGGCCGTTCCCGAAAAAATGGCTGACGCTAATTCAGCGCCACATTGTATTTTTCCACAGATTATCCGCGAGTGATCGCGCGGAACTACTTGGCCACATTCAGGTATTTCTTGCCGAAAAACGCTTCGAGGGATGCGGTGGTTTCGCGATTACCGATGAAGTCCGCGTCACCATCGCGGCGCAAGCTTGTCTTCTATTGTTGCACCGCAAAACGGACTATTTCCCCCAGCTCCTCACGATTCTCGTTTATCCATTGTCGTACATGGTGGAAGAAAAACGACAGGTTGGAGAGCATGTTTGGGAAGAGGGGACCATGAATCGCCTTGGCGAGACCGGCCGTAGAATGGGCTCGTTGGTTCTGTCCTGGGGTGCTGTCAAACATGGCGCAGCTGATCCCTCCGATGGTAAGAACGTTGTTCTGCACGAATTTGCTCACCAGCTCGACTTCGAAAATGACGCAGCCGACGGGGTACCGGGGTTGGCGACGCGCGAACAGCAATTAGCCTGGACAGACGTGATGAGATCCGAGTTTGCGTCGCTGCGCGCTGCTGACGAGAGCGGCGTTCCCACGCTGCTTGACACGTACGGAGCCACTGATCCTGCCGAGTTCTTCGCGGTATCAGTAGAAGCGTTCTTTGAGCAGCCGCATGCGCTGCGCGCCCATCATCCAAAACTGTATGCTGAGTTGCGAACGTATTTTCAGCAGGACCCGGTAGAATTTTCTGCTGAGAGATAGCTTTGTAACACAGCCATCTTGGCTGTTTGTCGGGCGAGCATCCTGCTTGCACGAACGGACAGGCTGGGAAGCCTGTTCGACGGATCAGGCAGGATGCCTGAGTTACGATGTAACCGCTCTTCAGCTTATTGCGGCTGCGGAACGGATCGGCGTTTCACCGGAACGATGAGTTACATTTTTAAGCGGCTGCTTGCGCGGTTATTGAGTCGAGGATCAAAATAACTGGGTCGCTTCACGCGCGGCCACCGATACGTTAGGGTATCGAAATTGGTTACTCGTGATTAGCTCGAAAATTACGGACGCGGCGGGGGAGTAGGACGAGCCCTGGGCGTTGGCTCGGTCCTTGGGGTCGGTGTCGGTCTGGGCGTCGCAGTCGGCGTAGCTGTGGCTGTAGCGGCTGGCGTAGCACTAGGCGTCGGCGTTGCCGTAGCCGCGGATGTCGCAGTTGGGGTAGCTGTCGCGGCAGTTGCGGTAGCAGTGGATATCGCCGTTGGCGTAGCTGTCGCGGTAGCTATGGGTGTGACGGTTGGGGTAGTTGTTGGGGTTGGCGTTGATGTACCAGTTGCCGTCGGCGTTGGCGTCGGCCCGGATTGCGCGCAGTAGGTTCCGCCGGTATTCAAATAGAGACGGTTGCCGCCCATCCAATACGAGCCACCCCAAACGATCATTTTATCCCCGGTCCACACCGCTGTGTGATCGTTTCGGGCATGGGGCACGTTCGTCATACCCGTGGCTCTCCAATTGTCTGTGCCAGGGTCATATCTACCACCAGTGTCGAAGCTCACGGGCTGAGTTATCAATTCGCCGCCCCAAATGATCATCTCCCTGTCGGTCCATACCGCAGTATGATAGTCGCGCGGGGAGGGAGCGTTAAGCGTGCTGGTAGCCGTCCAGCTATCTTGGGTAGGATTGTATCTTCCCCCCGTATTGAAATCGGTGATTGTCGAATCATAGCCGCCCCAGACATCCATCTCGCTGCCGCTCCAGATGGACGTGTGAGCGACCCGGCCAAGCGGCGCGTTCGCAGTATTGGTTGGAGTCCAGCTGTCCGTTGCGGGATTGTACTTGCCCCCGGTGTTGAGGGCGATTGTCTGATTAGTTCCACCCCAGACGATCATTTCATTGCCAGTCCACTCCGCCGTGTGATCCCATCGGCGCTCGGGCGCAGCTAGCGTGTTGGTGGCGATCCAACTATCCGCGGCTGGATTGTACCTTCCGCCACTGTTAAACCACACGCCGGGATCGCTGAACCCGCCCCAGACGATCATCTCGTTACCGGTCCACACTGCGGTGTGAGAATCTCGCGCGTGGGGTGCGTTGACGGTGCTGGTAACTATCCAGCTATCAGTGCTAGGATTGTATCTGCCGCCGGTGTTCGTGTCGCCAACTAACTGGATGTAGCCCCCCCAGACAATCACCTCGATACCTGTCCACACCAAGGTGTGACTGCCTCGCCCGGTGGGTGCGTTGGTGGTGCTTGTCGCTGTCCAAGTATCGGTACTCGGGTTGTATCTGCCACCGGTGTTTAGGCCTGTGCCGTTTGATCCGCCCCAGATAATCATCTCACTGCCCGTCCACACCGCCCTGCGGACACTGCGCGCCTGTGGCGCATTGACAGTCGTGATGGCGGTCCAGGTATCATCAGTGCAGTCGTCGAGGATTTCTGGAAGTCTGTAGGCTTGCGATGCAGGGGCGCCCGCCCTGGCGAAAGTCACCGCGTTTGACACAGATGCCTCTACACCAGCGTCCTTCGCTAGCTCACCAGCGAAACGCCCTGCAAGGACCGGTCTGGCAAGACATTCAGCAATTACAAACGGATCGTTACCGAGGGCTGCAAAAACTTCGTGCAGGACAACGGGCTGTTTTGTGTCTCGGGCCATGCGATCCATCTCGGCCTGCAACTCGGTCGCAGTGATTGCCCATCCTCGTTGATCCGCAACAGCCTGCGATTTGCGAAGGCAATCTTCAACTTTCCGTTCAATCTGCTCACGCGAGATTATTATATTGAGAGGCGGCTTCGGCCCGGGATTGTCTTTCGGCCAAATCTGATGACGCCAATGCACCTCCTCGATCGCGTACTGGTTCGCAACCCGCTCGGTAAACGAGAGTCCGGCAACTATGGGACGGAAAGCTGTGCCCGACGTCTGCTCGTCACAAACGGCTTGCGTGGTGGATCTGATTGCAGGTGCGGTTTGTGTCGGCAGTGGAGTTGGGAAGTCTTCTGACTGAGACGCAATCTCGAGATAGACATGCTTCGCATCGTAGGTGATGCGCGCCTTCAAGTCTTGATCCCTTGGGGAATTGATTTTTAACAACGAGAACCGGCCAGCCATCAGCCCACCGTTTGCCTGCAGCATAGTTCGTCGCTTGCTGTGCGTAAACCGGCCCGTCATGTTCACTATCAAGCGACCATCGAGCATTGCTACTCCGGAGACGTTGACGTTATCACACGACGTGGGCGTCACATTACAGGTCATCGTAGCAAGCGGAAGCATCTCGAGATTGCCGCTGATCTGGAGTGTCCCCTTCGGCGCGAGCGTTTCTTTGTCCTTGATCCACGCTGTCTCCTGCGCTAGCGCAACCGAGCGGCAAAGCACAAAGACCAGCAGTGCGAACAGAGTGAGCGAAACCGACTGGCAAGCCGATTTGTTTTTCATATTCACGGCACGTTAGAGTCGCTCATACTCAAAACTTAGGCCAGGCGTCGACACGGACGCGAAGCCTGAAAGGGTGAAGCTCTCGGGAGCGAGCGAATCCAGCGCCCCACAAATTATTGCGGCTGCGGGACGATTCGAAGATATGGCTTGGGCGCTTTCCAGCCTTGCGGATAACGCTTCTTTGCCTCGTCGTCCGACACCGAGCCGGCGATGATAACGTCCTCTCCGGGCAACCAGTTGACGGGCGTAGCCACCTGGTGCTTCGCAGTCAGTTGCAGTGAATCGATCACGCGGAGTACTTCATCGAAATTCCGGCCAGTTGTCATTGGATAGACAAGGATCAGCTTGATCTTCTTGTCTGGTCCGATGACGTAAACATTACGTACAGTAGCGTTATCGGCTGGCTTTCGAGATTTGGCGTCTCCTTGCGTATCGGCCGGCAGCATCCCGTAGAGTTTGGAGACCTTGAAGTCCGCATCGCCGATGATTGGATAATTTGGAGCGTGACCCTGAGTTTCTTCGATGTCCTTTGCCCATCCTTGATGATCGCCGGCCGAATCGACCGACAATCCCATTATCTTCACATTTCTCTGGTCGAACTGTGGCTTTATTTTCGCCATGTAGCCAAGTTCAGTCGTACATACCGGTGTGAAGTCCTTCGGGTGCGAAAACAAAACGGCCCATGAATCGCCGATCCAATCATTGGTTCTGTCCTGGGGTGCTGTCAAACATGGTGCAGCTGATCCCTCCGATGGGAAGAACGTTGTTCTTCACGAATTCGCTCACCAGCTTGACTTCGAAAATGACGCAACCGACGGGGTGCCGGGATTGGGGACGCGGGAACAGCAGTTAGCCTGGACAGACGTCATGAGATCCGAGTTCGCGTCGCTGCGCGCTGCCGATGAGAGTGGCGTTCCTACGCTGCTTGACACGTACGGGGCTACTGATCCTGCTGAGTTCTTTGCCGTATCAGTGGAAGCATTCTTTGAGCAGCCGCATGCGCTGCGCGCGCATCATCCAAAACTATATGCTGAGCTGCGAACGTATTTTCAACAGGACCCGGTGGAGTTTTCTGCTGAGGAAACGTACGGAACATAGGCTTATAGCCTGTGCGCCCAGCGGATTTGAAACCCGCGATCCGACTTGCAGCGGAGTACAACTCCGCTGGGCAGACAGACCTGGAGATCTATGTTCCGCGCGATCACTCGCAGCACTTCATGGAAATTCCGACCAGTTGTCGAGGTGAGGGTCGAACGAACCGGATCGCTTCACGTCAGAGTCTCGACAATTAGTTAGTCGTGATGGTATCGAAAGCTACGGACGCGGTGGCGGAGTAGGGCGAGCCCTGGGTGTTGGCTGAGTTCTTGGCGTCGGTGTGGGCCTCGCCGTTGAAGTAGGCGTAGGTGTGGCAGTAGCAGTTGGCGTAACAGTAGGTGAAGGCGTGAGCGTAGCTGTAGCAGTCGCTGTCGCGCTCGGCGTAGCTGTTGCAGCCGGAGATGAAGTTGGCGTAGGGGTTGCCGTCGGAATGGATTGCGCGCAGTAAATTCCGCCGGTGTTTAAGAAGATACGGTTGCCGCCCGCCCAGTAGGTGCCACCCCAAACGATCATTCCACTGCCTGTCCACACCACTGTGTGAGAATCACGGGCGTGGGGTACATTCGCAGTGCTGGTGGCTGTCCAACTGTCCGTGCCAGGATCGTATCTGCCGCCAGTGTCGAAGCTTGCCGGCTGAGTTAGCAATTCGCCACCCCAGATGATCATCTCCTTGCCGGTCCACACCGCCGTGTGAGAGTCTCGAGGTGAGGGGGCGTTGAAAGTGCTAATGAGCATCCAGCTATTCGCAGTCGGATCATATCTGCCGCCGGTGTTGAAATCAGTGATTGTCGAATCATACCCGCCCCAGACATTCATTTCGCTGTCGCTCCAGATACTTGTGTGAGCGACCCGGCCAAGGGGCGCGTTCGCAGTGCTGGTTGCGGTCCAGCTATCCGTTGCCGGATTGTACTTGCCGCCGGTGTTCAGGCCAATCGTCTGATTAGTTCCGCCCCAGACGATCATCTCGCTTCCCGTCCACTCAGCGGTGTGATACCATCGGCGCTCGGGTGCGTTGAGGGTGCTGATGGCCGTCCAACTGTCCGTGTCCGGATTGTATCTGCCGCCACTATTAAACCACGTAACATTGTCTCTCCCGCCCCAGATAATCATCTCGACGCCAGTCCATACCGCGCTGTGTTGCTCTCGGGGAACAGGCGCATTAGCGATGCTCATAGTTGTCCAGGTGTTAGTAGCAGGATTGTATCTTCCACCGTCGCTTAAATCATTACCATTATACCCACCCCAGACAATCATCTCGCTGCCGGTCCACACCGCGCGGTGACGATCTCGTGCTACAGGTGCGTCGGTGGTGCTCACGGCCGTCCAACTATCGGTAGCCGGGTTGTATCTGCCGCCGTTCCTCAAAAAATATGGAGGGGAATTGTTAATTCCCCCCCATATAATCATCTCTGTTCCGGTCCAGACGGCTGTATGTTGAAATCGAATGTCAGGCACGCCTGCAGTGCTCGTTGCTGTCCAAGAATCGTCGCTACAGTCCGCAACGATTTCTGAGAGTCTGTAGGTTGGCTGGTAGGGCGCGACCTCCGGCCGCGCCGAATCTACCGCTGAGGATAGCCGACGACTCGCCAAGCCGTCGTTATCATTTGTCCATGATTCACCTGCAAGCCGTTCAGCCAGAATAGGTCGTGTTAAACACTCCGCAATCACAAACGGATCATTGCCGAGTGCCGCAAAGAGCTCCCGCAAGACTTCTGGTTGTCTGGTATGACTAGCAATCCGCTCCATCTCGGCTTGAAGCTCGCTCGCGGTGATCGGCCATCCCCGTTGGCGAGCAATCAGTCGCGATTTGCGCAGATAATCTTCCACTTTCTGTTCGAGCGCATGCTTCGAGATGATCGTTTCGAATGGAGGTCTCGGCCACGGATTCTCCTTCGGCCAAATCCGATAACGCCAATAGACTTCTTCAATCGCTCGCTGAAACGTCACGCGCTCCGCAAACGTGATGGTCCAATGAAGCGTGTCAGATCCTCGCTCATCTGAAAAGGCCGAAAGCGTTCGTGTTCGCAGCAAGCAGGGTACCGCGCAAGTAACGCAAACAATTAAAGCGTATCTGCCAAAAACCCGCATTGGCACCTTCCGGCAACGCTTTAAAGCCTGTGCATTTCGCGCAAGCTTTTCAGCGTAACTCCTATTCGCATCAGTTCGAACAAGGCGAAAGATAAAGATTGACGTTATGTGCGTCGTAAGTGACAACCGGAGTGAAGCAGTCGCCACTACCGCGCTTGATTGAAACGAACGGGAATGTGCCATCTCGCGTGCCCGCGTGCAGTAGAGTGTATGTCGTCCCGGCGGTGAACGTGGTGCCAGTCATAGTCACGGATATTTTGCCAGTGAGCGACGCCAGACCTGAAACATCGACGTGATCCGCCCTAGCGGGTACAACGTTGCACTCCATGGTCGGATTGAGGCCGGAGAAGGTGAGATCGCCGTTGATAGTGAGTGTTCCGCCACTCGGCGTGAGCGTGCCCTCGATGGTAGTTCCGTTGTTGGTGGTGACATTACCATTACCGGTCAACGTGCCGGAGTTGTACACTCGAACGTTCCCCGCGCTTACAGTCGCGCCGTTCCCAACGCTCAGGAGAGCGACCCCACCCGGGCTGTCGTTGTAGCCGCCTACGTCAAATCGTCCGGTGACTGTCCATATTCCGCCTCCAACTAGCGTGGCCGATCCGTATGACGGAGGGAGTAGTTGATTCGTAAGCGATGCGATTGATGCAGTTGCGCTGGTAACAGTATCTCCGTCGTTAATGGTCAGCTCGCCTTTGCCTCGATAGCCGACGAAAATGCCTTCCTCGACGGTCAAACCGCCAAATGGGGGGCCGACCTCGACTGTGCCCGAGTCGTCGGCGTTCAGACCAAGAGTAAGGGAGCGCGCCACAGCCTGGGGCGCATTAAGAGTGATCTGAGCCGTACCACCATTGTTGATTTGTGCGTCTGTCGTCAAGTCCGGTTCTCCGTTACTCCAATTCGTTCCGTCGAACCAACTGTCGGCGCCATCGACCCAGATCGTGGTCGCCCCAAAAACGGCTGACATGGGAAGAACTAAGGCGCTTATCCAAATTACCATTAATTTCTTGATAACCATTCGCGCGGTTTGTGAAGTGGATTTCGCTTTCATGGATTTGTCCCTTTCGTAGGTAAATTGTCAGGTTGATGAATTTGTTTTTGCAGGTTTTCGCGTCCCAAGTTCTAGTAAATCCGCGAAAGACGTGTCAAGCTTTCTTCAGGAAAATTTTTTGGGGAATAAAAAGCTGGCCGATCCGTCCAGAAATATTTCGGTCTTAATCTCAAGATTCCCCCCGCGGAATCTGGTGTTTCACCAACCTTCGCTCTGCTTCGGTGCGCCAGATAGAGCGCCGCAGGCCGGAACCGAGCGACACATAACGTCCTCTCCGGGTAGCCAGTTGACCGGCGTAGCCACCTGGTGCTTCGCAGTCAGTTGCAGTGAGTCGATCACCCGCAGCACTTCATCGAAATTCCGGCCAGTTGTCATTGGATAGACAAGTATGAGCTTGATCTTCTTGTCTGGCCCAATGACGAAAACGTTTCGTACCGTCGCGTTATCGGCTGGCTTCCGCGCCTTGGCATCGCCTGCGGTATCGGCAGGGAGCATCCCGTAGAGTTTGGAGACCTTGAAGTCCGCATCGCCGACGATTGGATAGTTCGGCGCATGACCTTGAGTCTCTTCGATGTCCTTTGCCCATCCTTGATGATCGCCGGCCGAATCGACCGACAATCCCATTATCTTCACATTTCTGCGCTCAAACTGCGGTTTGATCTTGGCCATGTAACCAAGCTCGGTTGTGCAGACGGGCGTGAAGTCCTTCGGGTGCGAAAACAAAACGGCCCACGAATCGCCGATCCAATCATGGAACCGAATCCGTCCTTCACTGGTTTCTGCTTCGAAATCAGGTGCTGTATCTCCAATCTTCATTTGTTTTTCCTCCTCTGTGTTTTGAGTTGTTGGGTTAAGTTTGTTTCAAATCGCGGAGCAAAAGTCAATATCGTTTGGGCGAATTCAGCCAGCGCCCTTACGACGCTATCAACTCGCAGAATTTTTGCAGATCGATATTGCCACCGGAGATGATCGCGACAATCGGCCCTTTGCCAGCTTTCCCACTCAACGCCGCAGCGACTGGCAGCGCGCCTGCACCCTCAGCAATGACACGCGTTTTTTCAGCCAACAATCGCATCGCATTTTTTGTGTCCTCGAGAGCGACAACGAGATAGCCGTCCACGACTGGTTGCATGCGTTCCCACATGCGAGGGAACATGCTTTGACCACCGGCGCCATCCACGAATGACGATTTCCAGTCTGGAAAAACCTGCGGCGAACCTTTCTCGAACGAAAGCGCTGCCGGCGCTGCGGTCTCCGGTTCAACACCGAATATTTTTACTTCCGGTCGTAGCGCCTTGATTGCGCTCGCCACGCCCGTGATTAATCCTCCGCCGCCGATGCTGGCGATGACAGCGGCCACGTCTGGCGCGTCTTCGAGAATTTCCAATCCCATTGTGCCATGACCGGCGATGAAATTGTCGTCATCGAACGGATGAATGAATGTTCCATCAACTCCCTGAAAGGATCTTTCCTCGAGGGCTTTCCAGGCGATCTCGTAGGGGACCGGGATGAGTGTCGCCCCAAGCGCTTTCATCCGCTCTAATTTTGATTTGGGCGCTGTCTCAACAACCACGACCGTGCACGGCACGTCTGCTGCCTTCGCGGCATAGGCAACGCCCTGGCCAGCGTTGCCCGCGCTTATTGTCCACACTCCGCGCTTGCGTTCTTCCTCAGAGAGCAACGCTACTGCGTTGGCTGCGCCCCGCAGTTTGTAGGCGTTGATTGGCTGGAGATTCTCCAGCTTGAGCCGAATGTCGGGAAAGTCCGGTCCGAGTTCGAGGCGGATGAGTGGCGTGCGCACGATTGTGTTCGCGATCCGTTCGTGCGCAGCGCGTATTTCCGATAGCTCAATCGATCGAACAGGTTCCAGCGTCGTATGCATGGGTCGTTAGTGTAAAAATAGCTGGAACGCGCGCAATCTCATGTTGCCGAAAATTGTGGGGCAACCGCTTTTGTTGTCCGCGAGGCAGGCGTGGGCCCATGCTCGGGGCCCGCCTGAAGAGAAGACATCCGAGATTCTTCGCTTCGCTCAGAATGACACTCTAACTCATGCGGCAAGAACACTGCGTTCGTTAGGCCACGCGGCCGTCTAGAACGTTTTATCAGAGTCCAAAAGAATGGTCACTGGACCTTCGTTGACCAATTCGACTGACATCATTGCGCCGAAAACTCCTGTCGCGACGGTGACTCCCAGGCTGCGCAGCGCTTCCGCAAATCCTTCGTACAGATTTTTTGCTTGTTCAGACGGCGCTGCGGCAACAAAGCTTGGTCTGCGTTGGCCGCGGGCGTCGCCATAAAGTGTAAACTGCGAGACGACAAGCGCGCTGCCTTTTACGTCCAGCAACGAGCGATTCATTTTTCGCTGGTCGTCCTCAAAGATCCTTAGGTGTGCGATTTTCTCGGCCAAGGCTGCGGCGACGGCAGACGTGTCGTCACGCCCCACGCCGAGCAGGATCAAAAGTCCCGTCGTGATTTCTTCCGTGACGCTGCCATCCACGGTTACACGCGCGCGACTCACACGCTGGATAACGGCTCGCATTGTCGGGGTAGAAAGCTTCCTGCTGTTGGCGCTACCACAAGCCTTTTCTCCAGCTTCAGGGCTGATAACCGCCAAGTTCGAATGTCCCTCGTCGAACAGTTGCTTATCATGTGATGAGCAATTTTTGTTGATGACAACGATCGGCAGAAGCGCGAGCTATCTTTCATCATTACTCGCGAGTGTCGATAGTAAGCTCTGACCCCAATGCCCCACGCTGTTCAATTACCCGCTGGTTCAGTAAGCTACGAAGGACTGGTTCCTCCAAACAGGTACGGAGCGAGGGGGTTGCCTCAGTACTATTCGCTCAGTCCCGGGGTGATCATTGTCACGCAGCCGGTTCCCCAAGCTCCCGATCCAACAGGAGAGTAGATCCATGCGGCCAGACGACGAACGCTTCGCGGCTTTCACAAGTCATTTAACGCGATTGGATCCAACGCTAAACGCGTTCGCGCGTGCGAACGGATTCACGGTTGAGGCGAATGCTTTCCATCAACCGTGTCGATATCTCAGAAGAACTGGTAACCCTCATTGGCTAATTGTAATTGCGCTGGATAGAGACTGGCGCGTTTCTCAACTCGAGAGCGACATGGAACATACTGTAACAGCTATCGCTTACTACTTCCCCCCTGGTGATCCTACCTCAGTATGGAGAAAAACCAAAACGCTAGCCAAGTCGGTGTCATTCACCGAACTCATATCGCGGATGGGCGATATACTTCGCGAAGCTGTGGAGACGCTTAGCGATTTGTCAGGCGAAGCAATCATGCGTTTAGGCACACGCGAGGAAAATCTTGAGTTCAAATATAAGGAGTTCATTCCGTAGAATTCTTGCGGAACCAAGAAGGCTGGCGTCAGAGTGGGTTGCCTCGTTTTCTCGGACGGTGAGGAAGGGATAATTTAGTTCAGTTTGGATCGCGCCCCACGCCGAGCAGGATCAAAGGCCAGTCGTGATTTCTCCCGTGACACTTGCATCCGCGGTTACACGCGCGCGGCTTACACGCTGGACAACGGCTCGCATTTGTTGACTACAGGATTTTCTCCAGCAAATCGGCCAGACGCCACCCCGCCTTGTGCAGCTCATCCCGGACGATTCCGGTTGCCCAAGCACGATATAGCGTTCGATCCGGCGCTGGTTTTTCGATTACCTCGCCAGCCGCAACGATTCGGTCACCATCTAGCAACGGTTTTACATTCCTAAACTCCAGACGAACATGCGCCTCGCGCGCGATCGGCAGAATTTCGTCCGCCCAAATCTCAGCGTAACTATCGATCGCGACATTTGATGGCATTTGCCAATTGCGAGGTTCACGCGTCGCCATGTCGTGGACCAGTTGCTGCTTGAGAGGGTCGATTTGCATGTCGAGTTCCGCTTTCGGCAAAGCGCTGGGCACCTGAAAGAAAAACGCATTTACGGTATCGTAATCCCAAAACCCGTGGAATTTCTTCTTCCGAATACCTCGTCGACGCGGTGGTTCATCGCTTAGTTCAATCGTAAATGTGTTTCCGCCTTCATCCGCCAATGCGGATTTGTCCCGCTCGGGATCGGTCGCGTGTCCTTGTGCATCGAAGTAGGCCGCACCGACGTGCAA
>WNFU01007338.1_pt1 | contig 13069 bp, 12 predicted proteins | sample 5400121 | NCBI WGS metagenome assembly WNFU01 (sample SAMN13153360, study PRJNA577476) | soil metagenome | isolation source: 100 cm soil or saprolite under grassland replicate 1 | place: USA:California | collected 2016-06-15 | reverse complement strand
CGCAGTCGCCGAAATCGCGACCTACAACGGCCCCGATCGAGAGCAGGTGCTCTCCACGGGTGCCAAAGGCGAGGGAAAAGTCGTTTGGTATACTTCGCTCGCAGGGGATTCCTACAAAGCGATCGCCCGGGCATTTGAAGCAAAATATCCCGGGGTGCGTTTAGAAACTTACCGCGCCGGCGGCAGCGAGCTGGTGCCGCGGATGATCGAAGAAGCCAAAGCGCGCCGTCCGATCTGTGACGCGCTGGAGACCACCGAGGACTCTTTGATGATTTCCAAGGTGAGTCAGTTGTTGCGCCCCTATTTTTCTCCCTATTTGGACAAGTATCCAGACGACGCCAAAGAGAAATCCGACAAGCCTCTCACGTTCTGGACCACCATAAGGGAATCCTACCTCGGCTTTGGTTACAACAAGACGCAAATTTCGCCGAATGCGGTTCCCAAAGGTTTTGATGGGTTGTTGCACCCCGAATTGAAAACCAAAATCGGCATCACCCTCAATGAAACCTCCGCCAAAATGATCGGCGCCATGATCAAGATCAAAGGCGATGGATTCGTGAAGAAACTCAAATCTCAGGAAATCAAAGCGTACACGGTCAGCAGCGCGACGTTAGCCGATTTAATTGCGTCCGGCGAGATCGGCGCTTCGTTTCATATCTTTCGCAATCACGCGCTGGTCTCCGCAGCAAAGGGTTCCTCGGTCGGTTGGATACCGATGGAGCTGGTACCGACCAACAATGGCGGAGTCGCCCTGGCGGCGCAGCCGCCCCATCCCCATGCGGCGCTCTTATTGGTTGACTTTCTGCTGCATGACGCCGCGAAGATTCTCGATAAGTTCCAGTATGGCCATCCGACCACGGATTATGGCTTTAAGCGCTGGTATCAGGACCGTGGCCGGCCTCTGGCGGAATTGGAAGCAGACAGCGCCAGATGGGAAAAGCTGGCGAAGGAAATCACCCAGCGATAAGAGACTAGAGGAACGCTCCGACAATGAACTCCGTATTTTTGATTTTATTTATCCTATCAGTGCTATTTCCCGAACCGCTTTTCGCCCAGGCGCGCAAGCCGATGACGATTGCCGAGCTGGTAACTTACGACGGCAAAGATCGCGAGCAGGTTCTTTACGCCGGCGCGAAAAACGAGGGAAAAGTCACCTGGTACACCTCGCTGGCCGGCGATTCGTACAAGGGAATGGTTAAAGCCTTCGAGGGCAAATATTCCGGGATCAAAGTCGAAGCCTATCGGGTCTCCGGCTCGGACATGACGACTCGAATGTATGAAGAGTCGAAAGCCAGGAAATACATTGTCGATACAGTGGAGACCACTGAAGGCAATCTCATGTTTATGCGCGACGCTTTTCTGTTGCGGCCGTATCATTCACCGCAGTTTGCCTCCTACCCTGAGGACGCCAAAGAGAAGGGCGAGCGTGGTTTGTACTTCTGGGGCATTGCCAGAGAGTCCTACATCGGCTTCGCTTACAATAAAAAACTTCTTTCCAAGAGCGCCGTACCGAAGAACTACGAAGGCCTGCTGCACCCGGAGCTAAAAGGTCGGATGGGAGTTTCCGTCAGCGATCCTGCCTACAAAGTTATCGGCGCGATTATCAGGACCAGAGGTATAGAGCTGGTCAAAAAGCTCAAGGCGCAAGAGATCGCCCTACACACGATTATCCCGCCGGCGCTCCTCGATCTGATCGCGTCAGGAGAAGTTCTCGCTTCGCCCGCGATCTTTCGCAACCACACGCTCAATGCCATAGCAAAAGGCGCTCCGGTGGATTGGCTGCCGATGGACATCGTGCCGACCAACGTTGGCGGCGCCGCCATTGCCGTCCAGCCGCCACATCCCCACGCCGCTTTGCTCCTGGCGGATTATCTTTTGGGGCCGGAAGGCCAAGCGGTTCTGGAAAAATACGAATATGGCAGCGCAGCGAAAAACTTGGGCTTCAAACGCTGGCGTCCGGATCACGGCGTAGCCACCGAAAAATACGAAAAGGATATCGAACGCTGGGAGAAGCTATTAAAAGAAATCAGCCGCAAGGGCGGATAGTGGCCATCGTGCGGAGACGTGCGAATTTACTTGCCGAATTCACTTGAAGACGCTGGCGTTCACCATCGACAAGGCCTTCTCGTAATAGGAAACGTCATAGTAACGGTCGGGGGCGGGTGCTTTGCCGCCCCAGCTTCCCTCCACCTCGGCGCGGAATTTGAGCACGTTACTAAAGCGCGCAACGTCGATCGCCGCATCCTTGGCGAGGCCGTTCGGGCCTGTGTCCATTTCATAAATTCCGCCGGCCAGATCGCGCGACAGCTTTCCTTGCTGGGCAACGATATCGATCACCTTGTTCTTGTTCGCCGGATCCATGATCCAGCGTTGCGCTTCGATGTGGGCCACGAGGTAACGAACGAGCAGATCGCTATTCTCCTTCGCCCACTGGCGGCGCGTGAAGACACCGTAGCGCAGCACCGGCCCGAAGATACTCGAAGTCGCGGCGAGACTCACCAGGCCGGCCTGCCGCGCTCGAAGCGCCGTCTGACCGGAGGCCATGGTTGCTGCATATTCCTTCTGCTTCAGCATCGCGGCAACGCGCGCCGTCGTGCCGCCGGCCTCCTTCATATGGTAATCGCTTCCCGGATTGAGACCAGCCGTGGAGAGAATTTTCTTCAGCGCGAGCGCGTTCTGTGTATTCGGCGCATCGACGAGGACGGTCTTGCCGCGTAGATCCGCGAGTGATTTGATTTCGGACTGGGCCATGAGTTCGGTCGGTGTGTAGTCCGTGGCGGCAACAAGAATCACGTCCACGCCGGCGTTCTCCACCATCGCAATGGCGTTATCGACGCCGTAGTCGGCGAGGTCCAGTTCGCCGGAAGCGAGCCAGCGGCGCACCTCCTCCGAGCCTCCAGCGGCCGACCGGGGCAGCTCAATTCGCAGACCGTATTTGGCGAACATCCCGTTGGATTGAGCCATGTATGTCGTGAAGCTTCCTCCGCCGACCTTGAGAGTCGTGAGATTTGACTCTTGCGCGAGCGGAGCCCCATGAACGAAGACGGCAATTCCCGCCGCCACGGCGGCAATCGCGCTCACCAAGGGCGGTAACGACTTAGGCTTCACGGGATTTCGTTTGCCTTTTGTCTATCTTTGCTCGTAGAGCTTCTTGATAAATCCGCTCTTGTCCAGCTCGGCGACAAAACTTGTATCGACGAACTCCTCGGGCTTGTGATTGCGGATCTCGGGTTTCCTGTACGCGACAATCTCGTAAACGGCGTCCAGTCCTTTGGTGATCGGATAGGGCGCCGCAATGAAATCTTGCCTAAAAACCGCGTAAGCCCCTTCGAGATATTCAGGGTCGTTGGTCCTTAGGTATTTCGCCAAGACCGTCTGGCTGAATTCTTTATTGTGTTTCAAAAACGCGATCCCTTCCACAAAAGAGCGCACGAAACGCATTACCGTGTCGCGGTCTTCGCGGATCGTCTTGCGCCGCGTTACTACGGATGCCGTCGGATAAACCAGTTCTTTTTTCGCATCGAGCAAGACTCGGAATCCCTTGCGCTCCGCCTGTACGTCAGCGGGATACGTTAGGTCCGCTCCATCCACCACCCCGGAGTACAAGGCCTGAAGCCGTTCGGCCGTGTTGCCCACGGCTAAGAAATTGATTTCCCGGTTAGCGTCAATACCGTATCTGCGTAGAACATAGCCGAATATCAAGTCGCCCGCAGAGCCCAAGCTCGATATCCCTACTTTTTTACCCCTTAGATCTTCCGGTTTGCGAATTTCCGGTTTTACCATGAGCTTACTACCCTGCGCCGCAATGCCGTGCGCCACATTTGCCAGATCGGCGCCATTCAGATTCGCCAGCATCACCGCGGGGGAGGCTACGGACGAGGCAAACAGACTGCCAGCCACCATTGCCTGCGAAGTCTGGCCCGACCCTCGAAGCAACACCGGCTCGACATCCAATCCATTCTTCTCGAAGAGCTTCGCTTCTTTGGCGATCCACGGAATCCATAAATTGGGCGACAGAGTCGACACACCCCAATAGATCTTCTTCAGGGGCTTGTCCTGCGCGGTGGTATACGCCGCCGACGCGATAACAAAAATGAGGAATGTGAGAATCCCGATACCCAGAATCCTGTTTTGCGCGGGAAGTTTTTTAGCCAATGTTTTCGTCCTTGGCGGAACAGCTGAATAAGGGCTGTTTTCAACCGGTGGTGGATCGCAGCGCGCCGAGATATCCGCGATCAAATTCCAAACACCGCGCGGGCATTGTCGCGGAAAATCTTTTGCCGCACATCGGCGGAAATGCTTTCCATCGAATCGGCGATGACCTGCTGGGAGTACGGCCAGGTGCTCGCGGGGTGGGGATAGTCGGAACCGAACATCACTTTGTCGACATCGAGGACGCTGCCGACCATTTTCATCCCCAACGGATCGTCGACGAAGCTGATCCAAATTTGGCGGTGAAAGTATTCGCTTGGTAACAACTCAGGAAGTGTTATGGGACCGTCGCCCGTGAGTCGGCGGCCGTCTCTTGTACGCTGATACCAAATATCGAGGCCCTGGATCATGCTGGGTATCCAGGCCAGGCCGGCTTCGGCCATCACGATCTTAAGACGCGGATGGCGATCGAAAACGCTCCTAAAGATAAGGCCGGTGATCGGTTCGAGAAGTTGAACGCCCGGCGGGTCTTTGGCGAAGCGGGACGCCACCGCGATCACATGATTCGCCGCGCCGCGATCTTCGTCGTCGAGCCGCGTCTTTTTCACCAAGACCGCGAGGTGAAAACCGATCGGTATGCCGACTTCCTCAGCTAAGGCCCAGAAGGGCGCCCATGCGTCGTCATATACGGGCGGGCTCGCGCGCGAGGCCAGAATATTTACATGACGCAGCCCGCCCCGTTTCGCGAGACGCTCCAGCTCGCCGCGCGCCGCATCAGGATCCTCCATCGAGAGTTGCGCGACGCCGATCAGGCGCTCGGGCTTGGCCGCGCAAAAGTCGCTCAACCAATCGTTATAAGCCTCATAGCAGTGCCGCCTCAGCTCAGGGTCGGCAATCGCCAGCGGGTCGGTCGGACCGTACATGATCGAAGCGTCCGCGCCGTCGCGGTCCATGTCGGTCAGACGAAGATCTGCGGTGGTCGGACGCAGCTCCCCTTCGCGCATAACGCCGCCGCGCTCGATCGCCCACATGGCGCCGCTGCCCTGCGCGGCTGTGTAATAACCATGCGGGCTAAAGGTCTGACCTTCCCACATCCAGCACGCGCCCGTTTCCGTTTCCACCACCCGCGGTCCGCGTTCTCGCAATCCGGCCGGCAGGCGCTCGGTCCACAGGTCTTTCGGCAGCCAACGCAGATCGATGTGGTCATCGGCAGAGATGAACCGGTATGTCACTTTACTTTCCATAAACATTCTCGATATATCCGCTCTGTTCAATTTCTTTTAGCACCGAGTTGTCGATGAAATCCTTAGGGTCGGCGTCCTTCGCTTTCGGGATGTCCTTGGCAAGCACATCCAAAGTGTCTTTGATTGCCCGCGGCGACGGATACGGCACTTTCAAAAAATAAGGTCTTAGGTAACTGTAGCTTTGCTTGAGCACGTCACGATCCGCGATCCTGGTATGCTTGGTCAACACGCGCAGGGCAAACTCCTCGTCCTTCGTCAGAATCTTCGCGCCCTCGATCATCGCCATCAGGAACTGTTTCACCTCTAGCCGGTTAGATGCAATCGAAGCCCTTTTCACGCTCAGGCCGGACGAGACATAGTCGACGCCCAGGCGCGTCATATCGAATAGCATTTTGAACCCCGCCTTTTGCGCCACAAACGACGAAGGCGGCGACAGCGTGCCGGCGTGAACGACTTTCGCTTTCAACGCTGCCACGGTTTCCGGCACTCCACCGACGCCGCGAATGGCGACATCCTTGTCGGGAACAAGTCCCGCTTCTCGGAGCGCCAGCCGGGTGGCGAAGTCGGTCGAGCCGCCGATACCGGAGACTCCGACAACTTTTCCTTTCAGGTCTTGCATAGAATTGATTTCCGGAGCGCTGTGCATGGTGAACAGAAGCTTATCGCTGAAGTTGGCGATCAACACCGCGTCGGCTCCCGCCAGAACCGCGGCAGGAACCGTCCGGCTGGAAACGCCCTGAGCAAATTGGACGGAGTCGCCGATCAGCGCCTGGATAGTCCGCGCGCCGGTGACGATATAGCGCACTTCCATGCGATATTTCCTGAATGAGCCGGCGTCGATGGCGACGAACAGGGGCGCCTGCAGGAGCGAGACCGCCGGCACTGCCACGTTGATGACCTTCAGCGGCGCCTCCGCTGAAAATGTCGGAGTCAGCCGCGACAGCAAAAACGCCGTGAGAAAGATTAGGATCGTGCACCGTTTCATCGTCGCTCCCGGGCGCATTCGCTTAAGCCCCGCTTACTCCAAGCGGGAGAAAATGTCCAGCTTGGATTCGGTATCCTTCTAGTCTGGCACTGATCATCGTTGTCGCGATCGCGGATGCGCGCCGGAGGCGAAACGCACGAGGTCTCAAATGGCATCGAATTTTTCCTCTTCGGAACCTCGCTGAAGCATTCTGCCATTGGCGGCATGCTTGTGTTAAGAACTGGATCCGGGAAACGTTCCGCGCCGGCGCAAAAATTCTCACAAAAAGGCGAACCCGTAATCATGCTAAGAAATATTTTGGCATTCGCGATATCCGTCGCCTTTACACTCATCGCCTTCGGCTCGCGATCCTGGGCTCAAAGCGGCCCCACGTTCGTTCAGCTGGGTCGGGCCAAGGGCGCGCTCTACAAACCCGAGTCCGGCCCGGAGCCCCACGTTGGGATTATCGTTATGCATCGCGAAGCAAACTACTTGAACCATGTCGCCTGCGGCGAATTTGCCAAGAGAGGGTTCGTGGTTCTTTGCATGAACTCGCGGTTTGAAAACAGCGAGTCTTCAGTCAGATGGGAATTGATTCCACTGGATGTGAGCGAGGGAGTAAATCACCTCAAAAAACAGCTTGGAGCCGGCGCCAAGATCATTCTTTACGGGCACAGCGGCGGCGGCGTGACCATGAGCTTTTATCAAGCAGTCGCGGAAAGGGGACCCGCCGTCTGCCAGGGACCGAATAAGCTCGTCCAATGCGGTAACGAATTAAAAGGGCTTGCGCCGGCGCATGGCATCATCCTTTCCGACGGCCACCCGGGAAATCCGATTCTACGACTGCGCAGCGTAAATCCGGCGACCTCAGACATGCGGGGTGGCCGAGCCGATCCAAAATTGGACCCCTTTGCGGCGAACAATGGCTTCAATCCTAATGGTTCTTCGCGCTACTCCGAATTGTTCAAGAAAAATTATTTTGCCGCGCAATCGGCTCGCATGAATCGCTTGATCGACATTGCCTTGGGACAACTGCAGCGCATCGAAACCGGCAAGGACATTTATACTGATGACGGCCCATTTAACATCCCGGGATTCGACAACGCGCGCCTTTTGTCGCTCGATTCGAGCATCAGGCACACCACCCTTCAGCCCGAAAAATTGCTCAAAAACGACGGCACCGTCGTCAAGCAAGTGGTCGAAAGCATTGCGCCTTCGCGGCCGGAGCTCGCCAGGCTCAATCGCACATTTAGCGAGGGCGCCAGGGGTGGCCTTACGGTCAGGTCATTTCTCAGCAGCAACGCGATTCGGTCGACCAATTCCATGGATGAGAAACAGATCGATCTTTGCTCCAGCAACAATTCAACGCCGTGCATGGTGCAAAGCGTCAGCATCCCGCTGCTTGCGGTCGCGCATCAGGCGTCGTTTCAGAATTTGCTCCAGGAGGTGGAGATCAATTATCTCAATTCAAAAAGCGCCGACAAAGATTTCATCGTCGTCGAAGGCTCGATGACCAGCATTGGCGCGTGCACCAACTGCGCGATAGCCGCGACAGAGTATGCCAACGCCAGAAAGAACTTTTTCGACTACACGGCAAAATGGCTCAACGACAGGTTCTGAGTTCGCCCGTGTAATCGAAGCGCTGAGCAGGGGTTCATCACTTCGACGCCTCTCCACGTAACCTTACGTAATGACTCAATTGTCAATCCTTGTCAGTCAAAGGACGACACTGTCACAAGTAAAGACACCCGGGGACCAACTGGAAACGCTGGGGCGGAGTTCCCCGAAATCGGGTCGGCAGCTGCAAATCTATTATCGGAATTAACACAGATTGCGATCTTTTCGAAGTCGATCAGACGATCGGCCCCTGCGCCAATTGCGCGAAACCACGCGTGAATATGCCAATGCCGGAATGATTTCTTCGCATGCGTGGCAAAGTGGCACTGTTGCGCGACAAAACGCATGGGTGAAAGAAGATATGACTCACAGAGACTGAGACTGTCCCGTTTACAATCGCTGCCGGATGAATCGAATGCCTCGTTTTTTTCACTGGCCTACCCATTGCATCTAACGAGTTATAGCCAAACCGACTTGACAGAGTGTTGCATTAGAATGGCTAAGCCTCAGGAGCAAATGCCTGTCGCCCTAATACGGCGCCCAGACCAACGGTCTGTAGAGACACAAAACCCATCGTGTTGGAGTCCGACGAACAATCTGACCCGCTTGTCAAAGAACTTGCTGAACTGGCCGAGTTTATCAAATCCCAAGGTGGCGTATTAATCCCGTAGTTGTACATTTAGCTTGCCGCGCGAAGCGCTAGTTCATTGGAAAATTCCACCATCCAATCCGGATTTTTTCGAAAATTCAGGAATGCGGTAATAGTCACTGCCGTGAGACACGTTCATTGCTTGAGCATATTGGTGAGTTCAGCTCTAAATTCGAGACCCTTTCCCTCGTGAAACGACGCGATCAGATCGCTAGCGCCCTGCAGCTTCAGACGGTTTTCCTTGACGTACTTAGCCATGCGCGTTCCTTCGACCAGGTGCGAGGAACGCTTTTCGTATTTGTCAACGATTCGTTGCGCCTCCGGGGACGCCATGAAAGCAACAAACAGCTTGGCTAAGTTAGGATGCGTGGAGTTCTTGGGCACGCCGAGCTGAAAATATGAAGTCAGCACCGGGTCGGAGGCGGTCACACCAACCAATGGGGCTCCCTTCGCCTGCCACTCCCACATGCCCTCCACCGCCGAACCGCTATTGGCCATGACCAGAAACTCTCCACTGCTCACTCGCTCTTCAATCTCACCATAGCGCACTTGACCGGCGCTTAAAGGTAATAGCTTGCGTAGATAGTCGAGTACTTTTTTTTCACCCCATAAAAGCGACAGCTCGACCAACCAAGAGCTGTAGGGCGGGATAGCCATTTTTCCTTCCCAGCTTCGACTTAGCTTTGGATCGACAAGGTCTTCATAGGTCTTCGGCGCTTTGTCCTTGGGCAAGAGATTGGAGTTGTACAAAATTCCTTGCAGCGAAGTATAAACGAGGACCGTGTCGCCTGGGAGAATCTCCATTTCCTGGGTCACCCAAGGAAATATCCTCGAATAGTTGACGCGCTCCAATAGTCTGCCGTTATGGAGCTCCGCATGAGTCGCCGGCGGACCCAAATGGACGTCGGTCGATGATTTTCTACCTGCTTTGGCTTCCGTGATGATCCGGGCGGCCATCGCCGGCATGCTCGGTCCCGCGGTAAGGTTGAGACGCGCATTCAAGCCGAATTTTTTGTTGAAGGCAGCCTGGAGCTCCGCGAAGGCTTGCCGGCCGCCGAAGGTGGTCGCCCCCGCAACGAATGACATTTCCGCTTCCTTTTTTGCTCCGGCGATAAGTTCACTCAACGTCTGAGCGTCAACCCGCGCGTGACTCACCAAAAGCGCGGCAAGCACTGCCGCCGACCAGCACGACTTGAGCACGGATTGGCGCGTCATTTGTCGCTCCTTCGTTTTGTTTGTATTTGATGCCAGCACTTTTATTATCGTCTGCTGCCGATTGCCTTTTTTTGCAGCAATGGCGGACCAATATGGAGGTGCCTCGATAAAGGGACTCTTGAAATAAAATAGGGCAGTGCGAACACGAGCGTCAAGGGAGAGCTAGCTAATATTGTGTCTTAGAAATTCGGTGCCTGGTTCGTTGCATCATTCCGGCCGAGTCCGCCTGAGGCCGAGGCGACCCGGAATCCAGAAATTTCAAAGAGCTCTGCTGCTTTCTCCGGCATGACGGACACCGTAAACTAAGTTGCCGATCCATGTTACTTAGTTTCCGCAATTGAATTCGTGCGCAGGCAGATCCTACGCACAGTATCCGCTTTTTTCCTTACTAATCCCTGCCCGAAGCAGTCCAAGGTCCCGTTTTTTCGACGTGGCCTGGTCATTGCGTATAGCTTAGGTAAAGCGGAGTGCGACAATGGAAATCGCCAAATTTCTAAATTTCGTACTTATTGGCGCCCATGCCGAGCCCGAATTATCAGAGCCGACAGAGGCGAAGCCCATCTCAGAATCAGTAGAGCAAATGGAACTTGATGTGCTTCTCGAAGAGCTGGCTGAGTTGATCGAATCTGAAGATGGAATCTTAATTCCGTAATTGGACGTTCATGTATCACGCCCCGCTTTCTCCAAGCCGCGCATTCAATCCAAATCCGAAGCTCTGATAGCGAATCCAATCATTTTACGTTATCGTTTTTTATAGAGTCCTGCCGGGAAATCCGCCTCGGGTAAAATGCGCACTCTCCGCGTCTGCAATCGCCCTTAGAACGGCTGGAATAACTCAATCGGGTTGCCCGATGGATCCTCGATAAGGATTTGCTTGCCGCCATTGCCGGTCACGATGGCGTTACGCAACCGTCCATGTGCATTCCTTAATTTATTGACCGTGGCTTCCAGGTCGTCAACCTCAATCTGGATGCGGTTCCAGCCGCCCGGAGCAGGAACCCTGACCATCCGGCATGGCTTGACCGGCCCCGCCGGCACCGGGTCGGTTGAGCAACAATTGCAAGTCGCCTCGCGACAAGCTTGCGAAGCCCGGCGCCGGATGCATCTCGAGCTTGAAACCGAGTATCTCGGTGTAGAAAGCAATTGCTCTATCGACGTCGTTAACAATGTAGCGAACATTGACCTTGCTCATGATTATCACCTCCGGAAAAAATTTGAGAAACACCCATCACGCGAAACTCCTGCTTCGCTAATTAGAGTCGACCAGGCGCCTTGTTGGACGGCCCAAAGCCGAGCCCCTGGAAGGGCAGTGGACTTCCAGTCTCGAGCAAGCTCTTGAGGCTCGACATGATCGCCGGCCAACCATGCCGCGTGGTCTCGAAGGTTGGCTTCTCTGATACGAAATCATCGTGTATCAAAGTGAGTTTTACGACTGAATCCATCGGCTGAAGTTCGAACGTCACCCGTGAGGGTTGGTCGCGGCGGTGCTGCTCGCTGATCTCCATACGGAATGTGTAGGAAAGCAGACGAGGACGCTCTGACTGCAATACCTCACCCTGCCAGTCGATGCCGCCATCCTCCCGAACGTGTCGAACGGGCGACCCCACCTTCCAATCGGATTGGATGCGCCTTCCACCCCAATATCGTCGCGTGAATTCGCCGTCGGTTAACGCTTCCCACAACTTTTCAGCCGTGGTGGCGATGTAACTAACATAGACTATTTCTGTTTGGGCCATGTCAATTCCAATCCTCTCATTAGTGCCGCCAATGATGCCCGGACCTTTCGTACCTACCGACCCCAGTACTGCTTGGTCATCTCCTCGTCTATCAAAGCGTTCCAAAGTTTTTCGGTATCGTCAAAATGTCGGTAACGTACACGAATTGTGGTGTATCCAGATGCTTGTGTCCGTTCCTTATTTATCCTTCCCTCTTTCGAGCCGCCGTTTAAGTTCACTCAATGCATGCAGGCGATGGCGCTCGTATTTGATGATCCAACGATCGTAGATCTCCTGGAGCGGCACCGGATTGAGATAGTGCAGTTTCTCGCGTCCGCGCCAGACCGTCGCCACGAGGTTGGCTGCCTCCAGAAGCGCCAGATGCTTCGTCACCGCCTGCCGGCTCATGTCCAGATGTTCGCAGAGCTCGCTCAAGGTCTGGCCGTTATTCGCATGCAGCTGATCGAGCAGTTTCCGGCGGCTCGGATCGGCGAGCGCCTTGAACACTTTATCCACTGGTTGAGAGTATATGCAACCAAACGGTTGCATGTCAACCGCCCAAAGATCATCTAGCTTTGATCGGTCAAGCTAGATAAAGAATCCGCCATAACTCAGCCACGCGGCCAACGATCGGCAACTATTTTGTGCTCCAGGTAAAAGCCTGCCGAGCAATTTGTCGGAGGTGAATGATGGACAGTAAGCAAAGCGATTTTTGGGAGAGCGTGCGAAATTTAAAAAAATCCGCAACGGATAAGAAAATTGCCGGTGTTTGTGGAGGATTGGGAGAGCACACCCCGATGCCAGCGTGGTTATGGCGTGCATTGTTTCTCGTTTTGGTCTTTGTCTGGGGGATCGGGCTCATCGCCTACATCGTGCTTTGGATCTGCATGCCCGCAGCCGATGATCGGCTCAAACCGGAAGCCAATCACGGTGACATACCGAGTCCTGACCCGTAATTACGGCTGCCACTGGGCGCTCGATCAGGTCCGTTGACTGTCATCGACTCATTAGGAGGGCTCCATGTTCGATCTCACAAATCGATTCGGCCGGCACGTCAATCGTCGCCTGCGCCGGGAAAAGATCATCTGGCTTACCACCGTCGATTCCCACGCCACACCTCAACCAAGGCCGGTTTGGTTTCATTGGGATGGCGAAACAGTCATGATATTCAGCGAAAAAGACAAGGCCAAGCTGCGCCATATCGCCCACAATTGCAGAGTCGCGTTAAACGTCAACACGGACGACGATGGCAGCGATGTTGCCGTCATCGTGGGCGATGGGAGGATCTTAGGCGATCCTCCAACGAGCAATAGGATTAAGGCTTATCTCAGGAAGTACAGCCAAGGGATCAAGAGTTTGGACATGACGGCTGCAGCATTTCGAGCCGCCTATTCGGTCTCGATTCTGGTGACTCCGGTGTCCATGCGAGGGTTTGCCGATTGAATCAGCGGATCAAGGCGCGCAAATCCCTTCCTGTATTAGCGCAATCTCGCTTTTTCAAAGTCAACCGAGC
>WNFU01011669.1_pt1 | contig 13070 bp, 10 predicted proteins | sample 5400121 | NCBI WGS metagenome assembly WNFU01 (sample SAMN13153360, study PRJNA577476) | soil metagenome | isolation source: 100 cm soil or saprolite under grassland replicate 1 | place: USA:California | collected 2016-06-15 | reverse complement strand
TCCAGCAGCACTGGTCGAGGCCGACGTAGCCGCCACTCGCAACAAACGCTGAGCGCCTCGGAGAAAACCGCCTGGCAGGGTCCCGAAACCGGGTGAATGCGCCGATTCTGCAGGAGGAATCGAATTTACGCACCCTTCACCTCAAGCAGCAGACGCCGAGTACGCGTCTGTCGACCCTACCCGCTCAAAAGGCGCCGACTTGCTCCTCCGTTTCCATCAGCCGGGCACGCCCGCAGAAGCGGCGCGCAAGTTTCTGGGACCCACACGCCTCAACAGCGGGATCGCACCTCAGTCAGCCCGAAAACTTCCGACTAGATGAAACCAGTCGCACATCGCGGTCGCGTCGACAAGCGAGCGCCGATTGCTCCGGTCACTAGTCCTTGCCCCAGCGACCCGCGGGCTTACGACGGGACGCAGGCTCGCCAAGTAGCGGTTGAATCGGATCCGGTGGATCAGCCGGTGCGTCGCGACGACAGCAGGGCGGCGGCCGCGATCGCAGCGCCGGCGTAGAGGCCGTAGCGGCTGACCGCGTCGGCGAGCGCCTTGCCGCACGCGATCCGAGTTTCGGGCACGCACAGGCAGCATTTGTCTTTCGACAAGCCTCGAACCCCGGCACGCAAGTTTCACGACCTTCGCCGGTCAAAGGATCCCGCGCGAAGGAGGTTCGGCCGCTGCGTGGTTTGACTTTTGACGCCCCTGGTGCCATGGTGGATCCGGCGACGAGAGGGGCGATGGGGCTTGTTCCACCGATCGTTGCTGCGGCAGCTTCGGGTCGTTCGTACGGCCGGGACGTACGGCGGCCTTGTGGTCTTGTGCGTTCTTCTGCTGTGGCCGGCGCGTGCGGCCTTCGGTAGCGATTCGCGTCCTCTCGTGAGTGGGAAACACCTCGCGAAGTTGGCGCGGGCCGGTCGTCCCGTCTTCGTCGTGCACGCCCGCATTCAAGGCCGAGTTCGGCTTCCACCCATCGTTCGTGCGCCGTTCGTGTTACGCAATTCGCGTCTCGCCGGCGGCCTGGATGGTGCGAGCGCCGAGTTTCAGAGCATGGTCGACCTGAGCGGTGATCACTTCAGTGGATCCGTCGACCTCGCCGGAGCCCATTTTGACGCGCCCTTCGTCTTCCGGGGGGTAACTGCTGCGCGTGCGCACTTTGATTTCGGGCGCTTCACAGATGTGTCTCTGTTTACCGGCGCGGTCTTCAATGGCTCGACCTCGTTCGCCACCGTCGAGTTCAGTGGACCCGCGCGGTTCACCGGTGCAACGTTCAATGGGCCAACGCTCTTCAGCTCGTCTTCGTTTCGGCGGCCGGTCGATTTCGAGGCTGCAAACTTCAAGCGCACGGTGTCGTTTGCGTTAGCCGAGTTCGAGTCTCATGCCGACTTCACGGCGGCGCAACTCGTCGGCATATCTCGCTTTGACGGTGTTCGCTTCGCACGCGCACCTGACTTCAGGGGTACCCAGTTCGGCCCCGAACAGACCCGAGATGGGCGACCGGTGCTGTGCGCAAACGGCAACTACGTTTGGACGACATTCTGCAACGCCCGCCTCGAGCAGGGAGCGGATTTCCTGGGCGCTTCGTTTCGCGGCGTTTCGTTTTCGGGTGCGTCGGCTGTTGGGTCGCTCGACTTTTCCGCGGCGCAGTTTCGCGGTTCACCCAACTGTGTCGCGGGAATCCCTGAGGCGTCGGCAACGGGCGTAGCGGACTTTTCGACAACGGCGTTCGTCGGTCCGCTGTCGTTCACGAACGCCGATTTTGATTGTTTAGCGAATTTCGACCAGGCACGGATCGACGACCTCGACCTGAGTGGGGCGACGCTGCAAAGGCTCTGGTTTCCGCGACAACGGAACCCGTCGCCGGCGCAACAGCTGGGCCGCATCGGTGAGCTGCACCTGAGCATGAGCGATGTCAGCAAGATCGAGGTACCGCCGTCGAGCAGCGTGCGCGCGCGAAGGCGGGAGCTCGAAGGTGTTTTGCAGCTGGTCGAAGACGGTGCACGCGCCGGAGGTGATTTGAGTACGGCGAATGAGGCGCGCGTGCGGCGCCTCTCGTTGGTTCGTGCCTCACGGCCACCTTTCACGCGCCTGCTCGACTGGACGGTGTGGTGGGGCCTGCTCGGCTACCTGGTACGGCCGTCGCACCAAGCAATCGCGATTGCGGTCGTCCTACTCGGTGGGCTTACGGCTCGTCTGCTCGCGGTCAACTTCGTTGAGGTATCCGCCGCGGCTGCTCCCGCCGCCGGCAGGATCCGCTCCTGGCCGCAGCGGCTGGGCCACGGCTTCCGTATTGACTCGAGGCGGTTGCGGCCCGCGTTCAACGATCTGCTCGGGGTGCTCTTTCGGTTCCGTCCGCCTACGGAAGGCGGCTGGCGACTGTTCGAGTACCTGCTCCTCAAGTTCCTGATCGTCGTGCTGGCGATCAACATCGGCAACGTCTGGCCTGCGTTTCGAACGCTGGTCGAGGGGGTCTTCTGATGAAGCAGTTCGCCATCATCTTGCTCTTCGCCGCCGTGACGTCCGTTGTGCCTGGTGCAACGCGAACGGCGCACGGCATGGTGGCGAAGAAACCATGCCGCGTTGAAGGTTCGATCGTCGGGTATCTACCAGCCGTTGTCGTCAGCCCGTGCAGCGGCGGCGTCCGTTCGGGCGGCGAGCTTCACCGCGGCGACCAGGTTCGGACTTCGCAAATCGGCCAAGTCACGTTCACAACGAATCACGTGCTGCGTTGCACCTTGCGCAACGGCACAGCCGTGATCTACCCGAAACGCTTGGTCGTGTTGAAGCTGAAAAGCGGGTCGGTCTTCTGCAAGCAAGCGAACAACAGGAAGCGCTGGAAGTTTCGCGGCCCCAACGTGACGGTGAACGTGGTGCAGACCTCGTCCTCGGCCAAGCTGTTGAGGCACGGTGACGACGCCGACAACAGCGTGTTTGCGATGGTCGCCAAGAAAGCTCAGACGACTGTGAAGGTCGATCAGGGCACAGTCCGAGCGGCGGCGCGCGGCGTCAGTCGCGTTGTCAGAGACGGCAATCAGGTGACGACCAAAAAGGGCCACAAGCCGGGACAGGTTCACAGCTTCACACCCACCGCCGCCGAAGTCGAAACATTCTCGTCTCTGGAACTCGACGTGACCACGACGGCGGCCACGGATCTCCGGAATCTGTTCGACGCTCAGAAAGCGTCCTACGGGGTGCTCGTGTCAGAGACGCCGGCGGCAGCCGACAAGGTGCAGCAAGCCCTCAGAGGGATCAAGCTGCTGAGGATCCCAGCGGATTCATTCTGGCCGAATCCGTACGGTGCAGCACTGGAAATAGCGAGGTATCCAGCGAACATCGTTGTTGTCGCCGGGGCATTCGCGACGATGTCGAGCGTTGTAGACGAACTCAACGACCCTGACTATCAGCGCCTGACGCGAAAGTCGCTACTGGTCGTCTTCGTCCCGGTCGCCGACAAAGGTGTGCAGGCTCCGCGAGTCACGGCGATCGATGTCAGCAACGACCCGAGCACGTACGTCGGTTTTTGCCCGGTCACGTTCACGTTTACGGCCCGGCTCGAAAGCAAAGGGTCCGGCCTCATCTTCTACACGTGGCTGCGGAGTGACGGAGCCATGGGGCCGATCCACATGATCCCGGCGAATCAAGCCGAGCCGACGACGGTGACGACTACGTGGCAGCTGGGCGGCTACGGCTTCAGTTACGACGGCTGGGAAGCGCTGAAGGTTCTCGGGCCTCGCGTTCTAGTCTCCAACCAGAGTTACTTCTCGGTTAGGTGCACGAACATTGGGTAGACCGGAAGGACCGAAACAGCCACTGCAGCAGCGAATCGCCTTCTTCTTCACCAGCCTGACGCGTGGGGTGCACAAACTCGGTCGTCGACTGGATTCGCCGATTTGCAGCGAGATCGCATTTATGCACCCACGGGCTGATGGAGGCGAACTGAGTGTGGACTTTGGGCAGCTTGAGTTGTAACATCCGCCACGTGACTGCAGCCGCAGAGGCAGTCGCTCTTGCGATGCCTGCCTCCTCGGGGTGCGCAATAGGGGGTGGAGAGTAGTGGTGTTGGGGTCGATGAGGGCGGAACGCCGACGATGAACGTGGAGTTCAGGCTGCCCGGTCCCGACCACCTGGGCCGCGTGTTCTTGACGTGGACTCCAGTCCAGGCGCGGGCGCGGCTCGTCAACCCGACTGGGGGCGCCGCCGTGCCGGTCACGCTACGAAACGCCGGCGCTGCCGGTAGCGGTCGCGTCACGTTCTCGACCACACGCATGGGTCCGCGCACGTCGACCCTGGCGTTCAATCTGCCCGTCAGCGGAGCGTGGGTTAGCTTCTTCGTCGCCGGGCAGTTCGGACGCCCGAGCGTCAATCTCGGTGACGCCCTGATTGAGGCGCTGGGCTCCGGAAGCCTCGGCGTGCTCGGTAGGAGACGCGTCACCGTACGCATCCGTAAGAACGCGCAGACCTTGTCCGCGGCCGAGCGCGACCGCTTCCTCGCCGCTTTCGGGACGTTGAACGGCAGTGGCGCCGGCCGTTTCCGAGATTTCCGCGACATGCACGTGAACGCGTCCGTGCTCGAAGCGCACGGCAATGTCGGCTTCCTGCCCTGGCATCGCGCCTATCTTCTGGATCTCGAACGAGAGCTCCAGGCGATCGACGCGCGCGTGACGCTTCCTTACTGGCGGTTCGACCGGCCGGCGCCGAACGTCTTTACGCGCAAGTTCATGGGTGTGCCGAACACCGCTGGCCAGCTGCAGTTCAGCGCCGGGCATCCGTTCACGACGTGGCGCACGGACGGAGCGCTCGGGATTACCCGAACACCGTTGTTCAACACCGCGGCTGCGCCTCCCGGTCTGCTGACGGAAGAACAGACCATCAACCTCGGCGGCCTTGCGGCCACAACCGCGTCCTATGCAAATTTCGACGCCATGGAGGGTAACCCGCACGGCTCTGCCCATGTGAGCTTCACCGGCTTCATCAGGTCGTTACCGATAGCCGCGCGGGATCCGCTGTTCTTCTTGCTCCACTGCAACATCGATCGCCTCTGGGCCAAGTGGCAGTGGATTCGCAAGCGCACGAGTCAGGCCGACTCGCGCGCGTTCGCTCCACCGTCTCCGGACCGCATCGGGCATCACCTCCCTGACACGATGTGGCCGTGGAACGGAGTTACCGCACCGCCGCGGCCGCCGACCGCGCCCGGCGGGACCCTTGCCCCGTCGCGATCGACCACGGCGCCCGGGCCGACGCCCATCGTCGGAGCGATGATCGACTACCAGGCGGTCGCGAGTGGTCCCGCGCTCGCGTTCGCGTACGACGACGTGCCGTTCGTGTAAGTCGCTAGGAAGGGATGATCGCGATGGATCCCGAGGAGTACCGCAAGCGCTATGAAGCCGAGCTGGCCGAGGCGGCGCCGCCGAGCCAGCCCGGCCGAGGGCGAGGAGTCAAGGCTGCCGCGGCGGCCAAAGAGCGGGCGACCCCTGCCGCGCGCGCGAACGCCATCGCCGCCGTGCCGCTCGAGGAGGAAGACCTCTCCGCGCGCGTGCCGGAGCTTCTCGCCACGTTGCGCAATCACGAGGAACCGCTGAGAGTGCGCATGGCGGCGCTGCAAGCGCTCGCCGCTCTCGACTTCCTTCCCGTGCGTTTCGAACCCTTCCGGGCCGACTACAAGCAGGCGCTCCGCGACATCACCGCCGATCCGGAGGCCGAGCTACGCGAGAGCGCGCTTGAGCTGCTCGCGATCGACAAGGACCACTATGCGCAGGAACTGCTCGCCGCCGGATTGAAGCGCCCCAAGGAAGGGCTCGTGCCCGAGGCCAAGGCGATCCAGTTTCTCGGCTACGACGACCACGGGGAATACGTCCCGCTGGTGCGCGAGGTCTACAAGCGGGCGAAGGGAGCGGCGCGCGAGGAGGCCCTCAGGGTGCTCGCGACCGATCCGCAATCGGAGCGGCTGTTTGCGCGGCTGCTCAAGAACAAGTCGGAGACGAAGAGCGTCCGCCGCCTCAGCGCGTCCGGCCTGCAAAGCCTCAATCCGGAGGCCTTCGAGAAGACCGCGCGCAGGATCGTCGCCGATGAGGACGAGGACAACGACATCCGCGCGGCCAGCCTCGCCGCCCTCGCGCACGGCCGCGAAGCCCGCGAGAAACCCACGGATCCGAAGCTCGTCGAGACTGTGCAGAAGCTGGGCGAGACAACGCGCTCGACGGCGCTGCGCGCATCCGCCCGGCGCTTCCTGCAAGCGACGGAAGAATGACCGCGCGGGCCGCCCGCCTCAGGGCCCCGTCCGCCCCCGATCTCGCCGCCCGCGTCGACGCGATCCGGCGGCTGCCGGATGCGGCGGCGACACTCGCGGCGATGCTCGCCGAGCAATCGCCCCTCTTCGCCGGACGTGGCGCCAACGAAGCGGAGCGCCTGCGCGGGTACATCCTCGCGAGCTTCGAGACGGCCGGCCTGCCGCCGGAAGCCATCCCGTTCGTGCTCGAGGAGCTGGAGACCGGACAGAACGTCTACACCGTCGCGGCGGCGGCACGAGCGCTGCGCGGCGCGCGGGAGGTTCCCGCCGAAGCCCCCGCGCTGCTCGTCGGCGCGATCGAACGCTTGCGACGCGCGGACGACGTCGTCTCGTTCGATCGGTTTGAGCTGGTTGCACCGAGCGGGACCGGCGTCACGGCCCTCGCCGAGCTCGTGCGCACGCTCGCGCTGCTTGGACCGCTCGCGAAGCCGGCGCTTACGGAACTCGCGGCGCTCGTCGATCGCGAGGGCGAGGCTTTCTCGCCTACTCTCCACGCCGAGCTTGCCGAGGCGGTGGAAGCCGCCGGGCCTCCCGACGTCTCGGCTCGGGGGTGCTGCTCTTCGCACCACGGCGCCGAGGCGGTCGCGCCGAACGTCGCCGTGGCGGCCCGAACGGATCTAAGCGACCTCGCGTTGGAGGATCAGGACGGCACCCGGCTCAGCTTCTTCGAGGCGTTCGCCGGGCGGGCAACCGCACTCGCGTTCTTCTACACCCGCTGCATGAATCCGCAGAAGTGCTCGCTCACGGTGACGCGGCTTGCGCGGCTCGCCGGGCTCGTCGAGACGGAGGGCGTCGACGCCAACGTGTCCGGCATCACCTACGACCCCGCCTTCGACCGCCCGTCGCGGCTCAGGACCTACGGAGCCGACCGCGGCATGATCTTCGCGCCGCGCTGTTCGCTGCTGCGCACCCTCGGCCCGTTCGATCCGCTCAGGGAGGCGTTTGACCTCGGCGTCGGCTTCGGCCCGGTCACGGTGAATCGGCACCGGCTCGATCTTGTCGTGCTCGATGGCTCGCTCGGCGTCGCCAAACGGTTCGAGCGACGCGTCTGGCACGAGGAGGCGGCGCTCGAAGCGCTGCGCGCCGCGGCAACGCCTGCGGTCTAGGCTCGCCTCGGCTGGTCACACACCAGTGCGCCTGTCGATAACGCCCACGCCGCAAGCCTCGTCGACGCTGCCTCCCGCTGGCCAGAAGCCGCGCTACTCTGCGGCCGGGCACCGTAGCTCAATGGATAAAGCAGCGGCTAACGAAGTCGCCACTCGGTCTACAGAACCAGAGCTACAGAAGTCGCCTGCGGTTAGTAGAACCAGAGTTCCTACAACCCGCGCCTCCTGGCTCGTGGGGTGCATAAATACGATCTCGCTGCAAATCGGACGGATCCGCTCGACGACCGAGTTTGTGCACCCCACGAGCGGCCCCACCGGGGCCCTCGACCTGCAACCACCCGATGCCAACGCTCGCATCTCGCCGGTCGGAGCCGGTTCGCTGACGGATGATCTTCAGGTTAGGCGGCGCGACCTCCTCGGCGGCCTCATCCACGAGTACGAACTCGCCGCCGCAGCGTGACACCGGGTTTCTGTACCCCACGCGGCGACGCGACCTCCTCGGCGGGCTCATCCACGAGTACGACATCCCCGCCGCAGCATGACGACCGAGTTTCTGCACCCCACGGACTCATCGGCGCCGGGCGCGGTGTGCGAACCCCCGCTCGGTAGGATGCACTTCCCTCAACCCGCGACTCAAAGGAGTCAAATGATGGCCATCCTCGACAAGTTCCTCAGTGTCCAGACCGACGGCGCGGGGGGAACGCTCATCGTGCGGGGGGAGACCGTCGACGAAAAGGGCGGGCGGGTGGATCTCGGTCACGACGCGCAAATCTTGGTGGCCGTCATTCACGTCGACCACTTGACTAATCGCGCCGATCTCAAGGTCGAGGAGCCTGTAAACAATCCGTGGGTGGCCAAGACCGGCTCCCACCATTTCAACGAGAATGACGAAGTCTACGCCGTCGGGGCTGCGACGCACAAGGCTGGCGACAGGCCGCGCCTCTTCGCCGACGGGTTCACCGTCACCCTCAAGTGACGCTGGCGGCGATTCGCCGTCATCGCGGTTGTCCGTCCCGTGGGGTGCATTAATTCGGTCTATGCGGCGGCGGCTTCGTATTCGTGGATGAGTCCGCCGAGCAGATCGCGTCGTCGGATCACCGTCGCTGATCCGGCAAGGTCGCCCCTCGTCGACGGGAACTCGGCCGGCTCGGGCGCCTGTAGGTCGAGCGCGCGGTGCGGCCTCTGCTGGTTGTAGTGGCGGACATAGACGCGGACGACGCGCTCGAGCTGGCCGCGGCTGAAGATCAGCAGCCGGTCGAGGCACTCGCGCCGTACGCTGCCGATCCAGCGCTCGATGTGCGCGTTCGCGTTCGGCGCCTTCAGCGGAGTCCGGATGACTCGCATCCCGTCACTGCGGAAGACGGCGTCGAAGGCGCAGCTGAACTTCGCGTCCCGGTCGTGGATCAAGAAGCGGGGCCGCTGGCCGCGATCGTCGAGGTCGATCAGCAGGTTACGCCCCTGCTGAAGCATCCAGGCGCCGTCGGGGCTGCTCGTGCAGGCCACGTACTCGATCCGGCGGCTGCCGATGCAGATGAAGACGAGCACGTACAGGCGGCGCAGCAAGACCGTGTCGACGGTGAGGAAGTCGCAGGCGAGCATCGTCGCGGCGTGCTGGCGCAGGAACGAGCGCCAGTCCGGCTGGCCACGCTGCGGCGCAGGCGGGATGCCAGCGCGCCGGAGGACGTTTCGCACCAGCGTCGCGGAGACGTCTGTCCCGAGCTTGCGTAGCTCACCGACGATCCGGACGTAGCCGCACCGCGGATTCTCGCGCGCCAGCCGCAGGATCAGCTCGCGCACGGATCCTTCGACCGGCGGTCTTCCCAGCCGCGTGTGCGCGTACGTCCAATGTCTGGCGACGAGCTGCCGGTGCCAGCGCAGCAGCGTTTCCGGCGTTACTGGGAATGCATGCATCCCGCGTTGCGAACGGCGGTCTTCTCACCTGCCGCCTCAAGATCGACAGCTCATGCCTCAGCACCAGGATCTCGAGCTCTTTCGAGCGCTCCCGACGCGCGAGCAGGACGACCAGCTCGAACAGGCGGCAAGCGAGGGCGTAAAGAAACGGCCGACCAAGAACAACCTCCAGAGGACGGGAAGAACGACGCTACCCAGACCGCGCCCGTGAACGCGTCCGCAACGCACGACCCGAGCCGAGTTAATGCACCCCACGCGGACGTCAAGGCTCCGGAGATGACTCGACCTGGCTTGCAAAGGAAGTGCTCGACCAAGCACAGAGAGGGGCCCCGCGGTTCCTGGCGCCGTCAAGGATTACAGGTACGTCCGAACGGACAGGATTCGCGCCGTCCACGTGCCGCTTGGGGCATCCACGTCGATGGCGTCTCCGTCGCTGTGCCCGATCGGCGCCCGGCCGCGCGGCGAGTCTGGGAGATCGTTTCGCTTCCGCTGACGCTCGAGATCTCGAGTTCGATGCGATGGCCGTTCTCGTCCTCGATCTCCAGCATCGATCCGACGGCAACCTCGTTGGGCGCGAGTTCCGACTCGTCTAAGAGCACCGAGTGGTCGAGACGTGAGCGCGTCCGAATACGCGCCAGCAAGCCTGTGCGTTCTTCGCGGGTTCGACAGGTCACCATGTTCCCGCGGCGTTTTGATCGCGTGAACCGCCGCTTTACGTTTCGGGCCTTCAGGCTCGGCGAGTTCGGCAGCGAGCGCGTCGCGTTGGTTCGCGGTCAGATGGACGACTCTGGACTCGCTCATGCTTGTACAGCGTGGGTCGCTACTGCGCGTCGACGGTCTGCGACGCTGATGCGTCGAGGAAAGGATCAGAAGGTGGAACGGCGCATGTGATCATCAGCTCTGTCCCTGGCCGGAGCGCGACGTCGGTGGGCGTCTACTGCGAACTCGCGGGGAACGTCACTCGGCAGGCCGTTACGCGCGCCGCACGACCGCGTGTCGCCAAGCCAACTCGGCATACCTCCTGGCGAATTCGTTTGGCGAGAGAACGCTTGCGCGAGTCGAGTACGGATCAGCGGCAATGTTGAACGGCCCGCGAACGTCGCTGAGCCGTACGCCAAAAGGCTCCACGGCATCGTTCGAATGCACAGCCTGGACGCGGAAGTCGGCGATCTTCAGGAAGAGCGGAACCGGACGCGGCCGGAGTTTTGAACGTCAGTCCCGGTCGCATCCGCACGACCTGCACGTCGGATGCGCAGCTTCGAAGACATCCAGCCCTCGCTCCACCTCGGCTTGTGCCAGGATCGCGGGCGAGCGCGTGACTAGACTGCGCCCGAGTCGGTTGATGCGACGGCTTTGCAGGGTGTAGAGTCGCTTTGCTGCGGCGCTTGTTGTCGAATCAAGGACACAATTGCCGAACGCCGTCATCGATGTCTCGCAGAAGCTCGAGTTCGACGGACGCGTTGACCGAGGCAGCAGCCTGTGGCGCAGCCGGATAGTTGTGACTCGGCCGGCTCGATCGACGCGCCCTTGTTCTTGGCCTTGCGGCGAGGATCGCTCGGCGGCGATCGGCTAGACGAAGGAGGTCTGTATGGCCGCAGCAACGAAGGTTCGTTTGCAAGGTGGCGCGGTCCGTCTGACGATGTCCGCTCGCGTCGCGACCGATCTCGACGGGTTGCAACGCGGCCTGGCGGAACTGGCCGGGCGCATGGGACATCCCGCCTGCGCGACGGGATGCGACACGCTGTTTCTTCAGCACGAACGCGAGTTCATCAGCTTCGGTGAGGCGGTCGAGCTCAATCCGCAGCCGATCCCGCCCGGCCGGATCGAGGAGGAGTTGCTCGGGCGTGTCTCGCGTGCACAGGTCAACGTGATGCTGCCGGCGCGGGTGAGCGGCAACATCAAGTCCTTGCAGAAGGCGGTCGCTGTGACGCTCGGCAAGTTGGGCTGCGCGGCCTGCTGTTCGGGCTTCGACATCGCGTTTCGGAACGAGCTCGACTTCATCACCATCGACGAAAAGGTTCAAGCGCACGGCTTCGGCCGCTTCCGCTGAGGCTGGTGTTCGGGGTCGGGATCACCTACTCGGCAGCGATCGAGCCGTTGCTCGATCGCTGCCCCGGCCTCTTCGACGTCATCGAGATCGAGCCGCAGACGCTCTGGACGCGAGCCGGCGACGAAGCGCCGCGCTTCCGCATCGAGGAAGCGGTCGTCGAGCACCTTGAGCGACTGCCCGGCCGGAAGCTGATCCACAGCGTTGGTACGCCTGTCGGCGGCACGGTCGCACCCGAGCCCGCCCAGCTTAAGCTCCTGGCGGCAATGGTCGAGCGCTTCCAGGCGCCATGGCTCAGCGATCACCTCAGTTACAACCAGACGCCCGAGTTCGCAACAGGCTTCTTCCTGCCGCCGCGGCAGACGCAGGCGGGCGTAGAAGCGGTAAGGAAGTCGATCTCGGTCCTGCAGCAAGCGCTGCAGGTTCCGGTTCTCGTGGAGACGGGCGTCAACTACCTGCGCCCACGTGCCGACGAAATCCTTGATGGGCAATTCGTGGCAGCGGTGGCCGAGCGCGCCGACTGCGGGCTGTTGCTTGACATGCACAACGTGTTCACCAACGCCCTCAACGGCCGGCAGCCGGTCGACGAGTTCATCGACGCGCTCCCGCTGGAGCGCGTGCGCGAGATCCACCTCGCCGGCGGCATGGAACTGGACGGCTTTTGGCTGGATGCGCACTCCGGTGAGCTTCCTGAGCCGCTGGTCGCGATCTGCGAACGTCTGATCCCGCGCCTCCCGAACCTCGCCGCGATCATCTTTGAGATCTTCCCCTCCTTCGTCCCGCTCGTGGGTCTCGACCTTGTGCAAGCCCAGATCGAGCGCTTGCACGAGCTCTGGCGCTGCCGTGCCACCGCGCCCGAACTCGCCCGGCCGCGTGCTTTGCGTCTCGAGAGCAGCGCGGATGAGCGCGCGCTACCACCCGAGGCCTGGGAGCGCGCACTGGGATCGCTCGTGATCGGACGCAACGACGCCGCTGCCGAAGACGGCCTGCGTGACGACCCCGCGATCAGCCTCGTGCAAGGACTCATTCATGAATTCCGCGCCTCGATGATCGTCGGGGTGCTGCGTCTGACCTCGCGGTTGCTAATGCTCGCGCTTGGCACGGAGGCGTTCCGGACGATCCTCGCCAGCTACTGGCTCGCGACGCCGCCGCAAATGTACGCCTCGCTCGAGGCCGAGGCGTTCGCCGGCCACCTCGAGCAACTCGACCTGCGAGTCCCGCAGCTTGCCCAGGTGCTGCGCTTCGAGCAAGCCGTCACAGCAACATTGACAGACGGTCAGACACGCGTGGTCGCGTTTGAGTTCGAACCGCTCCCGTTATTGCGTGCCCTCGCCGAGGGCCGCCTGCCCGAGGAACCGCCTCAAGCCGGCAACTTCGAGATCGAGTTGACCGCAGACGGCCCGACAGCCGCTGGGGCCATCGATGAAGAAGCGTTGCGAGCCGCATATCCGTTCCACTGAGTGGGGAGACCGAGGCGCGGGTGCGCGTAGGGTTCGTAAACTCAATCCGGCGACAAATCAAGCGGAATCGGACAGGGTCTGTGAATCCAACGATTGGCGGAACGGCATAGACTCGCCTGTATGACCAGCCTGTAGGGCGCGGAAACTCTGATTAGGACGGCCGGCTGAACGATCCGTAGGATCGACTGGTGCTTTTGTTCCTCGTCTTCTTGGCGATGCGGAGGTTGCTTCGCGTCTTCGCGGGGAGCTCGTCTGTCGCCGCGCTGGAG